>ERZ779877.165-NODE-165-length-76596-cov-8.114579_pt1 | contig 76596 bp, 58 predicted proteins | sample MGYA00511556_ERZ779877 | MGnify/ENA primary metagenome ERZ779877 (study PRJEB29588, sample SAMEA2159338) | human gut metagenome | biome: human gut; feature: human-associated habitat; material: faeces | place: Denmark | collected 2008/2010 ... | reverse complement strand
TCTTCGTTGCGGTAACTCTTCTGAACATAGTAGACGGGCTGCTTGCCCATTGACAGAGTCTTTAGAATCATATCTGTAAAACTTAATAAGCATCACAAAAGCATTACAAATATAGAAAATAAATTTGACAAAAAAAAGAGTTCTGAACGAACTCTATCAAATATTTTTAACTATTTTCGGATTTTAAAGTGTCAAACTACCGGTCTTGCTAAACTTATCTCATTTATCAAACTGTTACGAACAATGAAAACATCGTGTAGTTTTCCGGGCGAAACCGGATGCCCTTGTAAGCAAAAGCAGTTCCAACTCCCTGAAATTCGGGCGCAAATTTAGTAAATAATTAAAAAATAACTATCTTTGCAGACGTAATTGTTAATTATTGCAGAAACGTGGAACCTCCCAGTCCAATATCAGGCACTCAGAGCATAGCGGCGGACAGTCTTTCTGACGACCCGCTGTCGACCACCCATTATATCGTGACATCGGGCACATCCTCTTTAACAGAGGGTGCGGTTTTTCGTGTCCTGCAATATGACATTTTGTGAAACCAGCTTTTAAAGCTATATGGCACTATATCTTAAAAAGGAACTTGAAAACGGAGCCGAACTTGCTGTTTGGCAAATTACAGAAACTGAAGATGAACTCAAAACCTTGAGTTCTGTCCCCACCGACGAGATGGAGGAGATAAACCTTTATGGAAACGAGTCGCAGAGAAAGCAGCGCCTCGCCGTGAGGGCTCTCATCAACGAACTCTTCGACGAGAAGATGTATCTCGACCACCACGACAATGGCAAGCCATACCTTGAAAACTGTGCCACGAACATAAGCATCACTCACACGGACAAATATGTAGCCGTCATCATCCACGATGAGGACGACCTTGGCATTGATATCGAATCCCTCGACCGCGACTTCTCTTCCGTTGAAAAAAAGGCGCTGTCGGAAGATGAGATTGATGACCTCGATGATGACGACAGAAAAAAGAAGAACGAGCAGCTCGCGATTTACTGGTGCGCGAAGGAGGCCATCTTCAAGAGAATGTCACAGAACAGGGTCGACTTCGCCGAACAGATTGAGGTTGAGAAGTTCAATCCTAAGGGTGAAGGGGAATTGGAGGCTACATTCATCCATAAGGACGGGCATGAGGAGGAGTTTGATTTGGAGTATATTGTATTTGACCGTCACGTCCTCGTCTGGCTGGTAGGTTAAAGAGACGGCGGTCTGCTTCGTTGGACGTCTTGATGAAATCCTCACCCTCTTATTGACCCCTCCTGTCCCCTTGAAGGGGAAGTGGTGCTCCGCGGACCTCTTTTATGGTTTGAGGGGGTATGTGCAGAAACGGAAAACGCTGATTGACGCCATTCTAACAAGGATTTGATTTCGTACTCTTTCCGCATAACTCCAAAAATGTGGGAACTTTTTTCACATTTCCCATAGCAAATTGTTAAATTTGCGCAAATTGATAGTCTATGGAAGAAAAAGATATCATTGTCCCTCAGGTCGATACCCTGTTCGAAAAGGTTTCGATACTCATTGACCAATCACGCAAACAGATCAAGACGGCCGTAAACCTTTCCATGGTTTATACCTACTATGGGATTGGTCAATATATTGTTGAAGACGAGCAGCAAGGGAATTATCGGGCTGAATATGGGAAGAAGGTTCTGTCTGAATTATCTGACAAGTTGACGCGGAAATACGGAAATGGTTGGTCGGAGGAAACACTTACAAGATGCCGGAAGTTCTATGTCGTTTATTCTTCTGACACGATTTCGTCAACACCGTTGACGGAATCTCCCACTCAGACTGCTGACCTCAATTCCGTCAACAATGTTGACATAATTTCACACGAGGCGGCCAGGACTCCAGAATTTGTGCTGGATTGGTCTCATTACCTGATACTTATGAGGGTCAAAGACCAGAATGCCCGCAAATTCTATGAGATAGAAAGTCTCAAGAGCAACTGGAACGTACGCCAGCTTCAACGCCAGGTTAACAGCAGCCTCTATGAACGTGTCGCGTTGAGCCGGGACAAGAAGGAAGTGATGCGCCTTGCCAACGAGGGCAATGTGATTGAGAAGCCATCCGACCTGATCAAGAATCCAATTACCCTGGAATTCCTGGGGCTGAAACCGGAAGCCGCCTACACGGAGACCAAACTTGAGTCGGCCATTATCGACAAGATGCAGGATTTCCTGCACGAACTGGGAAAAGGCTTCCTTTTCGACCAGCGGCAGAAGCGGTTCACGTTTGACGAAGACAATTACTTTGTGGATCTGGTGTTCTACAATCGTCTGTTGCAGTGCTTTGTGCTGATTGACCTAAAAATTGACAAACTCACGCATCAGGACCTGGGCCAGATGCAGATGTATGTGAACTACTACGACCGCTACGTCAAACAACCCTTCGAGAAACCGACGGTCGGAATTCTGCTCTGCAAGGAGAAGAAAGATGCGATGGTTGAGCTAACACTCCCTAAAGATGCCAATATCTATGCAGCCGAATACGCCCTTTATCTGCCGGACAAGAAGGAACTTCAGCAAAAGCTGCAGGACTGGATTGCAGAATTCGACGAAGACGAGCCGGAGGGGCATTGACCAGCGCAAGTCTGTGGCCAGCTGTGCCGGGCACAATCTTGCGACCGCTTATTCTTACCGGCCCAGAACCCAAGGCCTTGACTTCCCCTCTGATAGCCCCTTTACAGCGAAGAATCCCAACGTCAGCAACACGCCTGTCAGGATCCCTAAAAAATGTAAGTTCTTTGCTCATAGATTATTGATTTATTTGGCTATAGATGATGCTTCTACCCGGGAACGGATATCATCCAGCACTTCGCCGTTGTAGGTAAAATATTTTGCTCCTTGGTATGCGCCGGAGGTGTTGCGTTTCTCTACGGGCATAAATGTGCCCACGAAGGGAGAGAGCTTGTAGATGCGCCCTTCGTATTCAATCTGGTCGTCGCTGGCTACCTTTACTTTGACGCCGGTGGGGACGAAAGTCAGTTCTGAGCCGATGGAAATTCCGACCATACTGAATTTGAACCTTGGCCTATGCGGGTTGAGAGGCTTGTCCGGCTGGGCCGGGGTCTCCGGCTTGGCTACAACCGGCTGGTTGTTCTCGTACATCGTAATCACTGCATCGTCCAAAATCATCGCCTCGTCCTTGAAAATTTCCAGGGCGAGTTCGGGTTTGATGTTGAAAAATTCCCGGTTCTGACGGATACGAAGGTCTGTCAGCCGGTCTATAGCCTTGTGAATTTTCTTCTCGACAATGTCGTACTTTTCTGTCTTGAGGGTAGCGAATATCTCAAAAGGCAGCGGAACGGCGGTGTTGTCCAGTTCCTTGGAACGGATATCAACGGGACGGGAGCTCTTGCCAATTTTTACCCAGTCTTCGCGAAAACTGGGATTTGTGAGGATGTAAACGTAGCCAGGTTCTTTAGCCATAGTGCCAGTTTGTTTTCGTGTTATCGTACAAATATACAACTTTTAGCATAATGTCGGCTTGAAGCTAGAGTAAGGGTATTTGCAGGAAATGACAGTTGCTGCGGTTCAAGGGTTGTTTTATAGCAGTTGCGAGATGAATTTGTTCTTCGGGGTGGTGGTTTCGGTGAGATTGTCGAGTGGGCATTGGTCGCACCAGCCGCCGCCGAGGAGGACGTATTCGAGCGAGGCGGTGAAGCTGTGACCATGTTCGCATTCCCAGAGATATTGGGCGCATGGATCTTCCTTTTTTGCCAATCCGAGGAATTTGCCGCCACGAAACTCTGCGGCAGTCTGAATTTCCTCGTCCGTCAGTTCATAGATGGACTTTGACTCGTCCCAACCGTGGTCGAGACGGAGGCATTCTCCGGCCGCACGCGCCTTCTCAAGGTTATTCTCCCAATGCGGAGGAATCACGTCCTTCCAGGACTTTATCGCCGCCCAGGCCTCACGCGAACCGTAATATGCCGCCATCTTTTCCGGGTCTCCGTCCACCCACGACTGCGTACCCATCCACTTCTCGTATGCATACGGTTTCATGAACATTTTTACTACAGATGCGGGCGCGAGGAACGCGAGGTTGTAGAACCACGGAAGTTTGGATTTCATCTGCCGGAAATATTCTTCAATCGGGACATTCGCCCGGAAATGAAGGATATCCTCGAGCCTGTCGGAATCTTCATACCACATTCCGTGGAAATTTTTCAGTGCAAACCACTGTGGTTCAAAGACTTTCTCTGGCCCCGGCAGTCCAAGTGCGCGGAGAAGACGGGTCTCGAACTCATAGTTCGTCATCCTGTACTGCTCTCCGCTGCCGATGTTGTAGAAATTGTTCCAGAACCAGGCCGGGACCCAGTCCTCGCAGACATTTGCGAGCAGCCTTCCCGAATCTTCGATTGTCGCCCATTCCAGCACCCCGGCCACAGGGACATGGAAAGCTGTCGGGTTAACGACGCCGAGTATTCCCGGGTAGAGAATCCCAGACTGACGCAGCGACACCCAATGCGGAATCCCGGAATCTACAATCACCTTCTCGGCACGGCACTTAGACACCGAATACATATCGTATGCACTTGCCATTACGGGGTCTCCGGAACGTCCCCAATGGTGCGGGAACAGCCTGTCGCCGAGTTGCGCGACCGATCCGATGTAGACAACCTTAATCTTCTCCGGCTGCGGCTGGGCAAGTACAGCCCGTGCCACATGCTCGGAAGAAGTGACATTTACTTTCAGTGTTTTCTCCGGGAAATAGTCCGCAGCCGGGGACACCATTCCGCCGACATGCAGGACATAGTCCGCACCCGTCACTCCGCGCAGGACGTCCTCGTAGTTTGTGAGATCGCCCCAGACAATCTCCACTGACGGGTCATTCATATATGGCTCAAGTTTCTTCCGGTTCTTTTTGCTCGGACGCGCGAGCACCCTGACAACGAATCTGTCAGCTCTCGCGTGCAGTTCCTGAAACCCTGCCCATCCCATATTTCCGGTCGCCCCGGTCAAAAACACAATTTTCCTTTCCATATCATTTTATCATTTCATCAAACCGTCCAACGCAGCAGACCGCTTTTTCTTTCGTCACTTCAACCATGACTCCGGGTTTTGTGGAGTTGTGTCCTTCCAAATCTGAAAATGCAGCTGCGTCTCGCGGTTGATGGTGTCCACCGTTCCGATGTCCTGACCAGTCTTCACCTTTTGTCCGGACTTCACCACCACATTCTTGAGTTTGCAGTAGAACGTGAAATAGTTTCCGTGCTGGACAAGCACGCACTGATTGTAGCCTGGCATCACGAGAACCTGCTTCACGACCCCGTCGAACACGCACTTTACACTCGTTCCTGGCCTAAGCGCTATGCCGACCCCGTTGTTCTTCGGCAATTTGACATTCTTATAGACGGGATGATACCTCTCCCCAAAAGCATCCACAACCGGACCGTCGGCAGGCCACGGCAGCTTGCCCCGGTTTTTCGAGAATTCGGCAGCAAGCTTCTCGTCAATCACCATTTTGTTTGTTTTTTTGCCTGCGCCGGAGGCTGTTCCTCCCTTCATCGCTTCGCGCACCAGCCGAGCAATCTCCCTGTCAAGGGCTTCCACTTGCTTCCTTTTGGCCGCAAGTTCCTTCTGGTACTTCGATTTCTCTTTCTTCAGCTTTCCTACCAGCGCCTTCGACTCCGCTTGCTCACTCTGGAGTTTTCCAAGTTCTTTCTGCGTGTTCTGCGTCACAACCTTCTGTTCGACACGCAGTTTCTGAAGTTCGTCCCTTTCTGCCTCCAACTTTGCCCGGGCATCTTCCATCCGCCTCGCCTCCTCCCCAATCTGCGAGGCGAGACTTTTGAAATAGCCGTAGCGGCGGTAGGCCTGCGAAAGGTCATCGCTCGCGAGTATGTACATATACCATATTCTTGCATCGCGGTTCTTGTAGGCCCCGAGAACAAGCCGGTCGTAATGTGCCGCAAGCGTGTCGTAACTCTCCTGTAACTTGTTGATTTCTCTCTGTTTAAGATAAATTTTGTCGGCGCATTCCCTTTCCTTCCGGCGGCTTTCCCGAAGAAGTGCCTGACGGTTGCTGACTTTCTTCGAAACGAGGTCGTAGGTGGCCAGTGCACTGCGGCTTTTTGAATTAGTCGATGAAAGCTGGCGGTTGATGAGCTCGATTTCTCTCTCAAGCCGTTCCTTTTTCTGCTCCTGTGCACTTGTGTCCTGGGCATGCAGAACCGTGACGGACTGACAAATAAGCAGTGCGACCGTCGTCAGCGTGACCTTTACGGCAGGAAGTACTGAAGATATGAGAGAACGAGTCCGCATCCCTTACTTCCCGATGGCCTTTTTCCTTGCTGCAATACGCTCGTCAAGGTCAGTTATCTCCCCATCGTTTTTCGCTTGTGCCCTGTACCAATAGACAAACGCAAGGTCATACTCCTTAAGGGCATAGAGTACTTCGGCATAGTGGTCCATAATCACTGCACTGTCTTTCCCCCCGTAGAGCATCGCGTGCTTGAAGAACGGTTTGGCCTCCAATGCCTTTCCCTGCAGGTAGAGAATCCATCCGAAAGTGTCGAGGTAGGTCGCGTTGTCAGGTTCGGCCTCTATTGTCTTCTTGCTCATCGCGTATGCTTTCTTGAGATTCTTTCCCGTGACAGAGAGGTAGTAGGCGTAGTTGTTCAGGACATAGATGTTGTTCGGGCTGACCTTCAACACCTTGTCGTATGCCTTGAACGCATTTTTCGTGTCATTCTTCTGATAGTAGGCGTCACCCATCGCCGAGTAGGCCGAGACGATGACTGCGCTGTCCTTCGGCGCTGTCCGGAGCATCTTCTGCGAGAGTTCTATGACTTTGTCGTACTCTTTCAGAAAACTATAACCTGTGCCTGCAAGTGCCATGAAATCCGGGATATCAGGGTGTTGTATGGCAGCTTCCGAGCCGGCTTCGGCAAGTTTCTTCCAATTTTGAGCATACATCAGCGAGTAGAGATAGGTGGCGGTCAGTTCGGGTTTGTCCGGATGCAGGGAAGCGTTCAGGCGGAACAGATCCTCGGCCACATCCTGCCGCTGAGTGCGGTAGTAGTAGGCTGCCACCGTGGCGATTACGGAGCTGTCTGACGGATGCTTCTTGAAGCAGATGTTGGCCGCTGAGTCGAGCTGTGGAAGGAACGAAGTCACGAATTTCGGGTCCGACTGCTCGACGAGCGCCTTGAGATACTCGGACTTTCCCCTCGCCGGAACCGTCTCGTTTGCCATATATCTGTCGAGGAGCGGGAAAAATTCGGAATATTTCCGCGTCATCCGCCGTGCCTCCGCCTTCCCGAGCATCGCAGGGGCAAAATCCTTGTCAAGCGAAAGTGCTTCGTCATAATATGTTACAGCCAACGAGTCTTCGTACATCGACATCCTGTAGTCACCGAGAGTCGACAGTATATAAGGAGAAGAATATTTCGAATTATATTCCTCCAGTGATTTGTAGGCCTCCTCCGTCTTTCCCGAAGCCATCAGAAGCCGGAAGCGGTAGATCGCGATGGATTCCGTGTTTCCGAAGATTCTCTCGACATCGTCCAGTGTCGTCAAAGCCTTGTCAATCTGAGCGTTCTGGGCGTACATCTCCACGAGGTCGAAGTAGAGTTCGCTCTTTTTCGGGAAGTCGGTAAGCAGTTTCTCATAAATCTTTATCGCCTTGTCGACCTGATTTGTGTAGCGGTAGACCACGGCAAGTCTCTGGCGATACCAGAAATTCCCGGGATCCGCGTCAACGGCACGCAGCAACTCGGCCTCCGCGAGGTCGTTCTCGTTTTTCGTAAGATACACAAGTGCAAGGTAGTAATGCGCGGCATCATATCCCGGATCATTGTTCACTATCGACCTGAGCATCCTTTCCGCATCGGCATACGCCCCGTTGTCATATTTCTCGACAGCCAAGAGCAGCGCGCTGTCTTTTATCGACTCTTTCAAGTCCTTCTGGGCAAAGGCGTTCTGTGAGATACACGCCGCTGCCAGAAAGATCATCACATATTTTGAAACTTTCATAATTGCATCCTTAATGTTCTAATGGCGCTGTCTATCTATCTATAATCACGCCATTCCCCGCACATTAGATACAAAGATAACAAGCAATTCGGGAAAATTGCTTATTTTTGGGGAAAATATCGACCGATGCAACGTAACAGACCGGAGTTGCATCTTGAATGTCGGCAGTTTTTCCGGTCTAGTGCTGTAACCGTGAGTGAAGACAAAGCCGTTCAACTCATAGGCAAGTGCCTTGACGGCGACCGGGCTGCCCAGAGGAAGATGTATGAACTTCTGGCACCCCGGTATTTTCCCGTGTGCATACGCTATGTGGGGGACAGGGTGGTTGCGGAAGATATACTGCAGGAGGGGTTCGTGGCGCTTTTCACGAAGCTTCATTGCTACAGCGGCAGCGGCTCTTTCGACGGATGGGCGCGGAGGATTTTCATCAATGCGTCTCTGATGTACTTGAGAAAGAACGATGCTCTGAAGATGAGCGATGACATTTCGCTTGCGCGTGGACTGAGAGCGGAAGAGGAGACCGCTATTGAGAAACTGTCGTACAAGGAGATAGTGGAAGCGGTGATGGAAATGCCTCCGGGATTCAGGACAGTGTTCAATCTTTATGTGATGGAGGGATTCTCGCATAAGGAGATTGCCGAGGCTCTCGGGATTACGGAGAGCACGTCTCGGACGCAGTTGAGCCGGGGACGCATCTGGTTACAGAACAAAATTGGGAAAATGACCGGAAAGACCGGGATATGACAATGTCGGATAAATATATGACAGACAGACAATTTGATGACAAGATTCGCGAAATGCTCGCTGAGCCGCAGGAACACCTTCCTGCCGGGCTTTGGGACGGCATTGAGGCGAGGCTTGACGCTGTCGGTACGGGTCGGCGGAAGGCTGCTGTCGTGCCGTGGCGCCGTGTTGTCGCCGGTGTGGCTTCCGCAGCCGCGGCGGTGGCGCTCATGTTTGTCTGTGGGCATCATTTCCTTCTGAAACCTGCACCGGAAGCGGAGAAGCTTGCTGAAAATGCTGCGTTTGACGTTGTCGCACCGTCTGAGGGAAACTCTGCGGCGCAACTTGCGCTGGCTGAGACTCCGGAAGCTCCCAAGCGAAAGACGTACGATTCTGCTCTTCCGGCACCCGCCGATGCGGACGAGAGCGTGAAGACGATGCCGGTGTCTGTTGAGGTGACGGAAAATTTGCCTGAGCCTGTTGCGGTGGCAGAAGATGATTTGGTAGAGAAGGAAGTTGAGAAATTCGTTGATGTTGACTCTGTCCCTGCTCCGGAATGTGAGATCAAGGTGGACAATTCTGATATAGATGAGGCCTATGGCAAGGAAGATGATGTGAGAAAAAGACTCGACAGACTTCCGCTTGAGTTGTCGGTCGGAGGAAACAGTTTCGGCGGTCCGCAGAAAAGCTCCGGTCCGAGAAAGATGTTTGTGAGGGGAAATAGGGACAGTTTTACCGGACGTAATTTTGTAGAGGGTACAAACTCCGATTCCTACAGCCTTCCGTTGTCTTTTGGAGTGGGACTGAGATATAGAATCACAGACTGGCTCGGCATAGGTATCGGCGTGAACTACACACTTCTCGGCAAAAAGGTCAGCGGAGTATACTATGACGAGAACTCCGGTCCGCATTCGGTTGACATGAAAAACTCCCAGCACTACATCGGTATTCCGCTCGATGTTTATTTCAGCATGTTCCGCACGCACCGCTGGGATGTTTACGCTAGTCTTGGGGGCAGCGTCGAGAAATGTGTCTTGAACAGTTATTCCGGAATGCTCGAGGGCGAGAACGTCTCCCACAAACCGAAAGTTGGCGGCGTTCAAACTTCTTTAAAGGCCGGTTTCGGTCTGGAATTCTCTCCTGTGGACTTTCTTGGAATCTACATTGACCCGAGCGTGCGGTATTATTTCAACAACGACCAGCCACGGAGCATACGCACTGCGCAGCCGTTGGCTTTTGGGGTGGAAGCGGGCCTCCGCTTTAAGTTGTAGCGGGGCGCCTAAAAGGCGGTCTGCTGCGTTGCATGTGAATTTCAAATCCTCACAACCATAAGGTTGCTCCGGTGTTGAAATCCCCAGTGCGCCTTGCATCCCATCCTTTTATGCATCCCCTTTCTTTCAGCTTTTTTACTGCTACCGGGGTGCGCTGATTTGAGTAGCTGTTTGAGACCGCTTGAAATTAGTATTTTTATTTTCCGTTGCCTTCGATGATGTTGCGGGCGAGGGTGTTGGCGCAGACGAAGTCCTTTAGCTCCTGACAGTCAGTGCCGAGGATGGTGTGACGGTCGCCCTGCCAAAGGATGCTTCCCTTGTGGAGAAAGGCAATCTTGTCGCCTATTTCCAGAATGGAGTTCATGTCGTGGGTGTTGACCACCGTAGTCATGTTGAACTCCTTGGTCAGATCGCTGATGAGACGGTCAATGAGTATTGAGGTGTAGGGGTCAAGACCCGAATTCGGTTCGTCGCAGAATAGGTAGGACGGATTCAGGGCTATCGCACGGGCTATTCCGACTCTCTTCTGCATTCCTCCGCTAAGTTCGTTCGGGTATTTCTCGTCAGAGCCGATGACATTCACTCTTTCAAGACAATAATGTGCTCTCTCGACCTTTTGCGCGGAGCTCCAGTCGGTGAAGAAGTCCATCGGGAACATCACGTTTTCGAGCACTGTCGCGAAGTCGAAAAGTGCGCTGTTCTGAAACAGGATGCCGATTTTCTGATGCAGCGCCTTCTTTTCGCGATAGTTCATTGCCGAGAGGGACTCGTCTCCGTACTTTATGTCTCCGCTGTCCGGAGAGATGAGGCCGATGAGATTCTTCAGCAGCACGGTCTTTCCGGAGCCGCTCGCGCCTATGATCATATTGCATTGTCCGGCGGCATACTCAACGTTTATGTCCTTGAGAACAGGAGTCCCGTCGAAACTTTTGCAGAGATGTTCTACCTTTATCATATTAATAGAGCATGAGTTGGGTGAGTATGAGGTCGAACATAAGTATGAGTATGCTGGAGACTACGATGCTCCGCGTGCTCGACTTTCCGACTCCGAGAGAGCCGCCTTTCGCGTAATAGCCGTTGAATGCGGCGACTGACGCAATGATGAAGCAGAATATGGCCATCTTGAAGCAGCTGTAAAAGACATAGTAGCCGTTATAACAGTAGTGGAGTCCGGTGATATACGATGCTGTGGATATGATTCCGGTTGCCACGACAACGACCCATCCGCCGACCAGTCCGAGTCCGAGACTCATAAGCATCAGAAGCGGGCTCAGCATCGTGGCGCTGACAAGTTTCGGGAGCACGAGAAAACCGGCCGAATTCACGCCCATCATGTCCATGGCGTCAATCTGTTCCGTGATGCGCATGCTTCCGAGTTCCGAGGATATGTTCGAACCCATCTTCCCGGCGAGGATGAGTGCCACCATCGTGGAGCAGAACTCAAGGATGAGGCTCTCGCGGACCATGTATCCGACATACATCTTGTCGATGAACGGATTTTCGAGGTTTGACGCCGTTTGGATGACGAGAACTCCGCCGATGAATACGGAAATCACACCTACTATTACTATAGATGACAATATGAGTTTGTCAGACTCGAACACGAACTGTTTCCAGAAAAGCCTCCACTTTTCGGGCTTTCGGAAAACCTGTCCGAGAAACAGGCAGTAGCGTCCGACGTTTTCAAGGGTTTTTCTTATCATTTTTCTCTTTTTCCGTGAAACAGCAACGTCTGATTTCACAAATCATATCACAAAATTACCACTTTTTTCTTTTTCTTGAGATTTTTTCTTTTTTCGAGGGCAATATTTGACGTCTGTTTCACTGAAACCGCCGTGTTTCCCAAGAATTTGAGAGGCGGCGATTTCTCCCAATCATAATGCTTATGCTGATAAACATTCACAGCGCCAAATGTATAGGCGTGCAGGCAGTCAATGTCACTGTGGAGGTGGACATCTCGCCCGGAATCGGAATTCATCTTGTAGGACTTGCCGATGCCGCTGTAAAGGAGAGCCTGCTGCGAACCGTCACGGCACTCCAGTCGCTCGGATTCCGGATTCCGGGCAAGCGAATAGTCATAAACCTTGCTCCTGCGGACATCCACAAGAGCGGTAGCGGCTACGACGTGCCGATTGCTCTCGGCATACTCGCCGCTTCCGGACAGTGCCGATGGAATGCGCTGGGGGACTATCTGATTATGGGCGAGCTTGGACTTGACGGGACTGTGCGTCCGGTGCCGGGAGCCCTGCCTGTTGCGGAACTGAGCGTGTCGGACGGCAGGAAAGGCTGCATACTTCCGCTCGACTCCGCAGAAGACGCTGCCGATTATTATTCCGGACACGTCTATGGTGTCAGAAGCCTGACGGAAGTGCTGCGCATCATTTCCGGAGAGGAAGACGTGTCCGACCTTCTGATCCGCGGGGGCGATAATCTTGAAAAGAAGGCCTCCGGCGTGCGTGCCGGGGAGATTGTAGACATGGCTCAGATTGTCGGACAAGAGGGTGCCAAGAGAGGCGTGGAGATAGCAGCCGCGGGAGGACATAACGTGATAATGATCGGGCCGCCCGGCTCGGGCAAGTCTTCTCTGGCCAAGGCAATGGCGGGGATCCTTCCGCCGATGTCGCGTGAGGAATCCCTTGAGACAAGCAAGATCTACTCCGTTGCCGGCCTCTGCGGACACCGGGGACTTATGGCCGAGCGTCCGTTCCGGGCTCCGCACTATAGCGCATCCATCCCGGCGCTGATAGGCGGAGGCTCTGACGGCATCCTTCCGGGAGAGATTTCTCTCGCCCACAACGGAGTCCTTTTCATAGACGAGTTCTGCGAGGCTCCCAAGAAGGTGGTGGAGGCTCTGCGCGGACCGATAGAAGACGGAACAATTACGGTGTCGAGGCTTCGGAACAAGGTTACATATCCGGCCTCATTTATGCTTGTAGCTGCGGCAAACCCTTGTCCCTGCGGCTATTATGGCGAAGGAGACCGCTGCCGCTGCACGACCGGACAGAGACTGAATTACCTGGCTCGCCTGTCCGGTCCAATGATGGACAGGATAGACATCCAGCTGTGGATGCATGCCGTCGATGCTTCGAAACTGACGGGACGCAACAGTTGCGAGAGCACTGCCGAAGTCCGCGAGCGGGTGGTCCGTGCAAGGGAAATCCAAAGGGAAAGATTTGCCTCTGACGGCATCTACACCAATGCCATGATGGATAACCGCCTGATTGACAAATACTGTCCTCTTGATGATGCCTGCCGCGATTATCTACGCCGCACAATAGAAAGTATGGGTCTGTCCGCCCGTGCCTGCATGAGAATAATCCGCATAGCCCGTACCATCGCCGATCTCGAGGGCAGCAGGGACATATCCATACTTCACCTTTCAGAAGCCACCGGATTTCGCTTTATGGACAAGGCGCTATAGCTGTAATGTCTTTTGGACGGGATTAACTTCGCTTTTTCGGAATTTACCGCTAACTTTGGGGCAGTTCAATTATAATTCACAGCGATGACAATTCTTCTGACTGGTGGAATAGGGAGTGGGAAGTCTTCCGTGAGGCGGATTCTTGAAAGAATGGGTGTGCCTTGTTATGATGCGGACTCGGCAGTGAAGGGGTTTTATGGAGTCCCGTTGAAGTCTGGGTCAGAGCATTTGGCTTCAGGCACGACAGAGAAGCCGTTTCTATTACCTGAAATAGAGGCTGCTCTCGGGCTGTCGTTCCGCAAGATGGACGGCAGTTTTGACAGCCGGAAACTTGCCGATGCCATTTTTAGCGACTCCGGAAGGCTCAAAACCGTCGAAAGCATTGTTTTTCCAGCGCTTGCCATTGATTTCGCCCAGTGGCGGAAAACAGTCGGGAAAACTGTGCCCGGGGCGGTTTCTTCCGCAGTTGAGAGGCCTGCCGGTGCGACTCCTTTGGCTGATCTGGCTATTTTTGAATCCGCCACTGCTCTTGACAAGCCGGACTTTCCAAAGCTCTGGGACAAATGCATTTGGGTCGACGCTCCCGAGGACCTGCGTGTTGAACGTGTCATTGCAAGAGACCATTGCTCCCGTGAACAGGTCCTGTCCCGCATCCGCCTCCAGTCGCCTCTGGAGGCTCATCGCAGCGAAGTTGACGCGGTAATCCTCAACGACTGTTCCCTCCAGGACCTCCCTATGCGAGTCCGTTCAGCCCTGAGTTCTATAATTCCAATGGGATTAAATGAGTGTGCTGTTAACTAATTGTAAATCAATTTATAATCAATGACTTGTCAAGAGAACGCACAACGGATGCACAATAGAAAACCTCGCACTGAATATGGCGGTTCGTGCAAGGTCTGAGGGGTGAATTCCCGTTCTGTAAATATGGGAATTGTTGTGCGAATTTCCAAGCTGGAGCCATAGAAAAACCCGCTGCAATCTCTCGACTGCGACGGGCGTTCGGTTTAGGTCTGGCCTTTCGTCCGGGAGGCTACGGCTCGCCGCCTGCAGCAACTGCAGTCCTGGTGACTTTTGAGAAGATAGGTCCCAATGAGCCAATTGTGAGCCCTTTGTGAGCCCTTTGGAATTATCGGTAAACGTAATATAATATTCTGAATATTAGCTGCTTGCGGAATTAAGAAGGAATTCCACCATCGTTTTGACCGCTGAAATTTGAGCCCTTTGTGAGCCCTTTGACAACATAATACGTACCCTTTCCAGTTGTGCCTTTTACCTCAAGATAATCCGACAATGATGTCAATAGCCGAGTGGCTGTCGGTTTACTTACATTGGCCATCTCTTGCACATCAGTGTTTGTTATACGGCCATTCTTCAAGGCGAATTCCACTGCCTGGACGCCTCTCTCGCTTATTCCCGCCTCTTTGAGCTGAGCCGCAGGACTGTTGAAGAAAGTGATCATCAGCCCGCCGAAGGATGTGTCGAATACTGGCGGAAGCAGCTTCTCGGCAATAGCTCCATTCACAATCTTTCCAATGCCGCGGCCCCAGGCCTCGACTTCTCCGCAGCGGAAGAAAGCATTGGCAATAGCTGGGTTGAAGGCTCTGGAAGGGTGTTTCTTCAGCAATCTTTCTATTGTCCAGGATTCCGGAAGTTCGCCTGGATTCCAAAAGACGATGCGGTCCGGATAGACACTAATCTGAATGGGGATCTGTTCCTGATAGTTCTTATGAGCCACGGCATTCAGAATACACTCTCGCAGAGGGTCTTCTGGGAAAGGAGGTGTCTCAACTCTCTGCAGACCTTGGTACGTGATCATATAGTTCATATACTTGGTCGTGAGCAGATCGAAGGTGCGGTCAACCTGCTGGACCAGACTGCCGTGGATTTCATCCTGGAATGCCAGATCTGAGTCGGAACGGAAGAAGCCAATTTTGATGAAGGAGCCAGGGAACAGCTTCTCCGGTTTGGGGTGGAACAGCAGGATGCCGGCACGTGTGATCTGTTCATCGACCATCAAGTCAAGCGATGTCAGGAATTCCGTGGTACTGTCGGAAAGCACTTCCGGGTCCATTCTCTTTTTCTTGATACCGCTTTCCTTGAAGTTCCGGATTGATTGAGCATCAAGATCTTCCGGTTTTACGGACGGAACAGGGACGTTGCACCAGCGAATGCCGACTTTGTCGAGGAGGAACTTGTTGAGGGCCGCGCCTTTGAGTTCCTGTTTTGTGCTGCCGGAACGATAGTGATACTGTCCTTTGTAGTTCACAGGATAGGGATACGCCTCTACAACCATCTCGATGTAGGCCTTGTCGCCCTCGTGGTGAAGGTTCACATCTACCATGATACCCAGAACATCGCGTACTTTGTTAGGCAGGTCTTCCATCAGTTTGTCGGCATTGTCCAGGCCTACCGGCTTGTGCGGCGGGTCATCATCCACACCAAGGAAGATGCGGCCGCCGCTAGCGTTGGCGAATCCGCAAATCCACTTGTAGTATTCGTCTTTCCAGATAGCCTTATACTCTATATTCTGACTTTCGTCCATACAAAACTCGTTTAGTCTGACAAATATAGCGATTTTACGCGAGCTTTCCTTTGGTGCGGAGCATTTCCCGCTGGTTGTTATCCATGAAGGCACGCCAGTCAGGAATTCCAGACATGAATTTGGTGCCCCGTATTTATGCGCCCCGTGAACCGATATAGATAAATATCATTCCGAGTATAATTAGACCCAAATCCAAAGCCTTGGCCTTGAGGTTTTTCTCCTTGAATATAAGCCATCCGCAGAGGAAAGAAACGATGACTGCACCACGGCGGACGAGCGAAATGATTGAAATCATCGAGCCCGGCTGGGCGAGAGCTGTGTAGTAAACGAAATCGGCGGCTGATATGAGCACCGAGATGGCGGGGATTGCCCAACTCCAGTGGAACGGGGTCGTCGAGCCTCGTTTCGGATACCACATCACCATCATGAGCGTGCCCATTATGATGCACTGGTAGAGATTGTACCATGTCTGCACGAAAATAGGTTCGAACCTTTTCATGATGAACTTGTCGTAGAGACCGCTTGCCGCGCCGAGCAGGACAGAAATGCACAGGCAGAGAATCCAGCGGTTGTGCGCAAAGTCAATAGACTCCTTCTTGCTTGAGCGGCTCAATAGGAACACCGACACAATGGCAAGAAGCACACCCGCCCATTGCCAGAGGTTTAGTCTTTCTCCGAAGAAAATCATGGCTCCGAGCAGAACGAGCACCGGCCGTGTGGCGTTTATAGGGCCTACAATCGTAATAGGGAGGTGCTTCAGTCCGAAATAGCCGGAAATCCACGAAGACAACACCAGAGCCGCTTTTCCGAGAATGAAAAGATGCGCCTGCGCCGGGTTTTCGAGAGCATCGCGTGCGGACGTGATGTCAAAAAGTCCTGAACCGAACCATCCGAAACCTCCGATGCAGTCGATGAGGAATGGCAGGAATATAATCGTGGAGAACAGCGTGTTGAGGAATAGCACCGGAATCACGGCATTATTCCTGAGCGCCTCTTTTTTTGAGACGTCGTAGAGTCCGAGCAGAAACGCCGAACAAAAAGCAAGCGAAAGCCAGAGCGGCATAACCTATTTTATTTATATATGCGAAACATGAGAATACCCGTGCCGTGAAAATCGCCGCAAAGATAATTCATATTCCTTTTGCATTATCCTCATTTGTTCCTATTTTTGTATTTTGTAGACAAAGTCCCCGAAAATAAAGAAGAGCGATTTTGGATTTATTTTTGAGGATAGATTTCTTTTTGAAGAAGGAGTGTACCGGGCGTACACGACTGATGAGAAAAGGAATATAGACCAAAAATAAACTAAAATCATGATAAGACCGGCGAAGAGGACAGAGGTAGTCAAGGAATACTACTTCTCCCGTAAAAATAAGGAACTTGCGGCACTGAACGGGTGGCGCATAAAGGCAGGACTGAAGCCAATAATCAGTCTCGGCATCGGCGCTCCTGACAGAATGCCGCCGGAGGCCGCAATCGAGGCTCTCTGCGACTATGCCCACAAGACGGATTCTCATGTCTATCAGAACTACAAGGGTCTTCCGGAACTTCGCGGCGCGTTTGCCTCATGGTACAGCCGCTACTATGGTGTGGAACTCGACCCTGCCACCGAAATCCAGCCTCTGGCCGGCTCCAAGGAGGGCATACTGCTTCTTGCTCTCGCGTTTATCGACAAGGGAGACAAGGTTCTTGTCCCGGATCCCGGCTATCCGACCTACACCTCGGCTCTTGAACTCGTCGAGGCGGAAATCCTCACCTACGATCTGCTTCCTGAAAATAATTGGTGTCCTGATTTTGAGGCACTTGAGCGTATGGACCTCAGTGGTGTGAAGATGATGTGGGTGAACTATCCGTCGATGCCGACCGGAAAGGCGGCGTCTGAGGAACTCTACCGGAAAATCGTGAAGTTCGGCCTCGAACATGACATCCTGGTGGTAAATGACAATCCCTATAGTTTCGTGCTTACGGACAAACCGCTTTCAATACTCGCGGTTCCCCGTGCGAAGGAATGCTGCATTGAACTTAACTCTCTCAGCAAGGCGCACAACATGTCCGGCTGGAGAATCGGCATGGTCGCCGGCGCTCAGGAACTGATTTCAGCGGTGCTCAAGGTCAAGTCCCAGATGGATTCCGGGATGTTCAAGCCTATGCAGATGGCAGCCGTGGCCGCTCTCTCACAGGAGCAGGAATGGTTCGAGCAGCTGAATGCCGGCTACCGTGAGCGCAGGAAGATTGCCTGCGAGATTATGGACGTTCTCGGGGCGGAGTATCTTGCCGACGGCACCGGCCTTTTCGTCTGGGGACGAGTACCGGAGGAGAGCACATTGCTTGGAAAGGCTTTGGAAACAGCTGAAATGGCTGCTGCCTGCTCTCTGGAGATCAGCGCTCCTGAAGACGGCGTCTCAAAGACACGGGGAGAGCTTGTTTCCGACTATCTTCTTTACAAAACCGGCGTTTTTGTGACCCCGGGCTGCATTTTTGGCCATAACGGACGCGACTACATCCGCATCTCCCTGTGTGCCAATGCCGAAAGGCTGAATGAAGCGCTTGGACTGATAAGGGGTATAGTATGCTGAATGCGGTACAGTCAAAATGGACAAAATGACAATTGGAATAGTTGGACTCGGACTCATCGGCGGTTCGATGGCGATTGACCTGAGGCGCCGAGGCTTCGCTTCGGAGATTCTCGGGGTTGAAGCCGAGCCGGTGAATGCCTCGGCTGCGTTGAATATAGGGCTTGCCGATGAAATCGTGGATTTGGAGCAGTGTGTTGACAGAAGTGACATCGTTGTCCTGTCGGTTCCGGTCGGCACGGCCGTGAAGATGCTGCCTGTGGTTCTTGACCATTTTGCCGAGACACGGCCCGGATCAGGTCATGCGGATGGATCATCGGGCGTCCGCAGCAGAAAGATAGTCATTGACGTGTGCTCCACGAAGTCCAGTCTTGTAGAGGCCGTCAGGAATCATCCTGCGCGTCGGCGCTATGTCGCGACGCATCCTATGGCCGGGACAGAGTACTCCGGACCTTGGGCCGCTCAACCGGGACTTTTTGACGGGCGTGCATGCATAATCTGCAATGGGGACGATTCGGACAGAGATGCTGTGGAGGCGATAGAGGCTCTGTACGATTGCCTGAACATGCGCATTACGTCCATGGATGCCTCCGCGCACGATGTTCATACGGCGTATGTCTCTCATATTTCGCACATTACATCCTTCGCCCTCGCCCTTACTGTTCTCGATAAGGAGAAGGATGAAAAGCATATATTTGACCTTGCGTCCGGCGGTTTTTCCTCAACGGTGAGACTTGCGAAGAGCAACGCGGACATGTGGGTCCCGATTCTTTCGCAGAACCGCGACAACGTTATGAAGGTCATGGACACATATATCGAAAAGATGAATGAATTCCGCGACGCCATATCCTCCGGGGACGAGAAAAGAATACGGGAACTGATAGGCGAGGCGAACAGAATAAAGAGAATATTAAGATAATATGGCAAAATCTCCGAAACTCGAAATAACCCCGTTGAACGAATGGGGAATGTTCCATCTCCCGCCGCGTCCGTGCGTCATTGCGGGCCCTTGCAGCGCGGAGACGGAAGAACAGGTGATGACGACGGCAGCTCAGCTGAAGGAAATAGGAATTAATGTCTATCGTGCGGGAATATGGAAACCTCGTACGCATCCCGGCAGCTTTGAGGGAGTCGGAACGCAGGGACTGAAGTGGATGCAGAGGGCAAAACGAGAACTTGGGCTGAAGATAGCCACGGAGGTGGCAAACGAGAAGCATGTGTTTGACTGTCTGAAATATGGCGTTGACCTCGTGTGGATTGGGGCGCGTACGACAGCCAATCCGTTCCTTGTCCAGGAAATTGCAGAGGCACTCGCCGACACGGACATCCCAGTGCTCGTGAAGAATCCTGTGAGCCCCGATATAGACCTGTGGATTGGTGCCCTTGAGCGGCTGAACCGTGCCGGAATACGCAAGATTGGCGTGATACACAGGGGATTCTCCACATCGGAGAAGATCAAATACCGCAACGACCCTCTCTGGCAGTATGTCGTGGAACTCCGGAGCCTCTGTCCTGAACTTCCTTTCTTTTGTGATCCGAGCCATCTCGCCGGCAACCGCGGGTACATTACGGAAATCTCGCAGCGTGCGATGGATCTCGGGCTTGAGGGACTTATGGTGGAGAGCCACTGCAACCCGTCGGTGGCCCTGAGCGACGCGAATCAACAGCTCACTCCGGCAGCTCTTGCTGATATGCTTGAAAATCAGCTGGTTGTACGCGATGCCGACACCGCTGATTCCGCCTATAAAGAGACCATCAGCCAGCTTCGCGCGAAGATTGACGTCATCGATGAAAACCTCATCCACGCCCTTGCGCAGCGTATGGAAATCAGCCGCCGGATAGGGGAGAGCAAAAGAGAAAACAAGATTGCCATTCTCCAGACCGGCCGTTGGGAGGCTGTGCTTGCCGATGTTGTGGCAAAAGGAAAGGAACGCGGCCTCGACCCCGATTTTGTAAAAACTCTCTTCAATGCCATCCACGAAGCGAGCATAAAGGCGCAGGAATAAAAATCCCCAAATGTATCCGGGTATTTATTTGTGTGCAATATCTCCGATTGGTCTGAGAGTGGGCATTACAGCCCGTTAATCAGGCCGGCGAAAACCCTTTGCTCGTCTTCGGAAAGGAACTGGGCGCGGATTGGCATATAAAACATCCTTTGTCTGAGCGAGTCCGGAACTTTCTTGCAGTCGCGGATTCTTTGATAGTCCTTTTCGGTGGTGATAATCAGTGAGGTGGGGAATGCGTCGGCAAGCGAGCGGATGGACGAGATGTCCGATTTTCTGAACTTGTGGTGGTCGCCGAATTTCAGATGTCCCACCAATTTGTAGCTCAGGCGCAACTGCTCCGAGAAAGGAGTATCGTCCGCAATCCCGCTGAACATCACGGCCGTTTTTGAATAGAGGTAGCGGCTGTTGCCCTCGGGGAACACCGGCAGAGCCTCGTCGTAGCCGATTTTTGTGAAGAAAAGATATTGTTTCCGACCATTGTCGCAGCGCCATCCGAAACATTCCTTTTGGTTATATCTCTCAATTCCGAGTGACAGCGCCCATTTGTCCATCTCCCAAGGATTCATCTCCCACGGGCATTTCGACACCACCAGAGCGTCCGCCGCCGCAATCCTTTCAGGCAAATCGCGGAGCCTCCCCATTGGCAGAAGCCGGTCCTTGAAAGTCGGCCTGTTGTAGTCTACGAGCACCACTGAAAGGTCCGGTCGCAAAGCTCTGAACTGGAAGCAGTCGTCCAACACCAGCACGTCCGCCTTCTCAAATTCCTTTGTCCTGCATTTGCGGGATTTCTTGCTCTGGAGGAAACTCTGCGGATCGCTCAAAATCCTGCTTCCCTCCACACGGTTCTTGTCCACGGCCACCGTAATTCCGGGGAACTTCTTCTTTACTTGGAGCGGCTCGTCGCCGAAATCCCTTGCGGAACCGTCGGCCTCCACAATCTGGAACCCCTTCAGCCTGCGTTTGTAACCTCTCGACAGCACCGCCACATTCTTTTCTCCCCATTTTTCGCTACGGAGCAACATTCTGACAATCATCTCGGTATGCGGAGTTTTCCCCGTGCCTCCGACAGTTATGTTGCCGATTCCGATAGATGGAATCTCACTTCTGCGGACCTTCCGGATTCCGTGGTCGTAGAGGAAATGTCTCGTTTTGAGAGTGAGATAATATGGAAACAGAAGAATTTTGTCAATCATAAGAATATATTTTATCGGCTATATATTTCCTTCAACAGTTGAATCCGGGGCATCGCCGCTTTTATTGTCATATACGCAAACTGCCTCCGGGGCCCATGCGCCCCACCGATTCGCAACCTCGTCAAGAGTCGCATAAAGCTGCGGTATATCGTAGAGTGTCACAAGGCGGAGCCTAGTCTCCTTAAAATCGGGCAGCCCCTTGAAATAGCAGGACAGATGACGGCGCATCTCAATCACCCCGACGTGTTCGCCCTTGATTTCGATTGATTTTGCAAGATGCCTTTTCGCAAGTTCCACTCTCTCCGCAACACTCATCGGCGGAAGAAGTTCGCCCGTGCGGAGATAATGTTTGATTTCCTTAAATATCCACGGATGACCGAAGGTGGCGCGTCCTATCATAATCCCGTCCACTCCATATCTGTCGAAGGCATTTTTCGCATCCTGCGGCGTCCGTATATCCCCGTTTCCGATGATTGGGATATGCATTCTCGGATTATTTTTTACCTGTCCGATAAGACTCCAGTCCGCCTCGCCCTTATACATCTGACAGCGCGTGCGCCCGTGAATCGTAAGAGCTTGTATTCCTACATCTTGCAGTCTTTCAGCGAGTTCAACGATTATTTTTGAGTCTTCGTCCCATCCCAGACGGGTTTTCACTGTCACCGGTTTTTTCACGGCCTCCACGACCATACGGGTGATTTCCACCATCTTGTCAGGCTCTCGCATCATCCCGCTCCCTGCTCCCCGTCGTGCGATTTTGTTCACCGGACATCCGAAATTGATGTCAATCACATCGGCCCCATGCGTTTCCACAAGTTCTGTGGCCCTGTCCGCCATCACCGCCGCATCCACCATCGCCTCAGGAATGCTCCCGTAAATCTGAATCCCAATCGGAGCTTCAAAATCGTAGGTTTTGAGTTTCTCAAGCGACTTCCGCGCATCCCTGACAAGCCCGTCCGAAGAGATGAATTCAGTGTACATCATATCCGCCCCAAACTCCTTGCAAACCCAACGGAACGACGGATCAGTCACATCCTCCATCGGCGCAAGCAGCAGCGGCTGCACTCCCAAATCTATGTTCTCTCCAATTTTCATCTTCTGATGATTTTTCAAACTCGCAAAGTTAGTAATTTTTCATCGTCATTTCGTGAGCGTTTCGTGAAAGAATGTTAAAAGTGCAATCCCCCACAGACGTCGTTCGTCTGCGGGGGATTGAATACTATGTATATGTCCAGACTATGTTTTTGACGCGAATCTGCGTTCCGGAACCTGGAAATATTTGTTTGTTCTGTATATGCTGCCGTTCGAATTGTATGATATTATCTTGAAATTACGGAACTGTCCCGTAGTGTTTGCAGTCAAATTGACGTTAACGTGCATTTCGGAGCCATTGTCAACAACAGGGGTGAATGATACGAATGTCTTCATATCTTCCGCAGTGTATTGTGGTCCGACCTCTCCGCCAATATCTTCGCTCTCCAAGTCAGTAAGTTTCAATGCGTGTTCAATCAGTGCATTCTGCAGGTCTTCAGGAATGTTCTTCATTGTTCCTGCCGGGTATGCAATGCCATCGATTACGATGTTTGAGAAATGATACAACTGCAATGATACTGCGGTATTTCCATATCCCGGTTTTGCAGTTTCCGACTCATTCGCACTTACCACATATTCAAAAGTGTGCGTCTCTGTTTCTCCCGCAGGGTTTGCTGCCTGAGTGAAAGAAGATTCTGCTGAGCCGTCCTCTGTTTTTACAATAAGCTTGAACGATTTGGTTCTGGACGAACTGTTCTCCGGAACAGTAATGCTGACAACGCCTTCCTTGCATACGGCCACTGCCCCTCCGCAAGAAATGGATATACCATATTTGCTGTCAGCAACGTAAGAATCGACAGCTGCTCCGGATACCACTGCCCCGTCAACCTTCAGTTCAAGGGTGGCGGCTTCAACCGTTTCTCCTTTATAGGATATTTCTCCTTCAAAACTTGGCGTGAGCGTCGGCGTAATCACAGGGAGTCCTTTGCCAGGATCCTGGTGGACACTGATGAAATTTCTTGAACGGATACCCTTGTATTCCATATAAACTTTGCAAGAACGGGCCGAAGTGGATTTGTTTTTGGCAATCGTTATCCGAAGGTTGTAATTATTGGTGTTTTCCCAATCGGCTAAAGCCCAACCGGAAGCATCGCTGCCGTCAGGATTGACGCTCACAAGGACGCAATCTTCCGGAGTCATTGTGACAGGCTCTCCTCCATAAGTGGCGGTGGTAGCACCGAGATATTGAATATGCTGATTCATGTCCACATTCTGAGGCGCAGGCGAGGCGCTGCCATTGGGATAGAAAACGACATCCTCTGCTGTTGATTGGAATACTCCCTTGTCGAGGTTGAGCGCGATATTGTGTATTGTGCCGGCCTTGAATTCCTTCTCTTTTGAAGACTCGAAACTATATGTTCCCTTGTCGGTGGTCACCACATAAGTGCAACCCGTGGTTTTCGCAGGGCAAACTCCCATATATATGCCGGAAGCATCATCTTTGCCAGTTACGCCCTCCAAATTGTAGGCAGTGCCCAGATTTACCGTGACTGATGATTTCTGATCACCCGCAATGAATGCGCGGGATTCTCCGTTCCAAGGCTGTACGACAACCCACAATCCACTGATCTTGGCATTCTCAGAGGTGGTGAGAGATACTGATTTTACAGCATCGGTAGAGCCCTTGGAAGAGTAGATGATAAATCTTACCATTGAAGACTGCATAGTCATTGCAGCAGAATAACTTGTTTGAGCCCCAAGCTCAATTGGGGATACTCCTGTAAGGGCAATCTTGTCGGCCGAAACGTCCACTTTCCCGGCTTCTGTCTGGGTTTGTATGGAAGCAATCGGGAAATTTATTGTAAGGTCACCATCATGTCCGCTGGCTGCTTCGACTTTGGGATAGTAAGGCAGGAATTTGCTTGCAGTCTCGGCTACGCTGCCTGTAAAACTGGCCGTGCCGTCTGTTCCGAGGGTGAACGATTCTGCATTATTGTTGCTGCCGTTGTTGTCGGCGAGTCCGAAAACAGCAGCTTCACCCGTGGCCCAGTGCAGTCCTTTGCCATCTTGCCAGGTGGCCTTGGAGACTGCTTCATTTGTATTTTCGTCGTTGATTTCGGTTTCTACCCGAACTTCAATAGTCCTTGTCTTACCAGGGACAATAGTGTCCTCAATCCCTTCTGTGCAGGCAACAAAAACAGTTGTTGACAGAAGTGCGGACAAAATAATTGATGTGTTCTTTTTCATAAGTCAATCCTCCTATTCAAATTCACCATCATAAACATTGGACAAGCCTGAAAAGTCAGCACTTGAATTGGAACTGTCGTTCCATTTTCCGGTCATAGATTCAGCAAAGCCGAGTTCGACATCCAGGCTCTGAACCAGGATGTCCGGGGAAATGTAGGTTTTCCCACCCAATAAGTGATTCTTTCTCATTTTCGAGTTATATTATATGGTTATTGTTTTTTCTGATATACGCGCACCCAATCGACAAACATTGTAGCGCTGTCACCGTTGTTCGGAAGGGCAGTTATGCCTTCGGGCTGAAGGATGCCGGTGAAATAGCCGCCGACAGCAAGGTTCAGGATTATGAAGAAATCGTGGTGGAAATAGTATCCCACACCCCAGTCATCGTCTTTGTTTACGATGTCCATTTCATAATAAGGGGAAGCATTCGGATGAAGGTCCCTGTCGAGATACATTTTCACGGACTGTGGAGTCCAAATCAGTGTGTATGTGTGGTAATTTCCGTCCTGAATGCTATAGGAATTCGTAGTGGAGCGCGCATAATTTGGATAAGCGCTTCCTTTGTAGTATCCCCAATGGCAAGCTCCGTTGAAGAAACGGTCTTGTGTACCTTTCTTGATGCCTTCCGCATTGCCCATTTCCATAATGTCGATTTCACCGCAACGCGGCCACGAGTTGGTCTGAAAGTCCGCTCCAAGAAGCCAGAATGCCGGCCAAAGACCATTGGCTGTACGTGGAAGACGTATCCTTCCCTCCACTTTGCCATAGCAGAATTGGAAATGTCCGGATGTGTTCAGGCGTCCGGACACGAAAGCCTTGCCGTTTCGTTGTTCACGCCTTGCAGTAATTTTGAGGGCTGAATTGCCGTATTCGGAATCTTTTCCCAATGAAATTCCGCTCTCGTCATAATATTGCAGTTCGGCGTTACCTCCTCCGTTTCCATTGACTTCAATGCGCCATTTCCCGGTGTCAAGAGAGTTTGAGTCGAACTCGTCGGACCACATCAAAACATAGCCTTCCGAATCGGGAGTCTGTTCGTTTTCGCCCGGTTTGTTTTCGTCGGGTTTGTTATCGTCAGGTTTGTTATCGTCAGGCGTCTCGGTTTCAGAGCCGTTGCCTTCCGAGTCAGGCAAGACCGGTTGTCCAATCTTGGTCGAGCATCCACAGCTGACCATAAGGAAAAATGCCATCAAAAAAGCCGCGAGTATGCGGGGAGTTGTAGGGAATGTCCCTTTTTGTTTAGAGTGCATAATGATTATCAGTTTTATGTTCTGTTTGACCGATACAAAAGTATTTGTAAAATTCTTAAGATTGAATATATTTGTACTCACAAAAACTCAACAGCTCATTTTCATAAACTCACATCTTGGGTGATGAATGAACTTGAGTACAGAATGTTGACACTATAACACATAACCATAGACGGAAAGATGAACCACAACAGAACAATGCTGGTGATTATACTCACCGTCGCCCTATTTGTTGAGGGAACAATCGCGGCACATAACCCTTCAGTCAGATATTTCAGGAAAGATGTTTATCACGCGGCTACCCAGAATTGGGACGTGGCCTGCACTCCGGACAGATTTACATTCTTTGCAAATAATGACGGCGTACTTATGTTCGACTCGGGGGAGTGGACACTTTTTCGCAACCGCAACAGAACAAATGTCCGTTCGCTCTACTACGATCGTGACAATGCCGTTCTTTATGTCGGTTCTACGAATGAACTCGGCAAGATTGAATTTGGATTGGATTGTCGTGAGGCTCCGGTCTATCGTTCGATGCTTGATACGCTCGATGTGACAGCCACTGAAATTTGGAGTATTGGCAAAATCGGGGGAAAAGTTTGGTTTCAGGACGACAGGCACATATACCTGCTTGATGGCAATGCTGTCAGAGTCTATGGCTTTGACAAAAGAATCTATTGCGCGTCTGTAATTGATGACAAACTCTACATCTATGTCAGTGGTGAGGGTTGTTTGTATTTCAATTCAGGAAGGTTTGAAGCCATCGGAGGAACGGAGTCTTTGAGAAAGAAGAGGGTGTGCGCTATTATGAAAATTGGCGACAATCTTGGTTTCGTGACGAGGCTTGACGGTGTTTTTATTCTTGATGGCGGTAAGCTGGTAAAGAAAGAGTATCCCTTTTCTTCCGAGCTTGGGAACGACAAAATCTATACGGCCGCCACTGACGGGGAGAACATTGCTTTCGGAACAGTCACTAACGGCGTCTTTATCTACAACAACAGGAGTGGTGAGTGGTATAATTTGAATACAGATTCCGGTTTGGGGAACAATACTGTACTTAGTTTGCGCTTTGATGAACAGAAGAATATATGGGCCGGGCTTGACAACGGTGTTGCACATATAAACCTGTCTGCGGCGGAACGCGAATTGTTCGCGGGCAACGATGTCTTAGGGACGGGATATGCTTCGTGCGTGTGGAAGGGGAAGCTCTATCTGGGGACAAATCAGGGACTTTTTGTGACTGATAAATCTTTGACTGCGAAAAATATATATTCACGTTGCAACAATGGTATTAGTCAGGTTTGGGATTTGTCTGTCCGTAACGGAGAATTATTCTGTTGTCACGATTCCGGTATATATATAATGTATCCCGATGGCAGTGAATCTACAATTCCTCTAAACGGCACGTGGAAACTCGATGCTCCGACGGGCGAGGATGATTTGCTTGTCGGGAGTACATACGACCATTTCTTCAGACTTACAAAAACGCCTGGAGGAAAATGGAAATTCGCCGGTTTCATAAAAGGGGCCGATGATGCGAGCAAGTCGTTTTGTTTCGACGATGGAAAGATGTGGCTGGCGCATTGGGTTAAGGGCCTTTTTCGTCTGACTTTCAACAAAGAATTTACCGAAGCTGTTTCCTGCGAGTATTTTGGCGAACGGAACGGATTTCCTACATCATTCAACAATTATCCGAATGTTGTGGACGGGAAAGTGCTGTTTTCCACCGAGGGAGGCTTTTACGAATTCGACAACAGCCGCAATCTTGCCGTTCCTGTTGACAGTCTTAACAGGCGGTTCAATTTCACTCCGGTCGCGATGAGGCTTTTCCCTTTACCGGACGGGGATGATTTCTATTCTTCCGGCACGGTGCAGGCTTTGGGATATAGGGACAATGTGGGAGATTATCGTCTCGATTCCCTTTCGATTCGTTATATGGCTTCGCGTCGTCCATTGGGATTCGAGAATCTGCTTTATCTGGAAGAGGGGAAAGTCCTCATCAATACAGAAGACGGTTTCTCGGTTATAAACACCGCGATGCTCAAGAATCGCAAGCCTGAGGTTACTCCGCTGATAATCAGGCGGGTGAGAGTGGTAAAGGGAGGCAAGGAGACGACGGTGCTGGAGAATACATTCTCCAAAGAAACAGAATTAAGGACGCTCAATCCGGACGAAAACACTCTCCGGTTCACATTCAGAATGGTAGAGTATAGACAAGAGCAGGCGATAATCTACAGCTGTTTGATGGAGGGTTACGACTCCGACTGGTCTCTTCCGGGAGTTTCCTGCTCAAAAGACTATACGAAACTGCCCTATGGACATCACATTTTCCGTGTCCGTGCCTATAATGCCGTCACAGGACAGAGTGATGAGACGGCATTGGATGTTATTATCAAACACCCTTGGTACTTGACAAATTGGGCGTACTTTTTATATGCCTTCCTGGCTATATGCCTGTTGGTTGCCTTGTATTATATCGCTCGGGCAGCATACCGGAGGCGGATTGCGGAAGTGTCGCGCCGTAAAGAGAAAGAAATGGAAGAGGAGCAGATGAAAAACGATCTGCTGCATAAAGCCAATGACCTTGCAACCTCAACAATGAATCTCCTGAGAAAAAACGAGGAACTTATGGACATTCAGGAAGGCTTGAACAAAACCGAAAGGATGTTGAGGAACGGCGAAAAACCGGAGTATGTAATCGGGCACATCGTCACAATGAGGGAAAATATTGACAGCAATATCCGCCACGATGACGATTGGAAAAAGTTTGAAAAGAATTTTGATATCGTTTACGATGAGTACCTCACCCGTTTGGGCAATACTTTTCCGGAACTGACAGTAAGCGACAAAAAACTTTGCGCATATTTGAAGATGGATTTGTCGTCAAAGGAAATAGCTCCTTTGATGAATTTGACATACCGCAGTGTTGAGATGACGCGCTATCGTCTCCGCAAGAAACTCAATCTTTCTCGGGAACAGAATCTTATCGAATTTCTTCAACGCTTTTAGCGCCTGAGCATAGCATTTCTCCCTCCTGCGAAACATCGCAGGAGGGTTCTTTGTACCCTCGGATTTGTTGGTTTCTTTTTCGTAATTACTTAATACTCAATGGTGTGAGTTTTTGTGAGTTTGCTTTTTCATGAAAATAGGATGTTTGTGATTATGAAAACATTACTTTTGCATATCGTCGTTTCGCAATCGATGAAGCATCGGTAGAAAGTACGACGTATCACATTGTATAGAACGCTAAAACGCAAGAAATGAAAAAGTCTTTACTTGCATTCAGCATAATTCTGCTGATTTTCACTTGGGGGGGGCAGTTTAATGATGCTTTAGCCCAGAACATTACAATAAAAGGCAAGGTCACTGACGCCACTACAAAGTTGCCGATTGATTATGCGGCAGTTGTGGCGAGGGGGGCTAACCTCGCTGAGATGACAGATGCGGAAGGGGCTTACGAGATAAACGTTGCTCCGGGAACGACTCTCGAATACTCTTGTCTCGGCTACATCTCAAAGACAATCAAGGTCACGGAAGACGGTGTTCAAAATGTTTCGCTTGAGACAGATGCAATCTCTCTTGATGCTGTCGTTGCAATCGGTTACGGAACCACCAAACGAAGCGATGTGACTGGAGCTGTTTCTTCTGTCACTGCTGATGAACTCAAGGTGGCTCCGGTTGCGACTGTTGACCAAGCGATGCAAGGACGTGTTGCGGGAGTGACGGTCAATGCCCAGTCCGGACAGCCGGGACAGGCGGCGCAGGTACGAATCCGTGGAGTCGGTACAGTGAACAACTCTTCTCCAATCTATGTGGTGGATGGAGTCATTACTGAGGATATCTCATTCCTCAACTCGGCCGATGTCGCCTCAATGGAAATACTTAAAGATGCGTCTTCTTCGGCTATTTATGGTTCCCGTGGAGCGAACGGAGTCATAATCATCACCACCAAGAGCGGTGCGGAAGGCAAGGTCAAAGTTTCCTTCGATTGTTACGGCGGTGTCCAAAATATATGGCGCACTCTTGATTTGATGAAGAGGGACGAATATGTCGGAACTATGGTGAAAATCGGTAATTCCGATGCGGAACGAAAGGAACTCAAAAGAGGTTTCACCAATTGGCTCAGCACCTACCGTTTGGGACGTGATTATTACGCCACTCCGGAAACCTTCAGCTATGAGACGCAGGAAACTGATTGGCAGGCTGAGGTCCAACACAAGAATGCGGCTATACAGAACTATCACATATCCGTTGACGGAGGGACAGACAAAATCAAATATTCCCTCTCGGCAGGCTATTTTGCTCAAGACGGAACAATAAAGGAATCGTTCTATAACCGTCTCACTCTCAGGACCAACGCTTCTTACGAAATCACAAAGTGGCTAAAGCTCGGAACCAATCTTTCCTACATTACTTCGAAATCCCGTTCACTTGGCAATAACGCCCAATACAACGGTGTGCTTTTCCAAGCGATTTCAATGGCTCCGTGGGACCCTACTCACTATCCTGCGGGAACGCTTTCCAAATCGGGAGAGGATATCAGCGGAAAGATTGCAGCATCAACAAACTACACCAACGTGTACAATCCGTTCACTCAGCTTGAGACTTCGCACCCGAACAATACTGACGAACGACTTCTTGCCAATGGCTATCTCGAAATCAAACCTTGGGAGTGGCTAACTTTCAAGTCAAGCATAAGTATGAATCGCTATAGTTGGCAAAACCGCAGCTATCGTGAGAAGTACCATTTCTCCGACTATGACACCAATGTCAAGAATTCAGTTTCTGCGGCAATGGGACGTAGCACCGAGATGTTTTATGAAAACACTCTCACTTTTGCCAAGAAGTTCGCCGGCAAGCACGACGTCTCGTTTATGGTCGGTCAGACTACAGAGGAGTACAACTACTATTCACTCTCAGGCAACGGCTCCACTCTTCTTGTGACCGACCCGAACAGATGGTATGTCTCCAATACAACGGAGGACAAAAACTCCAGCGATGCAGTTGCGAGGACAAGGAGACTGTCTTTCTTGGGCCGTTTCTTCTACAGCTACGACAATCGTTATCTCGTCACTGCAAATTTCCGTGCGGACGGTTCTTCAAAGTTCCCGAATAATACTTGGGGATATTTCCCGTCTGTCGCTTTAGCGTGGAGAGTTTCTCAGGAGCATTTTATGGAGAACAGTAAGGATGTTCTGGACAATCTCAAACTGCGTCTCAGCTGGGGACAGATTGGAAACGACAAAATCAGTGACGGGGCATTCACGCAGTCCATTATGCAGGGATTGACCTTTGTCAGCTATCCTTTTGGCAACACCACCGCGAATTGGTCCACGGCATATGTTCCCGGAGCGGCAGTGACAACCTATGTAAATACAGGAGGTAAATGGGAATATACCGAACAGATTAACCTTGGAGTCGATTTTGGTTTTTGGAACAGCAAACTCTACGGAAATATCGACGCATACATCCGAAACACCTACGATATGCTCCTTAACGTAAAGGCGCCTGCTACGGTCGGAAACCTTTACTCAAGCACTATGAATGTCGGCACTGTAAGCAACAAAGGTATAGAACTTACTCTTGGTCACGCCAATGCCGTCGGAGATTTCCGCTACGACATAAATGGCAACCTCTCTCTCGTTAAGAACCGTCTCACCCATCTGAATGGTGGCGAGAGAATCCAGGGCGGCTACACCATGTGCGATGAGGGACTTCCGCTCTTCTGCCTCTGGGGATGGGAATATGAAGGAATATATCAGTCCGATGAGGAAGTCAAGGAGCATCAGTTCGGTACTTCCAACATCACAGAACACGCCGGTGACGCTCGCTACAAGGATCAGAATGGTGACGGAATCATTGATACCAATGACATGGTGAACATCGGAAATCCATTCCCGTGGCTCTCCTATGGTCTCAATCTTACGATGAATTGGAAAGGATTCGACTTTTCGATGTTCCTTCAGGGAGTTTATGGCAATAAGATTTACAACGCACTTCGTCGTCAGACTGAGGGAGATGGAAGGCAATCTACGCTGAGTACAGCTATGCGTAATGTCTGGACTCCGACATCCACCGGAGGCATAATTCCGAATCCTTCAGGCTCTTCCAGAAACTATGACGCGAATTCACGTTTCGTCGAGAGCGGATCCTATCTGCGTTTGAAGAATATCCAGTTGGGTTACACCATTCCGACACGCCTCACGCAGAAGTTCCACGTGTCTTCATGGCGTTTCTATGTCTCCGCGAATAACCTGCTGACTTTCACTAAGTACAGTGGCTACGATCCAGAGGTCAGCGGCGGAGTTGATTGGGGAAACTACCCACAGTCACGTACAATTCTTTTCGGAACATCACTGAACTTCTAAACCACAACAATAATGAAACTCAGATATTTGATATATGCTTTGACTCTCGGTCTCTGCCTGACTTCCTGCAACAAATGGCTACGGGAAGAACAGCCTAACGAATCCAAGCTCGGCGACTTCTTCGTCACCAGAAGTGCTGCGGAGCAGGCCGTGAACGGATGTTACGTTCCAATGACATGGAATCTCGGAGGAACCTACTGCAACGAATGGCTCATCGGGGACATCGCTTCGGACGACGCAATCAAGGGAGGAGAGTATCTCAAGGATATGCCGGCTGCATTCGACATCTGCAAATTCCAGGTGGTTCCGAGCAATGGACTTCTTGAGGCTTTTTACAATGCGCAGTTCATCGGCATCGGCCGCTGCAATCAGGCGATAGCCTCCATTCGTGAAATGACGCTTCCGGAAGATATGACGGAAACTGACCGTAGCCGTTTCATTGCCGAGGCCAGATTTATGCGTGCATTTTATTATTTCCGCCTTGTTCGTCTTTTCGGCGGAGTCCCTTACACTACTGAGCCGATTTTGGATTCTCGTGACTGGAAAAAACAGCGCGAGAGTGCAGAGAAAATTTATGGACTCATAATTTCTGACCTTGAAAGCGCTGAGGCTGTACTTCCGAAATGTGACGAATATGCCGCAACAGAACTTGGCCGTGCGACAAAGGGTGCAGCCGATGCTCTTCTGATGAAAGTGAATCTCTACAGAAAGAACTACGACGATGTGCTCAAATGGGGAAAGTCAATCATCGGTTCCGGGAAATATGACCTTGCACCCGATTATTTCTCCCAATTCCTTCCGGAAAACGAATGGAATATAGAGTCGGTTTTTGAAATCAACTATGTTGAGGATATGTACTCCGATTACGGGGGATTCGGTTTTACCAGGGGAACATTCTCCACTGTGATGATGCGTCCGCGTTCCGCTAAAGTCGGAGGCGTTTCCGGTTGGGGATATGATCGCCCGACTTGGGATTTGTATGCAGAATATGAGAGCGGTGACCCGCGCCGTGACTGGACCATTCTCCAGCAGCTTCCTTCCGAGGTTGAGAACGAAACGGCAGAGATTCAATATGCAAACTATTTTTACAACAGAAAATATCAGCAGGAGCAGTATCCTGCATCGGCAGAGGCTGTTGCGAAGGGGTTGCGTTTCGACTTTCCGGAGCTCGGACATCCATCTCGTGCCGGCTTGAATTGGAAAGAAATCCGCTATGCTGATGTACTTCTTATGTATGCCGAAGCTGCGATAGAAAGTGGGAAAGAACTTGATTTGGCAAAAACATATATCAATAAAGTGCGTCATCGCGCAAGTGCTTCGCTCCCTGAAGTAGAGGCGACACGTGAGTCTCTAAGGCACGAGCGCAGGGTGGAGTTGGCAATGGAGGGCCACCGCTGGTTTGACCTCTGCCGCTGGGGGATTGCCAAAGAGACAATGAATGCCTATCGCGAGAAGTTTAAAATTGCGAATTGGAGCTCACTCAAAGCGGAATATCCTTTCATCAGCGGAATTGACGCAAGCAGGTTCGAACTCCTTGACGGAGATGATATGAACGAATTCAAGGATTGCCACTATCTTATGCCTATTCCTCAAGAGGAAGTCCGCATTGCGGGTCTGGAGCAGAATCCGGGGTATTAGAATACGGATGACAATAAATTAATTATAAACCACTTAAATACACGTTTTATGAAAAAGATTTCAAGCTTGCTGCTTTGTGCGGCAACAGTTCTCTCTCTTGCGTCATGCAAGAAGTCAGAAGTCAAGGGTGATGCTTTCGACTGCATCGTAAAGACTTCCGAGGTTACGGAAAATTCAGTGAAAGTTAGCGTTGAGGTAAACGATGCTGCTGCAGAGTACAGCCTTTGGGTCGTTGAGGAGTCTGCCTACAAAGAAGCCGTTCCTGAAACAGCAAAGAAGCTCAAGGGCAATGCTGCTGAGGTTTTCGAGGGGCTCAATGCCGACACCGAATATCTGGCTGTAGTATATGAGCCTTCTTTCGGATTCTCGAAAAAAGGTTTTGTAACTTCAAAACCGAGCAAGGTTTATCCTTGTCTCCAAGGCTCGGACTACATCATCATTTCTATGGATGAGACTACCATAAAGAAAATCGAGAAGAAGATCAAGTACTTTATGCCTGCTGACGGTGTGTATGGAGAACCGAATACCGGAACTCTCTTCTTTGACTGGTGGAATGGCGGAGCGGCTGGTACCCCTTCTGGTCCTAACTTCTTCGGAGTTGTTGCTGACTGGTTCTCAATTAAGACTGCCAGTGGCTGGTTCGGTTATGCGTTCCGTCTTGCAGAAGGTCTTACCGATGAGGAGAAGGCTGAGTCCGCAAAGCGCCGTGAAATTCTTAAGGGAATTACAGCCGACTACACTCTCCATATTGCAATGAAAGGAACTGCTGCAGGCGAGTACAGCCTCGGAATGCTTGACGGAGCTACTATTACCATTGGGGACGAGAAAGCTGCTTACGGTTTCAAAAGAGATGGCGAATGGCACGAAATCGAAATTCCTGTTTCAGCATTTATGGCGGGAGAAAAATATAATGCATCAACTGCTGTAAACGTGCTCCAGTGGACTCAGGGAACCAATGGTTACCCTACCACTCTGGATGTTGACGCCATTTTCTGGTACAAAAAATAGTTGAAAAAGAATGAGCAGAATAATCATTCTGTTGCTATCCCTTATCACTGCCGCGCCTGTTGTGGTGTCTTGTCAAAGTGAGCCTTCAATGGCGCACGAGGAAGACTTTAATGTCTTCCGAGTCAGGACAAAGCAGGCGCGCAGTGCCAAGAGGGGAGTCTGCGGCAATTTTCAGATTTCTTCAGATGCCCGCTTGCTCGCTCCGGGAGTCAGTTGGGACTATAATTGGTCCCACAATTATCCCGCGGATGCTTCAGCCATTTACGGGGCGGGGATGGAGTTTTATCCGATGGTTTGGAATGCCGGACTGAACAAGGAAAATATCAGTCGCCTCAAGAATGATTATCCTTCCACGGGATATATTCTGGGTTACAACGAGCCGAACCTTGTTGACCAGGCCAATATGGTGCCGTCTGTGGCTGCCAAGACTTGGCCGGAGTTGAGGGCGTTTTCCAAGGAAATCGGAATGAAATTGATGTCTCCGGCATTGAATTACGGCACACTCTCGGGCTATCACGACCCCGAGGTCTGGCTTGACGAGTTTGTCGCCTGCGACGGAATAGGGAACGATGCCTTCGATGCGATTGCTCTTCACTGCTATATGCCGAACGTGAGCGGAATGCGAACGATGATACGCAAGTTCGACAAGTACGGCAAACCGGTGTTTATGACCGAGTTTTGTCATGCGAACGGTAGCATCACAAACAGTGTCACCGAGCAGATTTCGTTCATGTCCGATGTTCTCAACATGCTTGAGACGGACAGCAATGTGGACGGATATTCATGGTTCATGCATCGTGCAACGGGTAAGTGGGGAGCCATATCATTGTTGAATAGTGATGTTTCCTCTCCCGAACTTACTGAGTTGGGAAGGGTGTATGTGAACTTTTCTTCATTCGATAAAAACTGTTGGTATGGGAGGCACGAAGTCATTCCGGCAGAGCATTATGTCGCCCACAATATGTGTGGAGTGCAGACCGGATGGAAGGATGTGTTCAAAGTGCGTCCGTGTACCGATTCTGCCGGTGAACTTATGATTCTTTGCTATCAGCAGGATGCGTGGGTTGAGTATCAGATTGAGGTTGAAAAAACCGGGACCTACTCGCTCGGAGCTCGCTACATATCAACTCTCCTTGGGGGAGTGATGGCTGTTTCTGTAGATGGAGGAAAAGAACAATTTGTCACTTTCGACAAGACTTCCGAGTGGAAATGCAAGTGGATAGATGGCTTGTACCTCGAGAAGGGTAAACACACGATTCGTCTCACACATAAGGACGGGCGAGTCGATTTTAATTGGTTCTATCTTGACTGACGTTCCTGTGATGCTCTTTTCTTTACCTGTCCCAGAAGTTGAGTTTTGCACGAATTTTGTTGCTTGCGTGGGCTCACTTTAATTGGTTATGGCAAAGATTTCTACTGTGGGAGTGCTCACCTCCGGCGGAGACGCTCCCGGAATGAATGCGGCTATCAGGGCCGTCACAAGGGCTTCCATCTTCAACGGTTGGAAGGTTATGGGAATATACCGTGGTTACGAGGGCTTGATTAACAACGAGATAACGGAATTTACATCGCAGTCCGTCAGCAGCACCATCCAGAGAGGCGGAACAATACTCAAGACGGCCCGTTCCGAAGCTTTCATGACCCCGGAGGGGCGCAAGATTGCCTACGACAACATGAAGGCTGCCGGCATTGACGCACTTATTATAATAGGCGGAAACGGCTCTCTTGCAGGGGCGCAGATTTTTGCAAAAGAATATGATGTTCCTTGCATCGGGCTTCCCGGCACAATAGATAATGACCTCTACGGGACAGACTATACCATAGGATATGACACGGCGCTGAATACGATTGTGGAGTGCGTTGACAAAATCCGTGACACAGCCACCTCGCACGACCGCATATTCTTCATTGAGGTTATGGGACGTGATGCGGGATTCCTTGCGCAGAACAGTGCAATCGCTTCCGGAGCGGAGGCAGCCATCATTCCCGAGGACAAGACTGACGTCGACCAGTTGGAGCAGTTCATCAGCAGGGGATTCCGCAAGAGCAAGAACAGCTCAATCGTTCTTGTGTCCGAGAGCAAAAAGGACGGCGGAGCGATGCACTACGCCGAAAGAATCAGGACTGAATATCCGCAGTATGATGTTCGCGTCACTATTCTCGGACATCTCCAGAGGGGGGGCACCCCGAGCGCATTCGACCGCATTCTCGCCAGCCGCCTTGGTGTCGCTGCCATTGACGCCCTCAATGACGGGCAGCGCAACGTTATGGTCGGCATCTCGAACGACAAGATTGTCTACGTTCCTTTTAATAAGGCTATCAAAATCGACAAGCCGATTGACAAGGAACTAATCAACGTCCTTCACGTCCTGTCAATCTGACGGACACCGCGGCTGAAATAAAGAATTATTTTGTCAAGAAATAAAAAATTACTACCTTTGTCGCCCCTATGTGGTATAGGGACGCAACTAAAGTATTAAGTATTAACCCATTAACAATCAAGATGGACACACAAAGTTACAAAACTGTATCGCTGAAAGCCGGCGATATCAAGAAAGAGTGGTTTGTGATTGATGCTACCGACTTGGTACTCGGCCGTCTTGCCTCAAGGGTTGCCCTTATCCTCCGTGGTAAGAACAAGCCTTCATTCACCCCGAACCTTGACTGTGGTGACAACGTCATCATCGTCAACGCTGACAAGGTGAGACTCACTGGCAAGAAGATGACCGACAGAGTGTATGTCCGCTACACCGGCAACCCTGGTGGCCAGCGCTTCACTACACCTGCCGAAATCCTCAGGAAGAGGCCTACAGAGCTTCTGAGGATGGCTGTCAAGGGTATGCTTCCGAAGAATCGTCTCGGCAGCAAGATCATCAACAACCTCTACCTCTACGCTGGTCCTGAGCATCCGCATCAGGCACAGAACCCTAAAGAAATTAAGTTAAACGAAATTTAAGCAGAGTCAATGAAAGTAGTAAACGCCCTTGGAAGACGTAAATCAGCAGTTGCTCGCGTTTATGTTTCAGCAGGAAAAGGCAACATTGTAATCAATGGCCGTGAACTCAACGATTATTTCCGCGAGGATTCACTCCGTTACATTGTGAACCAGCCTTTTGCTGTCACCGGTACTGAAGGTCAGTTCGACGTCAAGATTAATCTTGACGGAGGCGGAATCAAAGGACAGGCAGAGGCTGCACGTCTCGGAATCGCCCGCGCACTTTGCGAGGTCGACAAAGAGGCATACCGTTCAGCCCTCAAGTCTGCAGGATTCCTTACACGTGACGCCCGTGAGGTTGAGCGTAAGAAACCTGGTCAGCCTGGTGCACGTAGACGCTTCCAGTTCAGCAAACGTTAATCGTTACTGTTTGATTTACTCAAAAGCACAGTCCGGTTCAAAATCACGGGACTCCGATTCGGGATGCGAATTCCGGCGGGCTGCCCGACAGATTGCCTGACTGCGGAAATTTCGGAGATCGGCAAGGCCGCTGCTTCCGGAATGAAGAAAAGAGCCTCATGAGGCAAGGCAAGCCGAATTGGGGAAAGTAAAAACAAAGAAAAATTTAAAACAATGCCAAGATCAAATTTCCAGGAATTACTTGATGCAGGTGTACACTTCGGACACCTGGCGAGAAAGTGGAATCCTAAGATGGCCCCTTACATTTTCGACCAGAAGAATGGAATCCACATCATCGACCTGCACAAGAGTATAGTAAAGATTGACGAGGCTGCCGATGTTCTCAAACAGCTCGCGCGTTCAGGCCGCAAGGTTCTCTTCGTAGCAACGAAGAAACAGGCTAAGGACATTGTCGCAGAGAAGGCCGCTTCAGTCAATATGCCATACGTGACAGAGCGTTGGGCCGGCGGTATGCTTACCAACTTCCCGACCATCCGTAAGGCAGTCAAGAAAATGAACACCATCGACAAGATGATTGAAGATGGTACATTCGACACTCTCGCAAAGCGTGAGCGTCTTCAGGTTACCCGTCAGAGGGCTAAACTTGAGAAGAACCTCGGTTCAATCAAGGATCTCAGCCGTCTTCCTTCCGCACTTTTCGTAGTAGACGTACAGAAAGAGATGAATGCCGTTAAGGAGGCAAATCGTCTTAACATTCCGGTTATCGCTATGGTTGATACTTGTTGCGACCCTACTCCGATTGATTACGTGATTCCGGCTAATGACGATGCCGCAAAGTCAATTTCCTACATTATGGACATTCTTTGCCAGGCCATCAACGAGGGGTTGAACGAAAGGAAACTCGAGAAGGAAAAGGAAACTCCAGAGGCTGCTGACGACAAGCAGGTGGCAGGAAAGAAACTCCGTTCCCGCAAGGGCGCGAAGGCTGAAGATGCCGCTGAGGAAACCGCTCCGGTGGCTGAGTCTGCCGTAGAGGAAGCTGCTCCTGCACAGGAGGAAACTCCTGAGGTTGCAGAGGCTCCAAAGGCTGACGCCGAGTAATTTGCGAAAGAAAAATTAACATCTAAAATTCAAGACAATGGATATCAAAGCAGCTGACGTAATGAAATTGCGTCAAATGACAGGCGCAGGAATGATGGACTGCAAGAAGGCACTCGTAGAGGCTGAAGGCGACTACAACCGCGCACAGGAAATCATCCGCGAGAAGGGTAAACTCGTTGCTGCGAAGCGTGCTGACAGGGAAACCACAGAGGGTTCTGTTCTCACCCGCATCGACGGCGACAAGGCCATCCTCGTTTGCCTTGGATGCGAAACTGACTTCGTGTCAAAGAATGCTGAGTTCCAGGCTCTTGCCAATGCAATCGCAGATGCTGCAATCGCAGCCTTCCCGGCTGATGCAGAGGCTCTTAAGAGCGTAGTTCTCGCTGATGGCAGAACCGTTGAGGCTGCTGTCACTGAGCAGACTGGAAAAACCGGTGAGAAGCATGTGGTTGCATACTACGCAAGCATCAGCGCACCGTTCTCCGCTGCATACGTGCACCACAACGGCAAAGTTGCCTCAGTGGTTGGATTCAGCAAAGAGGTTGACGCTGAAATCGCAAGGGGAATTGCAATTCAGGTTGCAACAATGAACCCTGTTTCAGTTTCCGAGAAAGACTGCCCTGCAGAAATCGTCGAGAAAGAAGTTGCTCTCTACAAGGAGCAGATGAAAGACGACCCTAAGATGGCAGGCAAGCCTGAGGCTATGCTTGAGCAGATTGCAAAGGGTAAACTCGGCAAGTTCTTCAAGGAGAACACTCTTCTTGAGCAGGCTTACCAGATGGGTGATGGCAAGGAGGCCGTTAAGGATGTCCTCGCCAAAGCTGATAAGGAGGCACAGGTGCTTACTTTCAAGCGTTTCTCTCTTAGCGACTAAGTAGAAATCGAATAAAAAGCGGATTACTGCGTTGCTCGTCTTGATAAAATCCTCACAACCATTAGGTTGCTGCGGTTTTATCTTCACCGAGCGCCTTGTACTCCATCTTTTTATTCAATTTCATATTCAACTTTTTTGAAAGTTTCTTAATTAGCAGGTTCTGAAGTTTCGGCTTTGGGACCTGTTTTTTTGTGTTTTTTTGAGAAAAAGTAGAAAAATTTGCATGGGGGGGGGATAATTGCTTATATTTGCGAAAGTTACAGTTAACCTGCAAAAACTTAGATACATTCAATATGAAAACGCTGAAATTTCTTGCCTCAAGGGCCATGATGTCAGTCACGACACTTGTCGTAGTCTTGTCATGCGCCAAGGAACCTGTGGAAAATTTAAAGCCTTCCTCTCCTGAAAAGGAGACGGTGACGCTTCGCATTTCCGCTCCGGAGACAAAGACTGCCCTGAAGGACGACAAAACAGTAGTCTGGACTACATGGGGATAAGACGCAGGCAGGATGGTGAGGAAATTCGGATGCCAAGTTCCGTGGAATGCTTTGATGTGTGATGATTTGTGAATAAAAAAGTTTATAATAATTATGGATAAGAAGAAATATGCTCTGTTTTTCATACTGACAGCGTTTTTGCTCGTCGGACTTTCCTCCTGCGAGCCTGAGGAAGTGCCGAAAAAACCGGATCCGGGCATCGTGGACCCGGAGCCAAATCCAAATCCTGAGCCGACCCCGAATCCTGATCCGGTTCCACCTCCTGTTGAAGAGTCGGTTGTCTATTACGACAATCTTGACAAGGTGAAATCGGAGGGTAATGGAAATTATTTCAACACCTGGACTGATGGTCGCAATATGGAGGGCAGCGGAATTGAGGGAGTCAGCTATGACGGTTCCTATACTTCTGTGCGAAGCTCTTATGCCTCAATGGGTTATCCTGGCGCATCTGGCGTGAACGGAGTTTATTATTCCCAAAATGGCTCCAACATAACTGTTAGCGGGATAGTTCTTCCGACAGATAAAAGGACTTATAAACTCTCGGTAGGTTTCTGTGTTTACGACAGAGAAACTCCGAAGGATTATAAGAAGGCTTTCAAGATTGAAATTTCCGACGAACACGGTAAGAAAAGCCATATTTTGGATTGTACCATTGATAAATATGGAAGTTGGTATCTTGCGAAATCCGTTTTTGAGGTCACGTCATCAGAAACGACCAAGCTCAACATAAAGATTGAAGCCCTTGCCGATGGTGTTCAGGGGCGTACTGATGACCTCAGGCTCGTGACCACGACAGAAACCGCTTCTGTGCAATATGATTTCGGACACTCCGGCACACCTGACCCGGGACCTGAGCCAAGTTTAAAGGACTACATCGAAAGACCGGCAACTCTTAAATCGAATTCGGACTATAAATATGTTGACCATCGGGCAAAGACATACAGGACAAATCAGAATGTCCGAAACTACGAGGCTTGCTACGACATCCGCCGGCACAACCCTATGTGGGTGGCATATCCGTGTCATGAAATATACTGGGAAGGAGGCTACACCCGTCCGAAACCTGACCCTTGGAGACCGGATCCTAAATTCAGTGAAAGTGAACAATCAATAATATATGCTTCAGACTGGGCAGACTGGCCGTGGGGGACTGTAAGTAAGGATGATTTGAAGAGTCCGAACGACAAGTATCAGTATTGGTCAGGAGTATCGACCGGAAAATATACGACGAGAGGCCATCTGATGCGTTCGGCTGAGAGAGGTGCCGGAAAATGGAATAATTTATTTAAACTGAATGAACAGACATTTTATCCGACGAATATAGCTCCGGAACTTTATAAAAATGTCGATACCGATGGGAACAGTCATTGGGATATGGTGGAGGGCATACTTCCGAATAAATGGAGGTGTAGTGATACCATATATGTTGTTGTCGGCTGCTGGTATGACAATGATGAATGGAAGCTGTTTGATGCGGTGTCAGGATACGATAAGTCCGACAAGTCAAAGGAGTGCATAATGCCAAAGGCCAGATATAAGCTTGTTTTGCGCACCAAATCCGGAAATACGGGAAAACCTATATGGCAGTGCTCGGCGGACGAGGTGATGGCAATCGGATTCTGGTTTCCGCAGAGTTTTACCGGAGAGAAACTTTCTTCGCTTCCGCCTCTTGCCGACTACATCTATTCTGTTTCCGACATCGAGAAGAAAATCGGTAGCGAGTTCAGTTTCTTCCCGCTTGCTCCGGAAGGCGTGAAAGACAGCTACAACATAAACGACTGGCCGGGACTTTCCGATATAGCCGGAAGTTCGACCAAGTCCTCCTACAGTGGAGTGACAACCGAAGAATTCAATCCCGGCGGCAAAGTGAGTTGGTAGTTCACTCTCTTTGTAGTTAATATGAAAGGCGGAATATGGATAAAAGCTATGTTCCGCCTTTTGATTTTTCAAAACATCTTCATATATTTGGAAGATTTTTGAATTGTAATTTTGTTTGGATTATGGATCTTTGGCTCATCTGGATGTTGGCGGCTCTGCTGCTGTTTCTTGTGGAAATCTTCACGCCGGGCTTCGCGGCAGCCTGCCTTTCAATCGGCTGCCTTTTTAGCTGCGTTCTCGCGGCGGTTGCACCGGACACTCTCAACTGGCAGATTGGATTGTTTGTTGTAGGGTCTCTCCTGTCTTTTATTTTCGTGAGGCCTTTCGCGCTGAAGGTTCTTTCCCGCAGGGCCGAGCGCAAGGGCGGTTACAAGTCGAACATGGAGAGCCTTATCGGGCGAGAGGCTACTGTCATCGAGATGATTCCGGCGGAGGATGTAGGTAGGGTCAAGATTGACGGTGACGAGTGGCAGGCTGTGCTCGCGAGGGAGGATGACAACGAACCGAGGCGCGATATCCAGGTGGGAGAGAAAGTCATAATCGTCTCTTACGACAGCATAATCCTTACCGTCAAGACGAAGAAGTCTGAGACTCCGACGGCGTAGGGCATACCCCCCCCGGGCAAGACTTTGCGGAAATATAGAAACATATTAATACATAATAAATAACATGTCAGCAGGAACAATCGTTCTCATCGTAATTGCGGCAATTGTCGTGATTTACATTCTTCGGGGTATCAAGATTATCCCTCAGTCGGAAACCCGCGTAGTGGAGAGGCTCGGAAAGTTTGACCGTGTGCTCAGCCCGGGAATCCAGATTATCTGGCCTATCATCGATAAGGCCAAGGTTGTGACCTCACGAAAGATTACGAACTCCGCTTTCGGTGGCGAGCCTATCGTGAAAATGACCAACTCTTCTGTCATAGACCTTCGTGAACAGGTCTATGATTTTCCGAAGCAGACGGTGATTACCAAGGATAATGTCAGCACACAGATTAATGCGCTGCTTTATTTCCAGATTGTAGATGCGAAGAAGTCTGTTTATGAGATTGACAATCTTCCGAACGCAATCGAGAAACTCACTCAGACCACTCTCCGTAACGTAATCGGTGAGCTCGAACTCGACGAGACGCTCACATCACGCGACACTATCAACTCGAAGCTCCGTGCTGTGCTTGACGATGCCACCAACAAATGGGGTGTAAAGGTGAACCGTGTCGAGCTTCAGGATATCACACCTCCGGACAGCGTGCGCGAGTCGATGGAGATGCAGATGCAGGCAGAGCGTATGAGGCGTGCCGAGATTCTTCGTGCTGAAGGTGAGAAGAAGTCGGCAATTCTCAAGTCTGAGGGTGACAAGGCTTCTGAAATCAATAATGCCGAGGCAGAGAAGACTGCGCAGATTCTTCGCGCGGAAGGTGAGGCGAAGGCGAAGGTGCTTCAGGCGGAGGCAGAGGCTAATGCCATTCGTCTGGTTGCCGAGGCTGTGACTTCAGCTAAGACAGACCCTGCGGCTTATATGTTGGCAGTGAAGTATATAGACACTCTTAAGGAGATGGTTAGCGGCAAGGATAACAAGACTGTTTATCTGCCTTATGAGGCTTCTAATATGTTGTCGTCGCTGGGGAGCATTAAGGATATTTTTAATAAATAATCTTACAGAGAAATAGGGCGGTGCCGGGGACTGATTCCCCGGCATCGCTGCGTTTACCGCTTTGGAGGAGCTCCCGGACGGAATCTACGCTGCGCCGTCCGCGTCCCACATCGACCAGCGTCCCCACGATTGCCCGCACCATATTCCTCAGGAATCTGTTCGCTTCGATTGTGAAGACAAGATAATTTCCGTCGTCCGGAAAGCCGAGCAGGCTTGTGTGTGAGGGACTGTAGTGCGTCCACCGGGCCGACACTACCGTGCAGATGCTTGTGCTGTTGTTTCCTCCGGTCTTCTCGAAACAGCTGAAATCGTGTTCCCCAAGAAGCAGTGCAGCAGCCTCATTCATCCGTTCCACATCAAGTGGCCAGGGGCACCTCCACGAGAAACTTTCTGCAAAGGGGTCTTTGGCACTGTGGATGAAGTAGCGGTACTTTCGGCTTTTTGCTGAAAATCTCGAATTGAAAGGATATTCGCCATCGTCTGAAAAAGGCTCTACGCCCGCCTCTGCAATATCATGAACTACAATTTCTTTCCTTATGATGGCATTTATTTTGTATAAGAAGTCTTGCTTTGTCAGATGGAGCGGCTCCGGAGTTTCAAAGTCACAGACATAGTTCGTTGCATTGACCCCGGCGTCGGTTCTTCCGGCTCCTGTCGTCTGCACGGGAGTGCCGAAAAGAATCCCGAGAGCCCTGTCAAGTTCTCCTTGCACGGTCACCGCGTTGTTCTGAATCTGCCAGCCGCTTAGTCCGGCACCTCTATATGACAAAGTCAAGATGTAATGCATATCTCAATTTTTATGCAAAGATATGCAAACTTAACGACACAAAGGGAGCATACCGGGCGTATGTGACCGATGAGAAGAAAATATAGTGATATATTTTTAATCAGATTTTTGAGGATAGATTTGTATTCGAAGAGGGAGCATACCGGGCGTATGTGACCGATGAGAAGACAAATATAGACCAAAAAGATATTAAAAAACTTTAGATATGGATAGCGTAAACATTAAAGAGCTCAACGACCGCATTCAAAGGGAAAGTTCCTTCGTGGACATTCTCTCGATGGAAATGAACAAGGTCATAGTGGGCCAGAAACAGCTCGTTGAGAACCTTCTCATAGGGCTTCTCGCAAACGGACACATACTTCTCGAAGGTGTGCCGGGACTGGCAAAAACCCTGGCAATCAACACACTCGCTTCGGCGGTTGATGCCAAATTCAGCAGAATACAGTTCACTCCGGACCTTCTTCCTGCGGATGTTATCGGAACAATGATTTATTCCCAGAAATCCGAACAATTCCAGATTCGTCGCGGACCTATTTTCGCCAATTTCGTACTCGCCGACGAGATTAACCGTTCCCCCGCAAAAGTTCAGTCCGCCCTTCTTGAGGCGATGCAGGAGCGTCAGGTGACAATTGGTGACGAGACCTTCCGCCTGCCGGAGCCGTTCCTTGTGATGGCAACGCAAAACCCTATAGAACAAGAAGGTACCTATCCGCTTCCGGAGGCTCAGCTCGACCGTTTTATGCTCAAAGTTGTCGTGACCTATCCGAAAAAAGAAGAGGAAAAACTCATACTCCGAATGAACAACAGCGGAGAATTTCCGAAAGCCTCTGCTGTGTTGAAGCCGGAAGACATCATCCGTGCCCGTGAGGTTGTGAGGGAAGTGTATATGGACGAAAAAATCGAAAGATACATCGTTGACATCGTCTACGCCACGAGAACTCCGGGTGAATATGGACTCGACAAAATTGCGGGATTCATTTCATACGGTGCATCCCCTCGTGCGAGCATCTCTCTTGCAGCCGCAGCCAAGGCATACGCATTCATAAAGAGAAGGGGATATGTCATCCCTGAGGATGTGCGTGCCGTGTGCCACGAGGTGCTCCGTCACAGAATCGGGCTCAGCTACGAAGCAGAGGCTGAAAACATTTCGACCGATGACCTCATCGATCAGATTGTGAATGTCGTTGAGGTGCCATAGTGTACTTAAATGTTATGACAGAAAGTGATCTTCTGAAAAAAGTTCGGAAAATTGAGATTCGGACAAAGGCTCTCTCGCATCAGATATTTGCGGGAGAGTACCATTCTGCATTCAAGGGTCGCGGTATGGCATTCAGCGAAGTTCGTGAATATCAATATGGTGACGATGTCCGCAATATGGACTGGAATGTCACGGCACGTCTTCATTCTCCATATATCAAAGTCTTTGAGGAAGAAAGGGAACTCACGGTTGTGCTGTTGATTGATGCTAGCCGTTCGGGACTGTTCGGCACCTCAGGGATGACTAAGCGGGATATGATTGCTGAGATTGCCGCAGTTCTGTCTTTTTCGGCGATTCTTAACAACGACAAGGTGGGCGCCCTGTTTTTCAGCGACAAAGTTGAGAAATTCATTCCGCCGAAAAAGGGAAGAACTCATCTGCTGCACATTATTCGTGAAGTTTTGGAGTTTGAGCCGGAGTCGACGGGGACGGATTTGTCCGAAGCTCTGAGATATCTCACTAATGCAATCAAAAAACGCTGCAACGCTTTCGTGCTTTCCGATATGATTGATGCGGACGCTCAGGGACAGCCAAGATATGAGGATGCCCTTAAAGTCGCCGTTAACCGTCACGACATCTCCGTTGTTGAGGTTTACGACCCACGCGAGCAGAGCATACCGAATGTGGGGCTGTTGAATATCAAGGACTCCGAAACAGGGAAAACCGCTTGGGTGGACACCGGCAGTGCAAAATTGCGCAGACTCTATGAGGAATGGTTTCGGAATCTGCGTGAGAGCGAGTCGAAAATGTTGATGAAATACAATGTAGATAAGGTCAGCGTGGCTGTGAATGAAGATTATGTTCAGGCTCTGATGCGGCTTTTTCAGCGGAGGTAAGAGATTGACAGATAATTAACAAATAATTAAGGCTTTGGCGGATAGGTTTATTGTGGGATTGAAGATGAGATTTAGATTATTCATATTGGGACTGCTGCTTGCCACACTTCCTGCGGCGGCACAGGACTCAGCAGTGACGTCCAATGTGGCTGATGTCGTGTCGAGTGACGCTCCTCAGCTGAAGGGAGGTCACATCGTGCACGGCGGAGCTCCATTTCTTGAACAACTTCAGAAGCGGGACAGTATCCTTATTGCCGACCAGTTGCTCTACGGGATTAAACTTGACAGGGTCGAGGCAGGCACACAGTATGCCTTTCCTCCGCTGAATGACAGTACCATGCGGGGAATTATGTTCCTCCAACCCTGGAAGTCCGACACTCTCAAGGTTTACAAGGCAAAGAAGAACAGCCCTCTTAGCTATGACATAAAGGTTTCAACTGTCCTCACGACATTTGACGAAGGAGAATATCAACTCGGTGAACTGCCTGTTGCGCGGCTTTCCAAAGACGGAGTGGTGGACACACTGCTTTTCGACAGCATCCGCTTCAATGTGATGACCATGCCGGTCGACACGACGTCCTTCCAGCCGCACGACATAAAGGACATCATACGCTATCCGCTCACTGCCGCGGAGGTACTTCCATGGGTCGGGCTCTTCTATCTTGTTGTTCTTTCGGTGATTGCGCTCGTGTGCCTTATCAAGATGCACAAGAAGAAGTCGGCCGAAGGGTCGGATCACGGGGATCCTGCGCACATTGTTGCTCTCCGCAAACTCGACGGCTATCGTGGCGACAAACTTTGGGCTCCGGAAAAACAGAAGCAGTTCTATTCGGGAGTGACGGACGTGCTTCGTGAGTACATTTCCTCCCGTTATGAAATCGGTGCCATGGAGATGACAACGGCCGAAATATTCCGCGATATGAAGCCGAAGTTCGAGGATGAACCCGCTGACAGAAAAGAACTTCTTAAGGATTTGAAAAATCTTTTTGTGACTGCTGACTTTGTGAAATTCGCCAAACATACTGCAAGTGAGCAGGAGAATGCGGCAGTGCTTCCGCTTGCCGTTAGGTTTGTCACCCAGACCTATCAGGACGATCTTGCAGCACAGGCGGAAGAAAATAAAAAGGAGGGCGAGTGATGTTTTTTGAGTATCCTAAACTTCTTTGGCTCACGGTGGTGCCGGCTCTGCTGCTGGTTCTCTACATTCTGCGCGAGGTTTTCGGACGCCAGGCCCATCTGCGCGTGTCTGCAAGTGCCCCGTGGCTCAAGGCGGGACATAGCGTGAAGGAATATCTCCGTCATCTTCCTTTTGCCTTGATGCTGCTCGCGATGGTTATGATAGTTATCGCCATTGCACGCCCGCGCTCATCGGAGAAGATGGAAAAGATTGACACCGAGGGAATTGACATTGTTTTTGCGATGGACGTTTCCACTTCCATGCTTGCCCGTGACTTCAACCCGGACCGAATCAGCGCTGCGAAAGATATAGCAATCGAATTCATATCACAAAGGCCTTCAGACCGTATGGGAATTGTCGTTTTCGCAGGCGAAGCATTCACCCAATGCCCTCTTACGACTGACCGTGCAACGCTCATCAACCTGATGAAAGAAATCAGTACCGACCTTCTCGAAGATGGTACCGCGATAGGAAACGGGCTCGCGACGGCCGTTGCGCGGATGAAGGACTCCGATGCGAAGAGCCGCGTAGTGATTCTGCTCACTGATGGCGTGAACAACTGTGGAGAGATTGCCCCGGAAACTGCTGCCGAGATTGCCAAGACCTACGGCATCCGTGTCTACACAATCGGAGTGGGTGCAAATGGCACCGCGCCCTACCCGGTGATGACCCCTTGGGGTGTGGAAATCCAGAAAGTGAAGGTGGAGATTGACGAGAAACTGCTTTCGCAGGTTGCCGAGACCACCGGCGGACGCTATTTCCGCGCTACGGATAACACCAAACTCGCCGAAATCTATTCAGAGATAAACAAGATGGAGAAGGCCAGGACAACAATCGACAGTTTCCCTGTCTACAAGGAACTGTTCGGAACATACGCGCTTGTCGCCCTAATTGCCCTGCTTGCCGCATTCATCCTTCAGGTCGCGGTTTTCAGAAAACTGCCGTAAAAAATGATTGATTATGCTGTATTTTGCTGATGCTCAATATCTTTGGCTTCTGTTGCTTGTCCCGCTCTTTCCTGTGGTATACGCCATTTTCCGCAGAATGCGTAAAAAGCGTGTTGCCTCATTCGGAGATCCGGATCTGGTGGCAGGGCTGATGCCTTCATATTCCGGGGCCCGCGGATGGTGGAAAGTCGTCCTGTTCAGCCTCGGATTCGCTTTCTTCGCTGTCGGGATGGCACGTCCTCTGATTGGCGCGAAGCTAAAGGAACACGAGACTAAAGGAGCCGAGGTGGTGATTGCACTCGACGTTTCAAACTCCATGCTTGCCCAGGACTATTCTCCTAACAGACTTGAGCGTGCGAAACTTGCCATCTCCAGATTAGTCGACAAACTTCGTGACGACCGGATAGGACTCATCGTTTTCGCCGGCAGTTCCTATGTCCAGTTGCCGATTACGACAGACTATGTTTCCGCAAAAATGTTCCTGAATACAATCTCCACCGAGTCTGTGCCTATTCAGGGAACAGCGCTCGCCGATGCCATAAATACGGCTGCCCGCTCTTTCAGCGCGCAGAGCGAGAAGAGTCGTGCGATAATAGTCATCACGGACGGTGAGAACCACGAGGATGACCCGGTCAAGGCCGCGAAACAAGCTGCCGAGTTGGGAATAAAGGTCTATACAATCGGTGTAGGCTCTCCGGAGGGTAAGCCTATTCCGCTGAAGGATGGCGGGCTTATGAAAGACCGTGAGGGCAACATTGTCGTGACACGTCTTGACGAGAACACACTGAGTGAAATCGCCTCCGCCGGGAATGGGGCGTATGTGCGTGCTGGAAACAGCGAATTTGGTCTCAATCCGATAATCGACGACATAAAGAAGATGGACGCAGAGAAGTTCAATTCCGTTGTCTTCGAGGAATATGACGAGCAGTATATGTATTTCTTTGCGTTTGCGCTGTTTTTCTTTGTTCTCACTTGTCTCATCGGGGATCGGAAGACGAAGTTCAGCCTTTTCGGCACGAAGAAATGATGTTTTTGAAATTCGGGATATGAAAATGATGAAAAAAATATATTTTATGCTGCCGGCCCTCGCACTGATGATGCTTCTGCCTGCCGTGGCATCAGCGCAGACGGACAGAAAGGACGTGCGGCGCGGCAACCGCGACTATCGGAAACAGAATTGGAAGGAAGCCGAGATTGACTATAGAAAGGCTCTTGTGAAGGACTCTATGTCAGTGGCGGCCAATTACAACCTCGCTGCGGACCTCTACAGACAGGGTGACGCTCAGGGGGCAATGAAATCGATGCAGAAAATTGAACAGGGCGCGCTTGAGGGCGGCCATGGTGCTGACTACTACTATAATCTCGGAGATATGTCGCTCGCTGCAAAGGACTACAAGACGGCTGTCGATGCCTTTGCAAAGTCTCTTCTTATGCGTCCGGACGACCTGGATGCGAAGGAGAACTATATCTATGCCCGCAAGATGCTTGAAAACCAGCAGCAGAACGGAGGGGGCGGCGGACAGGGCGACCAGAATAAGGACAACCAGGACCAAGACCGGCAAAGCCAGGATAATCAGAACCAGAACCAGAATCAGGACAACAACGACAAGAACAGTCAGGACAAGAATGACAACGGTGACGGGCAGAACGACGACCGCAATCAGGACAACAACGACAGCGGTCAGCAGCCCCCGCAGGACAATCGTGACGGACAGGGACAGCCTCAGGAGCAGAAGATAAGTCCACAGGCGGCCCAACAGATGCTCCAAGCCATTCAGGCCAAGGAAAAGGAGACCCAGGACAAGGTCAACAAGGAAAAGGCAGCAATGGTCAGGTCCCGTCAAAAGGAAAAGAATTGGTAGTAAGAGGATATATATATGATGAGGAAATTATTTGCAGGCATACTTTGGGCGTTTGCAGCGGTGACGGCAGCAGCACAGACGTCAATTCAAGTTCAGACCCACAATGTAGTGGATCTGAACGAGCAGTTTAACGTAACCTTCGTTATAGAGGGAGAGAACTCCGCCTCGGACTTTAGTTGGGAGTGTCCGGCGGACTTTGACCTTGTTTGGGGACCGCAGAAGAGTTCTTCTTCAAGCATCAGCATAATCAATGGCAAACGTACTGCATCAAGGCAGGTGTCCTACACCTACATACTTATGCCTAAGTCAGCGGGGGAGTTCACGCTTCCTTCTGCATCTGCAAAGGTCAAAGGCAGTGAGATAGTTTCACGTCCGGTGACCATTTCCGTGGTCAGACAGAACAATCCGTCATCGTCCCAGTCATCGACCAGCCCGCAGTCCGGCTCGAACGGCGTTCCTTCAGATCCGAGCGCAGCCGGTGGCTCGGGAGCAAGGCAGAACGGAAGCGGCGTCGGACGCGCGGGAGAAACATCCACGGGTGAGATAATCCTCAGTCTCTCTCTTGACAGAACCAATGTCGTTGTCGGACAGCCTATTAACGCGACGCTCAAAATTTATCAGAGGGCCAATCTCTCCGGATTCGAGAATGCTAACTTCCCATCATTCACAGGGTTCTGGAGTCAAGAGATAGAGGCCCCGACAAACATCGAGTTCACACGGGAGACCTACAACGGGAAAATCTACGATGCAGCCGTGCTCCGTCGCTATGTGCTTATCCCTCAGCAGACAGGCAAATTGACCATTGACCCTGCCGAGCTCGTGTGCCTTGTCAATGTCAGGGTGCAGTCGCGTACCGGAAGCATCTTTGACGGCTTTTTTGACGACTACACGACGGTGAGGAAAAAAGTCTCCTCAAGTGCCGTTACAGTGAATGTGTCTCCGCTTCCGGCCGGTGCCCCGGCATCGTTCGGCGGTGGTGTGGGCAAGTTCAGCATAAGCGCAAAACTCGCCAAGGACAACCTGAAGGCTCATGAAGCCAATTCTTTGATAATCACCGTCTCGGGCCGTGGCAATGTTTCCCTCCTCGGAGCCCCGAAGGTCAGCTTCCCTCTTGACATGGAAGTCTATGACACGAAGATTACGGACAAAAGTGCCAAAGGCTCCATTTCCGGATCCAAAGAATTCGAGTATCCTTTCATTCCGCGCAGCCCAGGAGAGTTCACAATTGAGCCGATTCAGTACAGCTACTATGACGTCGAGGCCGGGCGTTATGTCACGGTGCAGACGCAGCCGATAAACTTCACGGTCGAAAAAGGCGCTGACATTCCGTCCGGAGGCGCGGTAGTTCCAGGAGTTCAGCAGAACGACGTCCGCAGTCTCGGTCAGGACATCCGGTTCATATCCACAAAGCCGACACGGCTTTCGGAAAAGGGCCACTTCTTTGTAGGCTCTGCTGTTTTTGTTGCGGTCTGTCTCCTTATTCTCCTTGTCTCAGCTCTTTGCTGGTTCGCTTTCCGGAGAATGGCGGCAAGGCGTGCCGATGTTGTCGGCAACAGAAACAGAAAGGCCACAAAGAAAGCTCTGAAGCAACTCAAGACTGCTTCCGTGTTCCTCAAACAGAATCTCTACACGGCATTCTATGAGGAGCTTCACAAAGCTTTGCTCGGTTTCATCGCCGACAAGCTGAACATTCCGATGTCCGAACTGAACAAGGAAAACATCTCTGCAAGGCTTACCGAAGGCGGTGTGCCGGAAGAGACTGTGACGGCCTTCGTCGGACTCATAGATGACTGTGAGTTCGCCCGTTATTCACCGTCATCCGGAAACGAGGCAATGCAGGCTCACTACGAAAAGGCTGCCGAGCTTATATCTACAATTGACTCTTCTATGAAATCAGGAAAGAAAATTCCCGTGGCCGGTGTGGCCACTATGGTCGTCATACTCGCACTGATGTCGTTCCCGATGCGGGCGCAGGAACAGCATCTCCAGACTTCTCCGGAGGTCTCGGCTGAAGAGCAGAAGGAATACCCGCAGCAACTTTGGGAGAAGGCCAATGCCGCTTACTCGGATGGACGTTGGGAAGATGCCGCGTCCGGGTACGAGATGATAGTCTCTCTCGGTCTGGAATCCCCTCAACTCTACTACAATGCCGGCAACGCATGGTTCAAGGCCGACAATCTCGGCAAGGCAATCGTGAACTACGAGCGCGCCCTCAAGATAGACCCGTCATATTCGGATGCCCGCTACAATCTGGAGTTCGCGAACAGCCGCACGCAGGACCGCATAGATGCCGTTCCGGAATTTGTCCTGAAGACATGGACTCTGAGGCTCTGCTACCTTCTCGACTCCGATGCTTGGGCAATCATATTCATAGTATTCCTCGTTCTTGTCTGCGCGATGCTGCTGCTTTTCTTCCTCGCTCCCACGACAGCTTGGAAACGCACCGGGTTCATTACAGCAATAGTCTGCTTCCTGTTTGGGGGCGCGGCTCTCGGCTTTTCGCTTCACCAGAAGGACGACTATTTCCTTCGCGACGAGGCTATAGTGATGAAGCCGGTCATATCCACGAAATCCTCTCCGGATGGAAAGATGGACCTGTTCATACTCCACGAAGGCACGAAAGTGAAGATAATCGACTCTGTCGGAACGTGGACGAATGTCGAGATTTCTGACGGACGGCAGGGTTGGGTTCAGTCCGGCGACATAGAAATAATTTAGCAAAATCTACAATTATTTTAGGGTTTGGCTCAAATGTTCCCGAATAAGGGGCTCTATTTGTTGCGGCATCACCGGTAAAGTCGTAAATTTGGGAAAATTTTAATAATTAATAACATGTCAATGAAGCGTAAGTTTTCAACACTTCTGTGTGTTCTTGTTGGAGCGATGGCTCTCGGAACGAATGTTTCCGCTAAGGAAAAGACATCCGTGGAATTTTGGAAAGACCCAAATCTGAATGAGGTTAACCGCCTCCCGATGACTACCACGTTCGCGACCGACGGGCTAAAGCTCAGTTTGAGCGGGCTCTGGAAGTTTAATTTTAACAAAGATCTGAACACTCGTCCGACCGATTTCTATCGTGATGGTTACGACGATTCGCAGTGGGGTACGATTCCGGTTCCCGGGCTTTGGGATCTGAATGGTTATTGTGATCCTATTTATGTGAACACTCCATATCCTTGGGATGGCCATTTCCCCAACACTCCTCCGATTGTACCGGACGAGCACAACTATGTGGGACAGTATCGCCACAACTTTTTTCTCGGTGAGGAGTGGAAAGGACAGGACATAGTCCTGCATATCGGTTCAGCCACTTCAAATGTGAAGGTCTGGGTGAACGGAAAGGAAGTCGGCTACAGCGAGGACTCCAAGCTTGAAGCCCGTTTTGACATTACTAAATTTGTGAAACTTGGCGAGAATACCATCGCTCTTGAGATTTTCCGCTGGTGCGACGGTACCTATGTGGAATGTCAGGATTTCTGGAGATATGCCGGAATTGCCCGTGACATCTATGTGTTCTCCCGTGCAAAGCAGAGAATAGAGAATATTCATGTGAGCGGCGATGCTGACGGACGCTATAGCATTGTTGCCGAGACCACTTCCGGCGTGGCTAAGGTCCGTTGGCAGATTGTTGATGCCGCTGGAGAGATTGCCGCATCGGGCGATGCTTCGGTGAACGTTAAGGACAAGTCCGGGAACGGCTTTTCTTGTGCGAGGGTTGAGGGCGGTCTTCCTGCTGCCAAACTTTGGACAGCTGAGACTCCGAACCTCTATACTCTTGAACTCATTGCCTTGAACAAAAAGGGAGTGGAGACCCAGACCGCATCTCTCAAGTTTGGATTCAGAACTGTGGAAATCAGTGGTGGACAACTGCTTGTGAATGGTCAGCCGGTGCTCATCAAAGGTGTCAACCGTCACGAAATGAACGCCTACAAGGGTTATGTGGTGTCACCTGCCGATATGGAGAGGGATATCCTCATAATGAAGCAACTGAACTTCAATGCTGTGCGCACTTGCCACTATCCTGACGATCCCCTTTGGTATGACCTCTGCGACAAATACGGACTTTATGTTGTTGACGAGGCTAATATCGAGGGACATGGAATGGGATATGGCCCGGAGGCCCTTGCAAAGAACCCTGACTATCACAAGACTATAGTCGAGAGAGTGCAGCGCATGGTTCAGCGCGACTACAATCATCCGTCGGTGATTATATGGAGTCTCGGTAACGAGACCGGTGCAGGGCAGAACTTCTTCGATGCCTATGACTGGCTTAAGGCGTGGGATGAGACCCGCCCTGTGCAGTATGAACGTAATGTCTACGAAAAACCGAACCATAAGGGGACAGACATTGTCTGCCCTATGTATTGGGACTACAAACAGTGCGAGCACTATGTAAAGGGCAATCCGGACAAGCCTCTCATTCAGTGCGAGTATGCTCACGCCATGGGTAACTCTGTCGGCGGATTCAAGGAATACTGGGATCTCATCCGTAAGTATCCTCACTATCAGGGTGGCTTCATCTGGGACTTTGTGGATCAGGCCGTGTGGTGGCCGGTTGATGCGGAGAAATATGGTACTGATCACATCTTCGCGTTTGGTGGTGACTTCAACGATTACGACCCTACCAACGAATCGTTCAACTGCAACGGAGTCATCGCCTCTGACCGCAGTCTTCATCCTCATGCCTATGAAATTGCATATCAGCAGCGCAGCATCCTCACTTCCTCACCTGCGGAACAGGCACTTGATGGCAAGGTGGACATTTTCAATGAGAATTTCTTCATTGACCTTTCCAGATACGAACTTTCATGGACTGTTGAATGTGACGGAGAAGCTGTTCTCAGCGGTCATGCTTCGGAGGAACTCGCCATTGCGCCGCAGAACAGCAGCAAAGTGAATCTCGGCTACACGGCCGCTGACGTGGTCGATGCCTGTGGAGGCTCTTTAGACGGTCATGATGTCTACCTCAATGTCCGTTACACTCTCAAGAAGAAAGACGGCATACTTCCGGCAGGCAGTGAAGTTGCCTACGATCAGATTTGCATTGCCTCCGCTCCGAACGCGGCATACGTTCCGGAAGTTCACTCTTTCCGCATCGCCGATGGCGAGAGTACTGTTTCTTTCTATGGAATAATGCCTTATGAAGGAGTGCTTGCTGAGCGCGGTGACGTGTGGAAAGCCACGTTCGACAAAACTACCGGTGCGCTGATAAGTTATACGCTCAACGATAGACCGCTCCTGTCGCAGCCTCTTGAACCTTGCCTGTGGCGTGCGGCGACCGAAAATGACATGGGCGCGAACTACAGGGGTAAGAAGCTCCCTGAGTCGCAGAAACTCTGGCGTGACGCCGAGTATAAGGCTGTTTCGTTCACATTCGAAGACAAGGGAGACTTCGTTCTTGTCACGACGGAATATGCACCGATTGGTGAGGCGGCGAAGATTGCTGTCACATACAGCATATATGGCGACGGTGCGATTTCAGTCAGCGAATCCCTCAAGGATGCCGGCAAATTGGCTGATGCTCCGATTTTGAACCGCTTCGGAATGCGCCTCGCGATGCCTGGAGAGTTCTCTAATGTCGAGTTTTTCGGCAACGGACCTTTTGAAAACTACAGTGACCGCAACTCGGCAGCCCTTATGGGACATTATGTGCAGAGGGTTGAGGACCAATATCATTACGGCTATGTCCGTCCGCAGGAATCCGGAACGAAGACTCAGCTCAAGTGGTTCCGCGTCCTGAACGACAACGGCACGGGCCTGGAGATTTCTTCTGACGCTCCGTTCTCCGCATCAGCACTCCCGTTCTCGACCGAGCAATTGGATTGCGCAAAGAGCGGCACACGTCATTCCCTCAAGTTGAAGGCTATTGCGTTCGAGAATCAGCGCAGCAACGGACTGACATGGGTTAACTTTGATCTCGTTCAGATGGGACTCGGCTGCGTTGACTCATGGTCGCATCTTCCGCGCACCGAATACCTTGTCAAGCCGCAGGAAATGACGTTCAACTATGTCATAAGGCCGGTGGAGAACTGAGAAGCTATTTGCAGCGGGGACAGATTCCCTTGATGACAAATGAGTAGGCGCGCGGTTCAAAGCCTTCCGGCACCTGCATCCAGTCGAGGTTGATGTGTTCCATGCAGTAGGAGCGGTGGCATCGCTCACAATAGAAATGAATATGTGCATCGTGGTGGTCGCAATGGCCTTCCTCGGTGCACAATTCGTAATTTATGATCCCTCGTCCATCCTCAAATGAGTGCACGAGATCCTTCTCCAAAAACAGTGTCAGTGTCCTGAACACGCTGGACTTGTCCATGGACTCAATCTGGGTATCAAGGTCGGTGAGACTCATCGGATGTCCGGCCTCTCCGAGCGCCTTAAGTACGAGTATCCTATTTGCAGTCGGCCGTATTCCTTTGGCTTCCAGCCGTTCTTCTGTTTCGTGTGTGTGCATGTCGAGACTGTCTTTGCATCGTAGGCAGGACCTTGGAGCGTCCACTGCCCATCGCCTGCCTGTTAGTGCAAAAATAGCAATTTTGTCCGATTCTTATTCAGATTTCGTCCGCGAAGCGATATCTTCCGAGCAGACACGCTCCGAGGACACCGGTCTTGTCTGGGTTTTCTGCCTGTATGATGCGGACATTCTTATACATGAGCTTCAGCGAAAACTTCCGGACGCTGGACTTGATTGCCTCGAAGAAGTAGATACTGTCGCGACTCAGTACCCCACTGAGAATGACTGCTTCTGGGTTGAAGAGATTTATAAGGTTGGCGATCTGCTTGCCAAGTTCCATCCCCATTTTCTCGATTATGTCTATACACAGCTGGTCTTCCCTGTTAATCGCCGAGATGATGTCGGAGGGCGTGAGTTCATTGCCGTTCGCTATCCTGCTTCGTAGTATGCTCGCCTCGCCGTTCTTTATCCGCTCTGTGAGATGCCTCTGCATGGCCATTCCTGAGACCTCGGTCTCCAGACACCCTTTCTTTCCACAGTGACAGATTATTTCGTTGTTGTAGACATTCATGTGTCCGAACTCTCCGGCATACCCGTTGCTCCCGCAGTATACCTCCCCGTTTAACACGATTCCGAGCCCCAGACCCCAGTTTACGTTGACAAGCAGGAAGTTTTTGAGGCTGTCCTTGTTGTAGAGGCTGAGTTCTCCGAAGGTCATTGCCCTGGTATTATTCTCGATGATTACTCTCAGTCCCGTCTTTTCGCTCAAGGTCTCAGCGAGCGGAGTGTCGTCTCCTTCAAAGTTGAATGCGCTATGACTAATTCCAGCGTTTGTGTCTATCCTTCCGGAAATGCTGAAGCACACAAAGGAAATCTTGTCCTTGTCAATTCCGAGACTGTCTACGAAAGAAAGGATTTTACTGCACATTTCTTCCATGTAGGGGGGGGTATTGCTATAGACAAAATCCAGGCATTCGTTCTCGGCGATGACGTTTCCTGAAAGATCCATCGCGCACATCTGCAGCGCGTGGCTTTGGATGTCCACTCCGACAAAATATCTCGCGTCGGAGCAGGTCTTGTATACCATCGGCTTCTTGCCCCTGTTTAGGCTTTTCTTTCCGGCAGCCGTAACAAGGCCCTGATCCATGAGTGTGTTGATGTATTTTGTCACTGTCGGGACGCTGTAGCCGCAGTGTTCTGAAATGTCCGAAATCATCATCCTTCCGCTGTCCATTAGGCATCGTAGGATACTCTTTCTTATCTCTCTTGCCTTGCCCGGTCTCTCGTTTTCCGATAATTTCCCTGTATCCATATTTTCCTCGTTTTTCGTTTGTATCGGGTAAAGTTATATAAAGTCGTTGCGAAAACAATAAAATAAAATGATTTAATTGTTTCGACGGTCAATTTCTCTGTGTAAATAAAATGATTTATTAATAAACATATCGTCACTCTCTGTTAATTAAGAGGTTTTTAATAATTTATAATTGGGTATGTCTTTGTGAGTAAATAAAGTTTTAGTGACTTTTTGTTTGTTGGATTATAGAAAATATCTTGCGTCCGTTTTCTATGGCGGAAATTTGAAGAATTATTAAAAATATCCTCTGCAGGAAAAAACTAATAACTAAATCAACAGACAATGAGAAAAACTCGATTAATCAGCATCTGCGTTTTCTCCTTATTCCTTCTGGATTTTGCGGCCATGCTCTCGCCCGGTACGGACAGGATCGCATCCGCTTCCGAGAGCACGCAAGCTCAGGACGAGCGGGTCATCAGGGGAGTAATCCTTGACGCGAACGGCGAGCCGGTAATCGGTGCGTCGGTCATCCAGTCCGGCACATCCAATGGTGTAGTGACATCCGTTGATGGTACATTTTCCATCAAGGTGACTCAAGGGGCGAAAATGGACGTGTCATGCCTCGGCTACAATGACTTATCCTTCACCGTTGACCAGAGAGATCGCTATGACATTCGGCTCATGGAGTCTTCAGAGTTCCTTGACGAAGTGGTTGTTGTCGGAATGAACAACCGCCAGACAAGGCGTTCCATCACCGGCGCCGTCTCAACCATCCAGACAAAGGAACTTGTGCAGTCTCCAGTGGCGAACATTTCCAACGCACTTGCCGGTAAGCTTCCGGGGCTCATTACGGTGCAGTCTTCTGGCGAACCTGGAGCTGATGCCTCATCGCTCTATGTGCGCGGGCTCGGAACCTACGGAACCAGTGCTCCTCTTGTGGTCATTGACGGACTTCCCCGGAACAAGGCCGACTTCGACATGCTTGATCCGAATGAAATCGAGTCCATCACCATACTCAAGGATGCCTCATCCTCTTCGCTCTATGGAATTCAGGGTGCGAACGGAGTCATCGTCGTGAGTACCCGGCGCGGAGGAGGAAACGAGGCCCCGAAGATTTCCTTCACCATCCAACAGGCCCTCCAGCAGCCTATTCGTCTGCCTGAGACCATGAGCTCATACGAACAGGCTCTTTACAACCGCGCAGTCGACTACAACGACGGGCAGCCTGAACGCTATACCGGAGAGGTGCTTGAAATCATAAAGAACGGCTCCGATCCCTACCAGTACCCGAACACCGATTGGTTCGATGTCGTTCTGAAAAATCATTCGTGGCAGCAGCAGTACAATATCAATATCTCCGGTTCGCTCGGCAAGAACAACCGCGTGAACTACTTCATCTCCGGAAGTTATATGAATCAAGGAACTCTGCTCAACCATACGGACGAGTTTACCGCCAACTACGGGGTGAAGCCCAAGTACGATAGGTGGAACTTCCGTTCCAACCTCGACGTGCAGGCCACCAAGCGGCTGAACATCAGGATTGACATGGCCGGCCGCCTTGAAACGAGGATTGGACCGAGCGAGAGCTTCACTCATGTGTTCAACATCATCACAAGCCGCCTCCCAGGTTCGCAGTCAATCTATAACCCTGACGGCACGCTCGCGGCCGGCTCTGCGCTTGAGATACCTTATCAGAACAACCCTTATGGAGTCATCACCCGCAGCGGCTACTACAACCGTGGCAGTAATGTGATGTACGGAACCATATCCGCAAAATATGACTTTGACTTCATTACCGAAGGCCTCAGCGCTCAAGCATATTTCAGTTTTGAGAACACCAACAGCCTCCAAAGGGTGTGGCGGCAGGACTTCGAGCAATTCTGGTATAGGGGACCTGATGCTATTACCGGAGAGCCTGTCTATCAGGACTATACCACCAACGGACGTCTTCAGGCCTCCACATGGTCGTCCGTCGAGCGCTACACCTACTACGACCTTCGCTTGAACTATGACCGCGACTTCGGCCGTCACTCGGTTCACGCGCAGCTGCTCGGTAACCGTACGCTCAAGAATCTCTATAGTTCCGAGTATATGTATGCCTATCAGGGTCTTAGCGCCCGTGCTGCCTACAACTTTGCTCAGCGTTATTTTGCCGAGTTCAATCTAGGTTATAATGGTTCGGAGAACTTCCCTAAAGGCAGGCGCTACGGAGTGTTCCCTTCCTTCTCCGCCGGCTGGGTCATCAGTGACGAGCCTTGGCTTCATTCGCCCGACTGGCTCAAGATTCTCAAGATAAGGGGCTCTTACGGAACTGTCGGAAATGACCAGATTGGTGGCAACCGCTTCCTCTATATCAGCGAGTTCGGTCCGGGTGGAGGTCTTGGAAACATATTCCCGAACGGGTATTACTTCGGAACGACAAATGGCGGAACGTCGGCCGCCGGCGGGCACAACGAGACACGCGTTGGTAACGCCTATGTCACATGGGAGAAGGCCTACAAGACCAACGCCGGATTCGATCTCTCGCTCTTCGAGGGCAACGTACTCAACCTCACGGTGGACTATTTTCATGAGAGGCGCGACAATATCCTAACTGCTGCGGGAAGCGTCCCGGACTATGTCGGCATCACCAACATCGCTCCGCGCAACTCCGGAAAGGTCGTTAATCAGGGTGTGGAGGGGGAAATCCGCTTCTTTAAGGCATTCTCTAAGGACTTCTCGATTTTCTCCAACCTTCAGATGACGTGGGCGAAGAACAAGGTGCTCGAAAACGACCAGCCGACTCCTGCCTATGACTACCAGGACCTTCGTGGGTATGAAATCGGCTATGCCCTCGGCTACAAGTCCATAGGCTTCTTTGAGAGTCAGGAGGATATCGACGGCAGCCCTGCGCAGAAGTTCGGCCCGGTGATTCCTGGCGACATTAAGTATCAAGACACCAACGGTGACAACGTGATTGATCCTTCCGACCGTGTGCCTATCAAGTGTTTCTCCGTGCCCACGCTCACCGGCGGCCTCTCAATCGGGTTCAATATCCACGGCTTTGACTTCAGCATGTTACTGAGCGGTGCAATGGGAGGAACGGCCCGTCTGTGGTCTTATCCGTCTAGTGTCATCAACCTGCGCAGATGGACCAAGGAAAACAAAGATGCGATACTCCCTGTTGCACACACCACCGCGAACAACAACGTTATTTCAGATCAGAACCTCATGAAGACCGACTACCTCAAGCTTAGGAATATCGAGCTCGGTTACACTTTCCCGACCGCGTGGATGAAGAAGATTCACGTCACCGCGGCGCGAATCTATGTGAATGCGCAGAACGTGGCTGTGTGGGATAGGATGTGGCTCAAGGACCGCGACCCTGAGTCTGCTGGCTCCGGAACACTTCCTTATCCGCTCCAGAGAGTGTTCAACATGGGACTTCGCTTTGAATTACAGTAAATTATGATAGAGATGAAAAGAATATACTATGTTTTTACCGTCATTGCCGCTGCCTCCCTTGCCGTTTCCTGTGGCGACTTCCTTGAACGTGCTCCGGGTGACAACATGACCAAGGAGGAATTGTTTTCCAAGATTGAGACGGCGGAGCGCTATCTGGATAATGCCTATGTCTATCTTCCGGACTTCCAGTGCAACACGGAAGACCTTACAGGGCGTTACAAACTCGGCGGTGCTACAGACGAAATCGGCTTTCAGCAAGCTTCCGGTTATCCGGCATCGCCTTTCGACATCAACCTCGGAAGCTGGAACCCGACCCAGATGCCGATGGCACGCAACTGGAGCGACTTCTACGGCTGCATTAGGCGCTGCAATATGTTCATCGAGAATTATGACCTGATTCCTGAAGATATGTCGGCCGGTGGGGCGAGCAACCGGAAGGAGAGGTTGCTTGGCGAGGCCTATGGACTCCGTGGTTACTACTATTTTCTGCTCTTCAAGCAGTGGGGCGGCGTACCGATTCTGAATTCAGTGCTCGACCCGGGAAACGTCGAGTCGCTCAATGGAATCAAGAGGGCGAGTGCGGAAGAGATCGTGAACCAGATTCTCTCTGATATGGATGAGGCTATGCTTCACCTCCCGGAGAAGCACGACGACGCCAACTTTGGCCGTTTCACCTCCGTCGTTGCGGCTGTGGTGAAGGCTCAGGTGAAGCTCTATTGGGCCAGCAAGTATTGGAATAGGGACAATGACACTGCGCGCTGGGAAGATGCTGCGGAGGCAAACCGTGAGGCTCTGAATATGGCTGAAAAGGCGGGTTACATTCTTGCCCCGACCTACACGGAGATGTTCAACAAGGCCGCTATTTCAAGCGAGTTCATCTGGACGAAGAATTCTGAGCACTATGAGTGCTACTGGTGGGATTTCTACGCGATGCCACTTGGTTATAATGCCTACAATGTCGACGGACCGCTTCAAGAGATTGTGGATGACTTCGAGATGAAGGCAACCGGAAAGATTCCCGTAACAGGTTACAATGCCGACAATACGCAGATTATTGATGTAACTTCCGGTTATGACCCCGAGCATCCGTGGGAAGGGCGAGATGACAGGTTCTACAGTTGCATACTTTACAACGGAGCGATGCTCCAAGGCCGTCCGATTGACATCTCTGCCAATGGGAAGGACAATATCAACATCGGTTCAATCATCCGCACGAACTACTTCACGAGGAAATATCTCGACGAGAACCACAACCTCGTGACCAACGCCAGCTGGACCTACCGCCGCTTCGCCATTATGAGGACATCAGAATTGTATCTGAACTATGCCGAGGCTCTGATTGAGATGGGAGGCGCTTCCAATCTGGAGCGGGCCAAAGAACTTATCAACACCATCCGTCGCCGGGCCAAGTGCGTCATAGAGATTCCGTCCGGACTCACTCAGGAGCAGCTTCGCGCGAAGGTTCGTCAGGAGCGCAGGATGGAACTGGTGTTCGAAAACCACAGGTTCTGGGATGTGCGACGCTGGATGATTGCGGAGACGGTGGACAACAAGACCGTGCATCGTGTGGCTGTGGATGCCGACGGCAAAATTACCTATCCTGTGTTCCAGAAGAGGGTGTTCGATCCTGCGCGCCACTACCTCTTCCCTATTCCTCAGACAGAAATCGACAAGAACCGCGCTTTGGAGCAGAATCCTGGCTGGTGATAAAAGTAAATAACTAATAACTTTAAATCTGAATTATTATGAAAAGAATCATGCTTGCAATCAGTGCAGCAGCCCTTGCTGCCGGACTGTTTGTCTCATGTGAAAAGACTCCTCAGGACAACGGAAAGCCTGCGGACGAAAAGATTACTGTCAGCATGAAGGCTGATGCCACATTTGCGGCGGACAACACCGCGAAGCTTACGCTTGAACTTTCCAAGGCGGCTTCCGCCGACGTGACCGTGACCCTGGCCAAGGCTCCGGTTCAGAGCGGCAATAACGAGGTACCGGCCGATTTCTCGAAGAATGTGAAGATAGGGAAAGGCAAGACTTCCGTTGATGTCAAGGTTGAGGCCGATGTTCTTGGACTTGATTCTGGTGAGTACCAGGCGGCGATTCAGATAGCCTCAGTCAAGGGCGCTGAGAAATCTGAGAACTCAGTAGTCTACATTGCGCTTAGCTATTCTTTCAAGCCGGAGGTGAATCTCTATGCCGACAACACTTTCTCTGGTGACAAGACCGCGAAGATTCGCGTCGCCCTTGCAAAGGCAACCACGAAGGACGTGAAGGTGAAACTTGCGTCTGCTGCAGACAATAAATATATGGTTACAATAGCACCTGCCGAACTTACGATTGTCGCCGGGCAGACCGAGGCCGAGGCCGTTGCGACGATTGATGTGCCGGAAAGCGTTGAGATTGGCGTCACTCCTCATGTAATTGATATCGTTGAGGTCGAGAATGCAGTAAAGGGCAAGGTTACTACAGCGACCATAAACCTCGCATATCCGTTCTCTTACGCAATCACCATCGATGGAGACTTTTCCGACTGGGACAAGGACGGAATCATCACCTATTCGCTTCCAGAAGGAACGGTTCTTTATCCGATGATTCGTAAGATGAAGCTTACCGGTGACAGCAAGACCGTATATCTTTACTTCGAGTTTGTAGATCCTGGCACGGTTGAATATTACAGCAGCAACAAGAAGGAAGTCCGCAAGGGCGAGCCTCTCGCAAGCAACACTCTGCCTATCGACATCTGGATTGATGCGGACGGAAATGTCGAGACGGGATGCTATGTGGCGGCAACAGATAACGAAACTACTTATCCTCCGTATGCTCAGGATAATATGGGACTTGAGTGGTATATCGAAGGCGGTTTCCATATGGGTAATCCGTTTACAGATTTCACTGGTCTGACGGCTTATTTCTATGGCGGAAAGGATAAGGATAATGTGTGGAGTGGAGGACTTGCTTCACAGGCTGGTAACTATACGGCAGCCGAGTTCTTCGGACAGGTTGCTTTCGACGAGGGCAAGAACCTCGGTCAGGCAGAGGTTATGTTCGACAGGAAATTCTTCAAGATGACTACGAACAAGGCAAGGTTTGCCATCAAACTTATGGATGGCCCTCTTAATTGGAATGCGATAGGCTATCTTCCGCAAGGCAACGCTACCGATATGAAGAATCCTGAATCAAGAACGCAGGTTGATATGGCAACCGTAATCCTTCCAGACTATGTTGAATAAATTCGCCAAATTTTCGACACTTTTTGCAACCTCTTTCCTGCTGCTCGCGTTTTGCGCGGGCTGCGGGAAAAAGGCCGACGAGCCTTTCTTCAAACTGCGAGGAGTCATCCTCTGCTGGGACGACATCAAGAATCCTGACGTCATTGACTGGATTGACTTGATGAAGAAGAATGGGCTGAATACTATCAGTGTATGCGGACACCCGTACGATAGCCCCGAGTACTACGAGTTTCGTCAGAAATGCATCGATGCTGGACTTGACTTCGAGTACGAGGAGCACGCAATGTCGTGGTTGCTTCCGCGTGAACTGTTCGCTACCCACCCGGAGTATTTCCGTATGGACGAGAACGGTGTGCGTCAGAGCGACGGCAACGGATGTCCTTCGTGTCAGGAGGGACTTGAAGTTCTGATGTCAAATGTTCCGGAGTTCGTTCGCACCCATCAGCCTTCGAACCACAAGTACTACACATGGCTCTTTGACGGCGGTGATGTCTGTCATTGCGAGAAATGCCGTTGCTACAATGTAGCCGACCAGGGACTCATCTTTGAGAACCACATTATCAAGGCTTTGCGCAAGATAGACCCAGAGGCACAACTCGCTCACCTTGCCTACCACAACTCCATTGAGGCTCCATCATGCGTGAAGCCGGAGGAAGGAATATTCCTTGAGTTCGCACCTTTCTTCCGCACATGGGACCAACCTCTTAAAAATAAGGACGCGGTCGGACGCGACGGCAAGACCACCCACGGTGAGTTTCTTCGCATGCTTGAGGACAATCTCAAGGTTTTTCCTGCCGAGACAGCGCAGGTGCTTGACTACTGGATGGATGACTCACTCTACAGCGGCTGGAAGAAGCCTCAGGTTCAAGTTCCTTGGAATAGGGACGTCTTCCTCTCTGATCTTGAGACATATGCGTCCTACGGAATACGCAACATCACGGCCTATGCCATCTATGTCGACGACTATTATGTCAAGACCTTCGGGGATATATCTTTTGTGGATGACTACGGTCAGGGGCTACTTAATTATCGGGCTAAATAAAAAGCGGATTGCTGCGTTGTGCGGCTCGCCTAAATCCTCACAACCATCAGGTTGCTGCGGTTTAGGCTTCGCCGCACGCCTTGCACTCCATCTTTTTATTTAACCCTCCTATTCAGATTATTAATTTAACCCCTCCTATTCAGATTATTAAGAGAGAATACCTTTTATTGAGAGTAAAGAATGATGATTAGAAAGACTGTGTTGATTCTGACGTTTGCGGCGGCTGCGCTGGTGATGTCCTGCACTCCGGAGAATACGGGGTCTGCGGTGAACGGGTGGGAGAATATCGGCAAGGATGATCCTAACAAACCGGGACCAGAAAACCCTGAGAAACCGGAAAATCCTGACAATCCTGAGAAACCGGAGCATTTCTTCAAGATGAGGGGGCTCGTGCTCGGTTGGCCCGAGGTGAGCAATGCCAGGGTGATAGACTACATCTCGATTGCGAAGAGGAATGGAATAAACACGTTCAGTGTCTATAATGCTCCTCGCGGTACTCAGGTCTGGACGAATTTTGAGAAAAACTGCACCGATGCCGGAATTGACATTGAGTTCGAGGAGCATATGATGTCTTTTCTTCTGCCTCGCGAGCGCTTTGATAACTATCCGGACTGGTTCCGTATGGACAAGAGCGGCAACCGCACGAAGGATGCCAACGGCTGTCCTTCGTCCGACGGCGCTTTGAACGAGGTCTATCGCAATGCCATAGACATCGGCCGACGTTACGCATCGACGAATCACCGCTACTATTTTTGGCTCGACGATGGCGGGGATATCTGTCATTGTCCAAAGTGCAAGGATCTGAATGCTTCCGACCAAGCCCTTATTTTTGAAAATAAGGCAATCGAAGCCCTCAAGACCATAGATCCGGAGGCGAAGCTCGCGCACTTGTGCTACAGCAACACCCTTGAACCGCCAAGAACAGTGAAGCCGCATGAGGATATATTCCTCGAATTTGCACCATTCTTTCGCACATGGGATCAGCCTCTCGCCAACACATGGGCTAAGGGACGCAGTGGCATCACCCACGCCGAGTATCTCAAGCAACTCAAGGCCAACCTTAAGGTTTTTCCGGCCGCGACCGCGCAGGTGCTCGAATATTGGATGGATGACTCGCTTTTCAGCGGATGGGACGAGAGCAATCTCGTGGAAGTTCCATGGAGCAATGAGATTTTCCTCAAGGATCTTGAAACCTACGCATCCCACGGCATCACCAACATCACCTGTTATGCGGCCTATGTCGGTCCTAAGTATGTGCAGAAATTCGGCTATCCGAAATTTCTTGACGAGTACGGACAGGGTCTGATGAACTACGGAGCGGAGAAACAGGGACGATGACGAACAGAAAATAATGAAGATAATGACAAAATGTAGTGTAACTATATTCAAGGCGGCCGCCCTTTTTTCATTCTTTGGGGCGGTCGCTGTTTCCTGCGGCAGGAATGCGGGAGACGGAGGCGCGTTTGTCGTGTCCCCGTCCGCCGCAATCGATAGTCTCCATGCACCTTGGGACTGTCTTGATGACAGAACTCTCTTTCGCTGCTTTTCAGACGGAGAGTCATTCTATTTCTCCTATGAAGTCACTGACACGACTCCGACATACGCGGAGAATTTCACGGGTGAGGCTACGGTTGAGAATGAGGACCGGGTGGAGATATTCTTCAGTCCGAAGCAATCAATGGACGATTATTATTGTGCGGAGATTGACCCGCTCGGGCGTGTGCTCGACTACTCCGGTCACTACTACCGTGACATTGACTATGGTTGGGGTTTCCGCACGATGCGTCTTGTTGGACAACTTACTGAAAATGGCTATATTGTTGCCGGAAAGGTTTCCAAAGACGAGCTCCGCAACCTCGGCTGTGACCTTGAAAATGGTTTCTGGATGGGTGTGTTCCGAGCGGACTACCATACAGACATGACCGTGAATTGGTATTCGGCAGTTAGTACGGACGACATATCCCCGGATTTTCATAAACCCGAAGTTTTGTTTTTTACGAAAATAAGATAATGTAATGAGGAAGATAATCCCGTTTTTGACACTTATTCTGGTCGGCACAACGGTACTGGCGCAGACCGTGACGGTCAAGGACACCGTCTACACGACCTACGGATTTTCGGATCCGAACCCGATTCCACTAACGTCGGGAAATGTGTATCCGTATCATAAATATGAAACTTTCGACTTCGACTCCACGCAGAGGATATGGAAGGTTGTGGTTCTCGAAAACGATTGGATTCGTGTGCGCATAATGCCGGAAATCGGCGGCAAGATATGGTCCGTCTATGACAAGACAACGGGAAAAGAGATGTTTTATGACAACGATGTCGTGAAGTTCCGTGAAATTTCGCTCCGTGGCCCATGGACCAGCGGTGGAATTGAGTTTAACTACGGAATCATCGGTCACGCCCCTTCTTGTGCCCATCCCATTGAGTGGAAGACGGAGGTCAAGGAGGACGGAAGCGTGAGCTGCTACATCGGAGTGCTCGAACTGCTTACCCGCACCTCGTGGACGGTGGAGATCAATCTTCCCAAGGACGCGGTGTGGTTGAGGACGCGCTCGTTTTGGCACAACGCCTCCGGTGAGTATCAGCCCTATTACACCTGGGCAAACTCCGGTGTCAAGGCTTCTGACGACCTCGAACTTATATACCCGTCGGTATACACTATAGGGCACGACGGTGTCACTACCCCATATCCAGTCGATGAAGCCGGTCGCGACCTGTCGCTCTATGCGAATCAGAATTTCGGCATCGACAAGTCCTTTCATCCAGGAGGCTCCCACAAGGGCTTTTTCGGTGCATATTGGAAATATGACGATTTTGGAATGCTCCACTATGCCCTTCGCGACGAAAAGCTCGGACGTAAATACTTCAGTTGGGCACAGTCGCAACAGGGTGACATCTGGGTGGGACTGCTCACCGACAAGAGCCCGCAGTATGTCGAGCTTCAGAGCGGCAGGCTCTTCAACCAGAATCTTCTTAATAGCGTAGATACTCCGTTCAAGCAGACTCTTTTCACGCCTTATGGAACCGACGAATGGAACGAGTATTGGCTTCCTGTGGCTGGAATCGGCGGCGCTGATGAGGTGAGCCTGCGTGCCGTGGTAAAGATGAATGGAAATGTTTTGGGGATATATCCTCTCACCGCCCTTTCCGGAAGGTTTGTGGTCGAGGATGCTTCGGGCCGAGAGATTGTCTCGCGCGAGGTGAATCTTCCGACTGCTGTACCTTTCTTTGAGAGACTTCCTGCTGATGTTGTTCCGGCAAAGGTTTATATTGGCTCTTATAGGCTTTGGAGTGCTGATACTCAGGAGATTGATCGCCCTCACAAAATCAATCCGGAGTTCAGTCTCAGCTCTGCCGAAGGGCAGATGATTTACGCGAAATATCTTTACGGAATGCGCTATTACAAGGAGGCAGAGATGCACGCAGACAAGGCTCTCGACCTTGAGCCGTCCCTCGCTCCGGCGCTGAACCTCAAGGCGCTTTTGCTGAATAGGAAACTGGACTTTGCCGGTGCTTATGAGACAGCCGGACGCGCATTGGCAATTGATGAGTATGACCCGATGGCGAACTATATATGTGGTCAGGCGTCCGAAGGGCTCGGTAAGATTTACGACGCGATGGATCGTTTCGAGGTTGCCGCCATCACTTCGGAACTGCGCAGTGCAGCGCAAATGCAGCTCGCGCGGCTTCATTTTCTTGACGGTCAGAGGGAATTAGCGGCAGATTACGCACGTAAGTCGCTGGTCGGTAATGCCTACAACCTGTCGGCCTACGAACTGCTCTACCAAGCAGAGCCGTCGGAGAAATGGCTTTCTGCCATCGAGTCGCTTGACCCTCTTTGCCCTTTCCCGACCATGGAGCGTATGCTTGCAGGGGAGATTTCAGCTTCGGAACTCGCTGCTTCGGTGAAGGAGGAACTTCGCTGGCAGGTCTATCTCGAGTACGCCGCCCTTTACAGCCGTCTCGGTCTTTCCGACAAGGCGACGAGGCTTCTTGATTCCTGTCCAGAGCAGAACGCGTTGCTTGCTGCGTGGAAGGCGTGGCTCAGGAACGATGTGACTGCGCTTTCTTCGGTTGAGGATTCCGCGATTGACCTTGTGTTCCCTTTCAGAGCGGAGTCGTGGCAGCCGCTCGAATGGGCAGTGAAGAACGGCGGTGGCTGGAAGGCCGGGTATATGTTCGCGATGCTTGAGGACTTCCTTGGACACCGTGCGGAGGCAGTGACGACATTGTCCGGCTATGAACCTGACTATGCGCCTTTCTACGCTTTTAGAAGCGCTCTTACGGACTCTCTGCCCGATATCGAGAAGGCCTTGAGGCTCGACCCTCTGCAGTGGCGCTATGTCCAGAGCCTCGCCATGCGGCATTACCGCTCTGGGGACTATGCCAAGGCTCTCAAGGTTGTTGAACCATATTATCTTAGGAATAAGGATAATTTCCACATCGGCGACACCTATCTCAAGACCCTCATCGCCCTTGGACAGTACGACAAGGCGAACAAAGTCATCACCGGAATGCGCATCCTTCCTTTTGAGGGGCAGAGCGGCAGTCATGTGATGTGGCGCGACATAAAGCTCCACCTTGCGGCAGAGTGCCTTGACAGGGGCAACCCGAAGGCTGCCCTCAAGCGCATCGATGAGGCTCTTGAATGGCCTGAGAACTTGGGAGTCGGCAAACCTTATGACGATCTTGTCGATACCTCGTCTGAAGACTTGCTCCGCGCCGTAGCCTACGCCCGTCTTGGCGACTCTGCTAAGGCACAGGAAACCCTCGCGAAGCTATACGATTCCGATGACTCCAAGGCAGAGTTCTTCAAAACTGCCACCACCAAGGTGAACGGCAGGTTCCCTAAGCTCTCGCCTATGCTCGGTAATATGGACTCGTCATTGGACAAGAAACTGTTCTGAGAAAACATTGTTTGAGAGGGGTTGATAAAAAGATGGAGTGCAAGGCGCACGAGAAATTCAAGCCGGAGCAACCTTATGGTTGTGAGGATTTGAATTTTTCGTGGAACGCGGCAATCCGCTTTTTTGCAACCCCGTTATAGGCAGAACAGCATCAGCATCTGTGCAGTAATTACCCTCAAGAACATGCACACCGGATAAACCGTGGCGTAGGCTACTGAAGGCTCGTCGTCCTCAACTGTGCTTAGTGCGTAGTTGAGGGCTATTGGGTTTGCCATCGCGCCGCAGAGCATTCCGACATTGGACGCGTAGTCGGTCTTGCAGAACTTTGACGCCACAAAACCGACAATCAGAACCGGAACAATGGCGAGCAGGATGCTTACTCCAATCCAAAGCAGTCCTTCCGGGCGGAACACTGTCTCGAAGAACCCTGGACCTGCGCTCAGTCCAAGAGCGGCAAGATAAACCGTCAGACCGAGTTGGCGCAGCATCAGGTTGGCGCTGTAGGTGGTGTAGGTCGTGAGATGGAAACGCGGCCCGTAGGCACCCATTAGAATCCCCACGATAATCGGTCCTCCGGCAATTCCGAGCTTAATCGGCACGCTCATTCCCGGGATTGACAGAGGGATGCATCCGAGAATCAGTCCCAGCACGACTCCGATGAAAATCGAGAACATATTCGGATTTCTCAACTCCTTTTCCTTATTTCCCAGCACTGCGGCCACATTGTCAATCGCCTTCGCCTGTCCGACGATGGTGAGCTTGTCGCCCATCTGGAGCACGAGACTGCTCGACGGAAGGATATCGATTCCCGCGCGGTTCACTCTCGTAACATTGATTCCGAATGAGTTACGAAGATGCAGGTCCCCGATTTTCGCTCCGTTCACCTTTTCCTTGGTCACAAGCACATGGCGTGACACAAGTTGTCCGTCAATCGAGTTCCAGTCTATGTCCTTCTTGTTCCAATCCTTATCCACAATCTTTCCGAACAGGCGCTCGGCAATCCCTACCTCCTTTTCCTTGCACAGCGCAAGCACATGTTCCCCCTCTTCGAGCACCGTGTCACCGTTAGGGATTATCACCCTTCCCTTCGGTCCTTCCTCATGTTCCTTGTCGGTGAATTTCCATACCCTCGACACCACGATATGAAAGGATGTTCCCTTCATGATTCCCTTAATTGTCTTTCCGAATATCGCCGGATTGCTGATTACGAACTCCGTTATGAATGTCGGGTTGTCGTGTAGATCCTTTTCCTCCTTCGTGCCCTTATGGAATATGGCCTTTAGGATTATGACACAGAGAATTACGCACATCACGCCGAAGGGATATCCCACCGCGCAGGCCATCGCCATCTCGTTAGAGACAGTAGTCGCGGAAGGCGAGTGATCCAGAAGCGCCTGCTGCGCCGCTCCGAGCATAGGGGTGTTTGTCACCGCTCCAGAGAATAGTCCCATCGACACCGGCAGTGACAGACCCGTGCACCACCATACTCCGAGCGTCATGAGAATCCCGAGCACGAGCACTCCGAACGCCAGCAAGTTCAGCTTGATGCCTCCTTTCTTCAGCGATGGGAAGAAGCTCGGTCCCACTTGCACTCCGAGCGCATAGACGAAGAGTATCAGCCCGAAATTCTGCGCAAGCGCAAGCATCTGAGGATCAATCATAAACCCGAGATGTCCTGCGAGAATCCCCGCGAAAAACACAAATGTAATCCCCAGAGACACGCCCTTGAACTTTATCTTGTTACAGGCCAGCCCCACCGCACAAATGAGCGACAGCACAACAATCGCCTGTGTAAATGTCTGTTTCTCAAATAAGTCTATAAACCAGTTCATAATCAGTATATGATATAACCCAACACTCCCGCCACGACAATAATCAGAATCGCGTTCGCCTTAAAGAACATGTGTGCAACGAATGCCCCCGCGAACAGCACCCAAGACTTCCAGTCGGGAAAATTTTCCGGCGTCATCAGAAGTACGGCGGCCGCTCCGATAAGTCCGGCGACTGTGGGTTTCAGCCCGTTCATCACTCCTTTATATATATTGCTGCGGCTGAACCTTTCAAACGCGAAACATATTCCTAAAACGATGAGGAACGATGGCAACACCACGGCGGTCGTGGCTGTAAACGAACCTAAGACGCACATCCATTCCGCCGCACCGGCATTCTGGAGCACCGTGTAGCCGATGTATGTCGCAGAATTGATGCCTATGGGACCCGGGGTCATCTGTGAAATCGCCACAATGTCGGTGAACGCCGCATCGGTAATCCATCCGTGAACCTCGACGACCTGATGCTGGATGAGCGAAAGCATCGCGTAGCCCCCTCCGATTGTGAACGCCCCGATGACGAAGAATGTATAGAAAAGCTGAAGGAATATCATATTTTCCGGGTTATTTCGTGTTCTCCGATTTCATTCTTTTTTCGCGATATACGGATATCCCGAGAAATATGACGATGACACAGAGGAGTATATATATAGGTGAGACTCCGAGAAACCCGACAAGGGCAAGAACGACCGCCGAGAGAACCCATTTCCACCATGTGTCGTCCGATTTTCGCGCCATGTTTATCATAGGAACGAGGATAAGTGCGACAACGACGGGACGTATTCCTTTGAATACGCGAATTACAATCGGATTGTCCTGAAATCCGCTGAATGCCATCGCAATCGCGAGTATTATGAGAAATGACGGTAGTATGCTCGCGAGCGTCGCCACAATGCTGCCCTTCACTCCACGGAGCCTGAATCCGGTGAATATGGATATGTTGACGGCAAGAAGGCCCGGGGCTGTCTGGGCGAGGGTTATGAGCTCGGAGAAGTCATCCTCGCTCAGCCAGTTCCTGCGCACGATTTCGTTCTGGATGAGCGAAATCATGGCGTAGCCTCCTCCGATCGTGAACGCGCCAATCTTTGCAAACACCCCGAAAAGTTGCCATAGAGAGGCGCTTTTTTGCTCCTTATTTTGTCCGTTTTCCATCAATCTCTCCATTGTGGGGGCAAAAGTAGAAAAAATAATCGAAAAAAAACGAGAAAATGTTTGGTAGTTTCCCAAAAGTCCGTATCTTTGCAGCCCATTTGAGAAATACAGGTGGTTAACACGATGAGAAATCAAGTGTTGATTTGAATTGAAAGTTCATTGAAAAGACTGAGAGGAAGAAACTTCCGAGTCCCAAATAAACGACGCGAGTCGGGGAGTTCGGAAGGTGTACAAGAGCAAGTACCGAAAAATACAATAAGAACGAGAGCGTCGATTCCTGGGGACTCCTGATCGGGAGTTCCGCAGAGAATCAAGAAAAGCCAAGGTTCGAACTGAGATTTATAAGAGATTATACAATGAAGAGTTTGATCCTGGCTCAGGATGAACGCTAGCGGCAGGCTTAACACATGCAAGTCGAGGGGCAGCATGAGGAGTCAGCAATGACACCTTGATGGCGACCGGCGCAAGGGTGCGTAACGCGTGAGCAACCTGCCCGTCACGGGGGGATAACCGGTGGAAACGCCGACTAATATCCCATAGTTCTTTTTAGGGGCATCCCTTTAAAGATAAAGGCTTCGGCCGGTGACGGATGGGCTCGCGTGACATTAGGCAGTAGGCGGGGTAACGGCCCACCTAACCAACGATGTCTAGGGGTTCTGAGAGGAAGGTCCCCCACACTGGAACTGAGACACGGTCCAGACTCCTACGGGAGGCAGCAGTGAGGAATATTGGTCAATGGGCGGAAGCCTGAACCAGCCATGCCGCGTGCGGGAAGGAGGCCCTATGGGCTGTGAACCGCTTTTGCCTGGGGGCAATAAGGGCGTCGCGCACGTCCGATGAGAGTACCAGGCGAATAAGCATCGGCTAACTCCGTGCCAGCAGCCGCGGTAATACGGGGGATGCGAGCGTTATCCGGATTTATTGGGTTTAAAGGGTGCGTAGGCGGGGTGGTAAGTCAGCCGTGAAATGTCCACGCTCAACGTGGAACGTGCGTTTGATACTGCCGTCCTGGAATGCGGATGCCGTGGGAGGAATGTGTGGTGTAGCGGTGAAATGCATAGATATCACACAGAACACCGATTGCGAAGGCATCTCACGAATCCGCAATTGACGCTGAGGCACGAAAGCGCGGGTATCGAACAGGATTAGATACCCTGGTAGTCCGCGCTGTAAACGATGATGGCTAACCGCCGGCGACACACTGTCGGTGGCCAAGCGAAAGCGATAAGCCATCCACCTGGGGAGTACGGCCGCAAGGCTGAAACTCAAAGGAATTGACGGGGGCCCGCACAAGCGGAGGAACATGTGGTTTAATTCGATGATACGCGAGGAACCTTACCCGGGCTCGAACGGCAGGAGAACGACACAGAGATGTGAAGGTCCTTCGGGACTCCTGTCGAGGTGCTGCATGGTTGTCGTCAGCTCGTGCTGTGAAGTGTCGGCTTAAGTGCCATAACGAGCGCAACCCTTGCTTCCGGTTGCCATCAGGTGATGCTGGGCACTCCGGAGGGACTGCCACCGCAAGGTGTGAGGAAGGGGGGGATGACGTCAAATCAGCACGGCCCTTACGTCCGGGGCGACACACGTGTTACAATGGCGGCCACAGAGGGAAGCTACCCCGCGAGGGGATGCGGATCTCGAAAAGCCGTCCCAGTTCGGACTGGAGTCTGCAACCCGACTCCACGAAGTTGGATTCGCTAGTAATCGCGCATCAGCCATGGCGCGGTGAATACGTTCCCGGGCC
>ERZ779877.161-NODE-161-length-77528-cov-16.141404_pt1 | contig 77528 bp, 72 predicted proteins | sample MGYA00511556_ERZ779877 | MGnify/ENA primary metagenome ERZ779877 (study PRJEB29588, sample SAMEA2159338) | human gut metagenome | biome: human gut; feature: human-associated habitat; material: faeces | place: Denmark | collected 2008/2010 ... | reverse complement strand
ACGCGCTCTGGCGCGACCCGAATATGCCCGCGTCCCTGTTTATTTCACCGACTATGCTGAAATCTATGGTGATATCAGAATCCTGCGTTAGCTTGCGTCCAGTGTCGATATACTGAGTGCCCGACGATTGGATATATTTCAATGCCGTATAGCCCTCTGGTAGTCCGCTCTGCGTCTGCGCCTTTTGCCATATAAATCTGCGCCTGTTCAAGTGCCCTCACCGACTTTCTGCGCCGCCAAAATTTTGTCTTTGAAGCTCAGCTCCCATGTTTCGCCGTTGTGAAAATCCGGCGCAGTGCCGATATATCCGGTGCCCGCGGGCAGAGTGACCGTTATATCGCCGCTCGCAGCAAAGGTCAGGCGCATCCAAGATTCGAAATCACCTACCGGATAGCTTAGCTTTAAGGTCGTGACATCTGTAAGACGGTACTCGGTATTGTCAGCAAGGGTTATATATGGACCCTCAGAGATTTTTTGAGCGATTATGGGTTTGTTATTATAATAAAGAACTCCATTAGAGTCGGAAAGACCATCAAGTACGGACTTATTACTATGCTCGTGGGCTTTCTCAACCGCAGGATAAACCAAACTGTTAAGAATTGTCTGTAAACTTAATGATTGTGCAGAGCTGTCGGCAGATATCTTGGCTTTAATACTGTCTGCTTCAAGTGGTTCCACATAGCAATCCCACGTATCTGTGTTATCGACATATACATAAAAGACCGCATTGGCAAAAACTAAGAACTCATAATCGGTTTCTGTGGCAATCCCGAGAGGAATTAAAAATGTGTTATTCTCATTCGTAACCGTGAAAGCAATCAAAACTTGCTTGCCCGCCTTATAAGCTGCATCTATTTGCTCGTAGGTCTTATTGTGGGAAGTAATTGTATATCCATCTGCCCCGCTTTGCGCCTGCACATTAACAATAAAAAGTTCCGATGCCCCATCCTTACCAGGCTTGCCTTTGTCTCCCTTTGCTCCCGGATCACCCTTCGGTCCCTTTATATTAACCGCCGCGGGATTGTCCTTGCCGTCCGAGTTCGACCATGAAAGAACCCCTTCGTCGCTGACGCTGGGCGTAAATGTCGTTCCGTCTTTCAGCGCGGATGCCTTTTTTATAGCTTTTTCCAGCGCTGTGTATTCATTTGTTGATTCAATCTCAGAGTCAGAATAGATGACATCTGCAACTATAATCTCAAAGCGCGGTGTTACGAGAATCTGACCCGAATTGCTCGTTAAGGTAATTTCACATGTCACAGTCCCAGTCGCAGCTATCGTCTGAGTTGTGATAATATATTCCAGCCTATCCTCGCACACAGTACAGCTGTTGAACATTACCTTACCGTCTGGCTTTTCCGCTCTCAGCACAGCCGATACAACATCGTTTAAGTCAAACGGTTTCGCCGCATAGGATAAGTAGATACAAACTTTTCTGCTGTCTGTGTCTGCTTTTTTCACATTCACCTGACCTTGCAGTCCTGTCTTCATAAGATTTAGCTTTATTCTGTGCTCTACACGTTCCATTCGGTTCACCTCTGATTTAAGTATAGCAAAAGGCGGGAAGTATTTCTCCCCGCCTCGCTGTCACTTTGTCATGTCTTTAATCCAACGCTGAAATGTCTTATCATCATACCCTATGTTCAACTCATAGAGCATTTGGCGCGTCCGGCGCATGCCCTCCGTATCATTGCTTTTGTACATTTCCTGATACTCAGATTTGAGGTCTTTTGTCAATGCCTGGCGGATTGTCTTATCCTCTTTGCCGTTTGCTCGCAGATATTCGACTATCTCTTTTGCGGACGAAACATCAGAGTTTTCAAGTGCCTTTTGGAGGTCTTTATACTCATAAAGTTTTTTCTCTTCGACCGCTTTATCCTGTTCTGCTTCGGGATCAAGCTCTGCGGCAATCTCATCTATCATCCTGTCCACTTCATCTTCATCGTACCCGCTCTCGAGCAAAGCTTCGAGCTTGCCGCTGAGTGCGCTGTCGTCTCCGTTGCTTTTTGCCTGCGCCGCAGCCGTCTGCATTGTCATATAGTTATTGATTGCTTTTATGACCGCGTTTGACGGATATCCTTCAGAAACCAGCTCTTCATATATTTTTTTATATTCTGAGATGTTTCCTCTTTCGCGCGCCTGTGCAGCCTGCGCGATTCGAGGTTCGGACTTCACCAGATTATTCTTAACACCGTTCTCGAGCTGCTGCGCGGTATAACCCTTTTTGATAAGCTTATCGTACTGCTTCTGATATTTTCCCTCGGCAATCGAATTGTATAACTTTCTGTATTCCGTGGAGCTTGCTTCCCTGCCGAGGTTGTCAGGAGAGAAGAAATTATACAAGCTTTCAAAAGTGCGCATCGTGTTCGCTATCGGCAGACCGCTGACCTTTGAAATTCCCTTTGCACTGCTCATCATCAGCTTCCAGATATCCGGATTTTTCTTCTCACCGCTGAATACTTTCTGCCACGATTCGCAGGACTGAATTAGTTCTTCAATACCCTCGATATCCATGCGGCTCACAGAATATCCGGACAAGATTGAGAGAATATCTCCGACATACGGCACAGCCGAAAACGGATTGATTCCGTCAAGCGTGTTGCCTCCGAATGCTTCAAGATAAAGCTCAAGCCATTTCTTCTCATCATCATCGTTGCGGAACGCATCTGCTATCGACGCTATTCCGGCAGTCAAGATGCTTGTCGCGATATGCGCTACCGCAACACGAACTAATCGTTTTGCCATTGCCTTCTTTTTATCGGGCTTTGCGTTGTTGTAGTCATATGCCGCGGTATACAGCATATTGTATGAAATCGTCGGCTCGGCTTTAAAGGCGCTAAGCATCTTCGAGAAAGGACTCGTGCTGCGCATGAACTGGCTTCGGTGAAGTATTGAATCAACGACCTGAGTTTTATCAACCACCTCGCTGAATCTGTCTGAAACTGCCTGCGTGAACTCTGCAGTTCCCTCTTCAAAGTCAGTTTTATCTCTTATTTCTGCTTTACACGCATTCCAGAGCACTCCCCATGTCAGCTCATCACCAACTCCGGCCAACCACATAGACTTTTCGCGGATCTTATCGACGACCGTCTGCTGTCCGGTTATAAGCTGCTTCATCGTTATGCCCATACTCGTCTCATAGAATCCCCAGCTTTTCCATCTTGCGATCGGGCAATTGTCTATCGCCTCTTTGCTTGCCGGCTTTTGAAGAAGCCCTTTGAGCAGATATTTCAAATCCATAACGGCTGATGCTCTGAGATACGCCGTAGGCTGCTGAATGGCGACCCTGATGTTTGCTCCGACGGCGGCTACCTTGAAGTTTCGTATCAGTGCTTCCTCGCCCGCTCCCCCTGCATATTTATTGTCTGCACTGCCGTTAATATCAAGAATTAACTTTTCGAAATATGCTTTCGCATCATTGCCGAAAGCTCTTTCTATAGACTGCTTCGTGCCGGATATGGCTATATATCCGTCGTCCTTTTCCTCGAAGCTCAGGGCATTATACCATTTCATCGCGTCGGTTACCGGCACTGCATATGCCGAATATGCGCTCATTTCGGTGATGTGCTTTGTAAAGGTATCGAAGGCGCCCTTGATAAACAGTCCGTTACTTGCATTTCGCTGAACGCTCTTTGTCGCGCCGATGTTGACAAGCTTGTAAAAGTTAGTTTGCGTCTGAACCGTTCCGTCTTCGGCGTTCATCGTTCGCACGGAGTTTTTGTTGACCTGTATCGGCCAGTAATGCTCTTCGGTAAACTTTCTGTAGCCGTACAGTGTCATTGACGCTTTGTTGCCCCAATCAGCAACATTTCCGCTCAAAAAGCCCTGCATTTTCTCTGCAACCTGCTTTTGCCTCGGTGTCAGAGAGTCGATTATCTTTCCAAGGTCTTCCACCGTCACCTGCACAGCCTTAGCGTATGTTTCTTCGCCCTTACCGAACTGCTCCTTGATTCGCATTTTCGCCTCTTGCCTTGAAGTGTCCAGAGGACGGATTCCGCCGAGAAGAAGATGATCCCGCGCCTGCTCTCGTTTGGAGAGGTTATACAGTTCCATCATCTGCGAGACCGTCAATGTCAGTTCTCCGCCTTCGACCTTAAAGGTCTGCTTTGAGTGCTCCCAGTCTTGTATTTCCTTCTGGCTGACGGTTGCTTCCATAAATTTATTTGATTCAGCAAGCATGTTGATCTGTTCATTTTTTCCGGAACGAATGGATTTGAAAACTGTCTCTGCTGCCGGTCCGAGCTGGTGAAAGAAGCTGAAAGAGTTAAGCATATTTACATTCAGCTGCTTATACCCAACCTTTACCTTGTCCTTGAAGCTCTTGCGGCTGTCCATCTCATGCACGCTCGCGTCGGCGATTGCCTGAACTGTCCCATAGCGGCTGTTTGCAAGCAATTCGTTTGCTCTCGTTATTCCGCCCTTTATCTGCTGCATAACAGTTTCAAGCTCGGCGAGTCCCTGCGCATCCATATCCTTTATGGAACTGCCCTTATACACTTCAAGCAGCGTTGTCATCATCGGCATAAGATCCGGGTCGAGGTCTGCCAAGAACTGCTGATACTGAGGGTCATTTCCCTGCTGCATTTTGCGCAATTCTCTCTGCAGCTCCGACATTGATTTGCGCCACTCAAACGCATCTTTTGACTGACTGTTCCCGTAGACATCGAGAGATACCAGGAACTCTCCGAGAGCCGAACGCAGAGCTTCCGGCACATGCTGAGTCTTGTTCGGATTCTGCAGAAACCTGTTAAGAGTCTTCGCAGTTCTCTCAATGCTCCGTTTGCTCTTTGCCATAGCATCTTTACGCAGCCATTCGCGGCGATCCTCGAATGTGCGTTGTTCATAGAGCGCCTTTTGCTTTATGAGTTCCTCAGAAAGCTTATGTCGCTTAGCAGCTTCCTGTTCCTTGATTTTTTCAACGCGCTTGTCGTATCTGTCGCGGTATTCTTTCTCAATCTTCTGCCGCAGCGTCTTGAGCTCCGGAATGTCGTAATACTCTTCATACAACCGCATTGCAAGGTCATAGCTCGCCGTGTCTATATCCATATCAAAAGAACCGTCGTAGAACGGATTCTCATAGAACGGCTTTATGGTTTCGAGTGCATTTACGAGCGTCTGCACCTGCTCAAGCTCATGCGTATCCGGTTCAAAGAACTCCGGCCAAAGTTCGGACATCTCGCCCCAAAGAGAATCAAGCGTACTGCCTTCCTCGGAAAGCCTTATCTTTCCGAAGTTCTTCCTTCTGAACTTATCATAGCTCCCGTAATAGTAGGCAATCTCTTTTTTCTGCTGCTCGCTGAGTTTTATTTTCGTGCCCTTGGCATATTCACTCAGCGCACTGTACTGTTCGGACATATCTGTATTCAGCACTGCGCTCTCTTCAAGCACCGCCTTGGCAACCTCCGCAGTCCTCGCTATAACTTCATCATAAGTTATGCCGTCGTCCATATTGGCAAGTGCTTCAAAGATATTCTTGAGGTTTTGCGTCAGCGTTTCGGCATTATACTTGCTGCTGTATTCCTTGAGCACTTTTTTCGAAAGTCTGCGTATTGCCCGCTCATCAAGCTCTTTTCTGTTGATTCCGAGACGCCACTCGAGCTCTCGCTTGTATTCGCGCAGAGCTTTGTTCTCCTGCATGAGCTTCTTGTTTTGCTCATCTATTGAGGAAGTGTTTTTGAGAGAATAACGGAACTGAGCTATCGAAGATACATATGGAGCCGTACCATCTGCAAAATATTTTTTTATGTCATTGATTACCTTGCTCGCTCTGGTTCCTTTCGGGTACTCCACGCTATGCAGAGTGTTTCCGTTATTATCGTCAATATCAAGTATTACTTCGCCTCGCGCTCGGGATATGTAATCATCAAGAGCCTCAAACTGGCTTGCAGTCGGCAAAACAGAAAGATTTATTCCGTTACTTTCGGGCATGATTCGTATATTTCCTTGATTCATATACTCAATCATTGCCTCTGTTCCGGAGATGTCGCTATCAAGCATTATTTCGCTTATATCTCTGTGATCTAATGTTCTATATCCTCCCGGAGCACCCTGATTCTTTCCCGAAAAATCAAGTTTCTTTCCGCTTTTTGTTAAATAACCGGTTTCTTTCCACGAGTAGGTTCTGCCAAAGTATTCGAGTGCTGCCTTATCGAGATTCTTTGAAGTATCCTCATTCTCAGTATTCTTAAGTGAAAACTTAGTATCATCTTTAACTTTTTCGGATATACTTTTACTGGTAGCATTTTGTTGAGCTTTTTCAAAAGCAATCTGCATAGCGGTTTTTTCAGATTTTTTATCACTAAAACTGATTTTACCGTTGACATCTTTCTCAACATATGTTACCATACCGATAGAACCATACTTGGTTACCCCCGCCGGCAATTGGAGCCTCAGGGCTTGAAACCAAGTATCGGTTCTTTTTTTATTGGGATCGATATAGAGTATATCGCTCTGTCTTATGAAATTCTGTAAAGAATCCTTAGAATACGCGCTCGCGACCTTCACAAAGTTTTCAACTCTTCCGTTAGGTTTGAGTTCCAAAGCCGCCACAATAGGATGCCCGTTTTCGTCATACAGTTCGCCCAAAACAACAACACGGTTAGTTGACGTCATGGACTGCGTTATCAAAACTGGATTTTCAAGCACGTTGGGAACCTGCTTTATTATGCTGTCGGTCATAGTCGGATGCTTTTTCTTTATCGCTTTTATTTTCGACTTATCCCAATATATTTCAGCCGGATTTATTCCGATACTTTGTAATGGTTCTGACGTTGTGCCAAGGAAGAAGTATCCTCCGATTTCGTTCTTGTTCCATTCGTCATAACGGTGTGCAAACTCCGGATTTATGCTGTATTTCACATCGTTTGTTTTAGAGGTTTTTTCGCTCTTATTTTCCTTTGCGTCCTCAAGAGCTGATTTGAACATGCCGCTGATTTTTTCCAGTGCCTCCGCATCTCCCTCAAGTGCTCTGACCTCCGGGCTTTTCAGTCCGATAGCAGTCAGGGCTTTTTCTATGCTTTCGAGGAAGCCCCTTATCCAGCTCTGTATTTTTACAGCAAGAGGTCTGTTCTCGTTGACAAGCTCTCTGATAGTTTTCTCGTCGAACACATCGAACATGCTCTCGGCAACGATTTCCGCCTCTATGTCCGCTTTTCCGAAACCTTCGTAAAGCTTCTGCAGCTCTTTCACTCTGCCCTCATAGTCATAGTTTTCGCTTTCTTTGAGCTTGCCTATGACATATTCGCGCAGCTCGCCTGCGGCCGTCGAGTTCCAGTCCTCGATATAATGATACAGTTCATGTCCGGCAGTTCTGAGATATGCGTTTTCCTCCGCGTCGAGCGCTATTTTTATTCTGCCGGTCTTGGGATCGTACTCGCCGTTCGCCATTCCGTCTGCAAGCGTGTCGCACACTTCAACGACAAAGCCGTATTTTTTTGCAAGAGCTTCAAGGACATATACCGAGCCCGCCTGCTCCGCGTTGAGTTTTTTTGTATAGTTTCTCAGCAGACCTCCGTTCTTTTCTGCCCTCTTTTCCTCTTTCGCGCTGTAATGCTTCGGCGCATTATTTTTTTCATTAACTCCGGCATAATACGCCTGTCTGAGCTGACTTTCTTCAAGCCCTGCGTATTTATTTGCATTCGACTGCAAAACGCTGTCAAAGTCCTGCCCGAGCTGACCGGCGCGGCGGAAGTCGAGAAACGCATTCATATATTCGCTTGCCGAATCGCCCTGCTTATATCCTGAAATAAAGGCCCGTGCCGTGTCGGTGCTGTCAAAGCCCTGTGCGACATTGTACAAAGCTTCGGTCTCGCGGCTGTCAAACCGCACATCGCTCAGCGCAACGCTGCCGCCGTCCTGCGTTTTGACATACATCTGCGCCCGACTTCCGTCCTTTTCGATACGGTCTATGCCGTTGATTGTTACGCTCTGTCCGTCAATCGTTGCCGGAACAGCGTTGACATAACTTTTCTTCTGTGATATATTGTTATCGGAAGGGGCGAGCGCATGAGGCGTCTTGGACGTAGACTGCAGGTCTTCGGACATGTTCAGTACTTGCGAGACCCCTTCTGCTTTTGTTTTATATGCACTTACAACATGTAAAGTTTTTGCTTTTGAGTCAGGCACAGCTTCGACGACATAATAATTTCCGTTTACTCGTTTACTGTAAACAACTGACTTTGACAGTTTATTATCAGAATCTCTATAACGGCCATTGTCGTCTTTTGCCGATTCAATATTGTCATAATTTTCGAGAACATATTCTATTCTCGCCAGATCGTTAACATCAGACATTGAGTGGTCTGCTGCTCCATTCTCCCCGTGGCGGTTTTCTACATGGATAACCGTGTTTCCGTCCATATCGCGCTTATACTCACTGGTATCTATACCGGTGAGTTTTTTTATATCTTGCACCTCGCGCTCATTTACAGAGCTAAGTTCTATTTTAATCTTACCTGCAACATTTTTATCTTTAAGGTTGCGAACTCGCTCTACAAAGTCAACGATCTTCGGATTTACCGCCTTTTTATATTCCTGCTTTATTGTCTCTATGTCCTTCTTTAACGACAGCTGAGAGTCTTCCGCGGCATCTGATGTGCCGTTTTTTATTTCAGCAGCCACGTTCTGAGCGTTCTCAGAGCCCCGGAAAAGCCGTTTTTCTGCGCGGGTAAGTTTATCACCCTCAGCCTGTTTCTGCACCACAGCGGACAATCTGACTGCGCCCCGCGTTCGACGCTCAGGCGAAACTGCAGTTTTGAAATATATTTATTATCGGGGCTTGTCACTCCAATAGGTCCGCTTTCGGCCATCCATTCAACCGGCTTTTCGTCATACGTCTGATCTGTTACGCTGTATCGCGTCGTGCCGTGCATCGTCCACAGGCTGTTTCCAACCGTGAAATACAATTCCCCGTCCAGCGGCGCGAAAGCATCGATTTTCAGCCCGCTCTCCCTATGCCATATTTTTGTGCGCTCATCGTATGTGAACAGGCTGTATTTGCCGTTCTCGTCCGACATCGACACATAATATTTGTTGTCGATTGCTCCCGCTACGGCATTTCTATATGCGTTTGCACCGAACGCCTCGGAAACATTGACCGGGGTTCCGCCGTCATAGGCGCATATACCGTTGCGGCTCTTGTAGTATAGTGTTTCGTTGCACAGTGCGAGGCTTCGCTCACTGCCGTTTTGGACGCCCCTTATAGATTCGTTCGTAACCTGAAAATTTGAGGGCTTCGAGCCGTAGACCTTGTGGACGCAGTCTTCCTTAAAAAACAGGATATATCCCCGCATCGTAAACGCGCCAGTAAACTTACCGTGCGTTCCGACTGTCACGGCGTAACTGTCGCTCGCCAATCCGAGAAAACAATTCCAGTTAAATGGATCGCCTATTTTGCAGCAATATATCTCATGCTTATCGGAAGAACATCCCCAGATGCGGTTTTCGCTTTCGGTCACGAAGTCCATATCCGGCACGGTTCTTTTTACAGTCACCGCTTCCTGCTGACTCGATACTTCATCTATGAATCCGGTCACGACTATGTAATCCTTGCTGACCGCATAGAGTATCATGTTTGTGTTGAACTGTTCGTCCTTGCAGCCGCTTATAGTCACTCCGTCATATTCCGAGAATCCTTCGCCTATTCCGGCCGAAGAGATTTTGACGAATGTCGTCGCCACCGCATTCCACATCTTTGTTGCTGCGGCATATATCTTGAGAGTATGCGGCTTTGAGGAAGTATCAAGCCAGCTGTCGCCGTTTGTCGGCTCTTCCGGCGCCGTGGCCGAGACTGTCGGGTTATAATCATCTCCGGTTACTCGCGTCAGCGTAAATGATACCGCCGCAGTTGTCGTAAACGATTTTTCCAAACTGCCTACGCCCTCGCTCACTTTCTCGGTGTTGATATATTTTTTGTCCGGCCAGATGAGGACATACGCACCCATGCTCAGCATTTGTTTGCGGCTTTTCTCGACATCGCCGCTGACCTGATCGCCGTTGTAGAACACTTTGCCATTGTCCACCCAACACAGACCGTTGTTCACGCAAAAGCCGTCAAGGCGTGTGAAATCGCGAATTTTTTTCCGCTGCTCTCTCGGCGTCAGGGCAGGATAGCTGTCTGACGAAAGATTCTCTTCGTCGTAAAATTCATTGTCACTTATAACAAGGTCATGGTGATATCCTCCGAACGCGCTCATCATTTCCCTGTTTTTACTGACCGTGTTAAGAATAGGCAGTCTCATCGGTTCACCTCATAAATATTCCGCCCGCCGGAGCCGCGTGCGTTCTGCTGTAATATCCCCAGTAGCCCTCGTATGCCTCGTTGAAAGCCATTGCCGAATTGTTGTATCGGTCGTATTCGGCGTTGAAAAAGTCAATTTTTGACATCAGCCAAAGAACATATAGGTTGCTGTAAGACTCCGGCACAAGCAGTTCTGTGTTCGTGTCTGTGTCTTCATTATAGCCTTCAAACACCGTTGATTTCTCCCCGCTCTTCGCGTCTATCAGCTCTTTTACTATCTTCCCGTCAAGCTCGGAAAGCCATCTTATTTTCTGCTCGTCCGAATACTGATTGGGCTTTAGCTCATCGGTCTGTCTTATTGCTTCGCATATTTTCATATAAACCTCCTGAAAGTAAAAGAGGGCGCAAAATGCGCCCTCCCGGTGTGTCCTTATCTCTCTTTGATATACTGCTCTACCAGCTTCTCAAGGCGCTGCTCCGCCAGCTGCTTCTGTCTGTCGGAATTGCGTATAACCTCTGCGACGCAGGCGGGCACTTCGACTTCTACGCCACGCTGGATCTGAAAATTCCTGCCGTTGACCGAAACAAACAGATCATCTTTGTATGCACCGTCGTCCTTAAAGAGAAAGATTTTCTCCGTGGGTTCTTTCTGCTCCTCGGGCGCAGCAGCCTCTTCGGTGGTTGTGGTCTCTTCGGGGGTTGCGTTCTCCTCGGGTGCAGCCGTCTCTTTGAGGATTGCGTTCTCCTCGGGTGTTGCAGTTTTTGTTCTTGCCATAAATATCTCCTTTCGGGCTCAGAGAGCAAAATGCCCTCTGAGCTTTTATCAGTTAGCTTTCGCAGTGGCCGAATACGCGGAGCAGGACTCGATACGCACCATGTACTCCTCAACCAGGCGCTTTGCGACCTCGGTCGCTTTCCAGCCGCAGGACGAACGCTGATTGAGCGGATCGTCGCCATAGCCGAGCTGCTTGACGATATGCTGCAGACCGCCGCCCTCGATCTCCGTCAGACCGTAAGCGTGAGCGCCGAGGATAAGCGTGGCGAAAACCGCCAGACCGGACGGGCAGCCGGTGCCGGTCCATATCTTTGCCTCCGTGGACTTGACGAATCTGACATTGCCGATCTTGCCGATTTCCCCGTTGTAGATATCGTCGGGCTTAGCGTACTTATGTACGTCAATCCACTCCTCGCAGCGCATAAGGTCATATGCTGCATACGGATGGATAATACCCACGAACGAATCCCCGATCGGGTCTGCATTCATGCTCTCCAGCTGAGCCGCCGCACGGTATATGAGGTCAACATTGATCTTTGCCGTCGCGTCGAGTCCCGCTCTGCTCGTTACTGCTGTTTCTGCGCCGCTTGCAACCTTGGGCGCGTAAATAACGTTTGTGCCGCCGGCAAGCTCTTCTCTTATGACGGTATCGAGAGTGCGTCCTGCCTGCGAGCCGAGAAGCTTCGTTGCCTGCAGAACATTGTTGTCGATAGCCGTCATGTCGAGCATATCCGAAAGCTGTATCCAGCCGCCGTACTGTTTGACAGTAGCGGTGATTGTGCTCACATTAAGCGCCTGTCCATCGGGCGTGACGCCTTCCGTCAGTGCCGTGGTTGCTTTTGCAAGCGGCGAATACTTACGCATTTCGATAGTCTTGCCGGAGCCTTTGGGAATAGGATACTTGTCTCCGAACTGGTTGTGTACGAGCTTAGGCTCTGCGTTGTCAAGCAGCCTCTTCTCGTAGTAGGTTTTCATCTCGGCGGACAGATTGTTACCGCTTGCCGCCGAAGTAGTTGCGTTTACGACCGTAGCAAAAAGCTGCAGGTCGAATATGACATAATTGTTCATTTTCTTTATCTCCTTTTCTTAGTGCAAGGAGATCAGAAAGTAATTCTTTCTCCCCTTGCCACTCTGCGTTCGATTTCTTCTCGCTGAGCCTTTGTCAGTTTGTTAACATCCGTCTGGGAATTAACTGCACCTTGTGAAGTTACACCGTTTTCAACCGGTCTTTTGCTGTTTGCCGCAACAGAATCGGCGACTCGCTTTGCCGCCGTCTGCGCCGCATACTGCATCGCGCCTCCGAGAATCTCGTCTCGGTGAATGACTTCATAGGCCGTTCTGACATCGACATTGTTTCTGAGCAAACTGAAGAACTGAGGATCTTCTATCTCCGTGTCGAGATTGAAATTCGGATAGATTTCTTTGAGACTTTCCGCCTGGTTCTTCCAATTGGTGATGTCTCGGTTTATTCTGTCCTGCTCATCACGACGAGACTCGTTCCGTCTGAGCTGAAGAACCTCGCGTTCAAGCTTCTTCATCTCCTTGAGCTGTTCAACGGTTATGCCCTTTTCCATAGCCTCTTCTCTGTATGATTCATCATCATTTTCCAAAGCCTTGACTATGCCGTCAATGTCGTTCGCTTTTATCCCGTACTTCTGCGCGAGAATCTCAAAGACCGGCGTACTCTTCTGCAGCTGCTCCTGAAGTGTGCGTGTTTCCTTGAATCTGCCGTTGATAATGTTCTGCACTCGGCGGCTGAACGCGTCCTTGTAATCGCCTTTTATCAGCTTTTCAAACTCCGCGTCCTGATTTTCGACCGTCGATGCCGTAACATTGATCTCGCTTTCCGGCTGTGCAGCGGCGTCCTGCGTTTCAATCGCCCGTGTCTGCTCCCCGGCGTCGGAAGCCGTGGCGGCCGTTGCCGCCGATACGCCCGCTCCGTCTCCTCCGCCCTCGCCGAACAGCGTGAGCGAAAAAGCCTTTGTTGTGTCTGTGAACATAAAAATTAACCTCCATCGTCTTTCCGAAGTGTCTTTGTGATTATATTATAGCGAGTTAATTTTCGTTTTTCTCCCCGCCTCTGATGATAAATCGTCGTCAACTATGAAAGTCACATTTGCCGGATAGCTGTCCGCGATAAGCCTCGCGCCCGTGCAGAAGAAACTATATATTCCCGCTGCCTTTGCTTTAGTATGCTTATATGCCTTAATTGCCAGCAAAAGCTTTCCGGCGCTTTTCTCCGAGGTAAAGAGTTCGAGGTCTCCCGCAGATTCCATCTCCGCGAACATCATTGCGGCGGTCTGGCCGAGTGTCGAAATGCCGGCACATACTATGTCCTGCCCGCTCGGCGCATATCCCGAATGTCCCGAAATGCTTATTTTCATTTCTCTGCCCGCTCGGCGAACTTTTATTGTTGTCATAACATTACCTCGGTTCCGCAGCCGAAGCCGCTTTTTCTCTCGCATTCTCGGCCGTTGCGTGTTCGTCTGCGCGCGTCTCGCCAAGCGAGTTGCTCTTGAGCTCGCCGTCTCCGGAGCCTACGCTCGCCACCGGAACTCCACCCGAAAAAGATGCCGCCATCTGACTACCTATCGTTGTTCCGTTTTGTGCGTCAACTATCTGCGCCATCTGCATGAGCTGCTGCTGCATGGTCTTGAGCTGTTCATACAGCGTACCGTTCTGCGATATTTTCCGCACGACGGAGTCCTTGCCCTCGAAGTCCATCATGTCGATGCAGGCGAGCGCCTGATCCGTCATTTCCGGATTGAAGAATCCGCTGTTATAGAACTGCAGTGCCAACTCGTTGTGAGAAAGCCTTGAAAAAGGATTGTTTCGTTGCGCCCTGACCTTGATATCGAAAATCGGCATTCGTCCGCTCATATCAATGCCGAACTCTGTGCGCTCGCCCTCGGGCTGTATGGCGCGGTTGTCGTAGCTAACAAATTCCTGCTCTCCGCTTTTTCCCGTTATGCGGAAACTGCGCGGCGCGTCGTAAAATTGCCTTATCAGCTCGATGCACAGATAGAGCACTTCCTCATAGCTGTCATATGAGGTCTGAATCATATCTCTCGACAGCTTGCTTCCGGCCTCCTGCAGCGCCGCTATCGCCGAAGCGGCGGTAACTCCGCTCGTGGTGCTTCCCTGTGAAAAATCACGGTTTCCGCTCGTTTCCTTGAGTTCGTCTATTTTGTTCGTGCGCAGCGCCACATAAATATCATTGAGCGGCGTCATAGTGATTTCTTTTATGCTGTCCTCCCCGAGTCTGCCGTCCACATGCACAAAAGGATTCGAGACATCAAGAAATTCTTTCTCGTTGATTTTCCCGCTCGCAGCATTGATGAAGAAACGGCGGCGAGAGGCGGCAACGGCCGACTGCATAAACGCCTGGTCATATTTGTCTATCTGCATCTGCGGGTCTTTCATAATGTCCAAATATCCAAAGCCCACAAGCGAGCCTTCCTCTGGGAAGAGTGTATCAAACACGAACGGATATTTGCCGTGATTATAGAACCCGCTCTCGGCATACTGAGGATCGTTTTCGGAGGCAAAGAGCACTTCGCCGTTGCAGAATTTGCAATAATGCAGCACTGTTCTGCTGCCAACCAGTCTCTTATAGTACCAGTCAACCACAACGCTCTTATCCGATGTGTCTATGTTGTCGTCATAGATATACTGGCTTGTTTCTATCGTCTTGCCGCCAAGCTTGCCTTTCAGCTGCGGATATTCCTGCGTGAGCAAATCATTGTCGCGCAGGCACACATGGAAAATGTTCCGGCTATCCTGTATGTTCTCTATGCCGGGCTCCCAAAAGAGATTCAGCAGGTCGATTTTCTTTATCTCGATATCGCCCAAGCCGTTGTACTTCTGCGGATTCCAGAATACGCCCTCGCAGGATGTTCCCTGCTTGAGCTTATACCACCACTTGGCCGAATATGTCTTTTTGTAACCGTTCTGCTCGATGATAACTGGCAGGATCTCCGAAAGCTGTTCTGCGGCGGCATTGTCGCTCTGCTCTCTCGGCAGCACGGAAGCCGACGGATAGTTGTCCATAGCGTCCGCGTGCTTATTTGCCAGGGAATTGAACAGCCATGCCGAAGTGGGCTCGGGTTCTTTGTTCGCGCCCTTCGCCTGTTTTTTTCTGATAGTCTCCCAGTGCCGCAGCTTCCACCACTGCTCGTTCTCGATTATCCTGTTCTCGAGATTCACCTTGCCGTCTTTGTATTTTCGCAAGGTTTCCTCTGCCAGGGCGATTGACTCCTCCGTGATTGGACCCTGCTCTGACCCGCTCTCGGGTTCATATTTCACAATATCAGTGTCATTCACTGTTTCTGCCTGTCTATCCTCTTGCACAGGATTTCCAAGCTCTTGCCGCAATGCCTCCGTTCGTGCGGCAATATCCCGCTCTGGGTTTCTTGCGGTCTGCTCCTGCTGCTGTTGGTCGCGCATTTCCGCCCTGCGGCGCTTGATATCTTCTATCGGGTTTCTGCTGTTTGCCATTGTTCTGCCTCCTATAGTCTGTAAAAGCTGTATTTGTCCGGCTTTTCTCTGAGTTCCAGCGGATCATCCGGCACTTTTGCCGGGGCTTTGCGGGGCTCCGGACTTATCGGGTTCTCCATCAGCACATATCGGCACTCATCATAGATGTGATCCTCCTGCGATGTGTCGATATCCTCAACATATTTCTCGTCATAGACGATATTGGGAATAGTGCGGATAAAGTGCCGGCATGTCGAAAACACTTGAAATTTCGGGTTGCCCTCCGAATCGAACGCCAGGCGGTAATGATACTGCATCTTTCCGGCGATTCTCGTGTTGTCACCGGGGGAGAATACTATGAAGTTCGGGGATTTTTCCATCATTCGCGCTACGCTCTCGCCGCGGCTCTCGTCAAAAATTGACGGGTCTGCTATGCCGATAATGTTCTTTCCTTTGAGGTTGATATCCTCCTGCTCGACGCGCCGAATCTCTGCCGCAATCGTGACCGGGTCTTGCCGCACTCCCTCGTTCGGCGTGCCCGTGCATCCGTACAGTTCCGCAATGCGGTATATCTTGCCATGCGTGTCCACCGCATACCAGCCCACGGAATACGGCTTCGTGTAGCCGAAGTCGAAGCCTCTGTAGATCTGCCAGTATTCCGGGATTTTGAACGGCTCCACGACATGCGTCCACCGGTTGTCTTTATAATGCTCGGGATCGTTGCGCCACTCCGTAAACACCTGCCCCGAAAAGCTGTCCCAGTCGCCGTATAGCAGCGCTTTTCTCTCCGCCTCCGGCATGGCAGCAAGCTTCATGATGTATTCAGGGTCGTTGTGTAAAAGCTCCTGATTGTCAAAAACCGTCGCCGGAACAAATATCCGCTTCCTGCTGCCCTCTATAATTTTCCCTTCCGGCGTCACCACATTGAACTTTTCCGTTATCGGCGTCATTGGCGGCGCTGCAGTGACGAACCGGGACTTTACCCAGCCGTGTCCTATACCGCCGGGGTTGGTCGTCGCCCGCATATAAACCCTCGTACCGGGTCCTCCCGGGCGGTTTCGCGAGAACATATAGCTGTATTCGTCCCATGTGAAGTGTGTTAACTCGTCAAATGCAATGAAATCATAGTGTTTGCCCTGGTATTTCAACCTGTCCTTCGTGTATTGCATCGAGCCGAAATAGATCATAGACCCGCTCGGGAAGCTCCATCGGTGTTTGCTCTCGTTGTATTTTGCGCCGCGTATCGCCCGCGGATAAAGCATTTCAGATCGCTCTACAAGCTCGGACAGCTGCGGATATGTTTTTCGCAGTATCAGTCCGCGGTAATACGGAATATGCACCTGCCGCAGGGCTTCAATCAACAGCGCGTCGCTCTTCCCTCCGCCCGCCGCGCCGCCGTATAGCACTTCATACTCCGGGCGCTCCATAAACCTCTTCTGTTTTTCCTGCGGTTCCCAGATTTTCATTCTTCCGCAGCCTCCTCAAGCACTGCCGGAATTTCGATAATGCCGTATTCTTCCTCATCTGTCGGCATACCTGCGGCTGCTTTTGCCTTTTCGAGGTCAAGCCGTTCCCGCGTATACTGCATATTTGCCCGCTCCACGGTGTTTGGCTTGCCGTAAACATCGCGCAGAATCTCCATCAGATCTTTCATTGCAGCCGTCATTTGCCGCAAATATTTAGTGTCGAGTTTTTGCAGGCAATATTCCTCGACTTCCGCTTCGTCCTCATTGTCTTCGCTCGGCACAATTTTTACAATTGTCTGCCTGACTGTTGCCGTATCGTTCAAAGAATCATCTATAAGGCGCACCAATTTGTCCGCACAGGCGCCGATTTTCGCCAGTTCGCAGGCTTTTTTTCGGCTGATTTTCTCCATTGTTTTCTTTTCAACTTTTTTTCTGAATTTTTTCCGCAGCCCGCTCCACCCCTCCGAAGCGCATTTTTTTCCAAGCGACGAGACCGACACTCCGTACTTTTCTGCGAGCTCGCGCTGGCTTATATTCGTCGATATGTATTCCTGCTTGATGGCATCCCAGTCCACGCTCGGAAGCCTCCTTTCTTCTTACAATTTTATCAATTTGCATTCCGTTTTTCTCCCCGCCATATTAGCCCATGATGAATAGAAATAGGCCGGGCAGGGAATTTTCCTCTGCCCGGTCATTTTATGCATTTTCAAAATTATTCGTACTTGCTGTTAAGTATTTTTTTCAATGGGCAATCGCAGCGGTAAAGGTAGCAGTTGTTACGAAGCCACTCCTTCCGCTGTTGCGCATCCTCAAATACGAGGAGAACTTTTCCTTTTTCCGTCAATCCCTCGCAGGATATTGTAAGCTTGGTGTCAGACAGGTAAAACGGGCAGACAACAAGAGCTCCTGCGGCAGTGTTAGCCATTAGCCCGCTCTCCTTTTTCTGTTTTTCCGTCCGCCGTAAAGAATGTAGTCACTGTCACCCCGGAACATCCTTATCTCCATGTGATAGCAGCTGTCCCAGTCGCAGTATGTAGGGATAACCTCCGCCACGACATAGCCGGGATAAAGCTGTTCGAAAAGCTGTCTGTGCTCGCAGTCTGCTACAAGCTCGTCCAACTTCTTGCGGCTGATGTGGCTGTCGTTTCTGCGCGGCTGAGGATCCACAAGATTTTTAGACCTTGTCCAGCGCTTATGCATAATCGGGTCTTTGATTATGTATTTTCCCATGTCGGCTATGCCGATTTCGAGGAATTGCAGACGCTTTGTGTTCGCTCTGCCGAGTCCCCACGCCTTTTCTATCTCGTCTCTGTCAACTCCGCCGCTCATCACGATATGATGATGCACGTTCCCGCTCTTTTCGCCGAACTCTATGACGGATATGTATTTCACTTCGCCCGCTCCCGCTTTTTTATAGAGCCTTTTGACTCTGCGCAGGAAGTTTTGAAAATTCCTCTGCGCCTCTTCCGGCGTTTTGGGTCTTGTATCGTCGGAATAGTCGAGACCTATCGCAAGATCGCGATCCGTGAAGTTCGCATGCAGCAGCTGAACAAGCTTACGCTCCGCATACTTCGCGTTCAAAAGCTTCTGCGTCTCGCTCGATTCTCTGAATCTCTTTCCCCTGCTCTTTATTTTGGCCTGCGGCTGCTCCGTCACGGGGTATAAATATATTTCAAGAAAGTCCTTGCAGTAAAATTTTGTTTCTCTGATTTTCGTGCGCATTTTTTCTTTCCTCTCCGTGGTCGGTTTGATAAGACAGCATACAAGCCCGTGAAGCGCCCTTACGGACGCCTCACCTTTTCCCCGGCGCGGGGGTCTGACTTGTTTATTTATTTAAACCTTTATATACACTTGCAATCACTGTGCATTGTCGTATGCAACTTTACTTTTGGCACAAAGCTCTTCAAGTTCGGTAATAAACTTTTCGTTTTTCAGCAGTTCAATTGACGGATAAATTAACGCAAACAGATACATTCCAATTTTCGCCGCGAAATACAACTTGCCTTCGGTATCTGTTCTTTCATATAACTCGTAATCATCGCTGTCTGCTGTAAAAGGTTCAAGATATTTCATCTCTACAAAAGATACTCCGCTTGAAGTGCGGTATGGCTTGTACCTTTTTCCGCGTATGGCCACATCTATGTTCATCGGTTCTACTAACTGTTCCCCGTCAATCACATCTCTGACATCAAGCTTTGCTGGCGGCACGTCAAACATATTGCAAATTAATTTCTCGACTTGTTTTTCGGTGATATCATACGCCGTCGTGAGAGTAGCAAGAGAAAATTCCGGGCACTCGGGCAAGTAATACACCGCACTGCCGTCGCTCAACATCTGCGGAGATCCGTCGAAAAGATACACAATCCCGCTCTGTTTACACAGTTGCACTATCTTTTTAATTTTCATGTCAAATTCCTTTCTTTATTTTGATTTAAAGGTTGTTATTTCTCCATAGGTTCGCACCAACACATGGTGCACATGTCTCCGGTCATACTCAGGCATCTTGTGCCGTAAACTTCCATTCTGCACACCTCTGGAAGTCCGTCATCACCTATACGCGCATTCGGAAATTTTTCCAAAAAATCTTGTGCGTAAGTTTTTTTCGGATGCTTGTCGCTCCACTTTTGGAGTCTTGAAATGGCACTTTTTATTATCTCTGAATTGCGCTCCTCGTCGCATATGTCCTCCAATGGACATTCATCGCATGGGTTGACACCGTCATGTTGTGAATCACACAGTCGCTTTCTTTCGAGCAGAAAGTCTATTGTTTTATTGCAATCCATACAGCTAATCTCCTTTCATTTTTGCGCTCGCATTGCGGGCATATCTGTCGCCCTTCCGGGATAATGTCACCACAACAGACGCACCTATCTGCATCAGCCATCGTTGTTACCTCCTAATAGCTCGGGGTTATCATAGATATTGCCAATAACCTCAAACTCTTCCGAATCATAGTCAAATGTTGTATATTCCATGCCCGCTCGCCCTATAAAACTTGCGAGACCGTTATCATAATCAATTTGATAAATGCACATTTTGCCGAACCAAAATCTCTTTACTATATCGCCCTCAAAAATCTTTGTGCCGTTTTTATCTTTAAGACCTGTGTACTGTCCTACGGTATTTTCATCAACATACAAGCAATTTGCACCACGGCAATTATATTCTTCACACTCGAATATGTTTTCCACCATAACCATTTCGCCACGACCATCTTTTGTAGGTACGCCGTACACCCATTCGCCGTTATCTGTTCGCTTGCCGCGAAAATTTATATCACGCATTGTTATTACCTCCGTCCATTTTTGCGCCGCAGTTAGAACAAAACGGTGTTCTAATATATTTTCTTGTTTCTTCATATACTGGAGAGTGCAAGTTTTCTTCCCAATCATAGTCAAATGTTTCTTTAAAGGTGCTTGTATATTGCGCTTCCGCTCCGCAACACGAACACACGCAAGAAATATCGTAAAAGCCATCCTCAATCCATTCGCCATGTTTAATCTTTTGTACATCAGCACGAGCAATAAAATCCATACAGCCCAACTCTTTTATTTGCTCTTCAAGGTCGTTGCAGATTTCCCGCATATAGCAAACTTCATTGTGTATGCAGTCTTTACAATCCATTTTCTTACCTCCCGCTTGAACCGAATCCGTTATTGCCGTTTTCCAACAGCTTTTCTTTCAGCAGTTTTTCTGTTAGTTCTGCGATTCTCGCGTTCAGCGCATTGATTTCTATGCTACACTCATGATTTTTTGCTTTGAGCAGCGCTATCATTTCTTGAGTTTCTGCTCGTTCGTGACGTTTCTTTTTTACCCAAACTATCAGTTCATGTACCTCTGTAACCAGACATAGCACCAAATTTGCCGAGAAAACCGCAACAACCAATATTTCAAATATGCCGACTCTCGTCATTTTCTCCCTCCGTTCTGCGATTCCATGCTTCCGCTGCGAACTGCGGCCGCGCATATCTGTCCGTTGCAAGAAAACATTTTTGACACTCCACATAAAATGTTCTTTGCCCCAGAAGCTTTGCTCTGCCTCCGCAGCATGGGCAGCTTTTAAGTTTCATCTCTTTATCCATCATCATTTATTTCTCCCGGCGGGCACATAACACTAACTTTGCGGCGGCCGTTCGAGCCCAAACTCACTAAGTCTTTTTGGATCATCGTAAATAACAAGGTCAGATATATTCCAGCCGAATCCTACCTTGCCGTTTCCAAGATAACTTATAATTTGTTTATCCGTAAGGCAAAGAAGAGGAACTTCTATTTCCGATATTTCTTGCGCACCGAGATATTCAAAAGCAATTGGGAAAATAGCGTTACACACAAATTCCCCAATAACTCTACCGCAAAAGGAAAGTTGCCCTTTCTCTGCATCACTTCCACCTTTGGTGCAGTAGATATAACACTTAAACGGTGTCTTGATTTTTGGTTCGTTCTTTCGAAGTTCGACTTTTTTCTTTCCGCTTGCTATCAGTTCGCAATATCGTGGTCTGATACTCAGCAAAATTGACTTTGTCATAACTCCCCTCCGCCGTTGCAGGAATACTCTTTAAGCGCAGCCGCAGCCTGCGACATAAGGTATTCAATGCACTCAAAATCTCCGCTTGGGTCATTTAACGGACACTCTGAGCAAGAACCGGGTGCACCCGCTCCGCAGAGTTCCGTCGCCTGGATCAGCTGCTCAAGGGTCATATTCATCGTTGTGTTCATTTGCAGGACCTCCGTCACTCAATCGTCGGTAACTCCGGCAGCGGCATCCAATAAGTCACCTGTGGATCATCCCAATCCGGATAAGCCTCAAAAAACCAACCCTCGCCGGCGTAAAATGTCGCGAGTTCACGGGCATTGTCCAACACTATATGCTCTCGCGGTCTGCCGTTTGCGAGAACCAATACCTCCTGCTCGTCTTCGGGCAGCCTGTCGTTGACGCTGATCCACGGTGATGCGGTCAGCTCTTCAAGCCGTTCCCTCGCGGCGCAGATAATCGCGCAGCCGTGGATTCCGCAATCGTACTCATATTCGCAGCCAAGACAGGCGATAGATCCGGTCTGCACCGACAGCCTCCGCAGCGCCTCTATAAGGATTTTATCGTCATTCATTTTCATTCTCCTTTCAGCAATTCATGTTCGCCGCTCTGCAGCTGAAGCTCGGTCTCGGACATTTCATATCCCAGCTCACAAAGAAACTCATAAATTCTGTCAAGGCTTTGGTTCCCTCTGTATTTCGGTGCTGATTTAGCGTTGTTTGATGCATACCACCCGGCGGTATAGTAGCCGTTGTTCTCATCGTCTCCGGCAAGCGCATACGCGACGACTATCGGAGCACGCTTGTCCTCGGCGATAAACTGGCGCCATTTCGGCGCATCCACATAATGCTCTTTTTCGTCTGCTCCGATCTCGGAATTGATATATGCTCTGTCATATGTACAATAGTCCGTTATCTCGCAACCCGCAAACATCACAAGCCACTTGATGATTGTTTCTTTATGTTTTTCGACTGCGGTAAAGTTCTTGACAAAGTTTACGCGGCACTCATACGCCGTTTTTGTCAGGCGCATTAATTCGCGGTTGGCGCTGTCTATACGCAGCTCGCATTCCGATTTTTCTTCTTTCTTTTTTGATGCTTTGGCTTTCTTCCGCATAAGGTACACCGTGCCATAGGATATTTCCCAAAAAAGTTCCTCTTTGTTTTTGGGCTTTTTAAAGGTTCCTTCTTTCCAGTCTGCAATCTCACACCGTTCAATCCAGTCATAGGCGGAGCTGTAGATTTGGTTTTTTACGGCTTTTGCGCCGATTGCCTTTAGCTCAGCTTTGACAAGTGGCGTTTTCTCGGCTTCAATCTGCCGCCTCTTCGCGCGAGTAAGGCTGAACTCAAACTCGCGTGTTCCGACAACTTTCAGCAGCTCGCGGCGCTCTTTTTCGTCTTTTATGTCCGCTATCTGCACATAGTTCTCGAGCGTTCCGCCGCGCTCCACCGCCTGCTGCATCTGCTCTGTCGGCAAAGTCGCTATCTTCAAGCGCTTGCGCACGGTTGTTTCGGCGAAGCCGGTCTTTTCGACAATCTCGGCAACCGGCACGCCGAGGTTAAACATCATCTGCATACCCTGTGCCTGCTCGTAGACCGTCAAATCAGATCGCTGCATATTTTCAAGCAGCATCGTAGACAGCTGCGTTTTATAGTCCATATCAACCACGGCGCAGGGAACCTCAGTCAGTCCCGCCTGCTTTGCGGCCGCGAGTCGTCTGTGCCCGATGATAACGGTATACATGCCGTTTTCGGCCGGAACGACCGTCAGGTTCTGCAGGATACCGCGCGCTTTGATGGATTCCGCCAGCTCCGTGACATCGCCGATATTTTTCCTCGGGTTGTCCGGGTGTTCTTTAAGTTTCGTTACATCGATGTTAGTTATCATGATTTTTTCTCCTTTATAACCGGTTTCAGCAATCTAATAACCTCATCTGACAGGCTGCAAAATTCGTCTTTGTCTATGCCGACAATGATGAGTGTTCCGACAAAATCGCAGCCGCAAAGTCTGCAGTTATACAACAATCCTAACAATTTGCCTTCTTCGTTGCAGATAATGACGACGTCCGTCGATATCGTGACGGTTTCGATATAACCGCCAACCGTTCTCTGTAGGTTCTCCAGCGTGTTTGATATCCACACCACTCTTGCAGGTTTTCCCGGGTCTTTTACTATGACCTTAATCTTTTTCTGCATGGCGTTTTGCCTCCTTTCTGTCAAGTATTTTTGTTTTCAGCCTGTCCTCGAACGCGATAAACCTATCTTCTCTGCAAAAGCCGTAAAGCAGTAGTAATATACCGATGATTTCTATCGTTGTCCGTATTGCAAAATTCAAGGCCATAGTTCAGCCCTCCTTCTTCTATATATCGGTCGCATATGCTATTATCACGGTCAAAGCCGTTAACCACCCCAGCACCGCCTGTAAACGTGCATATTTTAAGTTCTTAGGATTATCATCCAATTCCGGTATAATAAGCCCAATTAAATTTGTAAGCATACAATAGCTTGAACAAATTATCTGTATAAGAAGTAGCTTATTCATTCCCCCGCCTCCCCAAAAAACCTATGCCCGCCGATGGTGCAGACATAAATCTGCGATTCATGCCATTCGCTGCTCACAAGCGCCGGCGCATAGAAATATAGAATCTCGGCGTCGGTTGCTACTTCGCCGCTGTCAAAAACCGCACTGACCGCGCGCTTCACTTCTTCGTTCGGTTCGGGCCTTTTGTCGGTATACCCGAAGCTCTTGACGATTTCCGTGGGGCGTTCGTGTTCCGATTTGCAGGCGTCAAGAATGCATTGTGCCACCGCCATTTTGCCTATGTACGGTTCTGTACCGGCTTCAGCCATTACGACGCTCTCCACTATCGCCCGCTCTTCTTCTGAGAGCTCGTAGCACGCCTTTGTTTTCTCTTCGCAGGTCATGATCGGCTCCGCCGCAGGCGGCTCGGAATCCACTCTGTATGCGGTTGCGGCTGCATCAGCGCGTGCCGGCACGGCGGCAAGTGCATAGATCAGACACAGCGCAAGAATCGCGAACACTATTAATACTTCCCTGTTCATATCATTCACCTTTCAGCAAAAGCTTATTTCATCGGCAACAACCTCGATAGCTGTTCTGTTGTTGCCGTTTTTGTCTGTATACTGTCTGCTCTGCAGAGCACCACGCACGGCTATCATATCTCCCTTGTTGAAATGATCCGCAACGAACACAGCGGTCGAACGCCAGGCGACGATATCAAAAAAATCCGTCTGTTTTTCTCCGCCCGAGGAAGTGAAGCGACGGTCAACCGCTATCCTGAAAGCCGTGACCGCCGTTCCGTTTTCGGTGCTTCTGCACTCCGGCGTCCTTGTAAGTCTCCCCATGAGAACCACTGAATTCATCATTCGAACGCCTCCTTATTAAATGTAATTCTTATAAAAATTCGCGATAAAGTCCTCGATTGTCCAGCCATGCTCTTCCATAGCCTTACGCTGACCGTATTCATGCAGCGCTTGCATCTTCTCGCGGTTGTTGTGCACACCCTCTTTGTTGTCCCTGTGGCAGTAGGGACACAGCTGAACCGTCAGCTTGTACTTCTCACTCTTCTTGCGCAGTGCTCCACCGAAAATATGATGCTTCTCGGTATCGCAATACTGATGGCACAAAAAACACTCTGTATACATTTATTTATCCTCCTTAATTTCCCGTGTATCGGGATAATCCCTGTCGCTCGTAATAATTTCCGATTCGCTTCTGCAGCGGTCGGCTTATCTTTTCTGTATAGATATTGACCGCAGCAAGACCGTTTTCCTCGCTGATGCTCTCCTCCGGGGTCTTAATCATCCACTTTTTCGGCATTCCCTCGTCGAACAGCAGCTCCACAGTCCAATTCCCGGATACCGATTTTGAAACAATCTTCTGCAAAGCCGTCCCCTCCCTTTCTTTAAATTCTTGAACGAGCTGGCGCAGTTCCGGCCGGAACCGTTCTATCATCAGCATGTCAAAAAAGAATCTGTCTTCGTCTGAAAGTGCCATTATTTCATTCTGCGCCTTCTGAAACGCTATGTATTCCGCGTGTATTTCCGGATCCTTGAGATTTGTTATATAGCCGTATGGGTTGTCGTGCATAAATTTCCCGTCTTCTATCTCAAACACTCCGCGCATGATTTCCGGATTCTTCGTTATGGGATTCAGTTTCATCTGCGTTTCCCCTTTCGTGGCTTATAGTAGGCGCAATAATCGTCGCTCGCCGGAGTTTCTCTGAATCTGTCTTTTTCGATGCTGTAGTTGCACAGAGTATTGCTCCAGTCTGCCATCGGAGTGCTGCCGCCGAACACATGTCTGTATTCGCACGATTTACATATTTTGCTAATTTTTCCGTCTGTTGAAAACATATCTTGTCCTTCTCTGTCGGTCTGCCGTGCCCCGGGGAAATTGGAGGATTGTAGAAAAATGAATTGTGCCCTAACACGTTTCAGAAAGGTGTGATAAAAACAAGATCAATATGCGGGATTCTCCCCGGAGCACGGTAGGCCGACAGCAAAAAAATATTCAATTAGTATTCTCCGAACACTGCCATATCAACGACATTCTTTGCTGCGTTTGTTATCACGGCGCGGACAAAGTGTTCAAATTCCGTGTGCTGCATTATGCCGCCGTGCTCGTTGTATTCAACCAGTGCTTTCGGCCTGATATCGTAGCACCATTCTTTTTCGCGGATGTATGCGGTGCCGATCGGAAGTGCCTGCTTCTGCAGTCCGTTATAGATAAAGTCTTTCGGTCGTCCGAGATACCTCGCGGCCATCTCAACCGGCACGCTGCCTTCAATCGCGAGGATTTCTTCTTTTGTAGGCTTTGGTTTCAAAACTCGCGGCATAAATATTCATCCCTTCTGTTTGACTTTTTTTTTTAAATCTGTATACTAAAAATAAATGCAAAGGTGGTGGGTTTGTGAAAATCTATATTTCTATATTAACTTTTATCTCTATGATATTACTTGTTCTTTCCCTTTCAGGCTGTGCTTTTTACAATAAAGGTTTTGATGCAGGTTACAAGGACGGCAGCAAAACGGGATATGCCGAGGGCTATGGTGAAGGTAAAGAAATCGGAGAAGAAACTGGCTTCAACGATGGTTATGATATTGGTTACTCCAACGGGTTGAGCGAGGGCATTGAAGATTCAAAAATTTACGAAGAATACAACAACAGAATGCGCTAATAGGAGGCACCCAATGAAGACCAAGAAGAAAGATATAGTAGGAATCATTATCTCGTTTCTTATGATTTTCTTTCTGATATTTCCCTCTATCTCAAATCGAATTATGAAAAACGGGTTAGAAGCAGGAAGAAAAAAGGGCTACAACGACAATTTCAGCATTGGATATTCAAAAGGATTTGACGACGGATATGATCTCGGTTATTCCGACGGACTTTCATTCGGTTATGATGAAGGGTACATAGATTCCGGTATCTACGATGATTCGGATAAAGTAGTGTACTGTTCTTTTTCCGAAAACAAATACCACTACAGCAAGGATTGTTCATCGTCTGAACTTAAAGAAATGAGTCTATTAGAAGCTCTTGAGCATCATTTAAAACCATGCAGCAAATGTGTACCCTTAAGTGCATCTACCGCGCCTTAATAAAGTAGATTGTCTATTGAGCATCCAAACAATTCTGACAGCTTTTTTAAAAATTTGACCCGTGGAATTCGTTCCCCCGATTCCCACATTGCGATGGTTGATTGTCCAACGCCAACCATTTCGGCTAATTCACTCTGAGATAAATTAAGTTTTTTTCTGTATTCCGTGATTTTCACCAGTTATCGCCTCCTTGTATCTCACAATGTGATAATATCACCTTTCGAGATACTTGTCAATCTCTTTTTGAGATATTTTTTATTTTTTTCTTTACTTTATCACTTATCGTGATATATACTTGCCTTGAGGTGATATATTTGAACAGATTAGCTGAGTTGAGGAAAAGTAATGGATTAAGCCAACAACAATTTGCAAAGATTTTTGGCGTTGCTCAAAACACTGTTTCTAATTGGGAAAACGGCAATAGGTTAGTTGATACAGAAAATCTACAAAAAATTGCCGACTATTTCGGAGTAACTACCGATTATATCCTTTGTCGTGATTCAAAGCCTATTTCACAATCATCTACCGAAAAAGCTGTGTCTGATGAGGAAATCATGTTTGCCCTTTTTGACGGTGACAAAGATATAACCCCGGAAATGTTCGACGAGGTCAAAAATTTCGCGAGGTTCGTTAGAGAAAAGCACAAAAAATAAATAAGTAAATAGCAAAACACAAAGGGGTGTTTGTATGGATTACGAAGATGCTTTAGCTTGTGCCATCGTGCCATTGGTTTTATATTGCCTTCCGCTTTGTTTCTATCGGTATCTTATTCGCGGATATTCGCTTTCCAAAAAGCATGCAATTATAACTGTGCTCATTTACGGATTTGTATTCTCTCTTGCGTTCAGTCTGATAATGTCTGCTATTACCGGCATAACCGTTACCCCTGCTTCTACTTCATTTACTGCATTTTACGGCTTAGTTTCATATTTTCTGCTGACACGCGGCGGTTCACATAAACAGCCTGAGAACAACCAAGGCTCGACTGTGGAGCCGGACGAAACAAAGAAAGATGTTTCCGCTTCGGTCGTTGAAGATGCGGAACGCGCCGAGGAATGCCCGCAGGAAGATAATAAGTCCTCTGTTACTCAGGAAGAAAACAATACCGCAGACCCGCTCCCGGAGAAATCGCGCACTTTCGAGAAAGAGGACAAGCCCGCCGCCGAAGAGCACAAAACGCTCACATTAAAAGCGTCCTCGAGTGATAAAGAAAAAGTTTTGTTAAACATAAAGGTTCCGTCCGCAAAAGTATTGAGAATTTTAAACATAGTTATCATCATTGTTCTCACCGTCGCCGTTATCGCTCTGTCGATTGCTTTTCCGCGTGCTTTGAAAAAGGTAAATAAAGCCGCATACGACCGCGGATACAACGACGGTTACAATATCGGCTACGCCCAGGGCGAATACCATCAAAAATATTTTGGCACGAGCCAAAGCTACCAAAGCGACAGCAATATTCAATCTACCGACGAAGAACACAGCGAAACAATTGATGAAAGAATTGCGCGAGTACAGCGCGAATATGGCAATTAGCTGTTTCGGAAAGGCGAAAAATGACAATCCTTGAAGATTTATATAGCATTGCAGAAGATGAAGAAATCGAGATATATGCTTTTGACCTGCCCTTTGTTGGATCCCTGTCCACCATGGAAACAAACGGTACTTGCTGCATCGGCATAGATCCGTTTGCGATCGATTCACACGAAGAAGAGACTGTTCGGCTCGCACATGAACTCGGGCATTGCATAACCGGAAGTTTTTACAATGTTTACGCCGTCTGCGATTTGAGAGCAAAACATGAGCGCAGAGCGGACAAATGGGCAATAAAAAAACTCGTCCCGAAAGACGAGTTAAGATGTGCAGTTGAGGCAGGATTTATCGAAACATGGGAGTTGTCGGAATATTTTGACCTGCCCGAACCGTTCATTAGAAAAGCTGTAACATTCTACAAGGAACAGGCACGAGTCTGAAAGGAGGCTCACAATGAAAAATCCAAACGGATATGGAACGATCCGCAAACTCAGCGGAAATCGGCGCAAGCCCTGGGCTGTTCTTGCTCCGCAGAGCAGCTCCGAATATTCCCTTGACAAGCAGCGCAAGCTGATAGGATGCTACGCCACAAGGGCAGAGGCAATGACGGCTCTCGGAGCATGGCATAAAACTCCGCATATTGATATTCCGGCTTCCGCCGAAAACATCACGCTCGCACAATTGTGCGCCGAATATAAGAAATTACAGAAATTCAAGAATCTTTCCAAGCAAACACAAAACAATTATAGTGCTGCATGGAACAAGCTTGCCGTCCTCGGCTCATATAAAGTAAAAGATTTACGAGCCGCCCATTTTCAGACAGTCGTTGACACGGCACATCAAAACGGACTCTCCGCCTCTTCTCTGCAAAAAATAAAACTCTTCGCTTCCCTGCTTTGTGATTACGCCGTGCAGAATGATATCGTTATCAAAAATTATGCAAGCTTCGTCACCCTCCCAAAAGCAGAAACGAAAGAAAAGGTACCGTTCAGCGATCTCGATTTGCAAAAACTCGAGTCCGCCGCAAAGGCAGACTTTATGTACGCAGACCTAATTCTGATTATGTGCTACACGGGTTGGAGAATCAATGAATTTTTGGCACTTACACCATTCAGTTGGGATTCTGAGAACCGTACTCTTCGCGGCGGCGAAAAGACCGAAGCGGGAAAGAACAGAATCGTGCCGGTGTCGGATAAAATCATGCCGTATCTGCAAAAATGGCTTGATAAAAACGGCCCGACTATCATTTGCCGAGAGCAAGGAAATAATCTCGTTCCGGTTACCGCAAAATATTTTCGCGAGAAATGGTATTATCCGACACTGGAAGCTCTCAGCCTCCCGCGTCTCACACCTCATGCCACAAGGCACACTTTTGCTTCTATGTTACACCGTAATGGCGCGGACAAGTGGGATATTCAACGATTAATGGGGCACTCCTCCGAAGTTGTCACAAATAAAGTTTACACACATGTCGATATAGCGCAGTTACAAAAAGCTGTAGGACTGCTTTGAGACACTTGATTTTGTTCACAATTTGTTCCCAACCGTGATTAAATCCGCTATTTTGACATCATATAAGAAAATAGAACAGCCTTAAAAAGACAAACAAAAAAGCCCTGAATCCGTTGATATATAACGGTTTCAAGGCTTTTCGCTTGGTGGAGATAAGCGGGATCGAACCGCTGACCTCTTGAATGCCATTCAAGCGCTCTCCCAGCTGAGCTATACCCCCAAATATTAAGTTCGCCAAATATTAAGTTCGTTCGGAACGCTATCTATTATATCAAAAGAAGCGGATTTGTCAATAGTTTTTTCAAAAAAACTCGTACAATACGCATTGCAAAAAACATGACTGCGGTAAATATCTGCCGCAGTCATGTTTTTTGATTTATTTGTCCTCGTAGTCAAGAACTTCTCTTGCGATATATATCGGTCTGTGCTTTGTCTCAATATATGTTCTGGCAAGATACTCGCCGACCATGCCGGTGCAGAAAAGCTGAAGACCGCCGAGCAGAAGAATGAGCACAACGGTTGTGGCGTAACCGGGAACCTTGATATCAAACGCCAGCTTCTGGATTATGACAACTATCATGTAGATTATGGACGCGGCAGAAGATGTCAAGCCGATATAAGTTGCAATTTTGAGCGGCGTAGTAGTAAAAGCGATAATGCCGTCCATTGCATATTTGAAGAGCTTCGCAAAGTTCCACTTTGAAGTGCCGTTTGCGCGGTCTTCAACGATATAGGGCATATAATATGTGTTGAATCCAACCCACGAGAAAATGCCCTTGGAGAAGCGATGATATTCGCTCATGCTGAGCACGGCATCGACCACACAGCGTCTGAGAAGTCTGAAATCGCTTGCGCCGCTTTTGAACTCGATCTCCGAAGTTTTATTGATTATCTTATAAAAACAATCTTTGAAAGCCGAGAGAACTTTTGATTCGCGTCTGTCCTCCTGATAACATGCCACGGCATCATAGTTGGGATCCTTGTCGAGTATCGCCATCATATCAAGTACCAGCTCAGGGCGCTGCTGCATATCGGCATCGATAAGGCAGACCATTTCTCCCCTGCTCTCTTTGAGTCCGGCATATATAGCTGACTCTTTGCCGAAGTTGCGCGAAAATCCGACAACTTTCACATTTTCATCGGCTATCTCATAGATGTGGCGGAGCTTGTCCATCGTCTGATCGCGGCTGCCGTCATTGACGAATATGAGTTCATAATCAAAGCCTTTGTCTTTGAAGACTTCAGTTGCGGTGTTATAAAATAATTCAACATTATCCTGCTCGTTATAGCAGGGAATTACTAAGGATAATTTCATCTTTCCCTCCGAAATTGCACAAATATAGCTTCTGAATTGTATCACAAATTTTCATTATTTGCAACAATTATTCACTGATCTCTATGCCGGCTTTCTTTTCAAGTGATTTAACAAAATCATTCAGCTCCTCATAAACATATCCGTTGACAAAAAGGTTCTTCATTTTGAGACGGAGTGTATCGATTTTGAAGACGGTTTTGTTCACCTTCTCAAACGATTCGTATGATTTGAGCTCCCTTTCGCTGAGGCGCTTGACTGTTATCTGATCATAGGTTGAAGGATCGCCGTTGAGCTCCGCGCGAACCGTACATTTTTCAAAATCATCGTCAAACACGAGCGTGTTTCCCTCGAGTTTTACGCTGTCGCCTTCGATTATTTTAATTGTGTATCCGGCGTTCGGGTCGGACGCATACGCTCCGAGATTCAGAGACTTTTCATCGGGAGTGATAAGATAATTATATATATAATCGTCCGTATCGGCATTCTTGAGCTTTATAAGAGAGAAGCCCATATCATAATCGGCATTTTCAAAAGCTTCTATCTCATCGAGTCCCGCCACGCCCTCATACTCGGTCACTTTGAATGTAAAAGAGGTAATGTTATGCTTCGGTTCAAACACAACGCGGGTCTCGCTGCCGTCGGCATTGAGAGCGGGAACTTCGACTTTGCTTCCGTCGCTGAAAGTGATTACTCCGCCGAGTATATTTGAATTGAGCCCGAAGTTGTCATACAGAGACACACATGAAACCGTTTTAGGGCTGTCAAATTTCACAGTCACAGTCTTTTGTGCATCATTTTTATCGAATCTCGACACACAGTTTTCAAGCTTGACATGGAGACCGGCAGTCCTGTTTCCGACACCGATGAGTCTGAAATCGTTAAGCAACGAAGCATCGCCGGAGGACACGCTGATATCGGCATTATATGTGAGGCTGTCCGTGCGGCGATTCCAATAGACCGAATCGCCGTTTATTATGCGCTCGGAATAGCAATAAGCATACTGTGAAAGATGCTCGCTGAGCGCTTTATATTCGGAACATCTGAGTATCGAATGGCTGAGAGACTTTTTATCTATCGGCAGTCTGATCCTGTTATTCCATCTGTATTGCGGAACATCGGTCTCATATGACGGATCGTTATTCTTCTCTCTGTCCTGCATCACGGTGCTCTTGATATTAAGTGCATAAAAATCCGGCTTTGATTTCCACGCAAGTGAATAGCCGAAGCACTTGAGCACTTTCGGAGTGTATCCGCTCTCTTTTTTCAGGATACGCTCCATCGCCTTTTCAAACGATATGCTGACTCCGCGGTGATCCGTGTGGGTATCGAAATCTATTGCTAAAATATAATCCGGGCGATATTCGAGAACAACACTTTCGATATCATCAACCATATTTTCGGCTGTATATTTGGCGTGAGTTCCGAAACGGTCGAAGTGATAATCTTTAAATCCCTTTCCCGCATAAGTATGATCCCATCCGGAAGAGAAAGAAAAAGCTTTTTTGCCGACGTAGAGCTGCGTTCCGTCGGGATATCCGAGAAATATTACTTTCTCTCTCGGTATACCGAGTTTTTCAAGCGCATTACAGGCTTCACTCTGACGGGTGTATGCAGAAACTCTTTTATCGCCGTTTGTTGCGAACACGACACGGACATCGGCGCCGTTTTTGTACATAGGCGGAAGCACCTGACCGGAGATAAGCAGATCGTCATCTTCATGAGGGACTATAACCATGACTTTTTTGTTCTTAAACTGAGAATCATAGAAGCTGTTATCTACGCCGTCGTTTGAATCCAGCTTATTGAGCTCGGTCTCATATACGCAAACCACAGCAAGAACGGCAAGCACAAGCGCCATGAGAACTATCAGCACCGCTCTTTTCTTCTTTTTCCTTTTCACATTTTCTGCCATGTTGTTACCTTAACCTTTAAACAGAGATTTTTGCTTATTTTTTCGGCTTCTTCACCACGGTAACGCTGTCAACACCGTAGTACACCGCAGTCCAATCATTGAACCATTTGTTGTTCGCGTTATCGTTGGTAATATTTATCATATATGAATTCAGCGACCAATAAGATTTGCGCGGTCGACTGCGCGGTATTTTGACATCCTTTATGCCCGCCGCTTTCTGCTCATATATCGCCTGCTCAGCCTCTTCATAAGCGATGCTGTCGGACTTGAGCGCATAATATTCTCCGACATAGATAACGCTGAAACCAAGGGCAACCAAAACTGAAAGCACAACAGCGGTTTTCTTAATTCCGTCCATTTTGCCGTCAAGAAGCTGAGCCGCCAGGACAAATGCCGCGCATCCGAACATAATATTTGCGCCGAAGAAAGAGCGAGGAGGCGCTTCGGGCGAAACTATCAAAACTCCCGCAGCTGCCGCACCGGTGAGCAGATATATGCACGGCAGGAGCCAGTTGAGCTTTTTCTTTTTGATGCAAACAATTAACAGGACAATTACCAAAACTACAAGCATAAGCAGCACAGCACGCCAGATATTAAAATATATCTGCTCCGCCGACCACAGCAAATGCTTCATTATATTCCGCTCGCGGTGGGTATTATCGATACGCACTCTGTTGCCGGGAGCGAGAAGCAATATTCCGAATCCGGTTATGACTCCGAGAAGTCCGGTAACATGATGTGCTCTGACGGGCATTTTCTTTATCTTGAAGTAGATCAAGAAGAGCATAACAGCTCCCATCGTTGCGCCGCCCATATTCTCATTTGTCCAACCCGCAAAGACGCCGGCGACAAACATGAGAACCGAAAGAATAATTTCTTTTGAAGGCTTCGGCTTTTCGGACTCCGTATCATGGATGCGGTAGAACATAAGAAAAGTCAGTATCCACACGGTTGTCCACAGATAATTGAACGCTGCGCTGTACCAGATATAGGCCGATGCGGGTTTGTTCATTCCAAGCCACTCAAAGGCATAAATAAAGACCAGCAGCGGTATATTTATCGGTCGCTTGTAGTTTGCGTGAAAATATATCAGCAGGCCGAGCAATGTAAAGAACAGGGAGTTCACAACATTGAAGACCGATTTATCGAACAGAGTAAACAGCTGCAGGAGAAAATGCGCCGGTATTCTGCCATTGCAGATCTTGTAATGCGTCACCATGCCCGTAAAAATATCCCTTATTCCCGTCAGGCGTTCCGGCGTGCCTTTGACAACACGTCCAGTGTACTTGAAGAAATAGAGATAATCATCGGCGGCATATCCTATCATGCCGTTAAACACAAGTATAAGGCTGAACATAAGCGCCGCAATAGCAACTACAGCCGTAATTTTTATTACCGTTTCACGATTCACGGTTAGTTTTTGACTGTTCAATACAATTTTCCTCCGATTTTTTCGGTAATAAACCACCGTAGGATATATTACCACAAGTGTAAATATAATGCAATTAATTCCTGTTTACAACATAATGAAAAAACGGTTACATACGATAACAAAACTGTAACAATTGGTATATTACTTCAAAAACAGACAAAAAAGCTGAATAATATGCAAATTTTTCACTTTATCTCAAATATATTGATATTATATACATTATATAGATTTTTCTTATAATTTTCAATTCGTTTCTTTTTCATGCATATAAAAATCCCGCCGTATTAAGCGGCGGGATAAAAATATTTAATTTCAGCACTTGATGACAACATCGTTGGGGAAGAACTCGGGAAGATAAGCCTTGTGAGCCCACTTCATCTCCTCGAAGCACTTGTGTGCCTTCTCCCAGTCGCCGACGAGCGGATGCACGAGCAGCGCATTGATAGCTGCTGCCTCAGAACCGGTGGTCGCGGCTTCTACGGTGTACTTCTCATACGCCTTTACAACGCGCATAAGACCGATGATATGTCTGTTATCGACCTTGTCGATAGCGACGGGCTCTGCGCCGTCCTTGCCGATAACAGCGGCTATCTCGAGAACATCGTCATCGTCCATGAAATCGACAGTGCCGTTATTCTTGATGTTGACTATCTGGACGTCGCGCTTATCGTTGGCGATGGAATCAATAAGAGAAACTGCGGCAAGAGAATACTTGTGACCGCCGCGCTGATCGAGAAGAGCGGGCTTTGTGACAAGAGTCTCGTCCGAATACATCTCAAGCAGCTCTTCCTCAATCTCCATGCAGACGCGGGCGCGGCACTTCTCATCCTCTTTCTGATGCTTAAGCTTCGCATCTCTGCAATAATAATACTGGAGATAAGACGAAGGAATTCCGCGAACGGCGTTGAGGCAATCGAGCGAGAAGCCGTCGTCCTTTATGTTCGCCATAACTTTTGTCGAGAAGCCCTGAGCGAGCATATCGTCGATAAGCTCCTTGCCGTCCTTCTTGACGGAGGTTATCCAGCTGAGGTGGTTAAGACCGACATATGTAATATCGCAGTCGTCACCCATAGCCTCTTTTGTATCGTCGATCATGTTGATCGGGACATTGCAAAGACCCATGCACTTGACATTGGTGTGGTTGAGCACGAACTCGGTGATGATGCCGGAGGGATTGGTGAAGTTGATGAGCCATGCGTTGGGGCAGATAGCCTCGATGCGGTCGCAGATATGCTGCATGACCGGAATAGTACGCAGAGCCTTGAAGAAGCCGCCGATGCCGGTGGTCTCCTGACCGATGAGGTCATATTTGAGCGGAATAGTCTCATCGAGATAACGGGCATGAAGCATACCGACTCTTATCTGGGTGACAACAAAGTCTGCGCCCTGAAGAGCCTCGTCAAGGTTATCGGTGAGAAGAGTCTCGCACTCTATGCCCGCCTTCTTGAGCATCCTCAGGCAGAGGTTGCCGACTATCGTTCTCTTCCTCTCGTCTATATCCATAAAGGATATCTTCTTGAGCTTGAGCGAGGACTGAGCCTTTATGAATCCGTCCACAAGCTCGGGGCAATATGTGCTGCCCGAACCGATGACTGCTACTGTAATTTCTTTCATATATATTACTCCCTTTTCTGTAAAATCCTTATTTATACTGCCTGAATATCCAGTTTATGCAACCGGTGACAGGCTCTTTATCGAGCTTTATGAACTTCAGCTTTCTTCCGCTCATCTGCTGCGCATATTCGTGCAGCTTTTCGATATAAGCATCGTTCGGAAGCTTCGTGTGCATTGAGCCGGAAAGAACGACCTCGATCTCGTCACCGTCAAACTCCATCTGCTTTGCAAGCGCCGCGATGAACTGCGCGCCGCGCTTTGCCATCTCGTCCGTTTTGGCGAGCGCAGGGGCATCGCCCATTGCAGCCGCCTTGAAGAACGAGCCGATGAGAGTCTTGATATAGAGCGGAGCCTCCTCCGTCTCAAGCTTTGCAACGGTTCCGACGAACTCCTCGCGCGAAGTGATGCCGAATGCATCGTAGTACATCTTAGTGATAAGAGTGGGTTCAAGTCCGAGATAGACTTCATCGTATATGAGCCTGAATGCAGTCCGGGCTATCCAGTTGCCGTTGCCCATATCACCGGTGCACTCGCTGAGTCCGCCGAGCTGGAGCATATTGCCCTTTGAATCAATCGCGTTGCAGCAGGTACCCGTTCCGCAGTTATAGCCTATTGCCGCGCCGCTCTCGGAGCCCGCCTGAACGACGATAAAGCCGTCGTTATAGATAGCAAAGTTCCGAAGCCCCTTTTCCGAAAGCTTCTCGCACATGATATCATGCTGGAACTGATGGTCGATTCCCGCAAGACCCATCAGCGAAAAAGCAACATCGTCAAGAGATATTCCCGCCTCGCCGACAAGTTCGGTTATACCGTTCCAGATAACCGCGCTCGCCTCGTCAAACGCGCCCTCGAGATTCTCGTGGTTGCTTCCCGGTCCGTAGACCGTTTTGACTACATTTTTGTCCTCATCAAAAAGGGAGAACGCCGTTTTTGTTCCGCCTCCGTCAACACCGATGTAAAAGCTCATTCACCTTTCTCCTCATCACTGAAAAACTCTTCGCAGATTTCCTCTGCGTTATATCTGCTGCGTCTTGCCGGAGCTCTGTCGATCCACATGCCGTTTGTGAAATCAGGCACGGGCACGGGCATGCTGCCCATTGCTATCGACTGCTCCGAAAGGCAGGTTATAGCCATCCATGTTGCCGCATCATAGACATCTATCGGAGGCTCGAGGTCATACATCGCGCTCTCGACAAATGCGGAGAAAACGAGATAATCCATACCGCCGTGGCCGTGCTTCTCACTCTCGGAAGCGTAGTTTTTCCAAAGCGGATGCTCATATTTTTCAAGATATTTTTCAAACGGCTCCCAGCTGTGCATCCAGTCGCCTTCTTCGTGCTTCGTCACACCGTCAATATATATTCCCTTTGCATCCTCGTTATAAGCCGCGCGGGTGCCGTGAATCTTATAATTGCGCGAATAAGGCCGCGGGAGCGTGCAGTCATGCACGAGCGTTATCGTCTCGCCGTGGGCGCACTTTATCATAGTAGTGACTATATCGCCCTGGTTGAATTTATAGTCTGCAAGGTCGTAATCTTCGCCCTGGGTGTTCTTGAGCCAGGTGTTGAGTCCGCACGCCTTGCTTGCCATTGAAGTAAGAGTAAGGAAGCGGTTGCCGCGGTTGATATGCAGCGCCTTAGCTATAGGGCCGAGCTGATGAGTGGGATAAAGCTCACCGTTGCGGTTCTTGAAGTTATGTATTCTGCCATGACGGTTTTCGCGTCCGAGACCTATCTCGTCTCTGAGGTCATGCTCATAGCCCCCCTGCATATGCACAACTTCGCCGAAAATGCCCTCGCGCATCATGCGCAGAAGAGCCATTTCGTTGCGGTCATAGCAGCAGTTTTCAAGAAGCATGCAGAACTTGCCGGTCTCTTCGGAAGCCCTGACGAGCTGCCAGCATTCCTCGATAGACGCTGCTCCGCCGACTTCCATGGCGACATGCTTGCCTGCTCTCATGCAGTCGACCGCTATGCGGACATGGGTTATCCAAGTAGTCGCGACCATAACAGCCTTGATATCGTCGCGCTTGAGCAGTTCTTTATAGTCGAGATACATCTCGGGCTCCTCGCCCGTTTTCTCTTTGACTATCTCAACTCCGCGGCGTGCTCTGTCCTCGTACTTATCGCAGACGGCAACAACCTTTACGCCGTCAATGCTGATAAGCTCGCCGAGGTTGCCCTGACCGCGTCCGCCGAGACCGATTATTGCAAAGTTGGTCTGTTTTATCTCCATATCCGATTCCTCCGTGGGGATATCTTTTACAACACATTCGCCTTTTCTGTCGAATGTTATTATAATACTTTATTAATGATACTTCAAGTGATTGGCAAAAATAAACAGCTTTTCAGAGAATATTATCGAGTATCTCTATCACATTTGCCACAGCGCCGTCATTATTCGAGCGCACGACATAGTCGGCGTGTTCGAGCGCCTCCGGCGAACCGTTTTCAGGGACGAATCCTGCTTTTGCCGCGACGAGCATTTCGATATCATTATATCCGTCGCCCACGGCAAAAGTCCTGTCGTGAGGAACGCCGAGAGCGTCGGCGAGGAAAAGCAGACCTGTGCCCTTGTCTGAGCCTTTCTTCATGACTTCTATATATCCGCCGTTTGTCGGCAAAAACGCGGGATCATCAAAATTCTCGCGCATAAACGCCTGCACTTCCTGCGATATTCCCTCTGCATCAAACATTGCCTTCGCCCAGGGAAACTCCGTCTCGGACGGGTCGTTGACAACTTTATAAGGTATACCCTGACTTGTAAAATGGCGGTGTGAAGTGTCATCAAGATGTATTGCATAGGTGCTGTCGAACGGATACATTTCTATTGAAACATCCGGGAAATTTTCCATTATAGCCCTGACGAACGGGATTCCGTGTTCGGCATCTATACCGTTTACGAACACAGGCTCGTTTTTTTCATAGTCATACGCCATAGAGCCGTTTGTAAGCAGCACGGGCGCATTTATATACGACGGGTCATAGAGATGAAAGCCTTGATATGTCCTGCCGGTGCAGACCGTAAAATATCCGCCCTCGGATATAAAATAGGCTATTGCCGAACGGACATCATCGGTTATTATTCCCTCGTCATTCTTGAGCGTGCCGTCAAAATCACTCGCAATGAGCACTTTTTCAAACTTTCCCAAGGCACTTCCTCCGCACAATAAATTTCGCGCTAAAATGATAACATTTAAGGATATCAAAGTCAATTGAAACGCCTGTCTTTTTGCTTTTCTTTTTTGCGCGAAGTTGAAAAATCTGATAATAGTGATATACTATATAGTCAGGGACGAAGATAGAAAAATTCTTTGTAAAGGAGAAGTCATATGATAAAGGATATTCTTTCGCCGCACAGGGCGCTGCTCAGCGACCACACAGAGCTGCGTGCGCAGAAGAACACCTCGCGCGGAGTGTCTATGCTCGGCGGAAATCTCGTAGGCAACACGCGCGCCGAGAAGAGCGGCATCAATGCCAGAGTATATAAAAACGGAGTTTACGGCTTCGCTTCAAGCGCGGAATACTCGGAGGAGAGCATAAAAAGCGTACTCAAGGCCGCGAGCGACAACGCCGTGTTTCTGAGTTCGAGAGTCAGCCACGAGGCGAAAATAATAAGACCGATTCCCGCCGGGATAAAGACGATGAACGGCGACATAAACGACTGCGAGCAGAAAGTATATATTGAATTTGCAAAAGAGATCGACGAATATATCGCAAAGAAATATCCCGATCTCGTCAGCCGCTCTATAAGCATCAGGGCGGATTCGATGGAGAAAAGGCTCTGCGTCAACGACGGATTCGATTCATATTCGCTCGTGCCGAGAAGTTTTGTCTATGTTTTTCTGACCGCCGAGGCCAAGGACGGAACAAATGTTGAGCTTTATAAAGTATTCGGCGGGCGTGGATTCTTCACCGAGGTATTCTCCTCCCCCGATGAGCTTTTCGGCGGCATAGATGTGCTTTATGAAAACCTTATGAAAAAAGCTGATGGCGTATATGCGGACGCGGGATACAGAGATGTCGTGATGCATCCTAACCTCGCGGGAATACTCGCGCACGAGGCGGTCGGTCACACGGTTGAAGCCGATTTAGTGCTCGGTGGTTCGGTCGCGGCGCACTGCATGAACAAGCAAGTCGCAAGCGAGCTTATAACCATGGTCGACTTCGCTCACACCCTGCCGGACGGCTCCTCGGCTCCCCTGCCCGTTCTTGTCGACGACGAGGGCACGCCCGCGGAGGACGCAATTCTCATAAAAGACGGCATTCTCAGAGGATACATGAACAGCCGAGAGAGCGCGGAGCATTTCGGAGTCAAGCCGCAGGGCAACGCGAGAGCTTATGCATTCTCGGACGAGCCGCTTATAAGAATGAGAAACACCGCAATTCTCCCCGGCAAGGACAAGCTCGAAGATATGATAGCTTCGATAGATGACGGATATTTTCTCACGGAGACCAACAACGGTCAGGCGGACACGACCGGAGAGTTCATGTTCGGCGTCTGCATGGGATATGAGATAAAGCACGGCAAGCTCGGCAGAGCAATAAGAGACACGACGATATCTGGCATAGCGTTTGACATGCTCAAGACTGTCGATATGCTCTCAGATGACATGGTGTGGACCTGCTCCGGCATGTGCGGCAAGAAACAGCCGATGCCCGTCGGAATGGGCGGCCCTGCCGTAAAATGCAAAGTAAATATCGGCGGACGCTGAGAAAGGAGCGATGAAAATGACTGATATATATGAGATAGCGGAATACACACTCAAGGCGCTAAAAAATTGCGGCGCGGATGCGGCTCAGTGCATCGTCGGCAGAAGCAAAAAAGATGAGCTGAATGTTGACGGCGGAAAATTCAGCCTGATGCGCTCCACATTCAACACGAGCATCTCGATGAAAGCAATAAAGGACGGCAAAAAAGGCGTCACAAGCATAAATCAGGCGACAAAAGAAGCGATTGACGAAGCTGCGGCTCAGTGCATCGCCGCGGCGGAATCTTCCGTTCCCGATGAAGCCGAGCAGATAGCGCCTTTCACTGCAAAAGTCGAATACAAAACCGGAGTTTTTGAGCCCGATCTTAACAAGCTGTTTGACAGAATAGAAGAATTTATGAGCCAAACTAAAAAAGAATATCCGAAAGTCATTCTCGAGCAGCTTATCTCCGACTATGAGCACAGCGAAAAGCTCTACATGAACACCAACGGAACAAGCCTCAGATATGAGCACGGCGAATACTCGTTCAACACGATGTTCTCCGCACATGAGGGTGAAAAAGCCTCGTCATTTAACGGATATTTCTGCGCGCTCGACAATCTCGACAAGCCGTTTATGGACGCAGGTATGCAGAGGCAGCTTCTTGAAGAGAGCGAAAAGCAGCTCAACACAGTCTCGCCGAGCGAAAAGTTCGTCGGTAAGGTAATTTATTCCCCTGACTGTTTCAACGAGCTTTTGCAGACGGCGCTCGAAAATTTTGCATCATCCGGCGTACTTATTGACGGCACATCTCCCTGGAAAGACGCGCTGAACACAAAAGTCGCGAGCGAAAAGCTGAATCTCAGGAGCGTTCCGCTTGACGGCAGAACGGTGGTCGGTCAGCGCTTTACCTCCGACGGCTACCCTGCCGAGAACATGGACATTATTGTTGACGGCGTTCTCAAGACTTTTATTCTTTCGCAGTACGGAGCAAACAAGACCGGTTTCCCGCGCGCGCTCAACGGCGGCAATAACCTCGAAGTTCTCCCCGGCGACAAGACGCTTGAAGAGATGATATCCGGAATAGACAGAGGTCTGATAGTCAACCGCTTCTCCGGCGGTCAGCCGTCGTCAAACGGAGATTTTTCCGGCGTCGCGAAGAACAGTTTTCTTATCGAAGACGGAAAAGTCAGCAGTGCAGTCAGCGAGACGATGATAAGCGGTAACATTATCGACATGCTCAACAACATCGTCGCGATATCCAAAGAGCAGACTACGGACGGACTTTCATTCATGCCGTGGGCTGAATTCGACGGAGTCACGGTATCTGGCAAATAAGAAAAAATTTCCTGCGGCTTTTATGTATTTTAAGCCGCAGGATACACATAATGATACTGGCAGCCGGAGCTGATATTATTTCGGGCGCTTTTAAGTGAAGAAGCTATTGTTTATTGTCTTTTCAACAGCGCATTTCAGCATTTGCTGCCTTTGACGGAGCCGGAGCTCTGCGGGTGTGGTTGACAGCCCGCAGACCCGGCTCTTTCGCTTATATAATAAGAGGAGCTTTAAAAGCTCCTCTTATTTTTGTGCATATTATTTTTGTGCATATTCAGCATCGTTGCTGTTATCGGCAGTCGCAGGAATGTTATTTTCCTTTGTGCGTTCGAACGTTATATCTTCCGAAGCATTCGTTATTTTCACAGCATTTTCAGGATTCTTCTCAATATTTGTCAAATCAAGCTTTGATGTTTGTTTTGAATTGAAATTATTTCTGACCTTCTGAATTCTTTCGTCGGTCTGTCTTATGGATTTAAAAAACACCAGAGACGCTATTGCGGCGGAGGATTTTATATTTGAGAGCCTTTCAATATCGCGATAAAGCTCCCAATAATATTTTATCAGTTTACTCTTGCGCGTGAATGAAATGGAACCGGCGCGGACGCGGTAGCTTGCGAGAACTTCGTCGAGTCCGTAAGCGCGGTCGCAGTCGTGCATTATTTTAAGCCAAAGTGCAAAATCGTTGCGCTTTTTTATATCGGGGACATAGAATTTTCCGAGCTTTTCTGCGTTATAGACAACAGTCAAATTGCCTATTGGATCGCCCTGATAAAGCATTGAAGAATAATTTACGCTTTTCGGCGCGGAAATGACGACGCCCATATGCTCGCCGCGCTCGTTTATTTTTTCATACGCGGTGTATGTAAAATCATATCCCATTTGCTCCATGAAGCTTATCTGACGGCTCAGCTTGTCCGGATACCAGATATCGTCGCTGTCAAGAAATGCGATATAATCGCCGCGCGCCGCATTTATCGCCCTGTTGCGCGCCGCTGCGGGACCGAGATTGATATCGGTTTCAAGCAGGTGTATTCTGTTGTCGTCTGCTGCCATACTGCGCACCGCATCAACTGTACCGTCCGTGGAATTGTCATCGGCAACGATAAGCTCCCAGTTACGGTAAGACTGATTCTGTACGGATTTTATGCTCTCTGATATATAATCCACACAGTTATACGCCGGCATTATAATTGAAACCAGCTTTTCCACCACTCAAATCTCCCTTTTGCTTTGCGGCTCTGCCGCACGCGCCCGATTGGCGCGTATGTTATGTCTACATTTTATCACATTTTGTCATGCTGTTCAACCGACAAAATCAGGCAAACTGTGGATTATTTGCCACGTTTTTTCCATCAGCTCATGAAGTGCTTAATATAATAGTACAACAAGCCATACGCTTTTTCAACGCGCATAATATACAAAAAAACGCCGCCTGATTTTACATACAGATAAGTGCCCGCACGATATTGAAAAGCTTATGTTCATAGCGTATAATTGAATAAACCTATGTCAACGGAGGAGAATATATGAAAAATCCGGCAAAGGCAAGCGATTTAAGTCTCATCGAGCCTGTCATAAGTAAATATAAGAACACCTCAGGCTCGCTTATAACCGTCCTGCAGGAGATTCAGGATATTTACGGCTATCTGCCCGAAGACGCGCTGTGCCATGCGGCAATAGAAATGGGCATTGCCCCGGCGACCGTTTTCGGCGTTGCGACATTCTACGCGCAGTTTCGGTTCACGCCTGTCGGCAGGTATTTTATAATGCTCTGTCAGGGTACGGCGTGCCATGTCAACGGCTCCGAGATGATAGAGAAAGCCGTGTTTGAAACGCTCGGCATACATAACGGAGAGACAACGCCCAACGGGCTTTTCACACTGAAAACAGTCGCCTGCCTCGGCTGCTGCTCACTCTCCCCTGTTATGATGATAAATTCCGAGACCTACGGCAGTCTGACTCCGCAGAGAGTCAAAGAGATAATCGCCGAAAAGGCAAAGGAGGCAAATGCCGATGTATAAAATTAAAATCGGAGAAGGCAGCTGCGGTATATCGGCGGGAGCCGGAAAGATACATAAACTGCTCGACGAGAAGAACAGCGGAAATTATACGGTTCACTCAGTCGGATGCATCGGAATGTGCTTTCTTGAGCCTATTGTTGATATCTATAACGGCGATGCGCTCACAGCAAGGCTCGTTAAAGTAAGTCCTGATGATGTGGATAAAATCATAAGCTTCACGGAAAGCGGCAACATGTCGCAGATAAGCTCTCTTGTTATATCCGACGAGGACAAGGGCTTTCTCGAAAAGCAGACCAGGATAGCCTTGCGCGGGTGCGGAACAACCGAGCCGGAGAGCATTGAAGATTACGAAAAGTACGGCGGATACACGGCGCTTTCAAAAGTTTTGAAAACAATGACACCCGAGCAGGTCATTGAAGAGATAAAAACTTCCGGGCTCGCCGGGCGCGGAGGCGCAGGCTTCCCGACATGGTTCAAGTGGAACGCCGCAAGGCAGAGCGCAGGAGACGAAAAATATCTGATATGCAACGCCGACGAAGGCGATCCTGGTGCATTTATGGACAGAGCTGTTATTGAGAGCGACCCGCACGCTCTGATAGAAGGTATGCTCATCGCGGCGTATGCTATAGGCGCAAAAGAAGCAATAGTCTATGTCCGCGCCGAATATCCTCTGGCTATAAAAAGGCTTCGCAACGCCATTGAACAGGCTGTGGAAAAAGGCTATATAGGCGAAAATATTCTTTCTTCCGACTTCTCATGCAAATTCAGAATCAAGGCGGGCGCGGGAGCATTCGTCTGCGGCGAAGAGACAGCTCTTATTGAATCCCTTGAGGGTCAGCGCGGTATGCCGCGCCTCAAGCCACCGTTCCCTGCGCAGTCGGGATATATGAACAAGCCGTCGAACATAAACAATGTCGAGACATTCGCAAATGTAACATGGATAATCAACAACGGCGGAGAGGCGTTTGCCGCTATAGGCACCGAGACCAGCAAAGGCACAAAAGTTTTTGCGCTGACAGGCAAGATAAAGCGCGGCGGACTCGTTGAAATACCGATGGGCAAGACGCTCAGAGATGTTATTTTTGATATCGGCGGCGGAATACGCGGCGGCAAAAAGTTCAAGGGCGTTCAGCTTGGCGGCCCGTCCGGCGGCTGCATCCCCGCGCAGCTTGCCGACACGGTTATAGACTACAAGGCTCTTTCGGCAACGGGCGCGATAATGGGCTCGGGCGGAATGGTCGTTATGGACGAGAGCACCTGCATGGTGCGCATGGCAAAATTCTTTCTCGATTTCACAACGAACGAGTCGTGTGGAAAGTGCGTCCCCTGCCGCATCGGCACTATGCGCCTGAGAGAAACTCTTGAGCGGATATGCCAAGGCAATGGCAGAGACGGAGATATCGAGCTGCTCGAAGAGCTGTGCGCTCAGATAAAGGACGGCTCGCTCTGCGGACTCGGTCAGACGGCTCCGAATCCCGTTCTCACCACGCTCAGATATTTCCGCGACGAATATGAGGCTCACATAAAAGAACACCGCTGTCCCGCTGGAGAATGTCCTGAGCTTATAAGCTATCACATAGACTCTGACAAATGCCGCGGATGCACGCTGTGCAGCAAGAAATGCCCGGTCGGCGCGATATCCGGAGAAGTAAAAAAGCCGCATAAAATAGACAGCGGCAAGTGCATAAAATGCGGCAGCTGCAAGGTTGCGTGCCGCTTTGACGCGATATTTATAAAATAAGGAGGTGTGACGATGAAAGAGTATATTACATTGACCGTTGACGGGAAAAGCGTAAAAATTGAGAAAGGTTCAACGCTGCTCGAAGCCGCAAGAAAAGCGGGCGCGGATATTCCTACTCTCTGCCATGACGAGCGGGTCAAGCCATACGGCGCGTGCGGAATGTGCGTTGTAGAGTGCAAGGGCAGCCCGAAGCTGATGCGCTCCTGTGCCATTGAAGCCGCCGACGGAATGGAAATTATAACGGAGTCAGACAGAATAAACAGGGCGAGAAGATTCTCGCTCGAAATGCTGCTTTCGGATCACACCGGAGACTGCAAAGCCCCATGTTCTCTCGCCTGCCCTGCGGGCACCGACTGTCAGGGCTATGTCGGGCTTATCGCAAACGGCGAAAACGCACAGGCTCTGTCGGTAATAAAAGGCAGGATTCCCCTGCCCGCATCAATAGGCAGAGTATGTCCGCATCCGTGCGAGAAAAAGTGCAGACGCGGACTCGTTGAAGAGCCTATATCTATAGCCGCGCTCAAGGCTTATGCGGCAGACCGCGACCTTGAAAGCGGAAATATATTCATGCCTGAAGTTGCCGAATCGACGGGCAAAAAGGTCGCGATTATAGGCGGCGGTCCGGGCGGAATATCGGCGGCATATTATCTTGCGATAAAAGGACACGGCGTCACTGTTTTCGATATGATGCCGAAGATGGGCGGCATGCTCCGCTACGGCATACCGCAATACAGACTGCCGAAAGAAGTGCTTGACAAGGAATTGGCGCTCGTTGAAAAACTCGGCGTTGAGTTCAGAAATAATATAAAAATCGGCAGAGATATTTCTCTTGATATGCTAAACAAAGAATACAACGCGGTCATCGCCGCACCCGGCGCATGGTCGAGCACAAAAATGCGGGTTGACGGCGAGGATGCCGAAGGAGTATTCGGCGGAATAGATTTCCTGCGTTCCGTGATACTTGGCTCACCCGTTGATATCGGAAAGCGCGTAGCCGTATGCGGCGGAGGCAACACGGCGATGGATGCCTGCCGCACGGCAGTCCGCCTAGGCGCGGAGAAAGTTTATATCATATACCGCCGCACCCGCGATGAGATGCCCGCAGATGCACTCGAAATCGATGAGGCACAGGAAGAGGGCGTAGATTTCAGATTTCTCACAAATCCCGATAAAATATTAACGCAGGACAGCAAAGTCTGCGGAATAAAGCTTCAGATAATGGAGCTCGGCGAACCCGACGCGAGCGGCAGAAGAAAGCCGGTTCCGATAGAGGGAAAATTTGAAACTCTTGAAGTTGACAGTGTAATAATGGCTATCGGTCAGAAACCGGAGCTCGGCGGATTTGAAGAGCTTGACAAGACCTCTCGCGGCACGATAAGCGCAGACGAGAGCACATTCAGAACGAATATAAACGGCATTTTTGCAATCGGCGACGCCACAAACAAGGGCGCAGACATAGCCATATCCGCTATAGGTGAAGCGCAGAAGAGCGTAGCGGTTGTTGACAGTTATCTTCGCGGCAATATTATCGGCTACAAAAAACCGATACTTGTCAAGCGCGAAATAAACAAGAGCGACCTTGCGGACAGAGAACATATCGCGCGCGAAAGGATGCGCGTTCTCCCTGCAGAAGAGCGAAAACACAGCTTTGACGAGGTCGCACTCGGACTCACTGACGAGCAGGCGCGACGCGAGGCTTCGCGATGCCTTGAATGCGGCTGCCTTGACTATTACAGGTGCAAGCTCATAAACTATGCGAATAAATACAATGCTGAATTCGAGCGCTTTGCGGGTCAGAAATCGCCTGCAAAGAAGGACACAGGGCACAAATACATTCTGCGCGACTCGGGCAAATGCATTCTCTGCGGACTTTGCGTGCGTGTATGCTCGCAGGTCATGGGAGTCGGCGCAATCGGTCTTGCCGGCAGAGGCTTCACAACTGTTGTATCGCCGGAATTCTATAAATCGCTCGGGAATTCACAGTGTATCTCATGCGGACAGTGCGTATCTCTCTGCCCGACGGGCGCACTTGTTGAAAAAGTTCCGTTCCAAAAAGATGTTCCGCTCCGCGAAAATTGCACCGCGACGCACTGCACCGGCTGCGCCGCAAAATGCGCGATAAATGTTTTTTCGAGCGGCAGTTCGATAACAAGGTGCGAGCCGGCAAACGGAAATATTATCTGCACATACGGCAAGTTCGGCTTGAGCAAGCTCGCCAATGTGGGCAGGCTGAAGGTCTGCAAATCAGGCGAAGAGACCATTTCTCTTGAACGCGCCGCGGAAATAATATCAGAGAAAACAGCTTGCTTCTCGCCCGCCGAGATTGCCGTCACGGTGTGTGAAAATATGACAGACAACGAGCTTGAAAAAGCCGCAGAACTCAGCCAAAAGCTCGGCTGCGCTCTTGTTGACATGGGCAATATTGACCGAGATATCAGCGCAGATAACTGCGAAAGATTTGAAAAAATCTTCGGCACGGATTTTTATAGCGGTGCAAACCGTGAAAAGACTGTTTCTCTCGGCGCAGTTGATTCGGATGCGATTGATTTTTCAAAAATCAAGGCTGTTATCTCATTTGGCGGCAAGACTTCCGAGGGTAATTTTGATTTCGCCGCCGTGCAGTCGGCAAAAGAAACAGGCGATGTTTCTTTACCGTTTGCGTTGTCCGTTGAATGCGTAGGTACAATCGGCGAAGCAGATATTTCACCCGCGCTGAATCCGACATACAGCAACGAAGAGATAATCGACGCTATAACAGCAAAGATAAAATAAACACTGACGGAGCCGCCATATTTCAGCGGCTCCGTTTTTGCATAAATACACACATAAATTCATAGGATAACACCGAGGTGATATTATGAAATCATCGCGGCTCAAGCCCTTAATATTCTTGGCTATTCCGCTCGCGGTCGGCGGTCTTGCGGCACTGTTTTCAGCGGGCAGCATGGACAAATTTTCCGCATTAAATCAGCCGCCGCTCTCCCCGCCCGGATGGCTGTTTCCAATCGTCTGGGGCATATTATATATTCTCATGGGCACGGCATCGTATATAGTCTACAGCTCGGATGCGCCGGAGATAAGCAAGAAGAAAGCACTCGGACTTTATCTCGTCCAGCTCGGGTGCAATTTTCTTTGACCGATACTATTTTTCACTTTCGGGCTCTGTGCCGCTGCGGCGGTTCTTATCGTTATTCTCTGGGTTCTCATTCTTTTGACGCTTCTGTATTTTTACAGGATATCAAAAACCGCAGGCTATCTGATTATCCCGTATCTTTTATGGGTAACATTCGCGGCGTATCTCAACATCGCGATATGCATCATAAACTAAAAATACACCTCCCGCAGACTTTTGCAAGCCGCGCGGGAGGTGCTGATTTTATCAGAAATATTTCGGCAGATAATCGCCGTGAGCCTCGATGAGATCATCGCACAGGTGAACGATTTCATCTATTGACAACTCGGACGAGGTGTGCGGATCGAGCATAGCTGCCTGATAGATATAATCTTTCTTCTGCGTCACAGCAGCCTCGATGGTGAGGAGCTGAACATTTATCATCAGATTATTCATTGCAGCAAGCTGAAGCGGCAGCGGCTCCTGACGGCAAGGCTGGATTCCGCATTTGTTCACGAGGCACGCGACCTCGACGCAGGCATCGTCCGGAAGATTGGGAATGAGTCCCCTGTTTATAACATTGCCGCCTATCTTATAGGGATTGTCTGTAACAATGGCTTCCATAATATAAGATGCATATTCCTTTGTGCGCTCATGTGAAACCTTGTCGTGGATATAATTATCTTTCTCGTTCTTCCAGTTCTTTATCTGCTCGACACAGCGTCTCGGATACTCATCAAGCGGAATATTATATCTCTCGATAAGCTCTGGATACTTTGCCTTTATAAAGAAGTTGTTATATTCGGCGTTGTGCTCGCTCGACTCGGTGCAGTAATAGCCGAAACGTCTTATGTATTCGAATCTCACGAGGTCGTTATGGTTCGTAACGCCGCTTTCGAGCACTTCTGTAGCTCTTTTTCTTATCTCGGGATAGAGATCCGTGCCGTTCGCATCCTCTATTTCAAGCAGCCAACCCATATGATTTATTCCCGCGATGCGCTCGCGGATAGGCTCGCTGTATTTGATATCAAGCTTATCGAGAAGTCCTCTCGAACAGGTCTGCACGGAATGGCAAAGTCCGACCGACTTCACGCCGGAATATCTGCCGAGCCAGCCTGCAAGCTGAGCCATGGGATTGGTATAGTTAAGGAAATATGCGTTCGGGCAGACTTCTTTCATGTCGTCGGTGAAATCCTTGAGGACGGGAATGGTGCGCAGGGCTCTGAAAATTCCGCCGATGCCGTTCGAATCCGCGATAGTCTGGCGAAGTCCGTATTTTTTCGGCACTTCGAAGTCGATTATCGTGCACGGATCGTAGAGACCGACCTGGATGGCGTTTATAACAAAATCAGCCCCGCGAAGTGCGTCCTTGCGCTCCTCGACGCCGAGATATTTGCTGACCGACGCGCGGTTCTCGTTTATATTCCTATTGAGCGCCGTGACCATTAGATAGGACTCTTCGAGTCTCTCGGGGTCGATGTCATACAGCGCGATATCGCACTCGCGCAAAGCGGGAGTAAGCATAATATCGCCAAGGACATTCTTTGCGAACACGGTGCTTCCGGCACCCATAAAAGTTACTTTCATAAAGGACCTCTTTTCTGTTGTTTTTTATCCGCTTTTATTATAACTGCTGTTTTTCCCGATGTCTACATATATTTAAACTCCGCCGCAAATTTGCACGATCTGCGGCGGAGTTTCTGTTCAGTTGAAAATCACCTTGCGATTCTATTTGTCATCGTAAGGACTGCCTTTTGTTACGCCCGTTGTTCCGAACACAACGAGCACGACCGCCAGAGTCACGGTTATCACCCACGGTCTGATATCGCCGCCGTCGAAAGCCATAACAAAGAAAGCAACTATCGCCGCGACACCTATCAAAAGCTGAACGGCAGACGCTATCTTGTACCAGTTAATTTTCATAATTATCCCCCAACTGAATTTCCGGGGTTTAGTATAGCATACCAATGAAGCGGTTTCAATGAGTTAAAAGGCAAAAGCGGCAAAAAAATTTAAAAAATGATGATTTATTCATCAATATATGTATTTCCGGTCATTAAAATTATCTACAATATATCTTACCACTGCATCGTGAAACTCGTCCGGTGCGGACTTATTTTTCCATATGTTTTTATTCGCTTTATTGACACTTTCATACATCTGCTCAAGCTGCTCATCGTTTAGAGGTAGTTGAACTCCCGAAAAATACTTTTCAATGATATCAGAAATAATATCCGCTATCTTATCGGCGCCGATTTCGCACAGGGAATCGATTATCTTATATACTCGTTCAGATGCAAGAAGCTCCTGAACATCATCAACAATGTCGTTCCAAAATTCGAGGCAAAGCGCCAATGTCTGTTCATTGTGGGGCAACCGTTCAATATTTTCATTAAAAATCGCGTCAAAAAGCTTGTCAAAATGAAATGACGGCAACTGCTGCATTTGAGCATCTGCGCAAATATAAAATTCGCAATGCGCTTCTGTTCTCCAACCGCCTCGAGTTCTTAACACAAGATTATATTCTGCTTTGTTTTCGTTGCGAATAACTGCATTTTGTTCAAAAGATCCACCGTCTATATAATATATCTCAGCCCTCGGAACTTCTGCTGAAATGGTCCTGCCGTTTTTTTAACGCACCTACATACTGACCGTTGATATAAATTTTATATGGCAAAAGACTATCTGCAAGGGCGGGTTTTCTTTGTATGTTGAAACGCACAGTTTTTTCTAAAAAATTTTTTGCCATTTTATTCTCTCCATTTGTTTTTTCACTAATGAGGAAAAATTGTGATAGTTTCTTTTCGGAGTTTACACGATTCACTCCGCCATAACATTTCATGATTTCCATTTTTTGAGGTTTACATGATTTCCATTTATTTTCCTTTCTCTAATTTGATTGGAGAAAAAGAAAAGCCGAAAGCCCTTATGTATCAAGGGTTTCGGCTTTGGCGGAGAGCAAGGGATTCGAACCCTCGAAACGCTTTTGACGTTTACACGATTTCCAATCGTGCTCCTTCGACCAGCTCGGACAACTCTCCGTATCTGCAATCAAATGCTCGTATATTATATATGACCGCGCCGCAAAAATCAAGTCTTTTTTCAAAAATCCTGAACTTTTTATTTTTGCACTCCCCGCTTATCGAATAAACCTGTGTTTGCGTGGAATCAATATAATATGTAAATCAGCAAATTTTACCTGTTTTTTACTCTACTGTATTGAACCCGGAGATGAAATATAATATAATGGATTTGATTAATATAAAATGGAATGAAGGGATATCCATGAGAAAGACGAAGATTGTATGCACGATAGGACCCGCCAGCAGCGACCCGAAAGTATTCACCAAGATGTGCAAAGCGGGTCTTAATGTTGCGAGGCTCAACTTCTCCCACGGCACCCATTCGGAGCAGCTCGAAAAGCTCAATATGGTAAAAAAAGTCCGCGAGGAGCTCGATCTCCCGATAGCAATAATGCTCGACACAAAGGGTCCGGAATACAGAATCAAAACTTTTGAAAACGGCAAGATAATGCTCAACGATGGCGATGAGTTCTCGTTCACCACAGAAGACATAGTCGGCGATCAGAGCCGCGTCAGCGTGACCTATGCGGGACTTGTCGACGATATTTCAATCGGCGACCGCATACTCGTCAACAATGGACTTGTGATTTTCGAGGTAATCGGAAAGACCGATACAGATGTAAAGTGCAAAGTAATAGCCGGCGGCGAGCTTTCAAACAGAAAGAGCATGAGTTTCCCGAACAAGGTGCTCAATCAGGTTTATCTCAGCGAGCAGGACAAGGACGATCTGCTGTTCGGCATTCAGAACAATGTCGACTACATCGCGGCATCGTTTGTCTCCTGCAGGCAGGATCTCATAGACCTCAAGGAGTTTCTCCACGCAAACGGCGGCGACGGCATAGACATAATCGCAAAAATCGAGAACCGCACGGGAATAGACAACATCGAAGATATATGTGAAGAGTGCGACGGGATAATGATAGGCCGCGGCGATCTCGGCGTCGAAGTCCCCTTCACTGAGCTTCCCGCGCTGCAGAAATATATAATCACAAAGTGCCGCCTGCTCGGCAAGCGTGTTATCACGGCTACCGAGATGCTCGAATCAATGATAACCAATCCCCGCCCGACGAGAGCGGAAATTTCCGACGTTGCGAATGCTGTCTACGACGGCACGAGCGCGGTCATGCTCTCCGGCGAATCAGCCGCAGGTAAATATCCCGTTGAGACAGTCCGCACAATGGCAGAGATAGTCGAAGAAACGGAGAAGCACATCCATTACGCCAAGCGTTTCCGCAACAATGATTTCAAGATAAAGAACCGCGTCGATGCAATATCACACGCGACTTGCGGAATGGCTATCGACATAAACGCAAAAGCGATAGTTGTTGCATCTATCTCCGGAATGACGGTACGCATGGTGTCGCGCTTCAGAGCACCTACAGATATAATCGGAATGGCGACGAACAGAGCCGTTTGGTATAAGCTCGCGCTCTCCTGGGGCGTTATGCCCGTACTCAGCGAGAAGTTCGACTCGACCGATGTTCTGTTCTATCACGCGCAGAAAGTTGCAAAAGACGCGCTCAACCTCAAGCCCGGCGACAATATCATAATGACCGGCGGCGCGATAAACGGGAAGTCAGGCAACACCAATCTGATAAAGATAGAGACAATAGAATAAAGACAAAAATAATCTCCCCTGCTTCGGCAAGGGAGATTTTTTACTGCAAAAAGCACCTGTACCAATTACGATACAGGTGCTTCTGTATTTTTTTAGAAATCCGCAGAACCGGTAGTTCTCGGGAACGGGAGCACATCGCGGATGTTCGAGATACCCGTGAGGTACATAACCAGTCTCTCGAAGCCGAGGCCAAAGCCGCTGTGCTTGACTCCACCGTAGCGGCGAAGGTCGAGATACCACCAATAATCCTTGGGGTCGAGTCCGAGTTCTTCGATACGCTCGGTGAGCACATCCAGTCTCTCTTCACGCTGGCTGCCGCCGATTATCTCGCCGATGCCCATAACAAGCAGGTCGACCGCCGCAACTGTCTTTCCGTCATCGTTCAGGCGCATATAGAAAGCCTTAATCTCCTTGGGATAATCTGTAACGAAAACGGGGCGCTTGAAAATGCGCTCGGTCAGGCAGCGTTCATGCTCTGTCTGGAGGTCGCAGCCCCAATAGACTTTGTAGTCGAACTCGTCGTTGTACTTCTCGAGTTCTTTGACAGCGTCGGTATAAGTGACGCGCGCAAAATCGGAGCTGACAACGGAATGAAGTCTCTCGAGCAGACCCTTATCAACGAACTTGTTGAGGAACTCAAGCTCAGACTTGCAGCTCTCCATAACATAGGAGATGACATACTTTATCATCGCCTCTGCGAGCTCCATATCGTCCTCAAGATCGGCAAAAGCAATCTCGGGCTCGATCATCCAGAACTCCGCAGCGTGGCGCTGAGTATAGGACTTCTCGGCTCTGAAAGTAGGACCGAAAGTATATATTTTGCCGAAAGCGAGAGCCATCGCCTCACCCTCGAGCTGACCGGAGACGGTAAGATAAGCGGGCTTCTCGAAGAAATCCTGCTTGAAATCAACTGTGCCGTCCTCGTTCTTCGGCGGGTTTGCGATATCAAGAGTCGTCACCTTGAACATCTCGCCCGCGCCCTCACAGTCGCTGCACGAAATGAGCGGAGTGTGGGCATAGATAAATCCGCGCTCATTGAAGAACTTATGAATAGCGTAAGCGGCGGTCGAGCGAACGCGGAAAGCCGCAGAATAAATATTCGCTCTCGGGCGCAGATGCGCTATCGTTCTCATATATTCGAGAGTGTGGCGCTTTTTCTGAAGCGGATAATCGGGAGTCGACTGACCCTCGACCTCAACTGAAGAAGCGTTGAGCTCGAACGGCTGATTCGCCTGAGGAGTCAGGATAAAAGTACCCGTAACTCTGACAGCCGCGCCGACATTCAGCTTGACTATATCCTTATAGTTTTCGACCTTTGCACTCTCGAAAACGACCTGCAGGCTCTTGAAGCAGCTGCCGTCGTTTATCTCCATAAAGCCTATCGCCTTTGAGTCACGGAGGGTCTTAATCCATCCGCAGACTGTTATCTCCTTGCCGCCGAGCTCTTCATATGAGCTGAACAGCTTTGAAATTTCAAGCCTTTCCATTTATATGTCTCCTTTGCTTATGACTCATAATTATAAATGATATCAAAAGCGGAATTGAAAATCAATAGCGAAGGCTCTATTTATTCAAAATTTTCCGGCGCGGGGTCGGGTTCGATGTCTATGGGATCCGCCGAACCCCTGTCTTTATCTATATTATAGACAAATTGCGTGATAATAACTGTCAACGCAACTCCGACGGTCATGACTATGAGATACATATTTTTGATGTTCAAAGCCGTCTGTGCAGTCTGGTCTGCGCCGAGGGTTTCAACATATCCGCAGGCTGCAAGCATAACTGCGGAGAACGCCGAGCCGAGACCCTGAGCAAGCTTGCGGAAGAACGAGAACAGCGCATAGAGCGAACCCTCGTCGCGGCTTCCGGTCTTTTCATACTGATAGTCGATGCAGTCAACAACCATAGCCCAGAGAATAATTGTGAACACTGCGTTGCTCGTATAGAGAAGCATAAGCGCGCCTATATAGAGGAACAGTGAACTCTTTGCCTCGGGCGCCATGGGAAGCAGGCACGAAACTATACCCGCGACAACGCTTATCGACGAAGATATGACGACCAGCCTTTTCTTACCGATTTTTCTTGTTATTCTGCCGATGAAAGGCATGATGACAACAAGAGGCAGATAGGAAACGATATTGACAGCCGCCAATATCTTAGTGTTATGGAAATAGGACTGGAATATAATGCTGTTGACCGAGGTCATTGACATGAAGCAGATGACCTGGACGAACGAAACAGCGGTTATTGCGAGAAGCGGACGGTTTGTGAAGAAGCCCTTGACTGCCTTGAGATAGCTCATCTTCTCTGTCTTGTCGTGTGCTTCGACAACGACACGCTCGGTCACGAGCAGACGCACGAGCATGAAGCCGATGAAGCCTATTGCCGAGCAGACGAGCGCAACATAAACCATTCTCGAGCCGATGAGGTTGTTGTCCTTATCATAGACGATAAGAGGCAGGAGCATGGAGAGCACCTGCGCAAGACCCGCACCTATTGATCTGAAGGTAGAGAGATTCGTGCGCTTCGAAGGGTCATTGGTAATGCACGAATGGAGCGCGCCGTAAGGCACGTTTGCCATTGTATAAGCGACCGACCAGACGCAATAAATCGCAAGGCAGTAGATGACCTTGAAGATATAGCTCATAGAGGCTATTGGCATAAACGAGAGCGTGGTGAAAATTATCAGCGCGCTGCCGCCTATGGTTATCCACGGCATGAACTTGCTGCCCTTGCCTATGCGGACATTATCGACCATTCCGCCTATCAGCGGATCGTTTATAGCGTCCCATACTTTGCCGACAACGATTATCCAAGCCCAGTCGCTGAGCCTGAGTCCGATATACTGGGTATAGAACAGCATGAGATAATTCGTTATCAGCGCAAAGCTCATATTGCAGCCGAAATCGCCCATCGCATAGCCGAAATAGTCCCGCATACCGAATGGTCTTGTTTTGTTTTGTGCAGCCATGATACAAATATCCTTTCGCAAGATATATTTTTAGTCAATTATAATATAAGAGCATATCGAAAATCAATATTCAAAATATATTTTACCGTAAAATTTTGAAAAAATACTGCGGCAGGCATTGACTTTTAAACGGCGGCATAGTAGAATTATTGACTGTTAAAGGCTATGAAGAGGAAAAGTAGGTTTTTATGCCGGCAGAGAGATGAGACGGTTGGTGCAAGTCTCAGCGGCAGAGACTCCGAACCCGCCCCGGAGCCGCAGTGTCAAATGCGCTGACGCATTCCGGCGTTATCGGAAAAGACGGTTTTCGTCGCTTTGAGAGCGGACAATATTTGTCCGAACTTGGGTGGTACCGCAGACTTTATAGTTTGTCCCAGGCTTTTTGAGCCCGGGACTTATTTTTTTGAAAGGATGAAAAGAAAGATGAAACTTGACAAGCTTGTCGGCGAAAGATTCAAAGAGAAGCCCTCCGACTGCGTTATCGACAGCCACGCGCTCATGCTGCGCGGCGGCTATATGAAAAACGTTGCCAACGGCATCTATTCGCAGTATATGCCCCTGCGCCGCATAACTAAGAAAATCGAGGATATAATCCGCGACGAGATGGACAAAATCGGCGGACAGGAGGTGCTGTTCCCGGTAGCTCTCCCCGCTTCACTCTGGGACGAGTCCGGCAGATATGAGAGCGTCGGCAGCGAGCTTCTTCGCTTCACCGACCGAAACAATGCGCGCATGGTGCTCGGCATGACCCACGAGGAAGCGGCGGTTCAGCTCGTGCGCGACTACGCCAACAGCTACACCAAGTATCCGTTCATGATATATCAGATTCAGACGAAGTTCCGCGACGAGGGACGCCCGCGCGGCGGACTTATCCGCGTTCGTGAATTCACGATGAAGGACGCATATTCGTTCCACACCTCGCAGGAAGATCTTGAAAAGTACTATCAGGAGTGCTACGACGCATATAACCGCATATTTGCTCGCGCAGGCATCCCCGAGGTCATAACGGTCAAATCAGACTCCGGCATGATGGGCGGCAGCATCTCCCACGAGTATATGCTTCTGACCCCCGTCGGCGAGGATTCGATAGCCGTCTGCTCCGAGTGCGACTACCGCGCGAACATGGAAGCGGCGCAGAGCATTGTCGAAAATAAAGCTGACGATGTACTCGAAGAGCTCAAGAAAGAATACACGCCGAATATTCACACCATCGAGGACATCTGCGAGTTCCTCCACTCCCCGCTTGAAAAGTCCTGCAAGGCTGTTGTGTATCAGAAGAACGCGACGGACGAATATGTTGTTATCTTTGTCCGCGGCGATCTTGACATAAACGAAACGAAGCTCACAAACCTGCTCGGCGAGGCGGTTCATCCCGCAGTTATCACCGAGGAATGCGGACTTCACGCAGGCTTTATAGGTCCTGTCGGTCTGCCTGAGAACATAACAGTTCTGTTCGACAACTCTCTCAAGGGTGCCACTAACCTCTCCTGCGGCGCGAACGAAGAGAACCACCACTATGTCGGTCTCAACATTCCGCGCGATGTCGGCGAGGTTGAATACAACGACCTTGCGAAGATAGTTGACGGCGGTATCTGCCCGCAGTGCGGCAAGCACACGATAAAGATATCCCGCGGCATCGAGGTCGGCAACATATTCCAGCTCGGCACGAAATATACAAAGTCGATGCACATGACCTATCTTGACAAGGAGGGCAACGAGCAGTACCCGATAATGGGCTGCTACGGCATCGGCGTCGGCAGACTCGCCGCCTCCGTCTGTGAAGTTCGCCACGACGATTACGGCCCGATCTGGCCGATAACGATAGCTCCGTGGCAGGTACATCTGTGCTGCCTGAGAGCGGACGATGCAGAGGCGAAAGCGCTCGCGGACAAGCTCTATGACGAGATGCAGAAAGACGGCATCGAGGTTATTTACGATGACAGAAATGTGCGTCCGGGCGTTATGTTCTCAGACGCAGACCTGCTCGGCTGCCCGGTCAGAGTTGTTGTCAGCCCGAGAAACCTTGCCGAGGGCTGCTGTGAGGTCATGACCCGCACAAAGAGCATCAACGAAAAGGTCGCCGTTGATGATGTTATCCCGCAGGTCAAAAAGATGATCAAGGATATGTTCGATGAGCTGAACAAGTAAGATAAAATGAAGCAAATCCCCGAAAGCCGTTGTGGTTTCCGGGGATTGTTGTTTTTTTCAGATCAGAACGCGAAGTACTTTTTGAGCATCTTTTTCATTCTGCCGTTCATTACGGTCAGGGTGTTTATGGCATCCTGCCTTTCATCTTCGGTGCCGTATATCGCCTGTTTCATGAGTCTGCCCTCTTCAAAGCAGGCATCGTCATGGATGGGGAAATAATTCTTGAGCAGGAAACAGCCGTAGCGGACATATCTCATCTCGCCGACGAGTCTGAACTCCTTACTTATCGTGTCGACGGCAACGCTTCTGAAATTCCTTATCGAATCGATAAGTGCTTTTCGCTCGTTTTCTGGCGAGAACACTATTGTCGAGCAGATATATGCGCCCTTGTTTTCGGGAGTGCAGGAGTGGCTGTCCGTGCTGCCGACAACGGGATATTTGAATCCGCGTGCTCTGTCCTCATAATATCTCACGGTCTGATAGCCGTTTTGTTCAAAATATCGCTCGCCGCCGAGCACTTCAAAGGCATCGAAAATCTTATTTTCGACGAGCCAGTCGTTGAGCGCATCTGACACATGGAACGCTTCGCCGGTTATCCATGTCGGATGCGGGAATATTCCGAGTCCGCCCGCCTTTCTTATCTCGTCATAGAGCCATTTGAGCACAGCCGCCGTCATTGCATCGACATTGTCGGGAACTTTTATATCCTTGGCGAGTGCGGTCATCTTAGCGGCGAACTCCTCCTGAGTCATGACATCGGGGCAGTCGTCTCTTATTGCACGGACTTTTTTATCCTTGCCGACTTCTTTGACCGCCACATCCTCGACAAGCGAGTTGATGCTGTATTCGCCGCCGAAATTTATTGTATGCGGGTCGACTCTGAAGCCGTTTATCGCGGGAAGATGCACCTCTTCACCGGGCACGAGATTGAACTCTGTCGGGATATTTTTAAATGCCTCTATAGCTCTGAGCGACGGATAATAGCGGTGGTGGTCGGTTATGGCAAGAAAATCATAGCCGTGGGAACGATAGGTTGCGGCAACATTCTCAGGATCGTGCGAACCGTCGGAGAGGTTCGTGTGCATATGCAGATCGCCGATAAACGGATACATACCGACGAGATCACCGGAGACGGCATAGACACAGAAAGTGAAGCTTTTCTTATCGCCGTCGGCGTTTTCGCCCTCGATGCGGATGCGATATTCGCCCTCATACGGGAATGTTATAGAAATATCAAGTCCGTTTTCTTCGTTTGCGGTCACATCGAGTTCTTTTCTGAAAGCGGACGCCGGGGCGTGTTCGATATGTCCGCCGTCGAGCCATGTTATCGCTGCCTCATGCACACTGCCTGCGGGGAAAAAGTTGTCGCCGCCGAAGGGGCGGATATGTATAGTGCTCTCCTTTTCGGTCCCAATGACCTTCGGGAACACATCGTAAGTCCAAAGTTCGCTTCTTCTGACAAAATCTGCCATCTCATACTCTCCTTACGAAAAATTTTATCAATTTATGATAGCATAAAGCAGCCGAAAAAACAATCAAAAGAACAGAAAATATTAAAAGGGTCTGTCACATCCGAACAGACCCTTTTCTTTAATATCCGCTGTCGTCGTAGACATAGCCCTTCGATTCGAAATACGAAATCGATTCGTTGCCGTCCTTAATTGTGAATACATATGTGCAGTCGCCCGCAAAATATATATTTTCCGCCCCGAAAAGCGAGGTCAGATACCGTATATTATCGCAGAACCTGGTCATTACGGTAAATCTGCCCTGTGGCGCCAAGAGCTTCTCGGCTCGGATATTGGCATAGATGCTTCTGTCATCGTTTATCAGATGGTGCGCGCCCTGCAGATACTTGCAAGAGAGCAGATTCTTTCCGTAGAGCGCTATAAGCGCCTCGCCGTTGGATTCCTCCGCATCGCCGAGGAAAATCACGGACGCGTCGTCGAATATTATCTGAAACACGGTGGTGGTCTCGTTCATGCCGCGATATACGCCGCCGTCCCTTGCCCGGATAGACAGTGGAAGTATATCCTCGTGTGTTGTAAGCACCTCAAGATACGAGTCCGGAAAATGTACCGTCTGCCCCGTATGCAGTTTCAGATATTTTGCGTTAGGCGCATATTTCTTAAGTCTCTCGCGGAGCCTGTCCGTACAGCCGCTGCTATAATCCAAAAGCGTTCTTGACGGGAAGTTGAACATAACCCTCTCGACGCAGAGAATGTCCTTCTCGCGCTTGAGCAGCTTCGTAAACACATCCATATGGTCATCGTGGTTATGGGTGCAGATCCATGCGGCAACGCGGATTTTCCCGCCCTTTTCGGTATTTGTTAAATCCTCAAGACGGCGCATAAACTCGTCGCAGGCCTCCTCTGTCGCCTGTTCTATCTCGCCGCCGTCGATTATTATAACCGAGTTGTCGCGCAGTCTCAGCACATAGAGCATCCCGCAGTCGCAGCTGTGATAGCGAACCATTGAGCCGTATTTTAGCGAAAACTGCATGAGCGCCGTATCTCCACGCACATCCGGCTCGTTGTCGTTCATCTCGGAAAGCGGACAGCTCGCGTTATCGATTATCACCCTCGCCTGCTCCGCTTCGCGGGTAAAATAGGTGTATATGATTCTGTTTTCTTCGGCAAACTCCGAAAAGATATTGCCGTTTACTTCGCGGTGGAATGTCTCCTTGCGGCCGCTTGATGCCAGAGATGCGAGAAAATCGCGAAACATTTTCGGCGTGACATCGCCGATGACGACCATATACGAATCGTCCACGCCGCCGCTGACGCTGTCCTCAATCGCAAGTCCCGCGCCGCAGTTTACGGGCTCGCACACCTTTGTTCCGAACGCCGGAACACCGAGGGCTTCAAAAAAATCACTGAAGTTCATCTTATCCTCCTCATGATAAAATTTATCCGATGACAATTATATATGCCTGAAGACGCAGTGTCAAACATTATTGAAAAAAAGCCGAAAATGACTGTAAAAAGAGAGAAATATATGATAATATAAAGGCGTATTAATCCGGCTCGGACGCCGGAAATATTGAGCCGGAGGTAAATAAAAATGCTGAAAGTCGCACTCGTCGGCGTTGGCGGAATAAGCGGAGCGCACATCCCCGCATGGGAAAGCATGGACGACGCCGAGCTTGTCGCCATATGCGACATCCGTCCCGAGAGAATGGAAAACTATCCAGACAAACGCCATTACACCGATTTTGATGAAATGCTTGAAAAAGAGGATGTTGATATTCTCGACATCTGCCTGCCGACATTTCTGCATGCAGATTTTGCGGTCAAGGCGATGGAGAAAGGCATCAATGTCATATGCGAGAAGCCCATATCGCTCAAGCGCGAAGATGTTCAGAGAGTATATTCGACCGCTAAAAATAACAATGTCTGCTTCATGATAGCGCAGGTGCTCAGATTTTGGCCGGAATACGAAGTTGTCAAAAGCATATACGACAGCGGCAAATACGGAAAATTGCTTTCTGCATCGATGCGCAGGCTCGGCGGGATACCCAAATGGAGCTGGGACGATTGGATGAGAGACGAGAAGCGCAGCGGTCTCGTGCCGTTTGATCTCCATATACACGATCTTGATTTTATTGTATACGCTTTCGGCAAGCCGGAGAAGTGCACCACGAGAAGAATAAAGAGACCGGAGCAGGACTACATAACCGCGACATATGATTTCGGTGATTTCTTCATTTCGACCGAAGCAGCGTGGTTTGCGGGACGCTACCCGTTCTCGGCGCGCTTCATGTTCCAGTTTGAGGATGCCGTTGTGACCTGGGAGAACGACGAGATGACAATATATGAGTCCGACGGCGCGGAACTTCACCCAGTGACACAAGACGGAGAGGACACCGGAGACATTGGACTGCCCAAGAGCAACGCATATGCAAACGAGATTCGCTACTTTGCGGACTGCGTAAAGAGCGGTGTTTTCCCGGACAAAGTTAAGCCCGAGGAGCTTGAAACGGTAATTGACATACTCAAAGCTATTTAAATCAAACTGAAAGCCGCCGGATAAACCGACGGCTTTTCAGTTTGTTATACGTGGAGACAAAAATTAAAAAGTTGACAACTGCATTAAATATTGAAGTTCTCGCAGACTATGGAATTCAACTGTTCCGCTATTTTTTCAAACGGCTGATTCAAGTCGAGCGTTTTAACGCTTATCCGGTTTCCGCTCATCATATACGAGCTGTCGGGTTGGATATCCTCATCGGTCGCGGCATACAAAAGCATACCAGAAACGCTGTGCTCTTTATCGCCGAACTCGGCATCTTTGTTCTTCACATAAGTGAATATCTGATACAAATTGCCGGAATGCAGAGTGTGAACATCATACTGCACCTGCGTGGTGTGAGTATAATATTTGGCATCGATTATCAGAACATCGCTGCCTTTTGTCAGCATAATATCGCTCTGCATTGAAGGAAGCATCGTTCCGATTCCGTCATCCAATATCCACCGTATCTGCGATACCGTTGCCTTGACTTGCGGACACTCTTTGATATAATATTCCAGTATGAACTTTTCATACAGACGATTCATGCGCTGTTCGTCAACAAACGAAGCTAATTTATACTCGCCAGAGTCCGTTGTCAGCAGCATTCCCTCAAGAATAAGCCGGCAAAGACTGATAAGCATACGATAGGTATTGTTGTTTCTTTGAAAATAAATTGAAGACCAGCGAACAGAGACGAGATCAACAGTATCGACTCCGGAGAAGAAAAGCATTTCTTTTTTCAGCTCGTCTTTGTACTTCTGTTCCACTTTTGCATGGTGGAGCAGGAGCATGACCGTTGTTTTCAGAATCTGATTCAGCAGATTGTTTTCGGATAGCTCGTCATATTCACAGGTCAGCACCCGCTTTCTCGCAAGGCGATCCCGTATCGTTCCGGGCATATCAATCTTCCCGCGGACAACGGCAATATCCTCTTTTTTATCAATATATTCCCGATAAAGCCCTTGTTTCAGCTGCCTTCCGATACCTTTTGCGAGAATCGCCGCAAAGAGATTATGTATATTCTCAAACTCTTCGACAGCTATATCTTCATATCCGCCCTGATTCAGAATTTCAAAGGCATACGCGAGCATATAATATATGTTTTTTATGAAGATGCTCTTATCTTTGATCATTGAAACACACCCTGCAAAATGTTCTTCCAACGCTGGAATTCGTTCTCGTCATCAAACCAGTATTCGCTGAGCATAGGCAGGATATCGTAATCGACGACCGAATGGAGCCATTCATCCGTGCAGACATCTCTGCCGCAAAAATAGCTGTGTCCGATGCAGAATCCCCTGCCCAGAGATTTATCTGCGGCTATTTTGCGGTTGAGTTCTTTTACTTTTGATATGAGTTCATCCAAAGTTTCGCTGTTCAGACCGTTCTGATAGCTAATAAAGCCCTGAGAATCAAAGCCCGGCTCAATTTCAAAGAAACTGAAGCGGCGGCGCAGCGCATAATCAATCATAGCAAGGCTTCGGTCGGCGGTATTCATCATGCCGATAATATAAAGATTTTTCGGTACAGAAAAGGGCAATCCGTTATATGCCAACGTCATTTTTGTACCTCGGTAATCTTTTTCAATCAGCATCAGCAGCTCGCCGAATATCTTGCTCATATTGCCGCGGTTTATCTCGTCTATAATAAAGAAAAACTCTTTATCCGGCTGATTTGCAGCCTTCTGACAGAAACGATAAAAAATACCGTATTTCAGTTCAAAGCCGTCCTCGACAGGCTTATATCCCATCATAAAGTCCTCGTACGAGTAGTTCTGGTGAAACTGGACAAACTCGATTCTGCTGTCGTCTTTTTCGCCCATCATCGACCACGCCAAACGCCTCGCGGCAAAAGTTTTTCCGACTCCGGGCGCGCCCTGCAAAATTATATTCTTTTTGTTGCGAAGAACATTGACGAGTGTTTCGTAGCGTTCTTCGGTCATATATACTTCGTTTAGGAAATCGTCCTTTGTGTAAGCATCGGAAGATGAGGCTGTGACAATGGGGTTTTCTTCACGAATCATATCGAGAATAAACTCATATTCGCTTCGGGTCAGTTTAAAGAGGCTACCCTGCGGATTTCTGAAATACTCCATATTCTCCAATTCCGGGCATTCTTTGAGCACGGCGTAATCAATTGGAGAGGATAATGTTTCAACTTTCTCAAAAAACAATTTTTCGCCATCCTGTTCTGCACTGACACGACCAATCGCCACAATTTGCCTTACCGGATTGGACTCGTACCCAATAACCACATCTCCGACTTTTGCATCAAGAAAATTCTGAAAAATCCGACGTTTATTTCCATTTTCGTTGTAAAGAGCGTATGCCTGTGTCTCCCCAACCGCAATATCGGAAAAGCTCCAAATTTTAGGATTCGCGTTAAGCCACCAGTAGTTACACTTCTCATCATCGTGAAGAGGGAAATTGGCTTCTTCCACGCTTGGTACCGCATAATTGAGAGACGGCCGAGTAGGTGCATCAATATTTTTTTGCAAGAAAACTCTGCTGATATAAAATCCCACATCGATTGTCAGTGTTTTTAATTCAGGATCTGGATAGCAGTCATCCGTCAAATGGGAGTGCAGAAGATTTACAAGCTCCGCATCCTCCTTGAGAGCGGCACTGATCTCATCATAGAGATTCAAAAAATTACGAATGTTTTCCGCATAAGCGCCTTTTCTGAATTGATAATCAGATTCAAGCTCGCTCGCGACGGTTTTAACTTCGCTGAATTTATAGATATAGTACTTGTCCGGATAGCGCAGCCAAAGGTATGTGCTGATAGCATTTTCATACTGGTAGTGCTGCGCCGCTCCGTTTCCGTATTTTTCCAGTAGCACTGATGACTGATGTTTGAATTCGTCCATGCGCTCAAAAACATCCCTGCTTTCGTCAAATAGGGCGATGAACATGGCTCGTACTTCCTCAGGCGCGGCTTTTGCGAACTCTGACATCATACCTTTGGGAAAATTATTTGCCGAAGCCAGCAGATTATATGTTTTTTCAAGAGAACGGCTCAGCATCTCCGAAAAATCGGAAGCGTTCACATCCCAATTATCCTGAAACTGCTTTACGGCTTTCCATTTGTAATTTTCATTTTTCCACTGGGTCAGTACAAAGTCCTGCTTATACTGTGCGAGGACTTTTTCAAGAATCGATTTATTGAACATATCCGCACCTCCGAGAATAAATCATCAAGGAGATTATACTACACCCAACTTTTTCTTACAATAAAAATTTCCGATTCACAGTTTGCAGAGCAATAAAACGGACAGCAAACAAGCCGCATGAAATCATGCGGCTTGGTGAATCAATTTTGAGTTACGGGTTCTTCCTCGCGGGTTGGCAATTTATTTGCAAATCTGTGTGACGGACGATAAATAAGGAGCGCTATGAATATCAACAGCGCCGTTGCGGCGAGGCTTATGGGATAAACCGTCATTATCGTTTCGAAGTTGTGATTTTTCGGGAACACAAGCTCTATCCAGGCTATTCTTATTCCGCAGACGCCGATCATTGTCAGCACAGCCGGGACGAGTGAGACGCCGAATCCGCGCAGATAACCTGACATTATCTCATAGAGCATACTGAAAGTATACGCCGAGAAGACTATCACGAGGCGCGTATAGCCGATTTCTATAACCTGCGGGTCGCTGTTGAATACCGAGAGCAGGAATCGGCCGACAAGAAGGACTATTCCGATTGCTACACCGGAGGCTATCGTATCTTCTATCAGCGTCAGCCACAGCGTGCGCTTGCAGCGTTTTATCTGACCCGCGCCGTAATTCTGCCCGACGAATGTCGTGCATGCCTGGCTGAACGAGTTCATGACATCGTAAGCTATAACTTCAATATTGAACGCCGCGCTCGACGCCGCTATAACGACGGTTCCGAGGCTGTTTATCGCCGACTGGATGACAATATTCGAAATCGAGAACACCGCGCTCTGAATACCCGCCGGGAGCCCTATTTTCATTATCACTCTGAAGCTGTTCCAGCTGAAGCGCATCTTTTTGGGCTCGATTTTTATGTACTTATCCGACTTTACGAGGCGTATAAAAAGTATTATCGAGCTGACTGCATTCGAGATAACTGTCGCGGTTGCAACGCCGCTGACGGTCATTTTGAGAACTATAACAAAGAAAAGATTGAGAATAACATTGAGAACGCCTGACACGGCAAGCGCTATAAGCGGCACTTTTGTGTCTCCAATGCTTCTGAAAATCGCCGCTTCAAAGTTATAGAGCAATATGACGGGCAGACCGATTAGATATATTCTGAAATATATAACCGCAAGGGGCAGGACATCATCCGGGACATTGAGGGAGCTGAGCATCCTGCCGACAAAAAATTCGGCTATCACTACGACTATTGTTCCGCCGACGAGTGCGAATATTATCGAAGTATGTACGGCACGCTGAACGGATTCTTTATTGTTCCTGCCCATGGCGTTTGCGATAACGACATTTGCGCCGAGTGAGATGCCGATAAGAAAGTTCACTATAAGTCCTATAACGGGACCGTTTGCGCCGACCGCAGCGACTGCCGCAGTGCTCTTGTCGCCCGCAAAGTTGCCGACGACGGCGAGATCGGACGCATTGAAAAGCTGTTCGAGTATCGCCGTTGCCGCAACCGGGAGCGCGAACAGCGGCAGCTTGTTCCAGATAGAGCCGTTGAGCATATCTATTTTCTTTGCGCCTGAGCGTTTCATTTCGTTCCCCGCTTTCTTTGAGAGATTTCATGTGTTAGAAAAGTGTTAGAAAACACCTGTTTTGCAAAGGTTGGAGCACAAAAAGAGAAAGACTCGACAATCACGAAAACCATTGATTATCAAGCCTTCTGCGCTGGTGCGGATAACAGGAGTTGAACCTGCACCGAGTTGCCCCGACTAGAACCTGAATCTAGCGCGTCTGCCAATTCCGCCATATCCGCATTTGTACTTCCTAAATTTTACACGGCGGAAGCTACCGAGGGTGAAGCTGAACGCTTTAATCACCGATAAGTTTGGCGGGCACCCTAAGGAACCCGCCATGGTGCGAGAGACGGGACTTGAACCCGTACGGGATTACCACACGCCCCTCAAACGTGCGCGTCTGCCGATTCCGCCACTCTCGCAGGTCTGTTCTGAATCGTTGTCTTTGTTCCCTCAGAACGTTGACTATTATAGCAAAAGGGGTTGTTTATGTCAAGCCTTTTTTCAAAGTTTTTTCAATATTTTTTCCTTTATTTTTGAGCGACGTTTGACGCCTGATTATTCGCTTTCTAAAGCCGTTATTTTGTCGGCGATAGCCTTGAACACCGGGGCGCAGTCCGACGCGCCTCCGCTTCCCCTCTCTTTAAAAACAGTTATGACATAACGGGGATTTTCAGCCGGGAACCAGCCCGAAAACCATGTGTTATATAATTCCTCTCCGTTTTCAAACTTTCCGGTCTGCGCGGTTGCTGTTTTGCCGGCGGCGGTGGTGTTTTTAGGCTTTGCTCCCCTGCCGTTTCCGTTTTCAACTGCGCTTTTGAGATATTTTGAAAGTATCGAGGCAGTATTACCGCTCATAACATACTCGCCCGCACGCTTTTCATGTTCAAAGACAATGCTTGTCCCGTCAACAGCTTTTTCGACAAGGTACGGGGTGTTGTATGCGCCGCCGTTTGCTATGCAGGACATGTAGGCGCAGACGGTGAGCGGAGATGCGGTAAGTGTGCCCTGACCGAACGCAAGATTGGCAACAGCTGCCTTTGAGTCGAGCTCGGAGACTTTCGGCAGATATCCCGATACAGAAGTTATGCCATCGCACAAATCTATAGATTTGCCGAAGCCGAGATCGGAGAGAGTCGATATCATCTTTTCTCTGTCGAGCTTCTGCGCAATGTGGATAAAATAGGCGTTGCAGGAACGCTCAAGTGCGCCGCACATATCAACGACTCCGTGAGCCTTATGCTCATAGCAGCCGAACTCGACGCCGCCGACTTCCGTCACGCCCGTGCAGTCATATTTTATTGACGGAGATATCCCCTGTTCGAGCGCGGCAGCGGCGACGGCAGGTTTGAACACGGAGCCTACCGCAAAAGCGCAAAAAGCGCGGTTGATAAACGGAGAATTGCTGTCCGAAAGGCTCTTCGCCGGGTCGTTTGAATCGAACACCGGTCGGCTCGCGCAGGCTCTTATCGCACCGGTTTTGGGGTCAAGTATAACAACTGCGCCGATGTCCACTCCGCACTCGTCCATGCAGTCTTCGACAATCTGCTGAATTTCGAGATCGAGCGTTAAATATACGCCCGACTCGCCGTACCCTCCGTCGGTGCGAGCGGTTATGTCCGCGCCGGATATAACACGCCCATAGGCATCGACCGGGAACACCGCACTGATACTCCTGCGGTTGTTTTTAAATATGCTTTCAAATGACTTTTCTATCCCGCAGACTCCGCCGCCGTCGGAGTTCGTATAGCCGACGATATGCGCCGCAGGCTGGCGCGGAGAATATCGTCTTTCAACACCTATTATTTTCACATCTTCGCATCCGCTCTCGCTGGACGGCACTCTTACAGCCACGGGACGACCTTTTGAAAGCTTTTCGCGAGCCTGTTCAAAGTCATCGTCATCGAGCATTTTCTGAAGCTCGGAAAGAGCCGCGGCAGTCGGTCTCGCGGCGGCAAAATATTCTGTATAACCGTTTGTTATGAGCCGACCGTTGCAGTCATATATCGGCGCGCCCAAATCCGACAACTCGATGCTGCGGGTATTTTTCACCGTTCCTGCGGCAGTGTCGAGCCCGGTTGAAACGCTTATCAGTTGGAGACAGACCACGCCCATGAGCAGGCAGAATATAAAAAACACAACGACTGCGCGTTTGGGCATAATATCATCTCCGACGGTTGATAAATTTATCATTGACCGTTCGGCGCGATAAAATGCAGGCGCACAGCCGCTTAAAATTAAGTTTTATTTTTCGTCGGTGCTTCGGCGGATAAACGCGCCCGCCGGAACATCGGCATCGCAGTCAAAAGTGAACTCTGCCATGGGATTCGGGGCATTGTCGACGCTCTCTCCGAGGAAATTTTTGAGATTCTTGACGGTGATAACCGTCGGCTCTTTTCCCCTGTTCATTATTTCAAGCTCATCGCCCTCAAAGAACCTGTTGCGCTGGCTGACGGTAAGAGTTCCGTTTTCGCTCTTCACGGCAATCGCCGCCACTTCCCAGCTGCGGACATAGCCGCCTTTATAATATATCTGGGCATCGTCGCGCGGAGAGCCGAAAAAGAAGCCTGTGCAGTAGTCTCTATGACTTATTTTATAGACTTCGTCCACCATCCACTGTGCGGGTTTAAAATCATTTGACGGCGCGGCGAGATAGGCATTGACAGCGCTTCTGTATGCGTTAGTCACAACGGCGGTGTAATATTCCGTCTTTGCCCTGCCCTCGATTTTGAAGCTTGATACACCGGCTTCGATGAGCTCCGGGATATGCTCGATCATGCACATATCCTTTGAGTTCATTATATATGTGCCGCTCGCAGTTTCTTCAACGGGGAAATATTCGCCCCGACGGGTGCGCTCCATGAGGCTGTATTCCCAGCGGCAGGGCTGAGAGCATTCGCCTTTATTTGAGTGCCTGTCGGTAAGATAGTTTGAGAGCAGACAGCGTCCTGAATATGAGACGCACATTGCGCCGTGGACGAAACATTCGAGCTCCATTTCTTTCGGCATTCCGGCTCGGAGGTCGGCGAGCTCATCGAGCGTGAGTTCACGCGCAGATACCACTCTTTCCGCACCGAGGTCAAAGAGCATACGCGCGCTCTCGGCATTGGCGACACCTGTCTGCGTGGATATATGAATCGGCACTTTGGGCGCGTACTTTTTTGCATAAGAGAGCACGCCGAGGTCGGTTATTATCAGCGCATCGACTCCGGCAGCCGAAGCGGATTCAAGAAATTCCGGCAGTTCTTTGAGCTGGGCAGTATTTGGAATAATATTGCAGGTAAGATAAACTTTAACGCCGTTTTCATGGGCAAACGACACGGCTTTTGCAAGCTCATCGTCCGAAAAATTCTTCGGCGCGGCACGCATGCCGAAGCGCGTTCCGCCCATATAGACCGCATCCGCGCCGTAATATACGGCAGCTTTCAGGCGTTCCGCATCTCCTGCGGGCGCGAGGACTTCGGGTCTTATTATATCCATTGCGGCACTCCTTTTCATAGATAAGGGAGCAAGCGTTTTGCCTGCTCCCTGTGATTCAGTTCTGGCTGAAAGCCTTGAGCACATTGGCGTCGTGCTCACTCTTCGTCCTCGCCATATAGATATTTCCGAATTTATCGTGGCAGAAATAATAATATTTGGTGTTTGACGGATAGAGCGCCGCCTTTATTGCTGCCGCACCGGGGTTGCATATTGGTCCGGGCGGAAGTCCCTGCGCCGAATAGGTGTTGTATGCATCGGCATACTTGTTGACGAGATTGACATCGGTTATAGGCGTGACATACTTCTTGATATAATCTTTAGTAGAATCACACTCGAGTCTGCCGGCAGTCTGGGACGGGTTCTTTAGGCGGTTGTGGATAACAGAAGAGATGAGCTTCATCTGGGTATCATCCGCCGCTTCGCGCTGAATTATCGAGGCTATAGTCAGAATCTCGTCGACAGAATAGCCGAGCTCCTTGGCGCGCTTGTCATAAGCGTCAGTCCAGACATCCGAGAAAGCGTCAAGGAATCTGCGGATTGCTATATTTGCGCTCTCGCCTTGGAAGAAATCGTAAGTGGACGGGAAGAGGTAGCCCTCAAGGCGATAAGTTCTGTTTTCGCTGTTCTTTATCGATGAGAGGAACGAATAATCGAACTGCGACTCGCTGATGGCCTTGATGAAATAAGCGGAAGTACAAACGCCGTATTCCTCAAGTCTCGCGGCTATCTGCGGGATAGACCAGCCCTCGGGGAACAACAGAGTAACAGTATTGGGTCCCGCCTGAACGGCGCGGCACTCATAGAGCATACCCTCAACGCCCATACTCGGCTGAAGATAATAGACACCACTTATATATTCCGGCTCGGGAGGGCCGACAAAGAGAACTTTTATCTTATATCCGAGCTTCTGTATCTTGTTGAGTCCGCTCTTCATTCCCGTACCCTTGGCTGCGGAAGATACTTTGTAGAACATCTTGCAGAAGGCTTTGTTGGAAATGAGATCGTTATCGTCAAGAATATCGATTATCTGATTTGTAGTAGCGTTCTGCGGGATATTGACCGTGACTATATCATTGCCGCGGTTTATCGCGAGAACATCGTTTATGCACGAGATGGCTATAAACGAAAGCACAACGGATATGGCGACAATAACAAGTATAAAAACGGTCAGTACAAGTGCGTCCGCGGTCTTATCGGTTTTTGTCTTGGTCTTTGCGGACGCTCCGCCGGAGGATGAGCGAGAACCTGCCGAGCGTTTTTTAGCGGGGCGGCTCGAGAAATATACCTCACCCTTATAGACGGGCACATCGTCCTGCGGCTGAGTCGATGCATTGTCGTCCTCATCGATATGGACAACGAAGTTCTTGACTTTTTCGCGTCTGTCAGGCGTGTCGGGCGTTCCGCCCTGGTCGCCGCTGTAAAGTTTAAGCGTTCTTTTCATATGTAGCTCCTCTCAGCCGTTTGAAATTACCCTTTTTTCCGTCACTACGACATCGGCGCATCTGTCAAATCTTCCGCGCGGAAGCCGATTGCTTATACAGCATTCGTAACATATCCCCGCCGTATCCCCTTTGAAGCGGGACAGGAATCTGTCATAGTATCCCTTGCCGAAGCCGAGGCGATAGCCCTGTTCATCAAATGTGAGTGCTGGTATAATGCACAGCCCCTCGTTAAGATCGATGAGCTTCTCACATTTTGACTTTATCGGTTCGAGTATCCCGTAGGCGCCCTTTTGCAGGTCGTCAAACGAGGTTATATAATAAAACTCCATCTCATGAAGTCCCGGTATACAGCGCGGAACGGCGACTCGCTTCGAGCGCTTCAGCGCGTCTTCGATAAGGGCGTGAGTATCGACTTCTATATCATTCGAGACATAGGTCAGAAGCGTACCGCACTCCCTGTACCGCCAGAGATTCGTCAGGCGGTTGAAGATACGCGCGTCAAGGCTTTTCTTCTCCTCTGCGGTGAACTGCGATCGGAGAAGCCTGCACTTGCTTCTGATAGCCGCCTTTTCTTCTCGTATATCTCTCAGGAGCATTGGAGCGACTCCTCGATTTTCTTCATCTTCGCTTCGCCGACAAAAGCCGCGCCTATTGCGATTCCGAATTTCACGGCGCTACCCATACCTTTGGCGGTTATTATATTGCCGTCCGTCACAACAAACGAATCTGAAAGCTCTGCGCCTTCAAGTTCGCTTTCAAAGCCCGGGAAGCAGACAGCTTTTTTGCCTTTGAGCATGCCCTTGTGGCCGAGTATCGACGGGGCGGCGCATATAGCACAGACAAGCTTTTGGTTTTCATATGCATAGTCAACAAAGGCGTTGACTTTAGCAGAACGTTCGAGATTCAGTGTACCGGGCATTCCGCCGGGCAGAATAACGGCTTCTATATCATCGCCGGGTGTCAGGTCGCTATCCACAGCATCGCACACGGCGCTTATTCCGTGCGCTCCGGTTATGACGTCGGAACCGACGCCGACTATTTTCACTTTCAGATCGGCTCTGCGCAGAACATCGACCGTCGCGAGAGCTTCGACCTCTTCAAAGCCGTTTGCAAGAAATATATATATCATATCTTTTCCCTCCGTTTAACCGAGAGTAAGTCCCATATAGGCGTTTTTTATATCTTTAAGCGCCGATGCCGAATCTGCATTAAGCGGCAGGAGCATGGCGTTGTTGCGGGTCGTGAACGAATCCGCAGAGAGTGGAAAATCAAGCGGAAGTCTGAACGAAAACTCGCTGCATTTGCTCGCCGAGAGCAATGCATGAGCGAGCACAGGTATGCATCCGCGCCTTGCGGCACACTCTCTGATTATCGCCGTTTCGCTTTCTTCGTCAAAGAGTGCATAGGCGGAACTCCTGCCTGATGAAAATGCGGCGACGCTCTTGCAGCCGGCGTTGGCGTTTTCGTCTATTGCGTATTGCAGAGCATCGATATCCCAAACAAAGCAATCAATGCCACAGAGGCAGGCGTTTCTGACCGTCTGCATATTTTCGGCGGTGAGCTCTTCAATCTCAGTGCTTCCGTCCGCGATAAGTTCAAGGTGGCTGCGGTCGATTTTCAGAAGTTTTTCTTCAAAAGCCGGACGGTAGCCGAAGCGGGAATAGTAATCAAACAGGCTGTCCTCCGCCGGAACGAGGCAGATATAATCAAGTCCCGAATCGCGGCACAGCGACTCGGCGGAGCGAAGCAGTTCGCCCATATACCCGCGCGAGCGAAAATCCGGATGGGTGCAGGCGGCATATAAATACGCCGCATCAAACGCCTCCCCTGCTATTCTCACTTTACCGTCAAGCAGATAGAGCGCCGAGCATATTTTCCCGTCCTCGCGCCCGATGAGCGTGTGTTCTGGGACGAAGCGGCTGCGCATAAACGCGCCGATATAGTCGTCGTCATCGCCAAAGCAAGTCTGCCACAGGTCGGTAAGTTCGCCGATATCTTCTTTTAAAGCAGTTGAAATGATCATTTCTTGACCCTTGCCATATATTTTTCGAGCAGGATATCCGGGCAATAAGAGAGCTTTGCTTTGCGCAGTCCCTCGGAACCGGTATCGTCCTCGCGGTTGATGTATTTATACTGCGAGAGAGCGTTTGCGGCAAACTCGCGGTTTATCATCGGATATGCTCCGCGAACATCGGCATAGGCTTTTTCAATATGGGTGCAGAAAACCTCTGGGTTCATCTCCTCGCCGAAGGTGAACGCGACTACTTCGCCGTTCGCTCTGAGCAGTCCGCCGACAAAGCCCAAATCAAAATAGTTTTCAAAGCTTATATTTATTGCGTCAAGCTCATCATCCATCGCCTCAGGGTCTTTTTCCCTGTTTCTGCGCTCCCACTCGGCGTTCATCGCTCTGCACTCATCAAGGTTGTCCGCGGTTATTGGCTCATAGCTCCACTCATTTTCGCGCATAAATGCAGCGATATGATTTCTCTTGCCGTGGAACTTCTTGCCGGGCAGGTTAATAAGATTTTCGGTGAGGTATATATAATCAAAGCTGTCTCTAAGCGGCTCAAAATCGAACTTGCCGGGGAACAGCTCCTCGACCTTTTTCACACACTCGTTGTTGAGACCGAACATCTCGAGTCCGTAGCCTCTTTTGGCGGAATCTTCTTCAATGAGTTCAATCGCTTCTTTCAGATTCCCCTCGCCGACTGGAAAACCGTAAGTCGGTCTTTTGACGCCGTTGTCATCATCGGTGCCGTTGATTGAAAAGAGAAAGCCGTCATGCGATGCGATTCTGATATTATAGACATGCTGCCAGATGAACATATCGCCGAAGCTGTAGTCACAGCCGAAGCGTTTTGCGTGGCTGATAATGGGGGCCACCCACTTTCTGTCCTCAGTTACCGGAGGGCGGAAATCCAACATAAATAACAATCTCCCTGTTTTCAGTCTGCGCTGAGCAAACTTCCCGAATTTAGGATTCAAATAATTATAACAAAATCATACAAATTTTTCAAGAGTCCGAAACGCCAACTGAAAATCGAATCGAAAAGCATTTTTAGTACGAAATGCAGAGAACAAATATATTCTTGGCAGACCTGCGGACTTTATACTTCGCCAAAAGCCAAAAGGGAGCGTACCACATTTCATATAACACCAAAATTTTCAGGCGTTACAGAATACGAAGTACGCTCCCATATATCAAACCGCGGACGGAGCAAGCAGCAGAGGTTCAAGCTGCACGCCCGAGAGCGCGGTAACGGCTGCATCGTAAGTTTTTGAAAAATCGGCGACAATGGAATTCGGCTTTTTTATATGATCGTCCTGGCGCATCGGGACGAAATATATATGCTTTGTGTTGAGCAGTCTGCCTATATTGGCGGCCGCCGCGCCGAGTGCGTCGTTTGTAGAGACGGCGAGCAGCACCGCTCCCCCGTTTCTGATATGCGATTTTGCCGCAAGAGTCACCGGTGTATCATTTATTCCGTTTGCGAGCTTTGCAAGGGTATTCCCCGTACACGGTTCAATGATAAGAATATCTATCATTTTTTTAGGTCCTATCGGCTCGGCATCGGTTATGGTATGGATAACGGGTTTTCCGCAGATATTTTCTATCTCGCGAACAATTTCCTCCGCTTTTCCGAATCGGGTATCAACAGAATATGCGTTTGCGGACATTATCGGAAGAATATCCGCGCCATTTGCTTTTAGCTCCCGCATCTCGGCTATAGCCTTTGAAAGCGTGCAGAACGAGCCGCAAAGGGCAAAGCCCACGCGCAACTGTTTCATCAACTCCCCTCCTTTATAATATTGAGTATAGCATCCGCTATTATTTCTCCCGCCGTTTTGGGCGCCGTCTTGCCTGGCAGAGAACCGGGAACTATAACATTGAGCCCGAGTTCACGCGCGCAGGCAAAGTCGGTTCCGTAAGGGGCTGAGGCGATATCTATCACAAGGCAGTCGCGGCGGAGCGCGGAGAGCGTTTTGCAATCGAGCACGAGGCTCGGAACAGTATTGACAAGCAAATCGAGATCCGGCGCCGTTTTCATGAGTTCGGAGATATTCACGGCATCGAGCCCGCCGGTTCTCGCCCAGGCAAGATCGCTGCATTTCCTCGCCGCGACCGTCACGCGGGCGCCCAAAGCCGCGAGCATATCGGCAAGCACTTTAGCTGTTCTGCCGTAGCCCGTGACGGCGCACCGCGCACCGTGCAGGGTTATCTTCATATTTTCCATGGCTATTTTTATAACGCCCTGCGCCGTCGGCACGGCGTTGTTGACAGCGAGTTCCTCGCGCTCAAAATAGTCAAACACGCGGATACCTTTTTTGAAAAAGCTCGATTTGAGCGCGCCGTCCATCATTCCTGCAAAAACGGTCTGACCACGTTCGAGGGTGTCGGAGAGCTCGTTCAATGTAAGCGTGCTTGAGTTGAGGTGAACGCCGTCGCGGCTGACGGGCAGAGGCAGAATGACCGCATCGGCACGCGCGGCAGCCGAATCTATAGTTTTGTCACCCGTCGGGCACATATGTTCAAAGCCTGCGGGCGGCGAAGGCGCGAATATTTCAACATCGAACCCTTTTTCCGCAAGGCTCTGAGAGGTATAGAGCATACGCTCATCCCCGCCGACGGTCAGAAGTTTTCTGATATTCATCATAGGCTTTCCTCCTTTGCCTCATCCCAGTATATGAACCGCCGGTCGGCTATGTCATAGCTTTGTAACAAAATATTTATAAAAATATATTATATTTTTCTT
>ERZ779877.158-NODE-158-length-79430-cov-18.890998_pt1 | contig 79430 bp, 57 predicted proteins | sample MGYA00511556_ERZ779877 | MGnify/ENA primary metagenome ERZ779877 (study PRJEB29588, sample SAMEA2159338) | human gut metagenome | biome: human gut; feature: human-associated habitat; material: faeces | place: Denmark | collected 2008/2010 ... | reverse complement strand
TTGACTTTAACTACTTAGCGAACGACAGTGAGCGATAACTACTTTAACTTCTTTAACTACTGAAAAAATCATATAACCAACAAGACATTTGACTTTAACTACTTAGCGAACGACAGTGAGCGATAACTTCTTTAACTACTCTAACTACTGAAAAAATCATATCGGCGGCCCGACGATTGCCCCTTTGAAATCCTCGTGTCCGCCCACTACGGCCTCGGCCTGCCTTACCATTCCGTCGAGCGTCTCGTTCGGTTCGGCCAGCGCCGCCATGCTGAGGAACGCGCGGTAGAAAGCCTTTTCCTTTTCATCGTTACCCACAAGGCCGTACGCCTGGGCGGTGTTGAAGATGGTGGCCATGCTGTTGCGGTTGTACCTCAGGGCCTCCTCCCACGCGTATATGGCGTTCCAGTAGTGTCCCTTCTTGTAATATCCCTCGCCAAGGGCGCGCTTCACCACGAAGGCCACGCGCTGGTCGGGCTGCATCAGGCTGAAGGCCAGGTTGAGGTACATTATCCCCTCGTCGGCAAGGTTCATGTCGACGCACACTATCCCGAGGCGGTACAGGCAGCCGGCGTTCTTCATCCCGCTCTTCTCGGCAGCCCTCTTGAGCCACAGGCGGGCCAGCGAGTCGCGCTCGGTCTGCATGTACGTCATGCCGAGCGAGTAGATGGTGTTGTACGTCGAGTCGCCCAGCTCCATCAGGCTGAGGTACGCCCGCTCGGCCGCGTCGAAATCCTTTAGCAGGAAGTTGGCGTCGGCGTACTGCCTAAGCACGGGTATGCACGTCGAGTCGCGCTTCAGGTAGCTCCACGCCAGGTTGCGTCCTATGTTCGGCGAGTAGGCATTGTCGCTGATATACACCTGCGCCACGGCGGCCGTCACCTCGCCGTCCATGGGGCAGCGGCGCAGTATTGCCTGCCCCCATGTCACCACCTGCGCGGTCTCGCCCATCTGGCGGTAGCTGTCGAACACGTAGCGCAGCTGCTCCAGGCTAAGGCTGTCGCCGCCGGGGCCCGCAACGGGCAGCATTGTTGACACGCAACGGCCATAGTCGCCGCGCATGTAGTGGCAGCGGGCCACCTTGCGCACAACAGCCGCCGAGCTGTCAAGGGCCAGCGCCGCGCCGTAATGCTCGAGGGCGCCAAACGTGTCGTGCATTTCCAGACAGCTGTCGCCCAGGGCCACGGGGTCGCCGTCCGTGGCGTGAGACGGCAGCGCGCATATCAGCACGAGCGATAACGACATTATCAATTCTTTCATGTATTATGTGTGCTTCAGGTTGTTTTCCACTCGCAAAAATAAGAAAATATGTCCAAACGGCAAAGGGGCGGGGCGAAAAATAAACTAATTTTATAAGTTATTTAACGTTTATATTTAGTTCTTGAGGCGGCCTACACGGCGTGGCCAGGTTAAAGGACGGCAAACAGAAGACGGCCTCCGGCGCTGCGGAAGAGGGCAAAACGCACGGCAAAAGAGCGCCTTTTACAACGCAATATGCGGCAAAACGCAGGCCTGGAGTTCCGCGTTAGCGCAAAAATAACTATCTTTGCACTAAACGTAATATAAAAAAGGAGATTATGAAAGACTTTGAATGGGCTGAAGGCATGAACTGCGCCGTTACAGTGTGCGACGCTGACGCCACTATCGTTTACATGAACAGGAAGTCGAGGGAGACGTTCGCCAAGCATGGCGACCTGATAGGCAAGAGCCTCATGGACTGCCACGGCGAGCGCGCCCGTGGCATAATAAGGCAGCTGCTGGCCACGGGCGGCACCAACGCCTACACCATAGAGAAGAACGGGCAGCGCAAGATGATTTACCAGACGGCGTACACCAACGACGGAAAGGTAGGCGGACTGGTAGAGATTTCGATGGTGATACCCGACGAGCTGCCGCATTATATAAGGTAAGCGGCCACGACATGATACGGCAAGGGCGGCGCAACCCACACTGATGGGGCGCCGCCCTGCCTGTTTATAATATCATCAGATTATGCCGAAACGGCTCAGCGCGGCAGCCACTCCGCCCTCGTCAACGCTCGAAGTAACGTAGTCGGCCAGGGCTTTCACGTCCTCGCCGGCGTTGCCCATGGCCACCCCGACGCCCGCCTCGCGTATTATCGTCTTGTCGTTGCCGCCGTCGCCGAAGGCCATCGTCTCCCCTATGTCAAGCCCGAGGCGTGCCGCCATGGTGTGCAGGGCGCTGCCCTTGTCGGCGCCGAGCGCCGTTATGTCGGTAAACTCATAGTACCACCTCGCCGAGACGCAGCCCGGCAGCAGCGGCATAAGCTGCCGTTCGGTGGCCTCGTCGATGATGGGCGTCATCTGGATTATGCGCTGGCTGAGCACTTCTTCACGGCTCACGTCCTCGCCGAGATAGCCTACGCCGAGCATGCCGCGGTAAATGCGGTCGACGTCGGGCGTGGGGTTGCACACCGTCAGGTCGCGCTCGCCTATGAGCATCATGGCAAACTTCATCTCGTCCGACTTCTCCACCAGCGCCCGCGCCTCGCCGGCGGGTATCGGCAGACAGCTTACCACCTCGTCGCCTACCACGCACAGGGCGCCGTTAGTCGTTATGTAGCCGTCGATGAGGTGCTCTATCGCCCCTAAGTTGTTGATAAGCCGCTTGGGCCTTCCCGTAGAGATGTATATCCCTACGCCGCGGCGCTTGGCCTCGGTAAGGGCGTCGACGGTAGACTGCGGTATGGAGTGGGTGTTGAAACTGACGAGAGTGCCGTCAATGTCGAAGAAAAGTGCTTTACAGTTCATAATTCGCGGTTGATTATTTCTTATTAGGCCCATTTGGCTTATTTGGCTAATTAGGCACAATAAGCCCGATTGACCCAATAGGCCTGATGGCCAATTTTCTGCAAAATTACGCTTTTTATCTTTCAAAAAAAACGCCTGTATTATAATAAATGTTTATTTTTGCGCTGTTAAATGATTTCTTGACTTAAAGCAAAATGAGCGATTACGACATCATAATGGCCGAGCTGCGCAGTCTCGGCAACGAGGAGAAGCGCCGTGTGTTGAGCGGCTTTTTCAAGACAGGAAAGGGCGAATATGGCGAGGGCGACATGTTTTTCGGCATACCCGTGCCGCTGACCCGTGGCGTGGCAAAGCGCCACAAGGCTGCCGACATGGCTACCGTCAATGCTCTGCTGGACTCTGAATGGCACGAGGCCCGCCTCTGCGCCCTGCTCATTCTGGTTGAAAAAATGAAGAAAGCCGACGCCGACAGCGCCAAGGATATTGTGGAAACATATCTCGCCAGCACGGCGCGCATCAACAACTGGGACCTCGTTGACCTCTCCGCATCTTACATCGTGGGCGCCTATCTGCTCGACAAGCCGCGCGATCTGCTTTACCGTCTTGCTGACAGCGACCTACTTTGGGACAACCGCATAGCGATGGTCTCGACCTACGCGTTCATCAAGCGCGGCGACCTTGACGACACCTTCGCCCTCGCCTTGCGGCTTATCAGCCACCCGCACGAGCTGATGCACAAAGCCGTAGGCTGGATGTTGCGCGAGGCCGGCAAGCGTGACATGGCCCGCCTGAGCGCCTTCGTCGACGCCCACTGGCACGAAATGCCCCGCACCATGCTGCGCTACGCCATCGAGAAGTACCCCGAGGCCGAGCGCAAGGCCGTGCTCAGCCGCCGCCCATAAGGCCTATAAGGAAGGTGTGTCGAAATGGAGTTATCGGGAGTTAACGGGAGTTAGACTGTCTGCCGACCGTCCGTAGTTAACGGACAATAGTCTGAAAACCAATAACAAAGCATTTGTCCGTTAACTCCTGATAACTCCTGCGCGGAGCGCATAACTCCCGATAACTCCATTTTGGCGTAAGCCTGATAGCCCCGATAATAATCCCCGACAACAATGAACACCACCGATATTGCATCATTCTTTTACCCGATAAACAAGAACATGGGCATAACCGAGGCCGATTATGCCAAGACCGACGCCTGCGTGGCCATGGCCGACGCCGTATCACGCACCACTAACCACAGCGTTTACATCATAGACTATAACCAGAGGAGCTTCCTTTACGTGTCGCCCAACCCCATATTCCTCTGCGGCTGCCGTCCCGAAGAGGTAAGGGAGAAGGGCTACGGCCATTACCTGACCGTTGTGCCGGAGGACGACTTGCGGCGGCTCGTAGAGATAAACAACGCCGGATACGGCTTCTTTTACGGCCTGCCGATTGAGCGGCGGCGCGACTTCATCATAAGTTACGACTTCCGTATCCGCCAGTCCGACCGCCATACGCAGCTCATCCACCACCAGCTTACACCCATAATGCTGAGTCCTACGGGCGACATCTGGCTCGCCCTGTGCACCATGTCGCTATCCCACGACAAGCAGCCCGGCCCCGTCGTCATCACCGACAAGGCCAATGCCGACCGCTATGTCTACTCTTTTGCCGGCCGGCGGTGGCGAAAGCAGCCGCAACTTACGCTCACCGACCGTGAGCGCGACATCCTGCTGCTGTCCGCCAAGAGCCTGCAAAACAGCGAAATCGGCGAAAGTATCTTCTTGAGTGCCGACACGGTGAAGTACCACAAGAAGAAACTCTTTGCCAAACTGCACGCCAGGAACATCATCGAGGCCGTCGGCATAGCGGCCAATATAGGGCTTATTTAGGTGGCATGCCTATCTGGCTTATTCGGCTTATCAGACTTATTGGGCTAATAAGGCTTATTTAGGCCCAATAGGCCTGATTAGCCCAATAAGCCCGATAGCCATCTTACATCCTGCCTTTTGCGTCGTGGCCGGCGCCCGTTCCACGGTATTTGCTGCGCGCTGTGTTGAACTTGTAGCGCACGGTAAGGGTCACCGAGCGTGTGTCGCTCCACGATTTGTCGTACATCATGGCGCGTTCAAAGTACATCAGCGTGCCGTCTTTCATTCTATGAAGCAGGTCGTTGCCACGCAGTTCCAAGCTCAGCGCGTCGTTAAGCAGTGATTTTCTTACTCCTATGTTGAGCACGTAATGCTCGTCTTTCATCTCAAGATTCTGCACGTTTCCGCGGCTTTGGAAGTTGAAGTCGGCGTTGACGACAAATCCGGCAGGCAGATTAAAGACATTGTTCCACTGCGCCATGAACACCGGCTTGTTGTACCTGCGCTCCTCTCCGGCGGCCGTCATCGTAAGCCATTGCTTCAACATGCCCGCTCCTATGCTGGGGTTCCACAGCCCGATGGTGGGCGACGCGCTGACGAACACCGTCAACTGCGGCAACCGTCCGTGGTTGATGCGGTTGAGCAGGGTGACGGCCGACTGCCCCTCGACCGTCGTTCCCCAATAAAAAATGTAGTCGCGGTTGAGCTTGTAGCTCACCATCGCCTGCATGAAACGCCACGCCGCAACGGCCGTGATGTCGTGGGTAATGGTGGGTTTCAGGCGCGGGTTGCCCGTCTGCCACGTGAAGCGGTTGGCATAAAGCACGTTGTTGCTCAGCTGGGAGTACGACGGTCGTTGCGTCCTTGCCGCGTAACTAAGCTGGAACTGCACCTTTCCGAGCTGTCCCGAGAGCGACACGTTGGGGAAGAGGTTGTCGTAAGTGCGGCTCTGCGAGGGCATGAACGTGCCGTTGTCGAAGTAGTCGAAGTCGACGTGCTCGTACCTTACGCCCGCGCTGACCTGGCCGAACGGCAGCGGGTGGCTGTACTGCACGTATGCCGCGAGGTTATGTTCGCGTATGCGGCTGTACGACGTCGGCACGTAGCCTTCGGGGTTGATGTAGTCGTCGTGACGGTCGGTGAAGGTGTATTCGCCGCCTACCGAGGCGCTGCCTCCCCACAAGGGATGGGTGAACGAGAGCTTCGTTGCCGCCAACTTGTTGCTTACAACGTTCTCCGACGTCACCGTGCGGTCGTCGTGCTCGGCGCTGTTCTCAAGGTTTTGCGAGCGGTCAGTGTTGTCGGAAGAGTAATAGTCGGCGTCCCATTCAAGCTCTCCCTTGCCTATCTTGCCTGCGTAATAGGCGTTGAGCGAGTGCGTTGGCTTGGCGTCCGAGCGCATTGACGTGGCCGACGACAGCACGTCGAGCCCGCCGTGGCGGTAATTGACGTCCACCTAGCCGTTAAGGTCGGTGTTTTCAGACTGGTTATAGTCGCCGCTGAGCCTGAAGCCGAAGCCGTCGCCCTGGCGTTTCACCGTGCGTATGCGCACCACCGCGCCCCCCGACGCGTCGTAACGCGCGCCGGGGTTGTGGATTACCTCAACGCTCTTGATGTCCTCTGACGACAGCTGGGCAAGCTCCTCCTTGTCGCGCAGCTTGCGTCCGTTGATGTAAATCAGCGGCGTGCCCTTGCCGAACACCTCGAAGCCGTCCTTCTTGCGTTGCAGTCCGGGTATGCGGGCGAGCACGTCGTTGGCCGTTCCCATGCGCGAGAGCACAGACCCTTCGACGTTAGTAATGAGTCCTTCGTCGCCAAGGCGCGTCACGGGCAGCTGCGACTTCACAACCACTTCGCCCAAAACATTCTCGTCGGTCTTCATCCCTATTACACCCATGTCACCCCCGCTACACCTTTTATATATTGTAACGTAACCCACCGACGACACCCTTAGCAGGCGCTCCTGCCCCGAACTGTTGTTTAAGGAGAACGTGCCGTCCTCACGGCTCACCGTTCCGGCGACGTAGGATGAGTCTTCGGGCGAAAGTATCACCACGTTGGCGAACGCCATGGGCCGGCTCTCTTCGTCAACAAGACGTCCGCTAACGGTCTGCGCATGCAGGCTGACGGAAATACCGAACGCCACAGACAAGGCAAAAATAGCTTTCCAGATATTCATAGTTTCCATATCTTTGTTTCCGCTGCAAAGGTAAGTTAAACGACAAGAACGAAATTTACCCCCCCCCGAGTAGTTTTTTGTTAAAAGTGTGCCCATCAGCCTTATCAGGCCCATTCGGCCTATTAGGCTTAAATAAGTCAAATTAGCCTGATGGGCCGAATAGGCCTGATAGGAGGCTGAAATGCCGCCTTTCAGGCGGCGAAAGGCAGCAAACGGGAGGGCGAAAGACGGCCTTTGGTAACCCATTGCAGGTCAGGGCGTTGCGTGGCGGCTGGCGGACAAGGGGCATGCGGCATTCAATTTTATCACCCGAAAACGCCGTATGTCGTTGATTTTTCGTAATTTTGCACTCGATAACAAGTAACTTTCTTAATTCTTAACTCATAATTCTTAATTATAATAAGATGAATATCGAAAGCCAAATAAGCCGCTCGGCGCTCGCCGCCGTGAAGGCTCTCTACGGACAGGAAGTGCCCGAGAAGATGATACAGTTGCAGAAGACGAAGCGCGAGTTTGAAGGACATCTTACACTGGTGGTGTTCCCACTCTTAAAAACATCACGCAAGAAGCCGGAGGACACGGCTGAGGATATGGGCCGTTGGCTGGTTGAGAACGAGCCGGCGGTGGCCTCTTACAACGTAGTAAAGGGTTTCCTTAACCTCGTTGTGTCGCCCCAGGCATGGCTGCAGCTGCTCGCCGACATCAACGCCGACGGGCACTACGGCGAGAAGCAGGCCACGGACGACGCCCCGCTGGTGATGATAGAATACTCGTCGCCCAACACCAACAAGCCGCTTCACCTGGGTCACGTGCGCAACAACCTATTAGGCTGGAGCCTCGCGCAGATAATGCAGGCCAACGGCAACCGCGTGGTGAAGACCAACATAGTGAACGACCGAGGCATACACATCTGCAAGTCGATGCTGGCTTGGCTGAAATACGGCAACGGCGAGACGCCCGAGTCGAGCGGAAAGAAGGGCGACCACCTGATAGGCGACTACTACGTGGCTTTTGACAAGCACTACCGCGAGGAGGTTAAGGAGCTGAAAGCCAAGTACATAGCCGACGGCATGGCCGACGAGGAGGCCGAGAAGAAGGCCAAGGAAGAGGCTCCGCTCATCAAGGAGGCACACGAAATGCTCGTGAAATGGGAACAGGGCGACCCCGAGGTGCGTGCGCTTTGGGAGAAGATGAACTCGTGGGTGTACGCCGGTTTCGACGAGACGTACAAGGCGCTCGGCGTAGGCTTCGACAAGATATACTACGAGTCGCAGACTTATCTGAAAGGTAAGGCCAAGGTGGAGGAAGGCCTCGAGAAGGGACTTTTCTTCCGCAAGGAGGACGGCAGCGTGTGGGCAGACCTCACTGATGAGGGTCTCGACCAGAAACTGCTGCTCCGTTCGGACGGCACGTCGGTCTACATGACGCAGGACATCGGCACCGCCGAGATGCGCTTCAATGACTACCCGATAGACAAGATGATTTACGTCGTGGGCAACGAGCAGAACTACCACTTCCAGGTTCTCTCAATCCTGCTCGACCGCCTCGGCTTCAAGTGGGGCAAGGAGCTTGTGCATTTCTCCTACGGAATGGTGGAACTGCCCAACGGAAAGATGAAGAGCCGCGAGGGAACGGTGGTTGACGCCGACGACCTCATTGCCGAAATGATAAAGGACGCGCGCCAGACGAGCGAGGAACTGGGCAAGTTCAGCGACATGACCGAAGAGGAACGCGCCAACGTTGCACGCATAGTGGGCATGGGTGCGCTCAAATACTTCATCCTGAAGGTTGACGCAAGGAAGAACATGCTGTTCAACCCCGAGGAGTCAATCGACTTCAACGGCAACACGGGTCCGTTCATCCAGTACACCTACGCACGTATCCGCAGCATAATGCGCAAGGCCGCAGAGCAGGGCATTGAGCTGCCCGCAACCCTCGACGGCACGTATCCCGTGAACCAGAAGGAGACCGAGCTAATACAGAAAATGGCCGAATACGGCGCTGCCGTGCGCCAGGCGGGCACGGACTACAGCCCCAGCGGCATAGCCAACTACTGCTACGAGCTGACCAAGGAGTTCAACCAGTTCTACCACGACTACAGCATCCTCGGCGCCGACAGCGACAAGGAGAAAGTGCTCAGGCTCGTTCTCGCGGCCAATGTGGCAAAGACACTGAAGAACGGCATGGCTCTCTTGGGAATTGAAATGCCGGAGAGAATGTAATTTTTTAATTCATAATTCACAATTCATAATTCATAATTGGGCTGGTGAGGAGCAAGGATGACAATATAATTGTTCAAAAGAGCTATGCTTTCAGTCTGCGGTGTGTCAAGCTGTACAAATATCTTTGTAACCGTGACGGTAACTATATTATAGGTAAACAGTTATTAAGAAGTGGTACAAGCATAGGCGCAAACGTGCGTGAAGCATTGCGAGCACAGACCCGTCCCGACTTCACGACAAAGCTGAACATAGCCCTAAAAGAAACCAGTGAAACCGAATATTGGATAGAATTACTGCGTGATGCGGAATATATCTCAACCTCACAAGCTGAAAGTATGCTTTCTGACTGTGTTGAATTGTTGAAAATACTCACATCAATTATAAAGAAGACAAAAGAAAATAATTCGTTATTGAATAATTAAAGAACAACGGAAAACACCCAACCAATTATGAATTGTGAATTATGAATTATGAATTAAATAATCCTCCCGACTACCGTAACGACACAGTGCTTCCTCTTCCAATGGAAGTAAGTGCCGACGCGTGGTCGGTGGATGCGGCGTGCAGCGGCAATCCGGGAAAGATGGAGTACCGCTGCATCGACCTTGCCACGGGGGCGCAGGTGTTCCATTTCGGCCCCATGTTCGGCACGAACAACATCGGCGAGTTCCTTGCCATCGTGCATGCCCTCGCCCTCATGGAGCAGAAAGGGCTGCGCAAGACAATCTATAGCGACAGCTTCACGGCGATAACGTGGGTCAGGAAGATGCAGTGCAAGACCAAACTGGAGCGCAACGCGCGGACGGCGCAGCTGTATAACATCATCCTACGCGCCGAGACGTGGCTAAAGACACACCCCTTCCGCGTGCCCATCATACAGTGGGACACCCGCAAATGGGGCGACATTCCCGCCGACTTCGGACGCAAGTAAAAGTGAGAAGGTGAGAAAGTGAGAAGGTGAGAATACTTTAACTACAAAGGATTAGGCATTTGTCTTAACTCCTTAACTTCATAACTCCTTAACTCCTAAGCATTTGTCTTAACTCCTTTACTTCATAACTCCTTAACTCCTAAGCTAATGACTTTAACTACTTAGCGACCGTAAGGGAGCGATAACTACTTTAACTCCTTTAACTACAAAGAAAGACTCCTTTAACTACATGAAAGAATTGACCGAATTTGAAAAGATGCGCAGCCGTCAGCTCTACGACTTCTCCGACCCGGAGATTATGGCGAGCCTGAGCCATGCCAAGGAGGTGTGCACCAAGTTGCAGACGATGACGATAACGAGCGACGGATACCGCGGGCTTATCGAGGACCTCATACCGGGCATTCCGGAGGACAGCACGGTGTGTCCGCCGTTCCACTGCGACCACGGCAACGGCATAAGCATAGGCCGCAACGTGTTCGTGAACTACAACTGCACCATGCTTGACGGCGGCAACATCACCATCGGCGACAACGTAAAGATAGGACCCAACTGCCAGTTGTACACACCGCAGCACCCCATCGACCACGTGGCAAGGCGCAAGTCTATCGAGACGGCCTACCCTGTAACCATCGGCGAGGACACGTGGCTGGGCGGCGGAGTTATCGTATGCCCCGGCGTAACCATAGGCAAGCGCTGCATAATCGGCGCGGGCAGCGTGGTGACCAAGGACATTCCCGACGACTGCATGGCTGCGGGAAACCCAGCAAGAGTCATAAGGGAGTTAAGAGTTAAGAATTAAGAGTTAAGAAAAAATGCCTTATACATTGTCAGGCAAAATAACAACAAGGCATTTTTTCTTAATTCTTAACTCTTAATTCTTAATTATATCAGCTCTTAATTCTTAACTCTTAATTAAAAAAACATGGACATCCTTTTCGTCTGCCTCGGTAACATCTGCCGCTCGCCGGCAGCCGAGGCTATAATGAAAGAGAAGCTCGGGCAGCTGGGCATGGCGGCTGCCGACGTGACGGTTGACTCGGCCGGTATAGGCTCGTGGCACGAAGGGCAGCTGCCCGACCGCCGAATGCGCAGCCACGGCGCCGACCGCGGCTACGACATAAGCAGCCGCGCACGGCAGATAAGGCGCGAGGACTTCGAGCGCTTCGACTACATCTTCGGCATGGACCACGAGAACATGGCCGACCTGCGGCGCCTGGCGCGCACCGACGAGGAGCGCGGCAAGATACTCTGTGCAGCCGACTTCATGACGCGCCACCCGGGATATGACACCGTGCCCGACCCGTATTACGGCGGCGCCAACGGCTTCGAGCTGGCTCTCGACCTTATCGAGGACGCCTGCGACGGGATAATCGCACGCCTGTTTCCCGACACACGGCCGCACGACACACGACACAACGCTTAACGTATTGATTCACAATGTGTTATGAAATGCCGCCTTTCATCCGACGAAGGGCGGCATTTTGCGTTGAAAACAACGGCACATCGCTTGCCCGTTTGCGGTAAAGCGGTTCTTCAGCAAACCTGTTGGATGACATATAAAAGTCAATCCCGGCCACGAAGGGTTGAATCGTATTTACGGTTATACGGTTGTGCGGTTTTAAGGTTTTGAGGTTTTAAGGTTTTAAGGTTTTGAGATTTTAAGGTAAACATTGAAACCGTATAACCTTAAAACCTCAAAAACCGCATAACCTCAAACATATTTTTTATTTGAATGTTCGGATTGATAACATCCACTTACTTTTAACCGTTGATTCTCAATTTTCCCGCCTGCGTGAATCCCGCAGGCAAGTACTAATTGTACATTTTACACTCAAAAATATTGCAAAACGATTTAGACAATGCAAAATATGCTTATAAATTGACACCTTTTAAATATTAATTTTACATTTTATCTATATACATTCTTGGTTTTTAGTGAATTTTTATTAATTTTGCGGCAATATATACAGTTATTATGCATGAATACTGACACTTGTTGATTTAAGTATTAGTTTTTATACACTTTTTATTCATTTATTTATTAACTTTTAAATTAAGCGTTATGCGAAAAACCCTACTAAACCTGATGCTGCTGCTGTCGGCCACGGCTTTCAGCACGCAGCTTTCAGCTCAGTCGGTTGCCACTCAGTCCGAAAGGAAAGTGGTGCGCGTCAAGCTACAGCGTGAGGTCGCAGACCGTCTGCTCAAGTCGCCGATGACGATGAGCAACGGCGTGGTGACCACAGGCATTACCCCGCTCGACCGCGCCAACCGGCAAGTGAAGGCAGTAAGCATCAAGCGCCTTATCCCCTACTCCCCGAAGTTCGAGGAGAGGCACAAGGCAGCGGGGCTTGACCTCTGGTATGAAGTGACATTCGACTCCGAGGCTGCTACCCCCGCGTCGGCACGCTCGCTCTACAAGACCGTGCCCGGTGTGCAGATTGCCGAGGAAGTAAGGCCGATGAAGCTCATCGGCGAAGGCAAGGCGCGCGTGGTGTCACAGGCCGAACTGGCCGCCAAGGCTTCGGCAGACATGCCGATGAACGACCCCATGCTGTCACAACAGTGGCACTACAACAACGACGGAACCCTGCTGCAGGGCGCGGTTGCCGGCGCTGACGTCAACCTGTTCGAGGCATGGAAGGAGGAGACCGGTAAACCGGACGTTATCGTCGCGATAATCGACGGCGGATTCCAGATAGACCACCCCGACCTGCAGAAGAACGCGTGAACTAACGAGGCCGAGCTTAACGGAGAGCCGGGCGTTGACGACGACGGCAACGGATACACCGACGACGTCTACGGATGGAACTTCGTAATCAACTCTTCCGACGTCTACCAGCACGAGCACGGCACGCACGTGGCCGGAACCGTGGCCGCTGTCAACGGCAACGGCATTGGCGTAAGCGGCGTGGCCGGCGGACAGAACGGCGAGGGCGGAGTGAAGATGATGGCATGCCAGGTGTTCGACTCACGCTCGAACGCCAACGCCGACTTCGCGGCAGCTCTCGTCTACGCGGCCGACATGGGCGCAAGCATTGCCCAGTGCTCATGGGGATGGGACACCGACGGTTACTACGAGCAGGCAGTGCTCGACGCCATCGACTACTTCACGCAGTACGGTGGAGGCGGTGTCAAGGTAAGCAGTGACCCCGACGAGTGGGACTATACCAATGCCAAGATGAACGGAGGACTCTGTATCTTCGCCAACGGCAACACCGGACTGGAAGGCCAATACTATCCGGGCTGCTACGAGCCGGTACTGGCCGTGGGAGCGATGAGCCCCATGCTCACGCCAGCCACTTACTCGACACGCGGCACATGGTGCGACGTGACGGCGCCGGGCGGCGAGATGGACTACGGCGACCCTTACGGAGTGCTCAGCACGCTGCCCAACGGCACGTACGGATACATGGAGGGCACGTCGATGGCCTGCCCGCACGTATCGGGAATAGCGGCGCTCGTACTGTCGAAATACGGCAACCCCGACTTCTCGAACTCTACGTTAAAGTCACAGCTGACATCGTCGGTTAACGACTTCTACACACGCAACCCCGACGTCGAGGGACTGTTCGGAAGCGGATACATCGACGCGTGGAAGGCCCTGCAGATGGGCACCGGCGAGGCTCCCGAGCCCGTCAGCGACTTCACGCTGACACCGTCGCAGGACAACATCCTCATAGAATGGACGATACCGCAGGCCGACGAGGGCAGCGTAGACCACCACGTGATATACTACAGCACCAGCGAGTTCACGGCCAGCACCGACCTGTCGACACTCCGCTCGGTAACTGTGGACACAAAATTCCAGACCTCGGGCGACGCGTTCTCGTACGAACTGGGAGGCCTTGAGCCCACCACGACCTACTACGTAGCCATCGTGGCCGTCAACCGTTACGGCACGCGCGCGGCCATGTCGCCCGTCAAGAGCGCCACGACCAACGAAGGCCCCGAGATAAGCCTCGACAAGACGGAGCTGAGCCTCAATGTCGACGCTGCCAATGGAAGCGTTGCCACCGACCAGCTAACCATCAACAACATAGGCAAGGGTATCCTCGAGTACAGCCTCTCGGCAAACACCGTATCGGAGCAGATATCAACGTCGGCGCTGACGGCCCCGTCACCGGGACGCATAGTGCCCGCAAGCAAGAGCGTGCAGGCATACTCGGCAGTGACTAACTACCCCGTAGTGACAGCCGACTACGTGCAGGAGGACTTCCCGAAAGAGATGACCTACTCTAATGGCATTTACCACTACATCGGCGACAGCGACACGTCGAAGCCCAACGCCCTGGCGCAGTACTTCTACGTAGACCCGACAACGTATCCTGACGGATTCAACCTGACCGCGATAAACTTCGGCGGACCGGGCGAATCGTTCACACCTACAATCGAAATCTATAACGGCTCGCAGTCAATCTCGACGGCAAACCTGCTCACGTCGTTCACGCCCGAGTGGTTCACGTACGGCTATGACCAGGACCTCGAGGAGCAGATATTCTTCGAGCCGGGCTCAAGCTTCTGGGTTGTCGCAAAGTTCCCGGCAGGACAGACCAACCCGCTCGGCGCAGGATACGCCAACGCAGAGAACGTAAACCAGTACAGCTTCTACAGCGGTGACAACGGACAGACGTGGACACAGCTCAAGCAAGTGCTCAGCGAAGGCAACCTCGCTGCCAACGCCGACTCGATAGTATGGGACGTTTACGCCGTAAGCAAGAACCCCAACTGGAGCTCAGTGCTCTCTCCCGAGCCCATCAGCGGCACGGTAAGACCTGGCGGACAGCAGGTGGTAACGATGCAGAACGACGGACAGACCATGCCCAACGGCAGCTACACCTTCAACCTTGACGTCAACACCAACCAGACTGACAAACCCGTGCAGAAGGTGACGGTACGCATGGAAGTAACCGGCAACAAGCCCGAACTGGTAACCGCCAAGGTTGTAGACTTCGGCGAACTGCTGATAGGACAGGAGAAAACGCTGTCCGTAGAGGTTGTCAACAACGGCTACGGAGCCTTCAACGGCGAGTGGGGAGGACTTCAGGCACCCGACAACATCACGTGCAGCTCTACCGAGTTCGAGCCTGCCGACTACTGCGAAGGCTTCGCCCCGCGCTCTACCGGAACGTTCGAAGTGACATTCAAGCCTGCTACGGCCGGCAGCAAGTCGGGCACCGTTACCTTCAAGGACAAAAACGGACAGACATACAGCTTCGTAGTACGCGGCGTGGCCACAAATCCCGCCAAGGCTGAGGTGACACCCGCCACTTACGACTTCGGCGACCTTGAGGTCGGCGGAGAGACAAAGACCACTACGATTACCGTAAAGAACACCGGCGAATACCCGCTGGAGTACGTCTTCCCACGCTTCTCTGACGAGACGATAGGCGACGTTGCTGCCCACAAGTTCGGCTACAGCTACGAGTCTAACCTCAACGGCTCTGACGAGTTCCAGTACGACGGCAACCCCGACCTGCTCAACGAGACCGACATCACGGGCCAGTTCAACAACAACGTATGGCAGTCAGAGGCCGTTGACCTGGGCTTCCAGTTCCCGTTCTACGGCGAGAACTACTCCCGCGTGTACATCAACGACCGCGGCGGCGTGGCGTTCAACCAGATAGACGGCAACATCACGTGCATGGTGCCCGTGGCAAGCTGCGTAGAGGGCCTTGGCTACATCTCGGCATTCGCATGCTCGGGCAACCTCTCGATGGGCGCCAACAGCAAGATAACCTACGGACGCCAGGACGGCAAGTTCACCGTGAAATACAAGGACGTGCTGGCTCCCGCCCTTGACGGCGGCGACCAATACACGCCAGTAAGCTTCCATATGTCGCTCTGCGCTGACGGAAGCGTTGAGGTATATTACGACGACTACGACCGCACCACGACCTTCAACGAAGGCCAGAACGTATTTGTCGGCGTGGCCGACGTTGACTGCGCCGACCCGTTCGTGGTAACCGACAACGAGGCTGCGCTCGAAGGCAACACCCTCTACCAGCAGATAACCACCGGCTCGGCAATACGCATCGTGGCGCCGGCAACGTCGATGGTATCGCAGCTCTCAAGCCCGAGCGGCGTCGTGGGAGTGGGCGAAAGCAAGGAGATAACCGTAACGGCTAAGGCCGTTGAAGGCATGTACGCTGGCGAGTTGAAGAACAACCTGACCATGATCACCAACGACCCGACGACCCCGAGCGTAAACATCGCGCTCACGGCCAACATCACCGGCGACGGACTCGTGCCCGTGGCACAGCTCGACGCGACGTCGGTTGACTTCGGAGAGGTGTTCCGCACGGCTACGGAGATACGCCCCGTGCTGCTCAGCAACAACGGAACCAACGACCTCGTCGTAACGTCAGTAACTGTAGAGGGCGGCAAGTTCACCGTGCCCGACGACGTAGCCAAGGGCTTCACCATCAAGCCCGGATACGGCAAGGACATCATGATAACCCTGCCTACAGAGACTGAGGGCGAGGTAAGCGACGTGCTCACCGTCAACTACCAGGACGGAACGTCGGCACAGGTAACGCTCAGCGGTAAAGTCATCGGCTGCCCCGAAATCAGCGTTACGCCGGAAAGCGTGACGGTTGACACGCCCTACGGCACGGACATGGCACAGACGCTGACCGTCAACAACGGCGGCAACGAGGCGCTGACCTTCTCGGTTGAGCCCAACGCATGGTTCAACATAACCAACCTTGAGACCGACGAGAACTCGTCGCTCGGCTACATCTACAAGTCGAAGACCGACTACGACGAGATAGAGTACAACTGGATCGACATAACCAACGACCCGGAGACCGAGCACCAGGACTTCACTTACTACATTGACAAGACCGACTACTACACGGTTGAGCTGCCCTTCGAGTTCCCGTTCTACGGCAAGAAGTACAAGACGATGTACATCTACAACACCGGCTTCGTATCGTTCAGCCAGCACGAGGACTACAAGGAGTTCCCCGCTCCGCCGGCTACGTTCCCGACCACGGAGACGTTCTACACCAACATCATAGCTCCCTTCTGGGGCAACCACTCGATGGACGTCTCGACGACGAACGGAACTTACTACAAGGCCGAGGACGACCGTGTAATCATCTCGTACATAGGCTACGCCAACAGCATGATGCTCGGCATGGACTTCCAGCTCATCCTCAACCGCGACGGCAGCTACAAGTTCCAGTACCTGCTTGAGGACGGCGGCGTGATGAGCGGCGTGTTCGGACTTGCCGGCATGCAGGACGAGACAGGAGAGACGGGCTTGCGTCTGCCCGACCAGTGCATCGCCACCGGCAACGCGGTAGAGTTCTATCCCGTAAAGACCTTCACAGTGCCCGCAGGAGGCTCTGTCGAACTGCCCATCGAGGTGCTGGCCGACAGCCTTGGCGGCAACTACGAGACAACGCTCGTAATGCAGACCAACGTGCCGACTAAGCCCGTCGTAGAGATTCCTATGGCTATCAGCATACAGGGCGAGCCTAATCCGGTGATACCCGACGCTATCGTTGACGAGGCCGTAGTAGGATCCAACCTCACCGGCTATCTCGAGACCGAGTTCCAGGTGGCAAACACCGGTTCAAAGGCATTCAAGATAACCAACGTAGAGTTCGCTCCCGACATGATGACAACTCCCGCGCAGCTCTTCGTCTACGCAGAGATGCAGCAGGGCGGCGGTATCGACCCGGGACCCCTCAGCGTACAATCTTCCGACAGCAACATGGGCTGGATGCAGTACGACGGCCGCGAGCTGGAAGTAGGCAAGGAGCCCGTGAGGTTCGCCATCTGGACGTTCGAAACGGGCATGACGTTCACGGTTAACGCTCCGGTGAAACTGACGTTTGAGGGAATTGACGTCACAGAGCAGGAGATTCCTGTCGACATCAGGATGACCGAGGCTCCGCTGCTCGTCACCACCCCTGCCGAAGGCGTGACCATCGGCGGCGTAGACGTCAACAACGACTACACGGGCAAGGGCAGCATGACCATCAAGAACGAAGGACAGTACAAGCTGACCTACTCGCTCCGCATGGACCCGACCGGCATAGGCGAGACTCCTGAAGTGCCCGGCGGCGAAGGAGGAGGCGGCATAGCTCCATGGTCAACCAACAAGGGCGTGTACAGCCTGACCGAGGCCGAACGCGACTCGCTCATCAAGGCTTCCTGCCGCGGAATAGAGCCCCACACGGTATTCGAGGGCTTCCCCTACGACGTGCCCGAGGGCTACGACTGCAGCAACATACTGTACTATCCGATACTCGGAGTGACGAGCCCGAAGACATACATGATAGGCTCGCGCGACAACGTCAACAACTTCATCGCGGCTACGCGCTTCGTCGCTCCCGCCGAAGGATTCAACCTGTCAAAGCTCTTCTTCTACGGAACGATAGGCACACGCGAGAATGTCGACTTCGAGGCCCAGGTTATCCAGGGCGGCGACGTAGCGGCAGGCACCGTGATAGGACAGGGCACGCTCAGGGTTGAGCGCGAGACTCCAATCGACGGCCACTACATGGGCGAACCGCGCATGCTCGAGTTCGACAAGGACGTGTACATCAACCCAGGCGACACCTTCTACGTAGCGCTGAAGTATCCTACCGGAGAGGAAGTGATGGCATACGTACCACAGAAGGAGGACGCAATGGAGGAAGGACGCTTCATGGCATACAACGCCACTACGGGATGGTATGACCTCGGAGCGGCAATGTACGAGAGCTACTACTCTTCGTTCGGCTACTTCATGACGTGCATCGAGGACGTGCCCGGCAAGCCTTGGATAAAGCTGCTCACGACCGAGACCGATGGCGAGCTGGCAATAGGCGAGGAGAAGACCGTAGAGTTCGAAATCAACGGCGAAAGCTCATACTTCGACCACGGCAACAAGGCCGTAATCGTAATCAAGAGCAACGACCCGACACAGCCGGTTGTCAACTACCCGATAACGCTCAACAAGAACGCGGCGCCCGTTGTAACCCTGCCCGAGGGAACGATAACCGTACCCGAAGGCTCGACAGCCGAGATGGTAATAACCGTCGAGGACACCGAGGGCGAGGCATTCACCACAAGCGTAAGCGACGAGAGCGGCATAGCAACCGTAAGCAAGTGCACACTGACAGCTTCAGACGGTACGGAAACAACTGTTGAAGCCGTTGAAGGCACAATTGAAGTACCGGCAGGCAGCAAGCTGCAAATGACCGTAACGGTAGCTCCCGACTACGGCACTGCAGGCCAGCACACTGCGGTAATCACCGCCGAGGACGCTTCGGGTAACTCAACAGATGTACAAGCTATCTACAACGTAGAGTTCACCAACCGCGCCCCGGTTTACGAAGGCGACGACGAGATGACCGTATACGTAGGCCAGACATCTGGCGTGATAGCATACTCGACAATCTTCAGCGACCCCGACGACGACGAGATGACCTTCACGGCAGAGCTGTCAGACAGCCCGGCTGCAACGCTCTACCCGAGCGTTGACGGATTCATCATCGGCGGCAACGCGGCAGGCACGGCCGAGCTGACGCTGACCGCTACCGACGCCAGCGGCGCAACTACCGAGCAGAACGTAACCGTAAACGTGGCACCGGCCACCGGCATAGGCAACGTTAACGCAGGCAAGGACATCAACGTAAGCCCCAACCCAGTGGTAGACAGGCTTAACGTAGTCCTCGGCAACGACGCCGACAACGTGAACTACTACGTTTACGACAACGCCGGCAGCCTGGTAGCGACAGCGCACGCAGCCCACAAGGCGGCAGGCGAGGCACAGACCATCGACATGAGCAGCCAGGGCGCAGGCATATACCGCGTCAAGGTGACAACTGCCGACGGCGTGTTCAACGCTACGGTACTGAAGAAATAAACATCGGCATGACAACAATCCGACCGGCTACGGCCGCACGGCGCGGCAGCCATAAGCGCCCGCAGTGCAACAGCCTGTAAGCCAGGACATTAAAAAAGGCCGCCTTTCACATGATGAAAGGCGGCCTTTAATGTTATTGTTTTTACTCTTTTACCTTTTAAAAAAGAGCTTTTCACAGGTGCACGTCGGCCACGGCGCGTCCGCTGGGCTCGTTCTGTCCCTTGAACGATTCGTCCCAGGCCAGCGCCTCGGCGGTGCTGCACGCCACGCTGGGCACGCTGGGCACTGACGCGGCCGCGCTGTCGCTGGGGAAGTGGGCGGCGAACATCGTGCGGTAGAGATACTCCTCCTTGTTGCGCGGCGGGTTGACAGCAAAGCGCTCGGCGGCATGGCTCATCTCGTCGTCGGTCACGCTGTCGTCGGCTATGCGCTTGAGGGTGTCAATCCACGAGTAGCCCACGCCGTCGCTGAACTGCTCCTTCTGCCGCCAGGCCACCTCCTCGGGCAGCATGTCGGCGAAGGCCGAGCGCAGGATTTTCTTCTCCATCACGTCGCCCGGACACATCTTTGCCGACGGGTTGACGCGCATGGCCACGTCGAGAAACTCCTTGTCGAGAAACGGCACGCGGCCCTCTACGCCCCACGCCGCCAGGCTCTTGTTGGCGCGCAGGCAGTCGTACTGGTGGAGCTTGGAGAGCTTGCGCACCGTCTCCTCGTGAAACGCCTGCGCCGACGGCGCCTTGTGGAAGTAGAGGTAGCCGCCGAACACCTCGTCGGCGCCCTCGCCCGAAAGCACCATCTTTATGCCCATGCTCTTGATGACGCGCGCCAGGAGATACATCGGGGTGGAGGCGCGCACGGTGGTAACGTCGTAAGTCTCGGTAAAGTAGATTACGTCGCTCAGCGCGTCGAGTCCTTCCTGTATGGTGTAGTTAATCTCGTGGTGCACGGTGCCTATGTGGTCGGCCACGAGGCGCGCCTTTGCCAGGTCGGGGGCGCCGCGCAGGCCCACGGCGAACGAATGCAGGCGCGGCCACCACGCCGCGTCGCGTCCGTCGTCCTCGATACGCCTGCCGGCATGCCTTGCCGCCACAGCGCTTATGATTGACGAGTCGAGCCCTCCGCTGAGCAGCACCCCGTAGGGCACGTCGCTCATCATCTGGCGGCATACGGCACTCTCGAGCGCGCGGCGCAGCTCCTCCTCATCAGCCCTGTTGTCCTTAACGGCTTCATAACTGAACCAGTCGCGCTCGTAGTACCGCCTTATCTTGCCGTCACGGCTGCTCAGGACGTGCCCCGGGGGGAACGCCTTGTAGCGGCGGCAGTTGCCCTCAAGGGCCTTCAGCTCGCTCGCCACGTACAGCGTGCCGTCGTCGTCATAACCTATATATAGTGGAATCACGCCGATGGGGTCGCGCGCTATGAGGTATTCGTCGCGCTCGGCGTCGTAAAGGGCGAAGGCGAATATGCCGTTCAGGCGGTCAAGAAAGTTGGCCCCATAGTCGCGGTACAGCGCGAGGATTACCTCGCAGTCGCTGCCCGTCATGAACCTGTACTTGCCCTCGTACTGCCGGCGCAGCTCGCGGTGGTTGTATATCTCGCCGTTGACGGCCAGCACCTGCTTGTTGTCGGAGCTGAACAGCGGCTGCCGTCCCGACTCGGGGTCGACAATCGCCAGCCGCTCGTGCGCCAGTATGGCCGACCCCCCGGTGTAGATTCCGCTCCAGTCGGGGCCGCGGTGGCGTATCTTACTGCTCATTCGCAGCGCCTTCTGCCGTAGCTCGGGCGTCTGCTCCTTGATGTTGAAAATGCAAACTATTCCACACATTGGTAATTAAGAATTAAGAGTTAAGAATTAAGAGTTAAGAATTAAGAGTTAAGAATTAAGAGTTAAGAATTAAGAATTAAGAAAATATGCCTCGATGTTAATCAGCAAAGCTATTTTTCTTAACTCTTAATTCTTAACTCTTAATTCTAATTATATGCGCTCTCTCCGTGCTCGTAAATGTCGAGTCCTTCCTCCTCAACGCGCTTGTCAACGCGGATGCCTATCGTCTTGTCGACGATTTTGTAAAGTATGAAGGTCACCACGGCGCTGAACACTACCGACACGAGCGTTGCCACGAGCTGTACGCCCAGCTGGTGCCAGTCGCCGTAGAGCGCACCCTCAACGCCGCCCTCGCCCGTAACGGCCTGCGTAGCGAACACTCCCGTAAGGATAGAACCCACGATACCGCCGATACCGTGAACACCGAAAGCGTCGAGGGCGTCGTCATACTTGTATTTCGGCTTCACCACCGCTACCATGAAGAAGCATACGATGGGCGTCACCAAGCCTATTATGAACGCGCCGAGCAGGTCGGTAGAGCCGGCGGCGGGAGTGATGGCCACCAGTCCGGCCACGGCGCCCGTGCATGCTCCTACGGTAGTGGGCTTCTTGTTGCACAGCCAGTCGATGGCCATCCATACCACTGCTGCCGTTGCCGTGGCGATATGCGTCACGAGGAACGCGTTGGCGGCGATACCGTCAGCAGCCAGTCCGCTGCCGGCGTTGAAGCCGAACCATCCGAGCCAGAGGAACGACATGCCCATGAACACGAACGTGATGTTGTGCGGCGTGATGGGATGTCCCACGCGGTAGTCCTCCCTCTTGCCTATCATCAGCGCCATGACGAGCGCCGATATTCCGGCGTTGATGTGCACTACGGTGCCGCCGGCGAAGTCGATGGCTCCCATCTCCTGCAGGAATCCGCCGCCCCATACCCAGTGGGCCATCGGGAAGTAGGCTATCACCGTCCACAGGATGATGAACACCATGTAGCCGCTAAACTTGATGCGCTCGGCAAACGCGCCGAGAATCAGCGCCGGCGTGATGAGCGCGAACATGCACTGGAACATTACGAACGTAAGCTCGGGTATGTTGCCAGTGGTGAGCGTCGACGTGGTTATGCCGCTCAGGAACGCCTTGTCAAAGCCGCCCATCACGGCGAACAGCGGGCTGCCAGAGTCCTTGAAGCCCGTGCCGAAGGCCCACGTATAACCTATCGCCACCCAGAGTATGCTGACCACCCCGACGATGAGCATGGTCTGCATGAGCACGCTGAGCACGTTCTTCTGCCTCACCAGTCCACCGTAAAACAGCGCTATGCCCGGGATTGACATAAGAAGCACCAGCACCGTGGCAACTATCATCCACGCCGTGTTGCCGCTGTCGAGCACAGGCTCGGCTGTACCGGCCAGCGCCGCCGTGGTTGACAACAATGCCGTAAGCGCCGTGACGGCCGCCCTACGGCCCGCAAGATATCTCATAATATGCTTTCTCATAACCTTAAATATTTTATGTTTTTTTACTTTTTCACCTTTTTACCTTTTCACTTTTTCACCATTACTCCTCCTGTTCTGCATTGTAAAGGGCTATGTCGCCGCGCTCGCCGGTGCGTATGCGCACGGCGTCCTGGACGGGAATTATGAATATGCGCCCGTCGCCTATCTCGCCGGTACTGGCGGCCTTCAGTATAGCGTTGACCGCCTTCTCGACGTTCTTCTCCCTCACCACGAGCGACACAAGGGTACGCTCTATCGAGCTTGTGTCGTAAACAATGCCGCGGTATATGCGCCCCTGCCGCGCCTTTCCGTTGCCGCGCACGTCATAATAAGAGAACCATTCGATGTCGGCCTCAAGCAAAGCCTTCTTCACGTCCTCAAACCTTGACTTACGGATAATTGCTTCAATCTTCTTCATAACTTTCTCTCTTTTTGTTATATAAATAATAAATGTATTATCAATAAGAAATATTTTTCCGCAAAATTACAGCTTTTTGTTATTTAAAACAATATTTTTAATACATTATGCAACAATAAAACGATGGTTATTTATAATTTTGCTACATTTTAGACTGTTTTCATTTCAATCTGCAATTATCAGTCCACGATATCAAGCAGATTGTTATATAAACGAGCAATTGCGTAAATTTAAGCAACAAATATTGTTTAAACACTTCCAAAATTACACTTTATTCGTTTTTAGCTTACGTTTTATTTTAATCTGAAAGTTTACCGCCCGCTCACGTAAAATATAGTAAGCAATAAAGTTAAATACTTGTATTATTGGCCCGATAATATTTCATTGTAAAACAAAATGTTGTAAATTTGCAGACAAATAAAGACAAAAGGATATATAACAAGATAAAAGCCGAACAAAATGACACAGCGTATTGTAAAGTTTACGAAGATGCACGGCGCAGGCAACGACTACATCTACGTGAACACCTTAATATATAATATTCCTGATCCGGCGGCCGTCGCCGTAAGATGGAGCGACCGCCACAAGGGCATAGGCAGCGACGGGCTGGTGCTCATCGGCGCCGCAAGCTCGCCAGAGGCCGACTATTCGATGCGTATCTTCAACGCCGACGGCTCGGAAGCCATGATGTGCGGCAACGCGTCGCGCTGCATAGGCAAGTACCTTTACGAGAAAGGCATGACGGACAAAAGCGTAATACGCCTCGAAACCCTGTCAGGGATAAAGACGCTGAAGCTGCACATAAATGATGGAAAAGTTGAGAGAGTGACCGTGGACATGCTATGCCCGGCATTTGACGTGCCGGCGCAGTATGCCCCGGGTTGCAGCGACGGAAGCGACGGCACGTTGCTTGCCGACGGCAGGCTCTTCGGTGGAACGTTCGTCTCGATGGGCAATCCGCACTTCGTCACTTTCGTCAACGACATCGCCACGCTCGACATAGCCCGCTACGGCAGCATACTGGAGCGCCACGCGGCGTTTCCCTCAAGATGCAACATCGAGTTCGCCCAGCCCATGGCAGACGGTACAATACGCACCCGTGTGTGGGAGCGCGGCAGCGGAATAACCATGGCATGCGGCACTGGAGCCTGCGCGACAGCCGTCGCGGCAGCGCTGACCGGACACTCCGGACGCTCAAGCCGCATCGCGATGGACGGCGGAACGCTCGACATAACATGGCAGGAGGCCGACAACCACGTCATGATGGCAGGCCCGGCCGAGTTCGTGTTTGAAGGAGAAATAAACTTAGACAATTAAGAGTTAAGAATGAAGAATTAAGAAAAAATGACTCAATATCAGGCCCATTAGGATAATCAGGCCTATTCAGCTTATCAGGCCCATCTGGCTCATTAGGCCCAATTAGCCTGATTAGCCAATTAGCCCAATAGCCAAAAAACTTAACAACAATAAAAGACTTAGCACTATGGCATTAATCAACGAGCATTATCTGAAACTGACAAAGAATTATCTCTTCGCCGACATCGCCAAGAAGGTAAACGCCTTCAAGGTGTCACACCCGAAGAGCAACGTCATCAGCCTCGGCATTGGCGACGTAACCCAGCCGCTCTGCCCGGCGGTGATCGAGGCCATGCACAAGGCCGTGGACGACATGGCCACCAAGGAGGGATTCCACGGCTACGGCCCTGAGCAGGGCTACATGTTCCTGCGCGAGGCGATAGTGAAGAACGACTTTCTGCCGCGCGGGATACACATCGACCCGTCGGAGATATTCGTCAACGACGGCGCCAAGAGCGACACGGGCAACATAGGCGAGCTGGTGCGCTGGGACAACAACTTCGGCGTGACCGATCCTATCTATCCCGTGTACATCGACTCCAACGTAATGTGCGGCCGAGCCGGCACATTGGTGGACGGCAAGTGGAGCAACGTAACGTACATGCCGTGCCTTGAGGAGAACAACTTTGTGCCCCAGATACCCGACCACCGTGTCGACATAATCTACCTGTGCTACCCCAACAACCCCACGGGCACGGTGATCAGCCGCGACGAACTGCGCAAGTGGGTCAACTACGCGCTGAAGAACGACACGCTGATATTCTACGACGCGGCTTACGAGGCGTACATCCAGGACCCCGACATCCCCCACTCCATCTACGAAATCAAGGGCGCAAGGAAGGTGGCCATCGAATTCCACAGCTACTCAAAGACGGCAGGCTTCACCGGAGTGAGGTGCGGCTACACGGTAGTGCCCAAAGAGCTGACCGCCGCCAGCATGGACGGCAGCGAGCGTTACCCGCTCAACCCCATGTGGGACCGCCGCCAGTGCACCAAGTTCAACGGCACGAGCTACATCAGCCAGCGCGCCGCCGAGGCGATATACACCCCCGAGGGAAAGGAGCAGGTGAAGGCCACTATCGACTACTACATGGGCAACGCCCGACTGATGCGCGAGACTTTGCAGAAGCTCGGGCTGAAGGTCTACGGCGGAGAGAACGCCCCCTACCTATGGGTTAAGACCCCGAACGACACGCCCAGCTGGAAGTTCTTTGAGCAGATGCTCTACGGCGCCCAGGTGGTATGCACACCCGGCGTAGGCTTCGGACCGAGCGGCGAAGGCTTCGTGCGACTGACATCCTTCGGCGACCGCGACGACTGCCGCGAGGCCCTGCGCCGCATAAGCGAATGGATGATGAAATAAATTAAGAGTTAAGAATTAAGAGTTAAGAAAATATGCCTATCAGGCTTATTGGGCCTATTTGGCATATTAGGCTTATCCAGCCAATTTGGCTTATCAGCCTTATCCGGCCCATTAGGCTTATTATTAATTAATAAAAGGAGGAAAAGTTATGAAAATCTTGAGAAAAAGTGCAGTGTTAGCAGTAGCGTTAACAACCCCCATGGCTTCCGTCATGGCACAGGACAAGGTAGAGGCCACCGTACAGGCCGACTTCGTGAGCAGCTACATCTGGCGTGGCCAGGACCTGGGCGACGTCAGCCTGCAACCCACCCTCGGCGTGGCGTACAAGGGATTCTCGCTAACGGCGTGGGGAAACGTAGGCCTCTCCGACAATGACGACACCAAGGAGTTCGACCTGACGCTCGGATACAGCACGGGAGGATTCAACATCGGCATTACCGACTACTGGTTCAACTCGCCCAACGACCGCTACTTCAGCTACGCCGCCCACGAGACGTCGCACGTGTTCGAGGCCAACATAGGCTACGACTTCGGCCCCGTGGCCGTGCAATGGTACACCAACTTCGACGGCAACGACGGCACCAACAGCGACGGCGACCGCGCCTACTCGTCATACTTCGAGGTCAGCGCCCCGTTCAGCCTTGCCGGGTGCGACTGGACAGCCACCGTCGGCGCCGTGCCCTACGCCACGAGCTTCTATGCCGACGCGGGCGGATTCGCCGTCACCAACGTGTCGGTAAGGGCAAGCAAGGACATCAGGATAACAAAGAGTTTCAGCATACCGCTCTTCGCCGGCGTAACGGCCAACCCGAGCACGGAAAAAGCTTACCTGGTGTGCGGATTCACGCTACGACCGTAACAAAATGCATAATTATTCCGTCAAATTACAAATAAAATGAAATTAAACCTTATCTTTGCAACGGATTAGCCGCCTGGCGGCAGACAAAAGGCCGTCTTCCGGCACGTGAAAGGCCGCGAACGGCAGCCCGAAACGCCACCTTTGGCAATAGGCGGGGCCGACAGTAAGGAAACATGACCATCCGTACACAGCCAACTGTAGAGATGTTGATTGAATGCGGACATCCATAAAAAGAAAGGAACATACAAATAATAAAACCCTCACAAGATGACAAACTTAAGATTTCAGGTTGTTGAAGAGGCATTCAAGAAGAAGCCTTTGGAAGTTATCGCGCCCGTTGAGCGCCCGTCGGAGTACTTCGGCAAAAACGTGTTCAACCGCGCAAAGATGTACAAATACCTGCCGCCGTCGGTTTACGAGAAGCTCATCGACGTAATCGACAACGGCACCCGACTCGACCGCTCCATAGCCGACGCCGTGGCAGCGGGCATGAAGCAGTGGGCCGAGGAGAACGGCGTGACACACTACACGCACTGGTTCCAGCCACTGACCGAGGGCACCGCCGAGAAGCACGACGCCTTCATCGAGCACGACGGCAAGGGCGGAATGATTGAGGAGTTCTCGGGCAAGCTGCTCGTTCAGCAGGAACCCGACGCCAGCTCGTTCCCCAGCGGCGGAATACGCAACACATTCGAAGCCCGCGGATACTCCGCGTGGGACCCCACATCGCCCGTGTTCATCATGGACGACACGCTCTGTATCCCCACAATATTCATATCCTACACCGGCGAGGCGCTCGACTACAAGGCGCCGCTGCTGCGCGCGCTCCACGCAGTCAACCTGGCCGCAACGGACGTATGCCACTACTTCGACCCCAACGTGAAGAAAGTGACCTGCAACCTCGGATGGGAACAGGAGTACTTCCTCGTTGACGAAGGACTCTACTCGGCACGTCCCGACCTCATGCTCACCGGACGCACACTCATGGGACACGACTCGGCGAAGAACCAGCAGATGGACGACCACTACTTCGGAACCATACCCGACCGCGTGCAGGCGTTCATGAAAGACCTCGAGATACAGGCCCTCGAGCTGTCGATACCATGCAAGACCCGCCACAACGAGGTGGCCCCCAACCAGTTCGAGATAGCCCCGATATTCGAGGAGACCAACCTCGCCGTCGACCATAACATGCTCCTGATGTCGCTCATGAAGAAAGTGGCCCGCAAGCACGGCTTCCGCGTGCTGCTGCACGAAAAGCCCTTCGCAGGCATCAACGGCTCGGGCAAGCACAACAACTGGAGCCTCTCCACGGACACGGGCGTGCTTCTCCACGCTCCCGGCAAGACGCCTGAGGACAACCTGCGCTTCGTAACCTTCATCGTAGAGACACTCATGGGCCTATACCGCCACAACGGACTCATCAAGGCCTCGATAATGAGCGCCACCAACGCCCACCGTCTCGGCGCCAACGAGGCACCGCCGGCAATCATATCGTCGTTCCTCGGCACACAGCTGAGCGACCTGCTCGACCACATAGAGAAGAGCGACAACGACGCCCTGCGCAACATGACAGGCAAGCAGGGCATGAAGCTCGACATACCCGAGATACCCGAGCTGCTCATCGACAACACCGACCGCAACCGCACCAGCCCGTTCGCCTTCACGGGTAACCGCTTCGAGTTCCGCGCCGTAGGCTCCGAGGCCAACTGCGCCAGCGCGATGATAGCCCTCAACACGGCCGTTGCCGAGGCACTCGTCGACTTCAAGCACCGCGTCGACGCACTTATCGAAAAAGGACAGGACACCACCGACGCCATAATCGACATCCTGCGCGACGACATCAAGACATGCAAGCCCATACGCTTCGACGGCAACGGATACTCTGACGAATGGGTGGAAGAGGCCAAGCGCCGCGGACTCGACTGCGAGACAAGCTGCCCGCTCATCTTCGACAGCTACCTCAGCGACGACTCAATCAAGATGTTCGAGACCATGAACGTCATGAACCGCAAGGAGCTCGAGGCACGCAACGAAGTGAAATGGGACACCTACACAAAACGCATACAGATAGAGGCACGCGTAATGGGCGACATCACGATGAACCACATCGTGCCCGTAGCAACCCACTACCAGAGCCAGCTGGCCAAGAACGTGCAGAACATGCGCCAGATATTCCCCGCCGACAAGGCCGACAAGCTGTGCGCGCGCAACATGAAGCTCATCGAGGAGATAGCCGAGCGCACGCAAGCCATCGAGACAGGCGTAGAGGAACTCATCAACGCACGCAAGGTGGCCAACAAGATAGAGAACGAACGCGAGAAGGCAATAGCCTACCACGACACCGTGGAACCAAAGATGTCGACCATCCGCTACCACATCGACAAGCTCGAGCTGATAGTAGCCGACGAACTCTGGACATTGCCCAAGTACCGTGAACTGTTATTCATAAGATAAAGATAAAATACAAATTTATTCATGACTTGAAATCAATCAATAGGATTGAGCAATCTATTTCTTTTATTGGTTGTTTAAGTTTGAGGCGCGGAACGGCTGTGAAGCCACTTCCGCGCTTATTTTTTCCTATAACGAAAGGCCGCCTCCCGCCATGCGAAAGACGGCAAACCGCACACCCAAACACGGCCTTACGCACGACGGAAAGCCGCCAACCGCACAATGTGGAAAACCCTGTGGAAAACCATGTTGACAACATGCGCATTATCCACCGGAGCAAGCCACCGCCCACGCCGGCAGTGGATATCCACAAGGTTACGGCAAGAAAATAAGCAAGTTTTCAACAACTTGATGGCAAAAAAAGATATAAACTTATTAATTTTGCAACCGGTAGCCGCATCGTTGATAACCGACGTTAACGCCTGACAGTCAGCAAGAAGATATTAAACAACAGTGTTTACAACAACAAACATTACGTTAATAACCTAAAAAGCAAACAAACAGGCCCAAAGTTGTGAACAAATCAACGGCATATCATAGAGAAACATCCTTCTTTTTTCAAAAAAAGGAAAAACAATAAAATAATGAACAACCGTGGAAAAAACGGAAGAATTAAGAATTAAGAATTAAGAATTAAGAAATAAGAATTAAGAAAGGCCTGTACCGTCTTCCTATTCGGCCCATCAGGCCCATTGGACCAATCACTCTTATAAGGCCCATTCGGCCTATTAAAACAATAAAGCTATGACATCAAACAACACCCAGGCCCTCAAGGCCAAGATCAGAGAGATATGCCAGGAGAAGCAAGCCGTTATCCTGGCCCACTATTACACCGACGGCGACATCCAGGACGTGGCCGACTTCATAGGCGACTCGCTCGCCCTTGCCCGCAAGGCTGCCGACACCGACGCGCGCGTAATAGTGATGTGCGGAGTACACTTCATGGCCGAGACCTGTAAGCTCCTCTGCCCCGACAAGCTCGTGCTCTGCCCCGACCCCGAGGCAGGCTGCTCGCTCGCCGACTCGTGCCGCGCCGAAGACCTGCGCAAGTTCAAGGAAGAACACCCCGGATACACCATCGTAAGCTACGTCAACACCACAGCCGACGTCAAGGCACTGACCGACGTCGTCGTGACCAGCGGCAACGCCGAGCGTATAGTCTCAAAATTGCCACAGGACGCCAAGATACTCTTCGGCCCCGACCATAACCTCGGCAGCTACGTAAACGCCGTCACAGGCCGCCAAATGGCCCTCTGGAACGGCGGCTGCCATGTACACGCGCGCTTCTCCGTAGACGCCATAGCCGCGCTCAAGGCCGAACACCCCGGCGCCATAGTCCTGGCACACCCCGAATGCAAGGGCCCCGTGCTCGCCGCCGCCGACGTGGTAGGCTCTACCGCCGTCCTCCTGAAGTACGCCACCGAGCACCCCGACGCCACCTACATCGTGGCAACCGAGGCCGGCATACTATACGAAATGAAGAAGAAATGCCCAACGACCGAGTTCATCCCCGTGCCCCCCGAGATAACCGAGGGCGCCCCCGGCTGCTCATGCAACCAGTGCGAGTACATGAAGATGAACACCCTCGACAAGCTCTACGCCTGCCTGAAGAATGAATCGCCGGCAATAGAGATACCCCAAGACATCGCCCGTGACGCCGTAAAACCTATCATAAGAATGTTGGAGATGAGCTGATAAGTGGAATTATTATCTTGATAAAGATGTGTGTTAGAGGAAAAATACTAAGACTGTCAGTATTGATATTGTCATCCTTTATTTTCGTATTGCTTTTTTCTGCGGCTTCATCCCCATTATATGAGTATGACATGAGTGAGGATTCAGTAATGTTCAAGGTTATCGGCCGTGGATGGAGTGAAGGTGTGTTGCCTTATGTCGGTCTGTGGGATTCTAAAGGACCGTTTATCTTTTTCATTAACGCCTTGGGGTACGCATTGTCTGGCAGTGACTCTAATTTAGGTATATTCTTTATTGAGATATTAACTGTTTTCTCAACCCTTCTTGTTGTTTATCGCTGGTTGTCCCACTCTTATGGTTCCCGTCAGTCGCTTTTGCTTACGCTTGTGGTGTTGGCGGGCCTTTCGTGTAATTATGATTGGGGCAACATGAATGCCGAGTATGTGTTGCCTTTCATAACATTATCATTTTATTTAATGTACAGGTGGATGTCGGCCGTCTCGTTTTCAGGGTGTTATGAACATAAGGCAAGCTACGCTTTCGTTTACGGCATCGTGCTTGGTCTGTCGATGATGAGCCGCCTCACCAATGCCTTAGGCGTATGCACCGGAACATTGATAATAGCTTTTTTCCTTTTTAGGAACAAGTTGTGGAAATGCCTGTTTCGTAATATAGCGCTTTTTTTGGCTGGAACAGCCGTTACCGTATTGCCTTTCGCAGTATATTTTGGGGTACATGGTGCCTTTTCCGATATGCTTTATGGCTCTCTGCTTTACAACATAGGATATTCGTCGACATTATATAAGGATTCCGGTATTGAAAGCCTTGTTTCGTTGCCTTTCAATGCATTGTTCTGCTTTCTGCTGGTGATTGTCTCGCTGGCAATAATCCGTGGTGGCAGAATGGTACATGGAGTGTTGTGGCTTTCGGTTTCTGTCGTTACCGTGTTTTATCTATTTATTTCATGTGGTCGTTATAATTACGGAATAATAACATTGCCTTACCTGTGTGCTTTTTTCGTCGAGTTGAAAGAATCCTGCACGGTAAGCCGGTGTTTACGTATGGCAACGGCAGGAGTGGCTCTGTTGTTCGTTTTCTTGATATTTACGAGAAGGGTATTGTTCATTAATGAAAATAAGAATTATACTGCTAATGAAGTAGAAAAGGCTGTGGATATTTTATCATGCATACCAAGTGATGAACGTCACAGCTTCATTGCTTATAATTGCAATACTTCTGTTTATTTGTTGACCGGGATAAATCCTGTTTACCCTTATTTTACCGTTCAAGATTGGGCTGTATATAATAACCAGAGCCTAAAGGCGAGATTGCTTGCCGAATATTCATGTTGCGAGGCCAAATGGTTGTTATTTAAAGGTGATATAGATGGTAGTGTAATAAAGGAAATACTTGAAGATAAATATTCAATAATTAAGACTGACAATGAATTTGAATATTCATTGTTCAGGTTGGTAGAAAACTGATATTTTAGCCCATCATAAGAATGTTGGAGATGAGCTGAACGTTGTTTTACGTATGAAAATGAAGAACGAGAAAGCCATACTTTGGTGTATTATTGCTGTGTCATTAATATGCCTGCTGCCCTTTTTGTATATATGTCGTTATGTTTATCCGGTTAATGACGACTATTTTTATGCCATGGATCACATCGGGATTGATTGTTTCACGGCTGTGACCGACTCGTACATGAATTGGTCCGGGCGTTATTTAGCTACGTTCATCTCAAGTCTTAATCCGTTGGTTTGCGGGCAAGACGGAGTTTTTTTATATAAGATAGCTTCGTTGTCGGTTGTGCTGTTGTTCTTTGCCGTGCCTTTTATTTCATTTTATATTATGTTCGGCAAGCGGCTTGGCAAACTGCGTGCTGCAGCCCTCGGAACGTTTTTTTTCATTACTTATATGGCTTTGTGTCCGAGGGTTTCCGAGCTGTTTTTCTGGTTTTCCACTTATACGGCTTTTACTTTACCGTCACTCTTGGCTCTGTTGTTCTTTTCAACCTTAATGTTGAAGGGCAAGATTGTTTTTATTTTACAGTGTATTCTGGCATTCCTTATACCTGGAGGAAATGAGGTCACGGCCGTGCTTTTCGTGCTGACGGTATGCTTTATCGCGTTCGTGTCAAAAAGCAGAAGGATTGTATTGCTGGCTTGCCTGGCCGTGCTTGGAATAGTTGTAGTAATGATGAGTCCCGGCAACGCCGTGCGCATGAGCGGCCAGCTGTCAGGACATCCTTATTTATGGACGGTTGTAGTAAGCGTCGCCCAAACTCTTTCGTGGGGTTATTTGTGGATTCCGACGCTGTTGTTGGCAACGTTGGTGTATATTCCGCTTGTAGGCTTACGGCTTTCAGACATGCGTATTTTCAACGTTAGACCAATGTTTTACGTAGCTTTTGTTGTTGTTGCTGTGCTTTTGGCGCATATTCCTCCTACTCTCGGACTTTCTTCCGTCATGACCGGTCGTACGGCCAACTCGTTGTTATTCTTCTTTATACCTTTTTATTTCTTTGGAATACAAATGATTATAGCAAGGAATGAGGAAAGTGTTAGTAAGATTTTTTCTTTTGGCAAGTCGTGGATTGTAGTGGCGTTGGCTGTTTTTTGTTACGTATTCCTGTGTCCGTTGTCGCTTGAGAGTCCTGTATCAACGGCATATTTCGACATTATCAGCGGTAAGGCAAAGCGTTACTACGATATAAGAATAGCCCGTGACAGGCAGGCGCAGGAACATAAAAACGAGGATATACTTGTACTTTTCGAGCCTTTGGGAGTTACTTCACGTACTTTATTTTCAAAAGACCTTGAGACGTCTCCCGATAAATGCTTTTGCGATGCGTACAGACGTTATCACAGTTTGCGTTGTAAAGTTGCGGTAAAGTCTGACGACGTGCGTTTCATTACCAATTATGAGACTATTTTCAGCCTTGGCAAGGCCGTAAGATAATGTTGTGTTTCGTCAGTTTACTATTCCTATCTTGCAGACCGTACCCTTCTCGCCCGACGACGTTGCCGTCTGCACCATGTACACGCCCGAGGCCACGCGGCGGCCTTCAAGGTCACAGCCGTCCCACTGGTAAGTGCCGCCCGTGCTGCATCCCTGGTTTACGAGGACGCCGTTTGACGTTGTTATCTTGACGTCGGCGTCGTATGTGAGACCTACGATTGTTATCGGGCCAGTGTAATCCGGACGCACCGGGTTGGGATAAGCGTAGACATTGTCCTTTGTCATTTCGGTTGACGGTTCGGTGGCGTTGCTCATGTATGAGCATAGACCGCGGTCAGTACCGAAGAAAACTTCGCCTGTTGTGCCGTTAATGGCTATAGATTCTATATTATCCGACAGTAGTGGAGAGTTTTCCGAGGTAAAGTGTTGTATTTGCTCCATGTTGTCCTCACTTATCAGATATACTCCGTTACCGTTTGTGCCGAACCATTTGCGCCCTGCCCCGTCAATACTTATCGCGGTAATGTTTATTCCGCTGAGCAGGTAGTCGCCGTAATTCGTACCGTCGTTTCTTGGTACGATAATTTGTGTGTATATAGGACTTTCGCTTGTAATTTGTGAATTTTCGAGTTTTATAGGGCCAATGTTCGTGCCGATCCACATGCCTCCGTCAACGTCTTCAGCTATACATGTAATGCTTGTGATGTTAAAAGAAGACCCGTTTTGGTTGTATTGCGGTACGAAATCGGCTATTGCGTCTGTTGACGGCTGGTAACAGAAGAAAGCAGGTCTTAAATAGTTATTGTTTACTATCCATATAAGTCCACGACTGTCAATTATCGAACCTCTCAGTCCTTCAAGTCCGTATCCTGAGCCGTCGGTTCTTAACAGTTTCTCCTTGTTATGCGTAATCCATTCACCCTCGGCTGAATATTCAATAAAAACATTTCTTGATGAGCTGTTGAGCATATACAGATTTCCTTCGTTATCGAACACGGCTCCGTCTACCCTGACATAGTTAGGATTGTCAGAGCCGTCTGAGGTGGATATTGCTGAGTGCATGGGACTGTTGTCAAACGTGTAGTTGGCAACGTATTCTCCGTTCCTGAATTCTATAAGTCCGCAGTGAATGTTGCTTGCGAATATGTGTTCGGGGTCAGCAGGGTCAACCGCCAATGAAGTTACGTCCTGATAGGCAACGTTATGCGGCAATGTAAAATCGTCTTGTAATATTTCCCATTCGTTATTCTCGTTCAGTATTTGAACGCATCCTGGACGGAAAAATTCTCCTGCAGTAATCCATCCTCCACCAGATGTGTAAAGTCTGTTGTTTATGAAATAACTGTAACTGAAGTAATTGTACTTAGGTCCGCCGGGCTTGAGTGTCTGTGCCGTGGCGAGCAGGTCGGGGTCTATTGTTTTCTGGCGCGGGGTGTATGGCGCGGTGTATGTCCAGTTGCCGGGGTCGAGGAGGTTGGCCGTAAGTAGTGCCGAGTAGGTGCCGTTGGTGCTTGAGGCGGCGTAGATTCGGGTGGCGTCGGCGTAGACGTAGTCAACACGGAAGCCGAGGTTGTAGGTCTCGGTCACTTCGGCGGCGGCCACGTTGATGTTTACTATGCCGAAGCCGGTTGACATGTAGGCGTGGCTGCCGATGACGTCGAGGCCGTAGACGGTCTTGTCCAATGTGGTAGAGTAGTTGTAGTATTCGGGCATGTTTTCGGTCTGTCCGTCGCGGCTTACAAGGTCGATGTTGCCGTTTTCGTAGACGGCTATCAGGCGTGAGGCGTCGGCGCACCAGGCGATGTGCTGTATGCCGCAGTCGCTCAGACCGTTGGTCTTGTCGTACGTGGTTATGCTTTGGTCGGTGGTGTTGTACGAGTAGAGCGCTTCTGACGCGAGTACGAAGAGGGTGTTTCCGGCCTGCTGTACGTCGGTTATGTCGTTGTATGCCAGGTAGTTGCGCCATGTTCCGGTCTGTGCGTGGACTTTCGTGGCGAGCATGGCGAGCGTTAGTGCTGTTATGAGGATGGCCTTTTGTATCATGATATGTGGCTTTTAGGGTTGCCGTTTGCGGCTTTTCAGGCTGCAAAACATGCCGAGTTTGTATATATTTAACAGCAAAAGGCTTGGTTTATTGCCCGTTAGGTTGTTTTTCATGGTTTTTGAGAATATTTTGTAAAACAGCGTTACGGGCTTTATGAGGTGCAGGCGGGCGAGGCGTTCGGCGGCGGTGATGAGCGTGGAGTAGTCGCGCAGCTCGTCGCTGAACTCGGCGAGGGTGGCCGTGCCTTCCTCGGTCTTGGCTATGAACTGGGGGTTGGTCTCGAAGGTGTCGAAGGCAAGGGGATTGTCGATGTGGGTTATCATGACGCCTGACCGGCGCAGGGTCTTGCCGAAGAGTACGTCTTCGTAGCCGTAGCGGACGAAGCGCTCGTCGAACGGATGGTCGAGCATTATCGTGCGCTTTATCATGAAGTTAGACGTGTGGAAGTCGTTGTACGGGTGCTTGTTGCGTTCGGCGGCGGTGCCGTTCTTGGTGTGTCTTGTCTCGTAGATGTATCTCAGGTTGTGCCTCAGGGCCTCGCCGTCGCCCCTTACGGTGTATCCGCCGTAGGCCACGTCGGCGTTGTCAAGGCGCAGGTAGTCGGCAAGGTATGTGGGCGAGCATACGGCCATGTCGCTGTCGATGAACAGCAGTCGGGCGTAGCGGGCCGCGCGCGCCAGATAGTTGCGTATGGCGGCGCGGCCCGAGTTGTATCCCTTTACGATGTAACGGCTGTTGGGCAGGGTGTCGATTAGCCTGTTTTTATTGATTATAAGGGCGTCTGTCGAGCCGTCGTCGGCTACGATTATCTCATACCTGAGCCGCCGGCCTTGGCGGATTATGGCTTCGGCCTGCGCCGCGAGTCTGGCCGCCAGCGGGGCGCACTCGTTGTTGTAGCACGGCATGAGGATTGACAGTTCGTCTATCATCACCGTGCGTTTTTCAGGTATTCAACAAGTTTCATTACGGCGCGCGCGCGGTGCGATATCTTGTTTTTTATCTCGTGGCCCAGTTCGGCGAAGGTCTTGTCGTAGCCGTCGGGGCGGAATATGGGGTCGTAGCCGAAGCCCTCGCCTCCCCTCTTTTCGGTTATTATCTCGCCTTTGACAATGCCTTCAAATAGTTTCGGCTCGCCGTCGCCTTCAAGGATGAGGGCTATGGCCGTGCGGAACTGTGCCGAGCGGTCGCTTTTGCCGTTCAGTTTGCCGAGCAGCTTGGCCATGTTGGCCTCGCTGTCGTGCCCCTCGCCGCCGGCGTAACGTGCCGAGTAGACGCCCGGGGCGCCGCCAAGCGCTGTCACTTCAAGGCCGGTGTCGTCGGCGAAGCAGCTTATGTGGTAGTTGTCGAATACGTATTGTGCCTTCTGTATGGCGTTGCCCTCGATTGTGGGCGATGTCTCGGGAATGTCGGCGTGACAGCCTATGTCGGCCAATGACAGTACTTCAATGCCGCTGCCGGCGAGCATTTCGCGAATCTCGGCAAGCTTGTTCTTGTTGTTGGTTGCGAAGACAACCTTGGTTAATTCATAATTCATAATTCACTGATTTTAATTAAGAATTAAGAGTTAAGAATTAAGAAAATATGACTTCGAGGATGTATAACCAACAAAGCATGTTTTCTTAATTCTTAACTCTTAATTCTTAATTTTCAAAGTCATATTTTCTTAACTCTTAATTCTTAACTTTTAATTTCTTCGGTACTTTCACCTTTATCTGGTCAAAGCCCTCGCCGTACACTCCGGTTACGGCGCCCTGGCTTACGAAGGCGTTGGGGTCAAGTGCCTTAATGAGGCGGAATATCGTTACGCTCTCGCGCTTGCGGGCCATCAGGCAGATTACTTTCGTTTCCTTGCCGCTGTACCATCCGTGGCCGTCGAGTATCGTCATGCTGTGGTCGGTGGTCTTGGCTATGGCGTTGGCTATCTCCTGCCACCGCTTGGAGAAGATGAAGAACTGGACGGACTGGCGCTGCCAGTTCATCACGTAGTCGAGCATCGAGCACTCGATGAACATCGTACAGAAACCGAACACCACCTTCTTGCAGCGCATCTCTACGGGGCCGAACGTGTCGATGAACAGACAGCTGCCGATGATGCAGATGTCGATGAGCAGAATCACGCGTCCGAGCGATATGTTGCGGTATTTGTTCACCGAGGCGGCTATGATGTCGGTGCCGCCCGTAGAGCCGTTGTTGAGGAAGACGATGGCCAGCGCCGTGCCCGTCATCATACATCCGATGACGAGCGACATGAAGTCGTTGCCCTCGCCCAGCAGCTTGTAGAACGTGCCGTCGGGCTGCATCACCACGTCCTGTGCCAGCTCGAGCAGCGCCGTAAGCATGAACGTGGCGTAGATGGTCTTCATCAGGAAGCGCCATCCCAGTATCTTCAGGGCTGCCACAATGAGCACGGCGTTGATGATGAAGAACGTGTACTGCACGGGGAATTTCGTGGCGTAGAACACCACGGCGCCGATACCGGCAATGCCGCCCGTCACAATCTCGTAAGGCAGCAGAAACACGGTAAAGGCAAATGTGTAGAGCATAAGGCCGAGGGTAATGTTGAAATAATCCCTCACCTCGCTCATTATGGCTTGTTTGTTCATAGTATTGATTTTTTAGTTGACGAGTAGACAAGTGACGAGCAGACGAGTCTTTAGTTAACAAGTTGACGAGTAACAAGCAGACGAGGAGATTAGCCTTTTTGTTTGCAGACAAATCTCCTCGTTTACTTGTCTGCTTGTCCCTTGTCCACTAAAGAAATGTTCACTAAAGAAATCTCCTTGTCTGCTCGTCTGCTTGTCCCTTGTCTGCTTATTTAATGACAATATTCACAATCTTCTTGGGCACGATGATTACTTTAACGACATTCTTGTCGCCGATGTATTTCTTCGAGCGGTCGTCGGCAAGGACGGTGTCCTCGATGGTCTTGTTGTCGGCGTCGGCGTCGAACTGCATCTGGTAGCGGGCCTTGCCGTTAAACGATACGGTCAGGCTGACGGTCGACTCAACGAGGAATTTCTCGTTGTACTCGGGCCATGCGGCGTCAAACACGGTCGTGTCGTTGCCCAACGCGTGCCACAGCTCCTCGGCGATGTGCGGCGCGAAGGGAGCGATCAGCACCACCATGTCGGTCAGCAGCGCGCGGTTGCGGCACTTCATCTGCGACAGTTCGTTGACGCATATCATGAAAGCGGCTACCGACGTGTTATAGCTGAACGCCTCGATGTCCTGTGTTACCTTCTTTATCAGCTTGTGAACGCTCTTCAGCTCCTCTGCCGTTGCCTCGCCGTCGGCAAGCTCCTTCATGCCGTCCTTGTCGCTGTAGAGACCCCAAAACTTCTTGAGGAAGCGGTGGCAGCCGTCTATGCCGTTGGTATCCCACGGCTTGCTCTGCTCCACCGGACCGAGGAACATTTCGTACAGACGCAGCGTGTCGGCGCCGTATTTCTCTACAATCATGTCGGGGTTGACGACGTTGTACATCGACTTCGACATCTTCTCGATAGCCCAGCCGCACACGTACTTGCCGTCTTCGAGTATGAACTCAGCGTTCTCGTACTCCGGTCGCCATGCCTTGAAGGCGTCGATGTCGAGCACGTCGGCATGCACTATGTTCACGTCAACGTGTATCGGGGTTGTGTCGTACTTATCTTTCAGACCCAATGAAACAAATACGGGAGCTGCGTCGTGGTCGTCGCTGTTAACGCGGTACACGAAGTTAGAGCGGCCTTGTATCATGCCTTGGTTGACGAGCTTTTTGAACGGCTCCTCCTCGCACGACACTCCGATGTCATGCAAAAACTTGTTCCAGTAGCGGGAGTATATCAGGTGGCCCGTGGCGTGCTCCGTTCCGCCCACGTACAGGTCGACGTTGCGCCAGTACTGGTCGGCCTCGGGGCTTACAAGAGACTTGTCGTTAGTCGGGTCCATGTACCTTAAATAGTACGCTGACGAACCCGCGAAGCCCGGCATTGTATTCAGTTCGAGCGGGAATACGGTAACGTTGTCAACCAGCGATTTGTCCACAACGCAGTTGTTCGCTGTGTCCCACGCCCACTTCTTGGCGTGTCCCAGTGGCGGTTCGCCCGTCTCCGTAGGCTTGTACTGGTCAATCTCGGGCAACTCCAGTGGCAGGCACTCTTCGGGAATCATGTACGGTTCGCCGTCCTTGTAGTAAACGGGGAACGGCTCGCCCCAATACCTCTGGCGCGAGAAGATGGCGTCACGCAAGCGGTAGTTCACCTTTACGCGACCCAGATTGTTGGCTTTTACAAACTCCTTAGTCTTCTGTATTGCTTCCTTTACGTTTAATCCGTTAAGTGAGAAGCCATGAATGGCCTCCACCCCACTCTTCGGAGAGTTGCAAACAATGCCTTCCTTGGCGTCGAAACTTTCCTCGCTCACGTCGCATCCTTCAATCAATGGACGTATCTCAAGTCCGAAGTGCTTGGCAAAGGCGTAGTCGCGCGAGTCGTGCGCCGGCACGGCCATTATGGCTCCCGTGCCGTATCCTGCCAATACGTAGTCTGAAATCCAGATTGGAATGTCCTCGCCTGTGAACGGATTGACGGCGTAACTGCCCGAGAATACGCCGCTGACTGAACGGTCGCTGATGCGCTCGCGCTCGGTACGCTTCTTCGTCCGCTCAAGATAAGCGTCCACCTCGGCCTTCTGTTCAGGCGTGGTGACTTTCTCCACCAATTCACTTTCAGGCGCCAGCACCATGAACGTAACGCCGAAGATGGTGTCGGCGCGGGTGGTGAAGATGGTAAAGCCCCCCTCATTCTCCCCCGAGGGGGAGTTTTGGTTTGCTTCGTTGGTATCGGAAGCTCCCCCTCGGGGGAGTTTGTGGGGGGCTATTTTAAACTCAATCTCCGTTCCTTCCGAGCGTCCTATCCAGTTGCGCTGAGTCTCCTTCAACGAGTCGGTCCACTCTACCGTGTCCAGACCGTCGAGCAACCGCTGTGCGTAAGCGCTCACACGCAGGCACCATTGCATCATCTTTTTCTGCACAACAGGGTATCCACCGCGCACCGAAACGCCGTCAACCACCTCGTCGTTAGCCAGCACCGTGCCAAGGCCCGCGCACCAGTTAACCATTGTCTCGCCGAGGTAAGCCAATCGCCAGTTCATCAGCGTGTGGCGCTTCTCTTTCTCCGTCATGGCATTCCACTCGTCGGCCGTCAGCTTCAGCTCCTCCGAGCAGGCGGCGTCGAGACCCTCGGTGCCGTGCTCAGAGAGATACTTCTCCAGCTCCTCTATCGGCCGCGCCTTCTGCTGCGTGTTGTCGTAGTAAGAGTTGAACATACGGATGAACGCCCACTGCGTCCAGTGGTAATACTTCGGGTCGCAGGTGCGCACCTCGCGGTCCCAGTCGAACGAGAAGCCGATCTTGTCCAGCTGCTCGCGGTAGTGGTTGATGTTCTCGTCGGTAGTCACTGCCGGGTGCTGTCCCGTCTGTATGGCGTACTGCTCGGCCGGCAGTCCGTAAGCGTCGTATCCCATAGGGTTGAGCACGTTAAAGCCCTTCAGTCGCTTATAGCGTGCGTATATGTCAGAGGCGATGTATCCGAGCGGATGTCCCACGTGCAGGCCCGCTCCTGACGGGTACGGGAACATGTTGAGCACGTAGAACTTCTCCTTCTGCGTGTCCTCGGTAACGTGGTAGGTCTTCATCTCGGCCCACCTTTTCTGCCATCTCCTCTCAATCTCGTTGAAGTTGTATTCCATTGCTTCGTATCTTGTTTTTGTTTGAATGCTATTATCCAAGATGCAAAGATAATAAAAAGGTGAGAAAGTGAGAGGGTGAAAAGGTGAAAAAGTGAGAAAACGCGCAACTTTGGTTTTGTTGCTGACTTACAGTCAAAAAACGGGCAGGCGATGGAATATATGCTTGTCCATGCCTGCCCGTCAACGATTTTATTACATCAGTTTATTTTATCATTATCTTCGTGGTGCAGGTCTTGCCGTCGGCCTTGGTTACTTTCACCATGTATATGCCGCTGCTTAGCGAGCTGATGTCGGCGCGGCCTGTCGACGAATTGGCGAGCTGGCGCCCTGCCGTGTCGTACACGCTGATTGCCTTGGCGCCTTCGGCTATTATTTCGTTGCCTGCCACTGTTACGTCGGCGCCGTTTTCGGTCTCTACGTTGTTAATGCCTGACGGGTCGGAAAGTTCGATGTCGCCGTACAGTGAGATGTTGTCAAGCACGAACAGGTCGCCGTCTGACGTTACCAGCTGGAACGCTATGTATATTTCCTGTCCGGCGTAGTCGGCCAGCGAGATTCCGCGTGTAGCAAGATTCTTGCCTATGTAGTTTTCGTTGGTGACATGCTGCACGGTGGTGAACCAGTTGGGGTCAGGTGTCGTAGTCGATACTCGAACGTTGTACGTCTCGGGATAAGTCTCGCTGTACGACCCTGCTGTCCACATCATGTCGGCATTCTCGCCGGTAATCTTTACTTTCGGCAGGATGAGCCAGCGGTTGGCCGTTGCGTCGTCTTCAACGAACCATGACGATGCGCAGTACTGCCAGTTGCCGTATAAGTTGTGTGTCTCACCGAGCTCTATTACCGAGAAGGCCTCGTTGTTGGGGAACATGTCGTCCTTGCTGGTGTATTCGTCGTTGACCAGAAGTGTGAGGTCGTCGTCTACCTTGCCCTGCTCGGCGTTCCAGCATTTCACGTATTGGCCCATCACCTTTATTTCCTCGGTCAGCGTGTTGTCTTCAGGATTGTTGTCGCCCTCGTTGACAATCTCTATCGTCAGGCTGTGCTTTCCGACAGCGACTCCGTCAAGCGCGTTGCTGATTTTTACCGTTTCGGTCTGTTGCGCTGTCAGGTCATATTGTTTGGTATATATTTGTTTGCTGTCAACGGATACGTTTACCGTCAGTCCTTTCACGGCGTTTATGCCTTTGTTACTGATGTTGAAGGTTACGTCCTTGCTGGTGTTGTCGGCTATGTAACCGTATTCGGGCGCGGTGATTTCCGTTATGGCTACGTCGTTAAGGTCGCCGCTGATATGTTCTATCGAGAGGTCGTCAATGCATATGACATTCTCGTCCTTGTCGCTGAACGACTTGAAGCCGAAGTAGTATATGCCGGCCACGTCTATCTTTATCACGTTTGCCGACTCGATGTAGGTGTCGTCGGTGTTGAACGGGTCATACCTTACTATTTCCGTTGTCATGGCTTCGGGCCTCTGCTCCGTGCCGTAGGCCACGAGCATGCGCTCGTTGTGGTCGCCCATAGTAGAGTACCAGAACTTCAGCGAGTAGTATCCCGGCTCCATCTGTATTCCTTCGGTTATGAACCAGTCGTCGCCGGGGTTGTTAGAGTCGTAGTCGTACATCATGCATCCCGAGCCGCTGCGCGCGAACACATACCATCCAGCGTCAACGTTGACGCCCCAGTTGCCGTCGTCGTTGTTGAGGTTGAACGTCTTGATCAGGTCAAGCTCGTCGTCGGCTTCAAAGCCGATGCTGTAAGGAACGGTTGCCAGTCCGCGGTGGCGCACGGTAGTGGTGGCGGTATTGTTTGTCGCTACGCCGTCGCCTTCAGCGCTTACCCATGCCTCGATGTCGTATATTCCTACGCGCTCCATGTCGGCGGTGGTGTTGAATGTGTAGTCCATCGTCTCGCCGGCCTTCAGTGTGCCGTTGAATGTCTCGCTTACGGCCTCTCCGTCATTTATTTTGTAGTACAGGGTCATGCCGTTGATGTCGGTCACGCCCGTGTTGGCAACGCTGATGGTTACTTTCTCGGCGTTGGTGAGGTCGAACGATGTCTGCGGCGACGATATGCCGGTAACAGCAGCGTCGATACCCTGCGACGTTGTTACCGTCACGTTGTCAACGTAGATGTTGTACATGTTGGCGTCGCTTGTGGCATGGAATGCGAAGTAGACCGTCTCAGCGCTCTCCGCTTTGTAGTATGCCACTCCCGTCTGGTTAGTGTCAAGGAATGTGCCGAGGTCGAGCAGTGTTCTTGTCATTCCCTCTACCGTAGGCGCGCTGCCTATCATCACTTCCATCTTTTCGCCGTACGAGCTGCCCTTGTAGTCAAACGAAAGCTGGTATATGCCGGGCTGCAGCGTGATGGCCGGCGTTATCAGGTAGTCGTCGGCGGCATTTGTCGAGTTGTAGCCGTATTTGGCAACGTTGCCCAAGTCGTAATCGTTGTAGGCCGTCCATGTGGAGCCGTCGCCTTTCCCGGTCTGGCCGTCGACGGTGTTGTTGTCTATTACGGTCCAGTTTTCCAGGGTTCCGCTCTCGAAGTCACACTTGAACACTTCCTGTGCCGTGGCATTGCCGCATAAAGCTGTCAAAAATGCCAAAAGGGAGGGTAATTTGTAGAAATTTGACATAAATTTAAGATATTAGGTTATTGTTTTATTGAAATATGGTATAAACCGGTCGATATCAGCCAATGCTTTCGCTGCGAAGTTTTTAAATGTAAACCATTTTTGGCAAAAATACGAAATGTTTTTTATAATATTAATATTTTTTCTTGTAAAATTATAAATTAAGTTGTTTTTATTTTAAAAAGTGGTAATTAGTTGGTGATGAATGGTAGAATTAATACAGGCCCGACACTGACCCGTGTGCAAATAATATTGCGGTAGAATCAGTATCGAGCCTGTCTTTCATTTTGTTACCTCTGCTACATAGCGGCGTTTACGCCGATAGCGCCGAGGATGGCGGTGGCTATTGCAACGATTACTTTCAGTATGATAGAGATGTTCTGTTTGTCTTTGTTTCCCATTTCAGTAGATTTTTTGATTAAGAGTAATAGGCCGAATTAGGCAAATGGGCCGGATGAGCCTAATAAGGCAAATGGGCCGGATAAGGCAAATAAGGCGGATGGGCCGAATGAGCCAAATAAGCCTGATGAGCCATGACAGTTTCTTGATAGCGGCGGGGTTGGGCGGCGCCTGCCCTACCCTGCCAGCCTTGTTATCCTTTCACCTTCTCACCTTCTCACCTTCTCACCTTCTCACCTTCTCACCTTTTCACCTTTTCACCTTCTCACGCTGTTTCCTCGGTGTCGTCGAGTGCTGTGCCGACGGCGTTCTTGGGCAGCTCCTTTACCTTGCATCCGGTGAGGAGGGCGCGTACGCGGGTCTTGTCCTTCTCGATTTTCGTCTCGGGCTGGAACAGTACGTGCACTGACTTTACGTTGCCGTTGGCGGTGAAGTCCTGTGGCGTTGCGGCGGGCTTGGTTGACATGCCTATCTTGAACGTTCCGAGGCGGTTGAGCTTTACGCGGTGCGACATTTGCAGGTGCTTCTGCATTGTCTCGACGAGCTCGCTGAGCACGGCCACGATGTCGGCGCGCTTGACGGTGCAGTTGGCCTGCATTTCCTCGGCCAGGTCGTCTATGTCAACGGTGCCTGTGTGGACGGCGCGGGCGTACCATTCGCCGTTGTGGTTGGAGTTACTTCTGTTGTCTTGGTAGAGCTTATAAAATACTGCCATAATGATTGATGTTTTTAAGTTTGTTTGTTAATTGAAAATTGTTTGTTCTCTCTGCGAGTCTCGAATTTTTGAGTCTTTTCTTAACTCATAACTCTTAATTCTTAACTCTTAATTGTATCGACGCGTCTTACGTTTGCAAAGGTACGGCGAAAACGGCGGCCGCCAAAACTTATGCACGCTACATCGTACGCTATACTTAAGGAGTGGCGCTGCAGCGGGGCTTCTGGCTGTGTTAAACTAAAGTTAAACATCCGCCGGCCACCTTAGTTTATATTGTATTTTCAGTAATTTTGCGCTGCAAAGTAATTATTCTTTCTGCCGACATGAAGAAGAAGACCGCTATATTTATATTCTGCGCCTCGGTGTTGCTGGTGTTGCCCGGGTGGGTCAGTCTGTTGGCCGCGGGCGAGTATGGTCGGAGTCTTGTGATATTCGCGCTGTTTGTTTTCGGGTACATTGGGCTGATGAGGGTAGTGTACCGTCAGTGTGGAAAGTAACTCTTTGGTAATCAGTAAGTTATGTTTCGAGTGGTGATATGCCGCGTTTCGTCTTGCGAAATGTGGCATGTTGTGGGGTATTCGGTGGCTTGTTGTCGGGCAATAGGGCTGATGGGGCAAATAAGCCTAATAAGACTAATGGGCCTGATGAGGCAAATTAGCCTGATAGGCCAAATAAGACTAATTAGCCAAATAAGACTAATTAGCCAAATAAGACTAATTAGCCAAATAAGACTAATAGGCCTGATAGGGTGCCGCCAATCCAATTATGAATTGTGAATTATGAATTAAATAATTAACTTGCTTTAACCGTATGTGTATCGTGTTGTGAACTTATTGTGCACTGATATGCCGTATCTTTGCCGTCGAATTGATTTTCAGGAACAACGAAGTATAACCTAACAATTACTTAAATGACAATGATTATTGAAATGAATTCAGGCATGAGACACACAACGGAGTATTCGGACACACTTACGAGAGAGCAGCGGCAGCGCGCCATGGAGCTTATGGCGAGCCAGTTTTGCGAATTGCTGGGGCGCTCGCCGAGGGAGAACCTTTACTGGCAGGAGAGCGTTACCGACCTTATGGACCTGTCGCACGAGGTTTATCTGTCTGAGCGCCTTGTCGACAGCCACGGGCGCCCTTACGGCTTCAGGCGTATCGTGGAGCTGGCGTGCCAGGTGCTGCACGTCGTTACGCCGTGCAACCCTTACTCGATGGCCTTCAACGCGCGCAACCGCAAGGGCGTCAGGCAGACGTCGTTCTTCAGCCGCTACTGCTGGCTGATGTTCAAGAGCCATACGCCTAACCCTCTGCGGCAGATGGTCAAGAGAATGAATGAAGAGTGAGAGGGTGAGAAGGTGAAAAGGTGAGAAGGTGAAAAGGTGAGAAGGTGAGAGGGTGAGAAGGTGAGAGGGTGAGAAGGTGAAAAGGTGAGAAGGTGAAAAGGTGAGAAGGTGAAAAGGTAAGAAGGTGAGAGGGTGAGAAAAATTTTTCAGTTTTATTTTACTTTTTTACCCTTTTACCTTCTCACTTTCTCACCTTCTCACCCTCTCACCTTCTTATAGGGTTTTCCCTTGAAAGGGTAGGGTTTTCGCCTTGCGCAGGGGGAAAATAATGCATACCTTTGCCGGTGAGATAACAGTTAATACGACAACGCCATGAAACGGACTATACTCTATCTGGTGACAATGCTCACCGCAGTGATGACATCGCAGGCGATGACTTACACACAGGCGCAGCGCGAGGCGCTGTTCCTCACCGACAAGATGGCTTATGAGCTGGGACTTACCGAGAGCCAGTATGACGCAGTATATGAAATAAACTTCGACTATCTTGTGTCGCTGTCGACCCAGGCCGACCTGTACGACACGGGTTGGTACAGGCGCAACCTTGACCTGGGCTACGTGCTCACAGCGGCGCAGTACGGCCGGTACTGCACGATTGAGTACTTCTACCGTCCGGTATATTGGAGCTCGGGCTTCCGTTACCGCATATACTCGCGCTACGCCGACCGCTCCAGGCTGTACTACGGCCGCCCGAAGGTGTACGCTACGTACCGTGGCAGGCACAGCTGGCGGAGCAACGGGGGCAAGAGTTGGTATAAGGGCCGCACGTATTCAAGCGGCGGAAAGATGAAGGTGGTTAACAGGGTGAACGTCAGCACAGGCTCGCGCAACCATTCCAAGAAGACCTCGCACGCCGTGAAGGCCACGCCCGCCAGACCGTCGGGGCACGCCGTTAAGCCTTCAACGGCCAAGCGCACCACTAAGGCAAACAAGCGTAATGGAAATTTTAAAGGTAAAAGGTAAAAGGTAAAAAGGTGAAAAGGTGAAAAGGTGAAAAGATGAAAGGATAACGTGGATATTTGTAGTTGTAATGTTTTAGTTTTTATTTTGGTGTTTACGGGGCCCTATCGCTGACGCATACGGGCCCCGTACTGTTTTTCATATCGCGTTAAATCGAAACGAATATTTTTTTATGCCCACGTTTTTTGGTAACTTTGCACGAAGTTTTATTAAGCAGGCAAGCAGACGAGTTGACGGGCAGACAAGTCAACGAGCAGACAAGGAGATTTGCGTCTTTTGTCAACTCGTTGTTCGTTAGCTTGTCGACTGAAAAGGAAATCTCCTTGTCAGCTTGTTTGCTCGTCACTTGTCAATTAAAAAAGAATTATGGCCAAAAAAGACAATGAGCTTACTCCGATGATGAAGCAGTTTTTCTCGTTCAAGGCGCAACACCCTGACGCAATGCTGCTATTCAGGTGCGGCGACTTCTACGAGACTTACCTGCAAGACGCCGTCGACGCCAGCCGCATACTCGGCATTACGCTGACTCGGCGCAGCAACGGCGGACAGCAGAACGGCGCGCCTACGGAGATGGCCGGCTTCCCTCACCACGCGCTCGACACCTACCTGCCAAAGCTGGTAAGGGCAGGGCGGCGAGTGGCCATCTGCGACCAGTTGGAGGATCCCAAGCTGACCAGGAAGCTCGTCAAGCGCGGCATTACCGAACTGGTGACGCCGGGCGTGGCCATGACCGATAATGTGCTCAACTACAAGGAAAACAACTTCCTGGCCGCCGTCAACTTCGGCAAGGCGGCCTGCGGAGAGGCTTTCCTCGACATATCCACGGGCGAGTTCCTCACCGGCGAGGGCTCTTACGACTACGTTGAGAAGCTGCTCGTCAATTTCTCGCCCAAGGAGGTGCTCTTCGAGAGGGGCAAGCGCGACGTGTTCGAGCGGTATTTCGGCAACAAGTACTTCACCTTCGAGCTTGACGACTGGGTGTTCACCGAGCAGGCCGCCGAGCAGAAACTGCTCAAGCACTTCGGCGTGAAGTCGCTAAAGGGCTTCGGCGTAAACCATCTCAGGAGCGGCATTGTGGCCTCGGGGGCCATACTGCAGTACCTTGAGATGACACAGCACACGCACATCGGACACATCACCTCGCTCGCACGCATAGAGGAGGAGCGCTACGTAAGGCTCGACAAGTTCACAATACGCTCGCTCGAGCTGCTGCACCCGATGCAGGACGACGGCTCGTCGCTGCTCGACGTTGTCGACAACACCGTCACCCCGATGGGCGCCCGAATGCTGAAAAGATGGCTCGTGTTCCCGCTGCGCGACGCCAAGGCCATATCCGACCGCCTCGACATCGTTGACACGTTCTTCCGCCATCCCGACTTCCGTGAGCTCGTAGACCAGAGCTTCCGCCGTGTGGGCGACCTCGAGCGTATCATATCCAAGGTGGCAGTGGGCCGCGTGTCGCCGCGCGAGGTGGTGCAGCTGAAGACTGCCCTGCAGGCTATCGTGCCGGTGAAGGACGCATGCATGACGGCAGGCGACGAAGGGCTGCGCCGCATCGGCGAGAACATCAGCCTGTGCGAGAGCCTGCGCGACCGCATTGCCCGCGAGATAAACGAGGACTCGCCGCAGCTGGTAAGCAAGGGCGGGGTAATAAGGGACGGCGTCAACGCCGAGCTTGACGAGCTGCGCCGGATATCCACCGGCGGAAAGGAATACCTGCTGAAGATACAGGAACGCGAGAGCGAAGCCACCGGCATAGCCTCGCTCAAGATAGGATACAACAACGTGTTCGGCTATTACCTCGAGGTAAGGAACATATACAAGGACAAGGTGCCGCAGGACTGGGTGCGCAAGCAGACGCTCGCGCAGGCCGAGCGGTACATCACCCAGGAGCTGAAGGAATACGAGGAGAAAATCCTCGGCGCCGAGGACAAGATACTGGCGCTCGAGGCAAGGCTCTTCAACGAGCTCGTGATAGCCATGCAGGAATACATACCCGCCATACAGACCGACGCCTCGCTCATAGCCAAGATAGACTGTCTGCTCTCGTTTGCCAAGGCGGCCGAGCAGCACCGCTATATCCGTCCGCAGATAGAGGCCGACGAGATTGTGCTCGACATCAAGCAGGGCCGCCATCCCGTTATCGAGACACAGCTGCCCGTGGGCGAGACATACGTGCCCAACGACGTCTACCTGGACGACCGGCGGCAGCAGATAATGATGATAACTGGTCCCAACATGGCCGGTAAGTCGGCTCTGCTGCGCCAGACGGCGCTCATCGTGCTGATGGCCCAGACGGGATGTTTCGTGCCCGCAGAGAGCGCCAAAATAGGCTTGGTGGACAAGATATTCACCCGTGTCGGCGCGTCGGACAACATCTCGCTGGGCGAATCTACGTTCATGGTCGAGATGACCGAGGCCTCGAATATCCTCAACAACGTCACCCCGCGCTCGCTCGTTCTCTTCGACGAACTCGGCCGAGGCACGTCAACCTACGACGGCATAAGCATAGCGTGGGCAATAGTTGAGTACCTGCACGAACGGCCCAAGGCGGCAGCGCGCACGCTCTTCGCCACGCATTACCACGAGCTTAACGAGATGGAAAAGCACTTCCAGCGCATCAAGAACTACAACGTAAGCGTGAAGGAGGTTGACAACAAGGTGATATTCCTGCGCAAGCTGGAGCGTGGCGGGTCGGAACATTCGTTCGGTATCCATGTGGCGCAGATAGCCGGAATGCCCAAGAGCATAGTGCGCCGCGCAGAGGCGATACTCAAGCAGCTCGAGGCCGACAACGCTCAGGTAGGTTCGGTGGGCAAGCCCGTGCATGCTGAGAGGATAACGCCCGGCGGCGACGGCATGCAGCTGAGCTTCTTCCAGCTTGACGACCCCGTGCTGAGCCAAGTGCGCGACGAGATTCTCGGCCTTGACATCAACAACCTTACGCCGGTCGAGGCACTCAACAAGCTCAACGAAATAAAGAAAATTGTCACTGGCAAGTAATCCTATCAGGCCTATTAGGCTTATCAGGCTGGCCCAATGAGCCAAATAGGCCTAATAAGCCTAATAGTTTATGAAATAACAAATGTTCAATAAAACAACATGATCAGGCCGGTTGAAACTAAGGACATACCGCAAATCACGGAGATTTACAACCGTTACATACTCAACGGGGTTGAGAGCTTTGAAACAGAGGCTCTTACCGAAGAGCGGATGGGCGGCCGCATAGCGGGTATATATCCTGATTTTCCATATTACGTGGCCGAGGAAGAGGGTAGGGTAGTCGGCTTCTGCTACGCCCATCCGTGGAAAGAGCGCGCCGCTTACGCCAACACTCTCGAGACTACAATTTACCTCCGTCACGGCGCAACGCGCCAAGGCACGGGCACGGCGCTGATGGAAAAGCTCGTTGACGAGTGCCGCCGTCGCGGCTTCAAGGCGCTGATAGCCTGCATAACGGGCGAGAACGAGGCCAGCATAGCGTTCCACCGCAGGCTCGGGTTCGAGCAGGTGTCGCTGTTCCGTAGCGTCGGTTATAAGCACGGACGCTGGCTCGACGTGGTTGATATGGAGCTTTTGCTGTGTTAGTTGCAGAAGTTCCGGCAGGGTAGGGAGCCTTAGTTGATTGCCGTGCGGCGCCATGCAACGGTTGTATAAGTTTACAGGCAACCTTTCTTCCGTGCCCTTCGTTTCAGTTCGTCAATGCGTTTCTGGTAAGTTCTCATGAGCGATTTGCCCGAGTTTATTACCCTCAGGTCCATTGATGTCGAACCGTCCACCATGTCGGGAGCTATCCTGTGCGCGGCATTCTTTCCCGCTTCGTGCGCCGCTTTGCCGCCGGTGCTTTTGGCTTCCTTGGCCAGTTTATTCTCGTATCTTGATATTTCGGACAATATTTGGGCGCAGCTTGAGCCTCCTCCCGACCCGCTTCCAATGTCGCCGGCGCCCATCGAGCCACCGCCTCCGCCCGACGAGCCGTGCTTTATCGTCTCAACCGTGGTGTAGGCCGTCGTCGCCACGCCAACCACTACCGCGGCAACTTCGAGCGCCGAGCCTATTCTGTTCCACCTGCGCTGGTTTCTGTCCTTCTTCGCCTGTTTCAGGTTGGCGGCTATCTCGGTGTTTTCAGGTTCGAGCTTGTGCGCCACTTTCAGCCTGTTCATTCCCTCCTTGTAGTCCTCGGCCTCGATGTCCATTATGCCGATGTTGTTGTGCGCCATGGCAAAGTCGGGGCAGGCGAGCAGTATCTGGTTGTACAGACTGGTCACCTCGTGCCTCGGAGCGTTGCTCTCGTCCATCTTGACAGCCTTGAGGAAGGCTTTTTCGACAATGCTGTCGGTCAGTTCGCCGTTGGTGTCTACCAGTCCGCTTTCATAGTTGATGTAGGCTATCGCCTTGCCGTCTACGAACTCGTCAATGCCGTCAAGGCACGGGGGCAGCACCATCATGCCCGACGTGCGGTACAGTCCTATCCTGCCGCCCGTGTCGGCCACTATCATCGAGGCGCCGTCGTCGTAAGTTATGATGTCGTATTTTGCCGGGATTATTATGCGTCCGAAGGCGTCGGCCACGCCCCATTTGCCGTTCTGGGCTATCATCAGAAGGTTGTCGTCTTCAGGCACGATGTCGTCATATATCGGCGAGAGCACGCAACTGCCGTCGTCGGCATAGGCGCTTTTCAGTCCGTTCTCGTCCTTCACGGTTATCTTTCTCGTCTCGCCGTTGCCGCCGCCGTTGATTTTCGCGTCGGCCTCGGCAGCCGCCTTTGTTGTTATGTCGAGCGTCCTGGCGTATTTGCCCGCCGCGTAGTCCTTGGCCGCCTGCTCCTTAGCCTCGCGGTAGGGTTTGTTAGAGAACGGCACGCTCGTCATCGCCTCCTCGAGCGGAAACTTGCACGGCACTACCAGTTCGCCGTTAAGGTTTATCGCGCCGAACTTGCCGTCCTGCTTCACCGTGGCGAGCTTGTTGTCGCGGAAGTTCTCGGCGTATTCGTATATCGGCTTTATCACGAACGCCCCGTTCTTGTCAATGAAGCCGTACTTGCCGTTTATCTTCACGGCGGCAAGGCCGAGGCTGAAGCCGTCAAGATTCTTCATGCTCTCGAATTTGGGTTCGATGACGAACCTGTTGAGCGTGTCGATATAGCCCACCTTGCCGTGCAGCTGCACGGCGGCAAGCCCCTCAGAGAATTCCTTTGCCACGTCCTCGTATTGCGGCGAGATAACCCATTCATCCTCGTATCCGTGGGTAAGCAGTTCGTTCTTCGAGCCGCCGCCTATGCCCAGAGTGCCGAACGATACGCGTTTGGCGCGCTGGAACCACAGGGTACGGCCGCTTTCCTCTTTGTTGACATATCCCCACAGGCCAGTCTCTGAGTCTTTCTTGGCCACGGTAAACTTGTCGTCGGCGCTCACGTGGGCGGCGGCGATGATGAAGAATATAAGCAGTAACGTTCTCATTGTTGTTTGTTTTTGCAGTAGAATCAGGCCGGGCCGCGGCCATTTGTCGCACTGCAAATATAGTGAAAGGTGAGCGCAATGGCAAGAAAAAAACAAAGTTTTTTAACTTGACATTGCCGAACCGCCTCCTGTATTCGTGAAACAAATATAGCGAAAAAAACGTAAAACCACCATCCACGCGCTGCCTTATTTTTCCGTCTGTAAACACACTGGTTACACAACGGGCGGCATTACATGCCGTTGCGGCTTCTGAAGCGCTGTGGATGGTGGTTTCGGTCGGCCTTGCGGCCTGTAGGTTGCATGCCTGTATGCGGTTGGATTATCTCTCAGCCCCGAGCCGTCTCATCAGCGGACGGTTGAACATGCAGAGCAGGCCGACGATGACGAACGGAATGCTGAGCAGCTGGCCCATGTTAAGCAGCATGTCGGCCTCGAACGATTCCTGAATGTCCTTTGTGAACTCGATGAAGAAGCGGGCGGTGAAGATAAGCGTTATGCACAGTCCGAAGAAGAATCCCGTGCCCACGCGCTCGGGCCGTTTGCGGTACATGTACCATCCGATGAAGAAGAAAACGGCGTAGGCGATGGCCTCGTAGAGCTGCCCCGGATGGCGCGGATACATGTCCACGCGCTCGAAGATGAACGCCCAGGGCACGTCGGTTACCTTGCCTATTATCTCGGAGTTCATAAGGTTGCCCAGTCGTATGAGGCACGCCGTGGTTGGAGTGGCTATCGCCACGTTGTCAAGCACGCGCCAGAGGTTGACCTTCGTGTGGCGCACGTACAGCCAGAGGGCGATGATGAGTCCGATGGTGCCGCCGTGGCTGGCCAGTCCCTCGTAGCCGGTAAACTTCCACGAGCCGTCGGCCATGAAGTGTATCGGCAGGAACATCTCCACCACGTGGCGCCATGACGACAGGAAGTAGTCGGGCTCGTAGAACAGGCAGTGGCCCAGGCGCGAGCCTATCAGTATGCCGACGAAGCAGTAGATGAAGAGCGGGTCGAACAGCTCGGGCTTTATCTTCTGCTCCTTGTACAGGCGCTTGACGATGAGGTATGCCGCCAGCAGGCCCAGCAGCCAGCACAGCGAGTACCAGCGGAACGAGAAGCTCCCTATGCTGAACGCCACGAGGTCGGGGTTCCAGAGGATGGATAGTAATTGGTTCATATTTTTTAGGAGTTAAGGAGTTAAGAAGTTAAGGAGTTAAGACGTTTGCTTTGTTTTTTAGGAGTTAAGGAGTTAAGAAGTTAAGGAGTTAAGACGTATGCTTTGTTTTTTAGGAGTTAAGGAGTTAGGAAGTTAAGGAGTTAAGACGTATGCTTTGTTTTTTCAGGAGTTAAGGAGTTAGGAAGTTAAGGAGTTAAGACGTATGCTTTGTTTTTTTAGGAGTTTAGAAACTAAGGGTATTGTCTTAACTCCTTAACTTCCTAACTCCTTAACTCCTAAAACAAAAACTCCTAAAAACAAAATTTACACATTAAACCTGAAGTGCATGATATCTCCGTCCTGCACTACGTAGTCCTTGCCTTCTATGCCTAATTTGCCGGCCTCGCGCACGGCAGCCTCAGAGCCGTACTTGATGTAGTCGTCGTACTTGATTACCTCGGCGCGGATAAAGCCCTTCTCGAAGTCGGAGTGGATAACGCCGGCGCACTGCGGAGCCTTCCAGCCCCTCTTGTACGTCCACGCCTTCACCTCCATCTCGCCGGCGGTGATGAACGTCTGCAGGTCGAGCAGCGAGTAGGCCTTCTTGATAAGGCGGTTCACTCCGCTCTCCTCCAGGCCCAGTTCGTCGAGGAACATCCGCTTGTCCTCGTAGCTCTCGAAGCCCGCGATGTCCTCCTCTGTCTTGGCGGCGATTACCAGCACCTCGGCGCCTTCCTCCTTGGCTATCTCCTCTACGCGGCGGCTGTAGTTGTTGCCGTCCTTTGCCGACGCCTCGTCAACGTTGCAAACGTACAATACGGGCTTGGCCGTGAGCAGGAAGAGGTTGCGCGCGGCCTGCTGCTCCTCTTTCGACTCGAACTCTACTATGCGTGCGTTCTTGCCCTGTTCGAGCGCCTCCTTGTACGCTTCCAGTACCGTTACCTCCACCTTTGCGTCCTTGTTGCCTGCGGCGGCCACCTTCTGCTGCTTAGACAGACGGCCCTCGATGGTCTCCAGGTCCTTCAGTTGCAGCTCGGTGTCGATAATCTCCTTGTCGCGTATCGGGTCTATGGTGCCGTCAACGTGGGTTATGTTTTCGTCGTCAAAGCAGCGCAGCACGTGAATGATGGCGTCGGTCTCGCGTATGTTTCCGAGAAACTTGTTGCCCAGTCCCTCGCCCTTCGAGGCGCCCTTCACCAGTCCGGCTATGTCGACAATCTCGCACGTAGCGGGCACTATGCGTCCCGGATGTACAATCTCGGCCAGCTTAGTCAGCCGCTCGTCGGGCACGGTAATCATGCCCACGTTAGGCTCTATGGTGCAGAAAGGGAAGTTGGCGGCCTGCGCCTTCGCGCTCGACACGCAGTTGAAAAGCGTGGACTTGCCCACGTTAGGCAATCCCACAATACCACATTTTAATGACATATTTTTGTATAAACGTTTATATCTTCGGGTGCAAAGGTACAAAATAATTCATAATAAGCAAATAAATTATTATAACATACCCACCCTCAACCTCCCCGAGAGAAAGAGCTTAGTTTGCCTTGCCGGTTTTAGTCAATGGCGCATACGGCTTATTGGGCTTATTAGCCTTATTCGGCCAATTAGTCCCACAACCAAATACCCAACCCCCCACAACCATAAAATGCCACAAATCACGATATGGTTTGCGGCATTCCGGCGTGTCGTCCGCGGCCTTTCGTCATGCCATTTGCGGCCTTCCGCTGTGGCGCCTTTTCTGCCTGAATGCATGACAATGGTTATCTATGAAATAGCGATAGTATAAAATCTATTGTCTTAACTCCTGAAATAAAGCATTTGGCTTTAACTACTTAGCGAACGACAGTGAGCGATAACTCCTTTAACTTCTTTAACTACCAAATAAAAATATGTTAAACCGACATTACTTTTTCGCACTTTGTCCGTCATATATGCAAATAACGTAATCTTTTTAACAATAACGCATATTTTTATGGACAAGAAAACATTGGCGATTGCGGCTCTGGCCATGGGACTGGGGACGCAGTCAGTTATGGCGCAGTATCCTCAGCTGACGCCTGAGGGCAAGGCCAAGATTGACTCGCTCACCAAGGTCTGGACGGCACATTCTGACTCGGCGTGGGCAGTAGCATTACCCATAGTTAAGAAAGAGGCCATGGAGAACGGCCGCCCCTACGTGCCATGGGCGTTCCGTCCGTATGACCTCAAGCAGGCAAAGATACCCGCATTCCCCGGTGCTGAGGGCGGCGGCATGTACACACAGGGCGGACGCGGCGGCAAGGTGCTCGTCGTTACCAACCTTAACGACTCGGGCCCCGGCTCGTTCCGCTGGGCTTGCGAGCAGGGCGGTGCCCGCATAATCGTGTTCAACGTTTCAGGAATAATCAAGCTCGAGACGCCTATCATCCTGCGCGCTCCCTACGTCACGATAGCGGGACAGACAGCCCCGGGCGACGGTATCTGTATAGCAGGACAGTCGTTCCAGGTCAACACCCACGACGTCATCGTGCGCCACATGCGCTTCCGCCGCGGCGCCACCAACGTATGGTACCGTGAGGACTCCTTCGGCGGCAACCCCGTGGGCAACATCATGATTGACCACTGCTCGTGCGAGTGGGGACTCGACGAGAACATCTCCTTCTACCGCCACATGTACAGCATGAACGACGGCAAGCCCTCAAGAAAAGACCCGACGGTCAACGTTACCATCCAGAACACCATCTCGGCAAAAGGTCTTGACACATACAACCACGCCTTCGGCTCAACCATCGGCGGCGAGAACACCACCTTCATGCGCAACCTCTGGGCCGACAACACCGGACGTAACCCGTCAATCGGATGGGGCGGAGTGTTCAACTTCGTGAACAACGTAATCTACAACTGGGTTCACCGCACGGCCGACGGCGGTGAGTACTCTACGATGAGCAACTTCATCAACAACTACTACAAGCCCGGACCGCTCACACCGAAAGACTCGCCCGTGGGCTACCGTATCATCAAGGCCGAAAGCCGCAGCAAAAAGCTCTTCCCGTGGCCGCAATACGGCCGCGTGTTCGCCATCGGCAACATCGTTGAAGGCAACGAGCGCGTGACCAAGGACAACTGGGACGGCGGAATACAGGTATCCGACATCGGCGACGGCACACAGATACCCGAAGACGTAAAGGCACTCATGAAGTCCGACGAGCCATTCGAAATGGCACACATGACCATCCTGCCGTCTGACAAGACATTCGACTACGTGCTCGAGAACGTGGGCGCGACACTGCCTACACGTGACATCGTCGACCAGCGTATCATCGAGGAGGTGCGCACCGGCAAGGCATACTACGTAGACAAGCTGCCCAAGGACAACCCCTACGGCGACCACTGGGGCATGAGCGAAAAGACAGCCAACGAGGAGGGCCTCTTCCGCTACCGTCGTCTGCCCAAGGACTCTTACAAGCTCGGTATCATCACCGACCCGCGCCAGATGGGCGGATATCCCGAATACAAGGGAGAACCGCGCGTTGACACCGACGGCGACGGTATGCCCGACGACTGGGAGATTGCCGCTGGCCTGAACCCCAACGACCCCTCTGACGCCAACGGCGACTGCACCGGCGACGGATACACCAACATCGAGAAGTACATCAACGGCATAAGCACCAAGGTGAAGGTTGACTGGACCGACCTGAAGAATAACTACGACACCCTGGCAGGCCGCAAGAGCCTGTATTGATTTTTAGTAGTTAAAGGAGTTAAAAGGAGTTATCGCTCACTGCGTTCGCTGAGAAGTTAAAGACAAATGCCCTGTTGGTTGCGGTATATTGCAACAAAGCTATTGTCTTTAACTTCTCAGCGAACGCAGTGAGCGATAACTCCTTTGACTCCTTTAACTCCTAAAAAAGCTCTCCTTTAACTCCTGAAAACTATCCCCTCACATAATGCGGCAGCTCGCCGGGTATCACCATCGACACCTCCACGATGCCCTCCACGCGCCCGTCGGCCGCTGTCACCGCCGTCTGGTAAATCATTTTGCGCACGCCGTGCTTCTCAATTGTATAGGCGTTCGTGCCGCCATCGGCCAGCAGCCGCCTGATAATGCCCGCCGCGCGTTCCCCGTGGCAGCCGTAGAGGCTCTTGCCCACGAGGTTGCCGTGCTTCTTGTAAGTCTCCCTCGCGCGGCGGTTCATGTACGTTATCACACCCTCCGCGTCGGCCGCGGTCACGGCGCAGGCCATGCCCTCGGCCCAGTCAAAGTTGTTTTCCATATCAGTTGTCTTGTTTTTCTACCGTTCTCGTTTTGCTGTATGCTTCCCGTCCATTGTTCATGGCTTTTGGTTCTCATATATGTATTTCGCCGCGTTGCTGACAATTTCAGCCCTTGTGTCAGGGGTAATGTATCTCCAGCCCTCATAATCGGCATCGGATGATCCAAGCACTTTTCCTGATTTGCTGTATGAAGAAGCTGATTTTACATAGTATTTTGTCCATTCGGAGTTGAAGCAAAGAAGATCCCTGTCTTCAAAAACATGATACTTTGTACTATGGTCGTTCATTGCCTGTTTGCGCGCTTCGGGCGTGTCATAAGTTGTTTTCACCCATACGAGATGGTTGTCATACTCGTCTTGTATGTTTCCGTATACGTACCATGTTTGTGAGTCGTTTTTTAATATCTCTATCCAATTTTGGGCTGATGCGAGCATTGGCATCAATGTCATCAGCAGTGTGATTACAATGTTTCTCATGATTCTTTGTTTTTGATAGTTAAACAATATCCAAATATTGACAAACTTGCCGGTTTCACTCCTCCTCGACAATCCACTTTTCTATTGTCTTCGTCTCACGGCTGAAGTTTATCCCGAGCTTTATTACCTTGCGTCCGTCGGCCTTGAAGGGCGCGGCGTAGCCCTTCTCGTTGATTTGGCGGATGGCTTCCTCGGCCGTGCCGTCGAGCTTGAACTCCATGACGTAGATGTATTCCTTGGCCTTGAGGACGAGGTCTACGCGGCCGTTGGCGGTGTGGTATTCAACGTTTACGTGGAAGCCCATCAGTCGGAAGACGATGAAGAGCACGTTCTGGTAGTGCACCTCCAGGTCGCGCTGCATCTCGTAGGGTATGTCGGCGTAGAAAGTGCGCAGGCGTGAGAGGAAGGCGTCGTAGTCGCCGCGCTCCACGTCCATCACGAAGCGCTTTATCTCGAAGGCCGTCTTGGTGGGCGGCACGTTGGTGTAGAATGGCATGAGGTACCTGACGAAGCCGCGCTCCACCTCGTAGTTGGGGAAGCCGAGGGTGTAGAGGCCGAACTCCCGGTCGTAGTCCTTTATCGTAAGGTAACCGCTCTGGTATATTACGGGTATGGGGTCGGTCGACGCCGCGTCGATACTGTTGAGCACGTCTTCCGACGTTACGTTGTGCGACATGTCGTCAAGGTCGTAGTTGTGCATCTGCAGCAGCTTCACGAGGTATGTCGGCGTGCCCGTCTCGAACCAGTAATAGCCGAACTTCTTTTTAGCGAACGTGTTTAGCAGGCTGAACGGGTTGTACACTCCCGGGGCGTTCTCCTCGAAGTGGTAGCCGTCGTACATTCGCCGCAGCTCCTTCAGGCAGTCTGCGTAGTCCATGCCGTTGGCCTGGGCCAGCACCTCGATGTCTTCCTTAAACTGTGCCTCAAGCTCGGCTTCGCTTATGCCGCAGATGTCGTAAAACCTGTCCCACATCGATATGTCGTTGAGGTTGTTTAGGTCGCTGAACACGCTCACCTTGCCGAACTTCGTCACGCCCGTGAGCATGGCGAAGCGTATGTCGCCGTCGCGGCTCTTCAGCGCGCCGTAAAAGGGCTTGAGCGTTTCGCGGTAAGCGTGCTGCAGCTCCTCGTTGCCGATGGCCTGCAGCATTGGCTTGTCGTACTCGTCAACGAGTATGACGACCCTCTGTCCTGTCTTTTCGTGGGCGCGCTTGATTATGCCGTCGAAGCGTCTGGCAGGCCCTTCTTCCAATGGGTTGCTGCCGTAAAGCTTTTCCCATTCGGCCAGTTGTTCGTCAAGCACTTTCTCAAGAGAGTCCGGCTTGTCGTACTTCTGCGTGTTGAGGTCGATGTGCAGCACGGGGTGGGGCGCCCAGTCGTCGGCCAGTTGGTCGATGGCAAGCCCCTTGAACAGCTCCCTCTTGCCCTCGAAGAACGCCTGTATCGTGCTGATTAGCAGGCTCTTGCCGAAGCGGCGCGGGCGGCTCAGGAAGTAGTAGCTGCCCTCCGTGATGAGCTTGTACACCAGTTGCGTCTTGTCAACGTAGTAGTAGCCTCCGCGGCGCAGCTTCTCGAAGTTCTGTATGCCTATGGGGTATTGTTTCATATCCGTCGTGTTTGTCTTTTGCAAAGATAGGAATTTTTAAGTGAAAAGTGAAAAGTGAAAAGTGAAAAATCCAATACTCTTTTGGGTAGTGTACAATGGTGTGGTAATTGATTATAATTCAAGTAGTTGCATGAGGCGGTTTTCGGGCTTGCGAAAGATGGTTTTTGATAACGCCTAAAGCCGCATATTGCGGTGCGGTATGCGGCCTTAGGCATGATTATAGGGTAGGGTAGCGAGGGCTGATGGGCCGAATTAGCCTGATGAGCCTGATTGCCCTAATAGGAAAAAGGAAATGTATTATTCACTTTTCGTTATTCATTTTTCATTTAAAGGGAATTGGATTTTTCACTTTTCGCTTTTCACTTTTCCCTTAAAAAGCCGTGGATTTTTAATTTTTCATTGTTAATTTTTAATTTGAAATCAGTGCGCCTCCAGCCAGTTTTGGCCCCATCCGCAGTCGGCCACGAGGGGTACGCTGAGGGGATAGGCGGCCTGCATCTCTTCGAGTACTATGCGCTCGACGGTTTCCTTCTCGTCGGGGTAGACGCTGAAGTTAAGTTCGTCGTGCACCTGGAGAATCATTTTCGAGCGCAGGTGCTCGTCGCGGAAGCGGCGGTGGATACGCACCATGGCGATTTTAATTATGTCGGCGGCGGTGCCTTGTATTGGTGCGTTGATGGCGTTGCGCTCGGCAAATCCGCGCACGGTGGCGTTGTGCGACGTGATGTCGGGCAGGTAGCGGCGGCGGTGGAGCAGGGTCTCGGCGTAGCCCAGTTTGCGTGCCGTCTCCTTTGCCTGTTCCATGTATTCCGCAACCTTTGGGAAGGTGGCGAAGTAGCCGTCAATCAGCTGCGTTGCCTCCGTGCGGCTGATGTCGAGGCGCTCGGCCAGTCCGAACACGGTAATGCCGTAGATAATGCCGAAGTTGGCCCGCTTGGCCTTCGTTCGCTGGTCGCGCGTGACGCTGTCCATCGTCTCGTGATAGATTTTCGCGGCCGTGGCGGCGTGGATGTCGTAGCCCTCGCGGAAGGCCTCCTGCATGTTTTCGTCGCCGCTCAGGTGCGCCATCACGCGCAGTTCTATTTGAGAGTAGTCGGCCGAGAAGAACAGGCAGCCCTCCTCGGGCACGAACGCCTTGCGTATCTCTTTGCCGTCCTCGCCCCGCACGGGTATGTTCTGCAGGTTGGGGTCGCTCGACGAGAGTCGCCCCGTGGCCGTTACGGTCTGGTTGAACGACGTGTGAATGTGGCCCGTGCGTGGGTTAATCAGCTTCGGCAGGGCGTCTACGTAAGTGCCGAGCAGCTTTTTCAACCCTCTGTGTTCCAGTATCTTGCCTACTATTTCGCTCTTTCCTTTAAGTTGCTGGAGCACTTCTTCCGACGTGACATACTGCCCCGTCTTGGTCTTCTTCGGTTTCTCCACGATTTTCATCTTGCCGAAGAGAATCTCGCCCACCTGTTTCGGCGAGGCGATGTTAAACTCCTCGCCCGCCAGCTGGTATATTTCCTTCTCGATGGCGTTCATGCGTTCGGTGAGCATAGCCGACGTTTCTTTCAGCGCACCGGTGTCGATGCGCACGCCGCCCACCTCCATGTCGGCCAGCACCTGCACCAACGGCATTTCCACTTCTGTAAAGAGTTGCCACACGCCGGCCTCCTTCAGTTTCGGTTCAAGTATGTTTTTCAGCTTCAGGGTGACGTCGGCGTCCTCGGCGGCATACTCATATACCTCCTTAGGGTCAAGGTCGCGCATCGACTTCTGACCCTTGCCCTTGGGGCCGATAAGCTCGTCGATGTGTATGGTTTTATATTTGAGGTACACCTCGGCCATGTAGTCCATGTTGTGGCGCAGCTCGGGTTGGAGCAGGTAGTGGGCTATCATCGTGTCGAACATCTCGCCGCCGAGCGTGACGCCGTAGTTCATCAGCACCTCCATGTCGTACTTGATATTCTGCCCGATTTTGAGGATTGAGGGGCTTTCGTAGACTGGTTTGAAAATATTAACAATGTTTTGCGCTTGTTGACGGTCGGCAGGAACGGGCACGTAGAAGGCCTCGTTTTCCTCGACAGAGAAGCTCAAACCAACGAGTTCGGCGTCGATTGTGTTGGTTGAAGTCGTCTCCGTGTCCAGACTTAAAAAACTTTTTGTCATGAAAAAGTCACAAAGTCGGCGCATATCTTCCTCTGTGTCAACGAGTTTATACGTATGAGGCGTGTCAGTTAACGCTCTCAGATTCGATTTTTCGGCGTCAACCTGCCCGTCGGTCGTGTTTTCCGCAAATAAATCGAGTTGCTGATTTGCGTTATTTTTGATGTTTTCACGATTGTTAAGAAACTTGTCTGAGAGCGTCTTAAACTCCAGTTCGGTGAAGATTCGGCGCAGTTCGTCACGGTCGGGGTCGGTCACGCGCAGCGTCTCGAGGTCGAGGCTGACGGGCACGTCGGTGCGGATGGTGGCGAGGAACTTGGAGAACTTGATTTGCTCGGCGTTCTCCTCCACCTTCTTCTTCAGCGCGCCCTTCAGTTCGGAGGTGCGCTCCAGCAGCGAGTCTATCGACCCGAACTGCTGTAGAAGTTTTACGGCGGTCTTCTCGCCTACGCCCGGACAGCCCGGTATGTTGTCCGCCGCGTCGCCCATAAGGCCAAGCAGGTCGATTACCTGTGCCGTCGACTCGATGCCGTACTTCTGGCATACCCCGTCGGCGTCGAGCGTCTCGTAACCGCCGCCGTGGCGCGGGCGGTACATCACCACGTTGCCTCTGACGAGCTGGCCGTAGTCCTTGTCGGGCGTCAGCATGTACGTCTTGATTCCCTCGGCGCTTGCTTTTGTGGCCAGGGTGCCGATTACGTCGTCGGCCTCGAAGCCCTCGGCCTCGAGCACGGGTATGCGCATGGCCTTCAGCACCTCTTTAATTATGGGCACCGAGGCGCGTATGTCCTCTGGCGTCTCCTCCCGCTGGGCCTTGTATTGGTCGTAAGCCTCGCTGCGGAAGGTGGGGCCGTGGGGGTCGAAAGCCACGCCGAGGTATGTCGGCTTCTCCTTCGAGAGCACCTCGTGCAGGGTGTTGCAGAAGCCCAGCACTGCCGACGTGTTCATGCCCTTGGAGTTTATTCTCGGGTTCTTTATGAATGCGTAATACGCCCTGTATATCAGGGCGTAAGCGTCCAAAAGGAAAAGTTTATCCATGTTTTTGCTTGTTTTTACGTGTAAAGTTACTAATTTTTTGTCATTAATCGGATAAATTCACTACTTTTGTATCAAATTTCGTAGCATGACTGACTATTTATCGATAATAAAGAAACCCATTGAGAGCGAGCTTGGGCAGTTTATCAGTCTGTTCAACTCGTCGCTAACCCATGAGGACAAGCTTCAGGAGGAAATCTTCGCACGTATCCGCAACCGCGCGGGCAAGCGCATGCGGCCTATGCTGATAATGCTGATGGCCAGGAACTACGGCGCCGTGAACGACGCCACGCTGCACGCCGCGGTGGGTCTGGAGCTGCTGCATACGGCCTCGCTCGTGCATGACGACGTGGTGGACGAGAGCCGCGAGCGCCGCGGGCAGGCGTCGGTCAACGCCCTGTATGACAACAAGGTGGCGGTGCTCGTGGGCGACTATATCCTCTCTACGGCGCTGCTGCACGTGTCGATAACGCACAACGAATTGATAGTCAGGTATCTGGCCGAGCTCGGCCGCACGCTTTCCGACGGCGAGATACTCCAGCTTACGAGTATCGGAGAGAGCGAAATTTCCGAAGAGACATACTACAAAATCATCAGTCGCAAGACCGCCGCACTGTTCGAGGCGTGCTGCGCGATAGGCGCCATATCGGCCGGCATGCCCGAAGAGAGGGTGGGCGAGGCCAAGCGCTTCGGCCAGACGCTGGGCATTATCTTCCAGATTCGCGACGACATATTCGACTATTACGACTCGCCCGAGATAGGCAAGCCTACCGGCAACGACATGGCCGAGGGCAAACTCACCCTGCCCGTAATCTACGCTCTTAACTCAGCGGGTTACGACAGCATGTTCAAGCTGGCGCGGAAGGTGAAGGACGGCACGGTAAACCAAGATGAGATAGCCTGTCTTGTAGACTTCACCAAGGCTCACGGCGGCATAGAATACGCCGAGCGGCGTATGGAGGAGCTGCACGACGAGGCCCAGCGCTTTATCCGTGACGAGGTGAGTGACGAGGAGCTGAAGCGCAGTCTGACGGCTTATCTCGACTTCGTGATAAAGAGGAATATCTGACGGCGTAATGCCGCGGCCGTACGGTGTCGTGAAGTTACGGAATATTTTTCATAAGATATTGGTTTTCAATGATTTAAGAAATGCCGTCTTTTGCAAGGCAAAAGACGGCATTTCGTGTTATAATAGACGGCCTTTTGTGGGGCTAATGGGGCTGATGAGCCTAATAAGCCTGATGGGATGATAGGCCTAATAAGCCTGATGAGCCTAATAAGCTATGGCTCATTGGGCTTATAGGCTCATTGGGCTAATTTCCTATCAGGCCAATTAGGCCTATTCTAAGGCCTATCAGTCTAATTTATCGTTGTCAGCTAAATCCTTCTTACTGCCTCCTGCCGTTTCTTTTCAGCCATTCTACTCTTGCGCGGTACATCTCTTCGCGCAGTCCGCCGCCCTCCACGAAGTCCTGTTTCAGTCGGTCGATGAATTTCCTGAGCATTACGTCGGTCTGGTGAATAAGAGTGATTGCGATGTTGGCGATGGTCTCGTCGCTCCTTGTCGTTATGGCGTTGCGGTAATATGCGCTGTCGTTGTGCCTTGAGCATACCGCCCTTGTCTTTGCTGCCTTATCGCAGTTGATGTCCCATATAGTGAGGTTGCGCACACGTTGGTAGTCCTCATAGTCGGCCAGAAGCTCCTGCATGCTCGCCCGCGCCACGTTGGTCAGCTTCAGTTCGGTTTCCTTCGACGTGGTGCTTGCCGCGCTTCCCTCGGCTATATTCTGCTTGCACGAGCGTGCCGCCTGAATCATTTGGTCGATAGTGCGGTCGCCTTTTTCGAGGAATTTGTGGGCAAAATAATAAGTAATATCATAAATGCATTCCGCCTTTTGGTAGACTATCAGATTGCGGTAGTTGCCGCGCTGCGGCATGAAAGGCCGGTTGTCGTTAGTCATGGTATAATTGTTTTTTGAATTAGTAGATTGTATTAGATAAGACTAATGGGCCGGATAGGCCCAATAAGCCTGATGAGAGAGTGGGGCAGACAGGCCTGATTAGCCAAATAGGCCTGATGGGATGATAAGCCGGATGGGCCAATTAGCCAAATAAGCCACGGCACATTGGGCTTATCAGGCTCATTTGGCTAATTTCCCATCAGGCTAATTAGGCCTATCCTCCCCAGCCTTTTTCAGAAGAATTTAGTCTCTTCGCCGAGTATTTCGCTCAGCAGCATGTTGGCCAGTCGGCTGGTGCCGAGGCGCAGCCACTTGTTTGTCAGCCATTTTTCGCCTAAGACCTCTTTTACTATCGTGTAGTAGATAAGTGCGTCCATCACCGAGTTAAGGCCGCCAGCTGGCTTAAAACCTATCTGAATGCCCGTTTCGTCGTAGTATTCCTTGATGGCCTGGCACATCACATATGCTGCCTCAGGCGTGGCGGCAGGCTCGAGCTTGCCCGTAGAAGTCTTGATATAGTCGGCGCCGGCATACATTGCCAGGATTGACGCCTTCTTGATATTGCTGGCCGTCTTGAGGCAACCCGTCTCCAGGATTACCTTCATCGGGGCGTCGCCACACGCCTGTTTCAGCTCGTTGATGTCGTCGCACACGCCCTCGTAGTCGCCGCTGAGGAACTTGCCCACGGGCATTACGATATCTATCTCCGTGGCACCGTCTTTCACGGCGAGGGCCGTCTCTGCCACCTTAACCTCGATAAGCGCCTGAGACGAAGGGAAACTGCCCGAAACGCAGGCTATCTCTACGCCGTCAACCTCAAGCGACTCGCTCACCGTCTTGGCAAAACACGGGTACACGCAGATGGTCGCCACGTGGGGCAGGTCAGGGTAGGTAGCGTCAAACTGGTTTACCCTCTCCGTGAAGGCGAGTATCGACTCGTCGCTGTCGGTGGTCTTGAGCGACGTCAATTCAATGCTGCCGAAGAGGAATTTCTTTACCTCAAGAGTGTCGTTCTCGTGCACTTTCTCGGCGATAATCTTCCTTACGGCGTCACGGACGGCAGCGTCGTCAAGGTCGGTATTATACTTGCTGAGTGCCTCGTCGTACTTGCTCATCTTCGGGAACTCGTGCTCATGCTTGTGCTCGTGAGCCTGTTCGTTGTGCTTGTTGTTCTCTACTGTTGCCATAATTTTAAGTTTTTAATTTTTGAAGTTATAGGAGTTAAAGAAGTTATCACTCGCTCTGCTCGTTAGAAGTTAAAGCCAAATGCCTTGACGGTTGCGCCCGCGGGGCTAATGGCTATAACTTCTTTAACTTCTATAACTTCTTTAACTGCCAAAATAATCCTTTGATTCTTAATTCTTAACTCTTAATTTCTCATTATTAATATGCCTTGTGGCATCGCGTTTTGTCTTCTTTTCGAGGTTCTTTTTCAGCGCCTCGGTAAGGTCAACGCCCGTCTGGTTGGCCAGGCAGAGCAGCACCCAAAGCACGTCGGCCATCTCGTCTGCCGGGTCAGTAGGTTCGCCCGTCTTGAAGCTCTGGTCGCCGTACTTGCGGGCGATGACGCGCGCCAGCTCGCCAACTTCCTCCGTGAGGCACGCCATGTTGGTAAGTTCGCTGAAATAACGCACCCCGTATTGCTTAATCCATTGGTCTACAATGAGTTGCGCCTCTTTGATAGTTATCTCTTCGCTCATGTTTTTGTAGGAATTAATAGGCCGAATAAGCCTTATTGGACAAATAGGCCTGATGGGTTTTATAGCTCTTAAATGCTATTTTTCTTAACTCTTAATTCTTAACTCTTAACTCATTCCTTGTGCTTCGTGTCCATGCAGATGGTCACCGGACCGTCGTTTACCAGTTCCACCTTCATGTCTGCGCCGAACTCGCCCGTGCCTACTTTCAGGCCCGTAAGCTCGTGCAGCTTGCGGCAGAAGCTCTCGTAGAGGGGTATGGACACCTCGTGGCGTGCGGCATGTATCCACGACGGGCGGTTGCCTTTCTTGTAAGACGCCAGCAGGGTGAACTGGCTTACCACGAGAATCTCGCCCCCGACGTCGGTTATGGGCAGGTTCATTACGCCCTCGGCGTCGTCAAAAACACGCAGCGCGGCTATCTTCCTTACCAGCCAGTCGACGTCCTCTTCGGTGTCGCCGTCGGCCACTCCGAGTAGTATCATGTACCCTTTGCCAATCTCTGATTTCACCTCTCCGCCGATTGTCACTGACGCCCGGCTGACGCGTTGGATTACTGTTTTCATGCTTGAGAAATTTATTAGTAGTTAAAGTAGTTATCGGTAGTTATAGTAGTTAAAGTCAAATGCTTTGTCGGTTGAGCAAACAAGTGTAATGACTTTAACTACTATAACTACTCTAACTACCTTTAACTACTTCCGTTTCTTGATTTTTATGTAAATACTCCCACACTATTTTAGCCTTCGCTTGCCCTATAACGTCGGTAAGTTGCTGGATATCAGCCTCCTTGATGCGCTTTACCGACTTGAGTGCTTGCAGCAGGGCGTCCTTTGTCTTCGGTCCTATGCCGTGGATGTCGTCCAGCTCCGAGTGCAGCGCGTGCTTTGAGCGCTTGTCCCGATGGAAGGTTATGGCGAAGCGGTGGACCTCGTCCTGCATGTGTGTGAGGAGGTGGAACAGCTCGCTGTCGGTCTTCATTCCCACCACCACGGGCGGCACGCCGTACAGCAGTTCGTTGGTGCGGTGACGGTCGTCCTTGGCAAGTCCGGCGATTGGAATGTCCAAGTGAAGCTCGCCCTCGACAACGCTGCGCACAACGCTCATCTGCCCTTGTCCGCCGTCGGTTATGATAAGGTCGGGCAGGGGCTGGCCTTCCTCCACCATACGTGAGTACCTGCGGCGCACCACTTCCTGCATCGAGGCGTAGTCGTCGGGCCCAACCACCGTTTTTATTATGTACTTGCGGTAGTCCTTCTTGCTGGGTTTCATCTTCTTGAACACCACGCACGCCGCCACGGCGTCGCTGCCTTGGATGTTAGAGTTGTCGAACATCTCAATCTGGTAAGGCATTTTCGGCAGCTTCAGGGCCGCCTGGATTTCCTTCATCAGGCGCACTGATTTCTGCTCAGGATTGAGTTTTTCAGCCTGTTTCAAGCGGTCGAAGCGGTACTGTTTGCCGTTCATTTCCGACAGGTCGAGCAGAGTGCGCTTGTCGCCCCGTTGCGGAACGGTGAACGTTACGCCGTCAAGCGTCATGTCGACGGCGAACGGAACGATTACCTCACGCGCCGTGCTGCCCATCCGTTCACGTATCTGCAGGATGGCGAGCTGCAGTATTTCGAGCGCCGTCTCGCCCAATTTCTTCTTCATTTCGAACGTCTGAGCCTGGTTGATACTGCCGTTCATTACGTGCATGTAGTTCACGAAGGCCGTCCGTTCGTCATCGGTCACGCTGAACACGTCGACGTCGGTGATGGTATGGCTCACCACCTCGCTCTTGGCGCAGAAGCTGTCAAGCAGCACGTAGCGCTGTTTCAGCACCTCGGCCTCCTCGAAACGCATCTCTTCCGCCAGTTTCATCATACGCGAGTAGAGTGTGCGTTGCAGCTCGCGCGTGTTCCCTTTCAGTATCTCCCGCGCCTGGGCGATGCACTCCTGGTAGTCTTCCAGGCTTTGTTTGCCTATGCACGGAGCGCCGCAATTATGTATATGGTACTCCAGGCAGGGCTTGTATTTCCCTTGTTCTATACCCTCTTTCGTGATAGGTTGGCGGCACGTGCGCGGCTTGTAGAGCTTCTTTATCAGTTCAAGTATGGCGTACATCGAGCCGATATGGCTGTAAGGGCCGAAGTACGAGCCCCATTTCTTGTTGATGGTGCGCGTCTTGAATATGCGCGGTAGGTATTCTTTCGTGACGCAGATTGAGGGATACGTCTTGCCGTCCTTGAGCAGAATGTTGTACCGCGGCTGGTATTTCTTGATAAGACTGTTCTCCAATAGCAACGCATCTTCCTCGGTGTTGACCACTGTATAGGTAATGTCGTGGATTTTGCTTACCAGCACTTTCGTCTTGAAACGGTCTACCTCTTTATGGAAATAGGACGACACGCGGTTCTTCAAGTTCTTCGCCTTGCCGACATAAATTATCGTGCCGTGCTCGTCGTAGTACTGATAGCTGCCCGGCTTCGTGGGCATGTTGCTCACGATGGCCTTCAGGCGGGCCAGCCGCTTCTCGTTTTCTTCTTTAGTCATGACGCGTAAGTGCTTTGTTTAAAGGGCTTTTCAAAGATAATGTTTCACGTGAAACTTAGCCCCGTAGGGGCAATTAAGAGTTAAGAATTAAGAGTTAAGAAAATTTGCTTTGCAGCTTATCTAAAGACTTTATATTATTCCTTATTGTCAGTAAGGCTATTTTTCTTAACTCTTAATTCTTAACTCTTAATTAAATTATACTTCCAGCAGGCTGGTTACTTCTGTCTCCTTATCGAAGTTGTCGCGGCCGTGCATGCCCTCGCGGGTAAGTTCTATGATGAAGTTGATGTATATCTTCTTCGGGTTGAACTTCTTTACGAGGTCGTAGGCAGCCTTCATCGTGCCGCCGGTTGCGAGCAGGTCGTCGTGCAGCAGAACTACGTCGTCGCTCGTTATGGCGTCCTTATGGATTTCGATAGTGTCCGTTCCGTATTCTTTCGTGTAGGTCTCCTGGATGGTGTCGCAGGGCAGTTTGCCCGGCTTGCGGCAGAGCACAACGCCTGCATGGAGCTTTATCGCCAATGCTGACGACATGATGAAGCCGCGGCTCTCGATACCCACGATTTTCGTGATACCTTTGTCTTTGTAGAGATCATACAGTTCTTCCTCCATTATCTGAAGGCAGTCGGGATTGTCGAAGAGCGTAGTTACGTCTCTGAAGATTACTCCTTTTTTAGGAAAATCAGGGATGTTGCGCAGATTTTCCAGCAATGTCTTGTTGTTCATTTTCTCTTACTTTTATTTTATTTAGTGATGATATAATAGGCCAAATAAGCCGAATAAGCCCAATAAGGCAGCTTGACAAATTAGCCGGATAAGCCGAACGGGCCGGATAGGGCGGCTTGCCGAATTAGCCAATGGGCCAGGTAAGCCCAATAAGGTAGCTTGACAAATAAGCCCGATGAGCCGTATTGGCAAGATAGGGCTGTTTGGTGAATTGGCCGGATAGGGCATATAAGCCGTCCGGCCTTTTTTACCTTTTCACCCTTTTACCTTTTTACTTTTTATTACTTGCCTTTTTACTTTTTCTTGTTTGCCGTCAATCGTCTTGCGAAAGACGGCCTTTTGCTTTATGAAAGACGGCCTTTTGCATGGCGAAATGCGGCCTTTTGCAAAGCCGTTGTTTTATGGCTGTTTTGGCAGTGGCTCTGTCTGCCTTGTCGGATTGTTGTCCGGCGTTTGGCAAGGGTAGGGCGGCCGCTGTCAAGACAGTCTCTTTTCATCGTGAAACCTGCTTGCTTTTGTCTTCAAGCAAGTTTGTGGACGAATCTTGTATGTTGCTATATTTCAGTCGTTTCCAACGTTTTTGTTTAACAAAAAATCGGCAAATTGTTTCACGTGAAACATACGGATGTCTTACCTGTTCATGAGCACCAGTATGATGTTGATGTCACTCGGCGACACGCCCGGAATGCGGCTGGCCTGCGCCAGGGTTTCAGGGTCTATTTTTGTGAGCTTTTGCCGGGCCTCGGTAGAGAGTTGCTGCATGTCCATGTAGTTGAAATGTCCGCGGATTTTGATGTTCTCCAGACGGTGCATTTTGTCGGCAACAAGACGTTCGCGCTCTATGTAGCCTTTGTATTTCATCTTGATTTCTGCCGCTTCGGTTATCTCTTCCTTGCGGTTTGGCAGCGATTCCAACGCTTGTTTCAGCTCGGGCAGAATGTCCGAAAGATTGTTTAGCGTGAGCTGTGGCCGTGATATCAGGTCGGCTATCTTGCATCCCTCGCGCAGGGGAGTGGTGCCCAAGGCCTCGAGTTGCGAATTGATGTCGCGCGGTTTTACCGATGTTGTGTTGCAGAAATTCATGATATGTTCTATCGCTGCCTTTTTCTCCATCCACCAGTCGTAGCGGTCGCGGCGCGCAAGACCTAACGAGTAGGCCCGCTCGGTGAGGCGTGCGTCTGCGTCATCCTGTCTCAGGAGTATGCGGTATTCTGCACGGCTGGTGAACATACGGTAAGGTTCGTCGACGCCCTTGGTCACGAGGTCGTCGATAAGTACGCCTATGTACGACTCGTCGCGGCGCATTACGAACGGCTCTCCGCCAGAGCAGCGCAGCGCGGCATTAACCCCGGCGACGAGTCCCTGGCCGGCAGCCTCCTCGTAGCCGGTGGTGCCGTTCACCTGTCCCGCAAGGAAGAGGCCCGGTATTATCTTTGACTCCAGCGAGTGGCGCAGCTGCGTCGGGTCGAAGAAGTCGTACTCGATGGCGTAGCCCGGGCGGTAGACCTTGGCGTCGCGCAGGGCGGGAATCTTTCTCAGGGCATTGATTTGAATCTCCATGGGCATTGACGACGAGAATCCGTTGAGGTACATCTCGTTGGTGTCCTCGCCTTCGGGTTCGAGAAAGAGTGGGTGTTGCTGCTTGTCGGGAAAGGTGACAAGCTTGGTTTCTATCGACGGGCAGTAGCGCGGGCCAATGCTCTGTATCTGTCCGTTGTACAGCGGCGAGTCGGCAATTCCGGCCATCAGCGTGGCGTGAACGTCGGGATTGGTGTAGCAAGTCCAGCACGTGAGCTGTTTCAGCGGCCGTCCGGGCGACATGTAGCTGAAGCCGTGGAAATCCTGTTCGCCCTCCTGCACTTCCATATCTTCAAAGTGGACCGAGCGGCTGTCGATACGAACGGGTGTGCCCGTCTTCATTCGTCCAGCCGTTACGCCGTGGCGCGTTATGCTCTCGGTAAGGCGCTCTACGGCCGGCTCGGCAATGCGTCCGCCCGGCACCTGCTTGCGTCCGATGTGCAGAAGTCCGTTGAGGAACGTGCCCGCCGTGAGCACCACGCTCTTCGCCCGCAGCTCCACGCCCCACACGGTGCGTACGCCTACGGCCTCGCCATGCTCGACGATGAGCTCCTCGGCCTGGTCTTGCCAGATGTCGAGGCCGTCGGTACTGTCGAGCACAGAGCGCCACTGCCAGATGAACTTGCCGCGGTCGCACTGCGCGCGGGGGCTCCACACGGCGGGCCCTTTCGAGCGGTTGAGCATTCGGAACTGTATTGCCGTTGCATCGGTGACGAGCCCCATCTGTCCGCCCAGCGCGTCAATCTCGCGCACTATCTGGCCCTTGGCAATTCCGCCGACGGCGGGGTTGCAGCTCATCTGGGCAATCTTGTTCATGTCCATGGTGACGAGGCACGTGCTTGCGCCCATGTTCGCGGCTGCCGTCGCTGCCTCGCAACCGGCGTGTCCGCCTCCGATAACGATAACGTCGTATTGTAAAATCATTTTCTTTACGGTTTTACGGTTGTGGGGTTATGCGGTTTTACGGTTGTGGGGATTTACGGTTATGAGGTTTTACGGTTGTGGGGTTGTAGGGCTTTGTGGCCATATTTTATGATTGCGAGCTGTTGACAAGTGTTGGGTGTTCCTTTATTGCGTGGTGAACAGACAACGTTCCAAGCGCATTTGCAACCTTATGACCGTAATACCTAATAACCTTATAACCGCATAACCTTAATGACCGTAAAACCTTATAACCGCATAACCTTATAACCTTAACAGTGCAAAAGTACTCATTAAAATCGAAATTTTATCCAAATACTTTGATTTATCGTCAAAATAGAGTATATTTGCATCCTCTAAAGGGTGCTGCCGTACTTATAATTAGGTACGGCCGTATCTCCTAATAATGTGAGCGGACATTATCAACAATTCAATTTTAATATTTTAAATTTCAATCATTTATGTGGTTATGTAATTCACCTATCGGAAGGAAAGTCGTGATGTCGGTAACCGGCGTCGCGCTTATCCTGTTCTTGACATTCCACATGTCAATGAACTTAGTTGCTCTGTTCTCGGGCGAAGCTTACAATGCAGTGTGTGAGTTCCTCGGGGCTAACTGGTACGCGCTTATAGCTACGCTTGCGCTGGCTGCCCTGGCGGTCATCCACATCGTCTACGCGTTCCTGCTCACGATGCAGAACCGCCGTGCCCGCGGCAACGAGCGTTACGCCGTTACGTCGCGTCCGGAGAAGGTGGAGTGGGCATCACAGAACATGCTCGTGCTCGGTATCATCGTATTGCTGGGCCTGTTGCTCCACCTGTTCAACTTCTGGTACAACATGATGTTTGCCGAGTTGACGGGCATTGCTGTTCCCCACCTGCCGTCAGACGGTTTCGCCTACATCCTTGACACCTTCTCTTGTCCGCTTTACGTGGTGCTCTACATCGTGTGGCTGGCAGCCATCTGGTTCCACCTCTCACACGGATTCTGGAGCGCTATGCATACTTTCGGATGGAGCGGCAAGGTATGGTTCAGCCGCTGGAAGGTCATCGGCCAGGTCTACACCACGCTGCTCATGCTGGGCTTCCTCGTAGTAGTGTTGGCGTTTGCCTTCGGAATAGCTCCGAGCCAGTTGTAATTCATAATTCATAATATATAATTCATAATTTTATTTGTTATGGCAAAGCAATTAGATTCCAAGATACCTGAGGGGCCGATAGCTGAGAAATGGACCAACTATAAGGCTCACCAACGTTTGGTTAACCCTAAGAACAAACTGAAGCTCGACGTCATCGTTGTAGGTACCGGCCTTGCCGGAGCGTCCGCTGCGGCAACTCTCGGCGAGATGGGCTTCAACGTCCTCAACTTCTGCATACAGGATTCTCCGCGCCGCGCTCACTCAATCGCCGCGCAGGGAGGTATCAACGCCGCAAAGAACTACCAGAACGACGGTGACTCGGTGTACCGCCTGTTCTACGACACGGTGAAGGGTGGCGACTACCGCGCACGTGAAGCTAACGTTTACCGTCTGGCTGAAGTGTCTAACAACATCATCGACCAGTGCGTGGCACAGGGCGTTCCGTTCGCACGCGAGTACGGCGGCATGCTGGCTAACCGCTCTTTCGGCGGCGCGCAGGTGTCACGTACGTTCTACGCCAAGGGACAGACCGGCCAGCAGCTGCTGCTCGGCGCATATTCAGCACTGAGCCGTCAGGTTCACACCGGCCGCGTTAAGCTGTACACACGATATGAAATGGAAGACGTGGTAATCGTCGACGGCCGCGCACGCGGTATCATCGCGAAGAACCTCGTCACCGGAAAGCTCGAGCGCTTCTCAGCCAACGCCGTTGTAATAGCTACCGGCGGATACGGCAACACATACTTCCTCTCTACCAACGCTATGGGCTGCAACTGTACAGCAGCTATGGCTTGCTACCGCAAGGGAGCATACTTCGCTAACCCGTCTTACGTGCAGATTCACCCGACTTGTATCCCCGTACACGGCGACAACCAGTCGAAGCTGACCCTTATGTCGGAGTCTCTGCGTAACGACGGCCGTATCTGGGTGCCCAAGAAGCTCGAGGACGCCAAGCTGTTGCAGCAGGGCAAGAAGAAGCCGACCGACATTCCCGAGGAAGACCGCGACTACTACCTGGAGCGCAGGTATCCTGCTTTCGGTAACCTCGTGCCCCGTGACGTTGCTTCGCGTGCTGCCAAGGAGCGCTGCGACAAGGGCTACGGCGTTAACAACACAGGTCTGGCCGTATATCTCGACTTCTCCGAGAGTATCGAGCGCCTCGGCCTTGACGTCGTTCTGCAGCGTTACGGCAACCTGTTCGACATGTACGAGGAGATTACCGACGTCAACCCTGGCGAGCTGGGCAACGAAATCAACGGCGTGAAGTACTACAACCCGATGATGATTTACCCCGCAATCCACTACACCATGGGCGGTATCTGGGTTGACTACGAGCTGATGACCACAATCGAAGGACTCTTCGCTATCGGCGAGTGCAACTTCTCTGACCACGGAGCCAACCGCCTCGGCGCATCAGCCCTCATGCAGGGTCTTGCCGACGGATACTTCGTGCTGCCTTATACCATCCAGAACTATCTGGCCGACCAGTCCATCTGGCCCCGCATCTCGACAGACCTGCCCGAGTTCGAGGAGGCAGAGAAGGGTGTCGAGAAGGAAATCGACCGCCTCATGAACATAAAGGGCAAACGCTCTGTAGACTCAATCCACAAGGAGCTTGGCCACATCATGTGGGAGCACGTGGGTATGGGCCGTACCGCAGAGGGCCTCAAGGAAGGACTCGAGCTCATCAAGAAGATCCGCAAGGAGTTCGATACCAACCTCTTCATCCCCGGTTCTAAGGAAGGTCTCAATACAGAGCTTGACAAGGCTATCCACCTGCGTGACTTCATCACCATGGGCGAGCTGATAGCTTACGACGCGCTTTCGCGCAACGAGTCGTGCGGCGGACACTTCCGCGAGGAATACCAGACGGAGGACGGCGAGGCTAAGCGTGACGACGAGCACTTCTTCTACGTAGGCTGCTGGGAGTACCAGGGCAGCGACGAGAAGGCGCCCGAGCTCATCAAGGAGCCGCTCCACTATGAGGCTATAAAGGTTCAGACACGTAATTATAAGAACTAGTGGACAAGCAGACAAGGGACGAGCAGACAAGGAGATTTGACTCGTTGGCGGCTCGTTCCGATGTCGGTAACCTCTAAGATTATTTAGATAAACAACATTAATCAAGGCAAACAGACATACAAGACATAGTCTTGCGACATATTCCTTAGCTGTTATGAGAAATCATAAAGACCTGATTGTATGGCAGAAGAGCATGGCGCTGGTGCGGCGTCTGTATGAGGTGACAAGGGCTTTCCCGCAGGAAGAGTTGTTCGGACTCACCTCACAGATGCGCAGGGCGGCGGTCTCGATACCATCAAATATAGCTGAAGGATATGGCAGGATTTATGACAAGGAACGTATTAACTTCCTCAGTATAGCCCTCGGGTCGGCTTCAGAGCTTGAGACACAGCTCATAATAAGCAATGATTTAGGCTTTATGAACGAGGCTGACAGTGCCGGGCTTTCATCGCTGAACAACGAAGTTATACTCATGCTGTCGTCGCTCATCAAGGGCTTGCGTTGTGGCAAATCTCCTTGTTGACTTGTCTGCTGGTCTGCTTGTCACTAAAAAATAAAACACATGGAAGGAAATATAAGTTTCACGCTGAAGGTCTGGCGTCAGAACGGGCCTAAGGCAAAAGGTCATTTTGACACGTTCGAGATGAAGGACATACCCACCGACACTTCATTCCTCGAGATGTTGGACATTCTGAACGAGCAGCTCATCGAGAGCGGCAAGGAGCCGTTCGTATTCGACCACGACTGCCGCGAGGGTATCTGCGGTATGTGCTCGCTCTACATCAACGGCCATCCCCACGGCCCGGCTACCGGCGCTACAACGTGCCAGCTGTACATGCGCCGCTTCCACGACGGCGACATAATCACCGTCGAGCCGTGGCGCTCGGCTGCGTTCCCCGTAATCAAGGACTGTATGGTTGACCGCGGCGCGTTCGACAAGATTATCCAGGCCGGCGGATACGTAAGCGTACGCACGGGACAGCCCCAGGACGCCAACGCCATCCTCATACCGAAGGAGAAGGCCGACGAGGCTATGGACTGCGCTACCTGCATCGGCTGCGGAGCGTGCGTCGCTGCCTGCAAGAACGGCTCGGCAATGCTCTTCGTAAGCTCTAAGGTAAGCCAGCTGGCGCTTCTGCCCCAGGGACGCCCCGAGGCGGCTAAGCGTGCCAAGGCGATGATCATGAAGATGGAGGAGCTTGGCTTCGGTAACTGCACCAACACACGTGCATGCGAGGCTGAATGCCCGAAGAACGAGTCTATAGCAAACATCGCCCGACTGAACCGCGAGTTCATCAAGGCTAAGCTGAACGACTAAAAGCAACAACAGATAAAAATTATTTCATGCGATTTTTACGGCGGCACGCATCACGGCGTGCCGCCGTTTTTTGTGCCGTCGCGGCTCGCGGCAGCTGCGACAGGCGGTTAATCCGCAAATCAGTTGGATGGAAAGAACTTTTACCGTAAAGACGAACATGAATTGAATACATCCTTTGTAGGGACATAATTTATTATGTCCCTACGTTTCGTAAGAAACGTATTTTGCTGACATTCAGGCGTTTAAACGCTCTTTCGGAGCGTGCGGACACGATTGTGCCTTAATGGAGCAATCTTCAGAACCAAAGGTCAGCGAAAGTTAATTATGTCCTTACAAAGGCGGCGTTTTATGGTATGGCTCATCCAACAGATTTGCGGATGAGCCCGAAAGGCGGCCTTTCGACTTGTCGGAGGCCGTCTTTTGTCGTGTAAAAGACCGTGTATTGCAGGGCGGAATGCGGCCTTTCTCAATGCGTTGGGTATCAGGATGTTGCGCTGAAGGGTGGCGACAGGGCTTCGGATTGTGCGTTGCAGGAGCCTGGTTTGTTGACAGATTGTCATTAAAAATATGTTATAATGATTAAATATATTATACTTTCATGACAATATGTCATGTATCTATGCCGTTATGTCGAAATATGTAAGTGGCACGCATGTTGCAGTATGATGGGTGAAAGCCTTGAACGAAAGCGATGGGCAACGGGATGGGCCGAGGCCCGCAAGGGTGGGGCTTTATCACGGAAACGATAAATGACAAACTAAAAAATAAGGAGGATTTAACTATGTTACCAGTATTCAGCAGAAACACATGGATGCCTGAAGTGTTCAACGACTTTTTCGACACTGACTTCATGGGTCGCGCCAACGCCACGGCGCCTGCCATCAACGTCAAGGAGAGCGACGGCGAATACACCGTAGAGCTTGCTGCTCCGGGCCTGAAGAAGGAGGACTTCAACGTCAACATCGACCGTGACGGCAACCTGCACATCCACATGGAGAGCAAGGCCGAGCACAAGGACGAGGACAAGAAGAGCCACTACCTGCGCCGTGAGTTCTCTTACTCTAAATACGAGCAGACGTTGCTGCTGCCCGACGACGTCGACAAGGACAGGATTGAGGCCAAGGTCAACGACGGCGTGCTCACCGTCAACCTGCCGAAGGTCGAGAAGCTGCCCGAGAAGACAATGAAGCAGATAGAAGTTAAGTAAAGGTGAGAAAGTGAGAAGGTGAGAAAGTGAGAAGGTGAGAGGGTGAGAAACATATTGGGACACTGTCCAAAATTTTGTGTAAATGGAAACAGGATTCAGCTGTAAGTTTCTTC
>ERZ779877.157-NODE-157-length-79474-cov-6.255052_pt1 | contig 79474 bp, 85 predicted proteins | sample MGYA00511556_ERZ779877 | MGnify/ENA primary metagenome ERZ779877 (study PRJEB29588, sample SAMEA2159338) | human gut metagenome | biome: human gut; feature: human-associated habitat; material: faeces | place: Denmark | collected 2008/2010 ... | reverse complement strand
GACGGATCAGCTGGTGCTGACGGTTGGCTATGATATTGACAATCTGACCGATCCGGCTATCCGGAATAAGTTCCATGGAGAGGTCACAACTGACCGTTATGGAAGAAAGGTGCCGAAGCATGCGCATGGAACAGCGAACCTGCCGGAATATACCTCTTCGACCAGAATGATTATGAAGTCGGTAGAGGATTTGTATGACCGGATTATCAATCCGGATCTGCTGGTACGCAGAATCTATGTTGTGGCTTCAAGAGTGATTCCGGAGGGAGAAGCGAAGGAAAAGGAAGTCTTTGAGCAGATGGATCTCTTTACCGATTATGAAGCACTTAAGAAGGAAAAGGAACAGGAACAGACGGAGCTTCAAAAGGAGAAACGGATCCAGCATGCGATTCTGGATCTTCAGAAGAAATTCGGCAAAAATGCCGTCCTGAAGGGAATGAATCTCGAAGAGGGAGCCATGACCAGGGAGAGAAATAAGCAGATCGGAGGTCATAAGGCATGAGCGAATATTATGAGGATAAACACCGGTATGACGATCTCCTTGACCTGCCGCACCATCAGTCCACCGAGCGGGAGAAGATGTCCCTTCATGACCGGGCAGCACAGTTTTCGCCGTTTGCGGCGCTTACCGGTTACGATGCTGCGATTGAAGAAACGCAGAGACTTACCGAGGATGAGATCGTTCTGGATGAGACTGCGGTTGCAAGGATCAATGAGCAGCTTTCCGAAATTGCACAACATCTGTCCGAAAAATGGCAGGTAACCATTACCTGGTTTCAGCCCGATGCAAGGAAGAGCGGAGGCGCTTATCTTACCGATACAGGCACAGTGAAAAGGATTGATGAAGTGAAGCATGTTGTCCAATTGGACAGTGGAATTGAAATTTCCATGGAACGGATTGTTTCCATATCATATATTGTAATAAGGTAACTATTCAGTACAGGTCGAAGCATTTACTGCCAAGACCGTAAGAAAATGATTCAGTAATGCAAAATCCCATCGGCGAAGCCGATTTGGAATGGATTTTGCATCGTAACTGTGAAGGTACTGAACAGTTACGTAATAAGTAACATGATAAAATGCTTCAGCAAACTGGATAGGTATGAATGAGATATAGATTCAATCTATAACCTGTAATAAAAGATATAAACTATACAGCAATAAATGATTATGTTGCAGTTAAACATAGCTATTCAGATACATCAATGAGTGGCAAAATTTATTCTTGATACTCATATTTTGTACATGGTAAAGTGACCATATGAGCAAAAGAAAGCACATCGGGAGGCAGGACACATGGAAAGAGGACTAAACACACGATGTCTCCATCTGGAGGAGACCGAAGGAAAATTAGAACACTATGGGGCAATCAGTTACCCCATTTATCAGACGGCAACCTATGAGCATCCGGAGGCAGGACAGAGCACCGGATATGATTACAGCAGACTTCAGAATCCCACAAGGGAGCATCTGGAAAAGATGATAGCGGGTCTTGAGAGCGGAATTGATGCCTTTGCACTTTCTACCGGAATGGCAGCGATTACCCTGCTGATGGAGCTGTTCAGGCCGGGGGATCATCTGATTGTCGAAGCTGACTTATATGGTGGAAGCATCCGGTTGTTTGACCATGTGAATAAAAAGAACAACTATGAATTTACTCATTTGAACTGTGCGGAAGATGATATTGAAGGTGCCATTCAGGATAATACGAAGGCAATCTATATTGAGACACCGACCAATCCGATGATGAATGTTTCGGATATTGCAGCCATCGCGAAGATTGCAAAGAAGCATGGTTTATTACTGATTGTGGATAATACTTTTTTATCCCCATATTTCCAGAATCCGTTAAAGCTGGGAGCAGATATTGTGGTTCATAGCGGAACCAAGTTCCTTGGCGGACATAACGATACACTGGCAGGCTTTCTGGTGACCAATAACGAAGAGGTCAGGGACAGACTGCGGTTTTTAATTAAAACAACGGGTGCGGGGCTGGCTCCCTTTGACTGCTGGCTGATTCTGCGCGGCATGAAAACGCTTGGAATCCGTATGGAACGGTCACAGGAAAATGCCATCAGAATCGCAGAATGGTTAAAGACACAGAGTATTGTCCAAAAGGTTTATTATCCTGGCCTGCCGGAGCATCCGGGATATGAAATTATGAAGAAGCAGGCAAGAGGCTTTGGATCCATGATTACCTTCCGGGTGGATTCGAAGGAGCATGCCTTACAGATTCTGAAACAGGTCCGGATGATTAAATTTGCGGAGAGCCTTGGCGGCGTAGAAACCTTGATTACCTATCCGACGACACAGACACATGCCGACGTGCCGGAGGAGGTACGTTTAAAGAACGGAATCACACCCTGTACACTCCGGCTGTCCACCGGAATTGAGGATATTGAGGATCTTTTGGGGGAATTGTCTGAGGTGTTTGCATCCTTACAATAGTATTGGAGATCATGATCACGAGTTGGATGAATAACAGCATTTACGGAAAGGATGAATCTGTATGCCGGAGAGAAATTTAAATTTTGATGAGATCGTTAATCGGAGAGGAACCGATTGCTTAAAATATGATTTTGCGGTAAGGAGAGGAATGCCGGAGGATGTATTGCCGCTCTGGGTGGCCGATATGGACTTTAAGACGACTTCTTATGTGGAGGATGCCGTGATCGAACGGACGAAGCATGGAATTTTCGGTTACAGTGAATCCGGAGAGGAGTACTTTAAGGAAGTTGCCGGATGGATGCAAAGACACCATAATTGGGAGATCCGTCCCGAATGGCTCATTAAAACGCCGGGAGTAGTCTTTGCACTTGCCATGGCAGTAAAGGTTTTTACAGAAAAAGGTGACAGTGTCCTGATCCAGCAGCCGGTATATTATCCGTTTTCCGAGGTGATCCGGGACAACGGAAGAGTCGTTGTAAGCAATGACCTGTATTTAGGAGAGGATAACCGGTATCATATCGATCTTGCAGACTTTGAAAAGAAAATCGTGGAATATCATGTGAAGCTGTTCCTTTTGTGCAGTCCGCATAATCCGACGGGCCGGGTGTTTACGAAGGAAGAACTGACTGCCATGGGAGATTTGTGTGTGAAGCATGGCGTGAAGGTGGTAAGTGATGAAATCCACAATGATTTTGTATTTCAGGGAGAGCATACGGTGTTTGCCTCTGTGAAGAAGGAATATGAGGAGATTTCCGTAATCTGTACCTCACCAAGTAAGACGTTCAATCTTGCCAGTATGCTGATTTCCAATATTTTCATTCCGAACCGGGAGCTGAGACAGCGATTCCGTCATGAGGTGGATGCAGCAGGAATCAGTCAGTTAAGCGTGTTGGGACTTGTGGCAGCCAAAGCAGCCTACGGGCAGGGAGATAAATGGTATGAACAGATGATGTCCTACGTTGGAGAAAATATTCGTTATGTGAAAGAATATGTGAAAGAGAACCTTCCGGGAGTAACGGTAATTGACGGAGAGGGCACATATCTTCTATGGCTGGATTTCCGGGGATGCGGACTTGGCCCGGAGGAGCTGGATCACAGGATCATTTATGAGGCAAAGCTGTGGCTTGACAGCGGAAAGATTTTCGGCGGTACAGGAGCGGGCTTCCAACGCATCAATGTGGCGGCTCCCAGAGCCATTCTCACAGAGTGTCTGGAACGGATCCGGAAGATTTTATAAAAGACCGGCTAAAAGAGTAGAACGTGAGGCCGGAGCAAGGCTCATGGAACGGACGACGCAGCTCAGGCAGGCTATCCTGACATGCGATAATTATTCTGTTATCTGAAAAGGGAACAAAAGCCGGAAAGGAAACAAGCCGTATGGAACTTCGACATATCAGATATTTTAAAGCCGTTGCGGAAGAAAAAAATTTTACAAGAGCTGCCGAGAAGCTTGCAATTGCGCAGCCGCCGCTCAGCCGTCAGATCCAGGATCTGGAAGCGGAGCTTGGTACATCTTTGTTTGTGCGGACACCGCATAAGGTTACCTTGACGGAAGAAGGGGAACTGTTTTTACAGTATGCAACGCAGATACTTGACCTTGTAAATCGTTCGGAAGAGGAAGTAAAGGAGCGGAAGGAAGGGTTGCAGGGAACCCTTTACATTGCATCGGTAGAAGGGTGTGGTCCACGCCTTTTTGCAGAATGGATTGCGGCGTTTCAGAAAAAGCATCCTCATGTGCAGTATAATCTGTGGAACGGAAATACGGACGATGTGAATAACCGGGTGACGAAGGGGCTGTGTGAGCTTGCCATGATTACAGCGCCATATAATACGGAAGAGTTTCATGTATATCCGGTTTATAAAGAGCCATGGGTGGCTATGATTCCGAAAGGACATCCTCTATATGTAGAAGGAACGAAGCCGGTGCGGCCGGAGGAGCTTCTTCCTTATGATCTGCTGATCCCTTCCAGAGAATCCAGAAAAGGAGAAATTGACAAGTGGTTCAATGCGTCCGGTCAGACGCCGTTGATCCGTGGACGTGTCGCACATATGATGAATGCATATGAATTAAGCCTTCATGGAGTTGGTGTTTCCATTTATCCGGAATCTATTTCGGCACTGATCCATGAACAGGATGTCTGTGTGCGGAAGGTAGATCATCCGGACGCTTATGCTTCATATGCACTCATATGGAAGAAAAATCATACGCTTTCGCACGTGGCGGAAGAGTTTATTTCTTTTATTCAATCACTTTGACAATATGTTTCTTAATGGCATTAAAGCTTTCCTGACTGATGACATGTTCCATCTGGCAGGCATCTTCGGCAGCAACCTCAGGATCAACACCAAGAGTGGTAAGCCATTTCGTCAGACACTGATGACGGTCATAGATCATCTCGGCAATCTGGCGGCCGGATGGAGTCAGGGTGATGAAGCCTTCTTTGGACATTTCAATATGGTTACGTTCCCGTAAGTTCTTCATGGCAACGCTGATACTGGATTTCTTGTAACCTAATTCCTCAACAATATCAATGGACCGTACCACTGGTTTCTGTTTGCTTAAAATTAATATCGTTTCCAGATAATCTTCTGATGATTGGTTGTTGTGCATGTGATCCTCCCATTCATTTCCCACTGATTAAATAAAAAACAGTAACTGATTCGGTTATGCAAAATGCCATCGGCATAGCTTATTTTAAATGGATTTTGTATCATGGCTGTGAAAATATGGAACAGTTATCTGCAATATTTACTTATCAGTATACACCAACTTTCTGTTTCTTGCATCCATGAAATGAAAAGAAAATTGATAAATTTTCCTATTTGGTTATTGACAACTAATAAACGTTAGCATATACTAACCATGAAATAAATGAAAATGACTCTCAATTACAAATGAGGAGAAGGAAAATCAAAGTAGAAAGGTAACTGATCAGTACAGAGCGAAGTACTTTTAAATGGATTTACGCATCGTAATAAAAGTACTGAATAATTAAGGAGAAGGAAGGTAATGAGTATGCCACTATCTATGGTAAAAGAAGGCGAAATCAATACAATCTGCAAGGTTGGCGGCAAAGAAGAAACCAGAAAATTTCTTGAGAATCTTGGTTTTGTATCCGGCGGCGAGGTAACAGTAGTATCCCAGATCAATGGCAACATTATTGTTAATGTCAAAGGTTCCCGTGTTGCAATCGGAAGGGATATGGCGAATAAGGTTATGGTGATGTGAGTGCGTAGCACGAAGCAATCCGTAGGTATCAAAGTCGGAGGCTTTTGACCCCGACATCACATTATAAAATGTTGAAGAAAGAAGGAAAGAGATGAAAACATTAAAAGAAGTTGCCTGTGGGCAGACCGTCAAAGTGGCAAAATTAAATGGTGAAGGTCCGGTAAAGAGAAGAATTATGGATATGGGAATCACAAAGGGAGTAGAAGTGTTTGTGCGTAAAGTGGCTCCCCTGGGAGATCCGATCGAAGTAACGGTCCGCGGTTATGAATTATCCCTGCGTAAAGCCGATGCAGAAATGATTGAAGTTGAATAATACAAATAATCAGAGCAAATAGAAAGGAAGTAAAATTATGAAAATTGCATTAGCAGGTAATCCGAACTGTGGAAAAACCACGTTATTTAATGCGTTGACAGGCTCTAACCAGTTCGTAGGAAACTGGCCCGGAGTTACCGTAGAGAAAAAGGAAGGAAAGCTGAAAGGCCATAAGGATGTGATCATCATGGATCTTCCCGGTATCTATTCCCTTTCTCCATACACCTTAGAGGAGGTTGTTGCCAGAAATTATCTGATCGCAGAGCGTCCGGATGCCATCTTAAATATCGTAGATGGTACGAACATCGAGCGTAACCTGTATCTGTCCACACAGCTGATGGAACTTGGCATTCCGGTTGTTATGGCTGTAAATATGATGGATCTTGTTAACAAGAGTGGCGACAAGATTAATCTTGACAAGTTAAAAGAGAAGATGGGCTGTGCTGCTGTTGTTGAAATCTCTGCATTAAAGGGTACCGGTATCCAGAAAGCAGCAGAAGCAGCAGTTGTTGCAGCAAATGTTGGAACTGCTGCCAAAGTACATAAGTTCAATACCAAAGTTGAAAATGTACTGGAATCCATCGAAGATAAGCTTGGCAGTGATGTTCCCGAAGAGCAGAAGAGATTTTTTGCAATCAAGCTGTTAGAGCGTGATGATAAGATTGCACAACAGATGAAGAAGGTTCCGGATGTATCTGCAGAAATCACTTCCATCGAAAAGGAAATGGATGATGATACCGAAAGTATTATCACCAATGAAAGATATATTTACATTTCTTCCGTTATTAAAGAGTGCTACGTAAAGAAGAGCAAAAAGCAGTTAACGGTATCGGATAAGATCGACCGCGTGGTTACCAACCGTATCGCTGCATTGCCGATCTTTGCAGTAGTAATGTTCTTAGTATATTTTGTATCTGTAACAACTGTTGGTGCGTTCCTGACAGACTGGACCAATGAGACCCTGTTTGGTGAATGGATTATTCCGGGTGCACAGAGCCTGTTTGAAAACATTGGCTGTGCAGACTGGTTAACAGGACTTATCGTAGATGGTATTATCTCCGGTGTTGGTGCTGTGCTTGGATTTGTACCTCAGATGCTGGTACTGTTCCTGTTCCTGGCATTCTTAGAGTCCTGTGGATATATGGCCCGTGTCGCATTCATTATGGATCGTATCTTCCGTAAGTTTGGTCTTTCCGGAAAGAGCTTTATTCCAATGCTGATCGGCTCCGGCTGTGGTGTTCCGGGCGTTATGGCATCCCGTACCATCGAAAACGACAGAGACCGTAAGATGACCATCATGACTACCACATTTGTTCCCTGTGGAGCAAAGCTTCCGATTATTGCCCTGATTGCAGGTGCATTCTTCGACAATGCAGGATGGGTTTCATGGAGTGCTTATTTCGTAGGTGTTGCAGCAATTATCTGTTCCGGTATTATTTTAAAGAAAACAAAGATGTTTGCAGGCGATCCTGCGCCGTTCGTTATGGAGCTTCCGGCATATCACTGGCCTACCGTTGGCAATGTATTAAGAAGTGTATGGGAAAGAGGCTGGTCCTTCATCAAGAAGGCAGGAACCATCATCCTTCTTTCTACCATTATTCTCTGGTTCTTAATGAGCTTTGGATGGACAGACGGCGGCTTTGGAATGTTAGAGGCTGAACAGCTGAATGATAGTATCCTGGCCAAGATCGGCAGTGCCATTGCATGGATCTTTATTCCTCTTGGATGGACACAGGCCGGCGAAGGATGGAAGATGGCAGTTGCCGCAGTTAGTGGTCTGATTGCAAAGGAAAATGTTGTAGCAACTTTCGGTCTGCTCTTTGGTTTCTCAGAAGTTGCAGAAGATGGTGCAGAAATCTGGGGAAGCCTGGCACAGGTTATGACTCCGATTGCAGCATACGGATTCCTGGTATTCAACCTTCTGTGTGCTCCCTGTTTCGCAGCTATGGGTGCGATCAAGCGTGAAATGAACAATGCAAAGTGGTTCTGGTTTGCAATTGGTTATCAGTGCGGCTTAGCATATATTGTTTCCCTGTGCATTTACCAGATTGGTACCTTGTTTACAACGGGAGCATTCGGACTTGGAACTGTTGTTGCTTTCTTGCTTGTAGCAGGATTCATTTATCTGCTGGTTCGCCCTTACAAGGAGAGCACAACCTTAAAGACTTCTGATAAGCAGCTTGCAAAACTGAAATAAATATCAGATAATAACAAAAAGCAATAGAAGGAGGATAACTATGGGAACAGCAATCGTACTTCTTGTGTTATGTATCATTGTTGGTGCAGTCATTTACAAGATGGTTAAGGATAAACGAAGTGGGAAATCCTCATGTGGCGGCAACTGTGTCGGATGCGGTATGGCCTGTCACCAGTCAAAAGAGATGAAATAGTACCTAAAGGGAGGCTGCCTTATGGCGGCCTCTTTGAGTATAGGATGGATTGTATGGTTTACAATTTGCAGAATCTGGGTTATAATACAGAAGCGTAAGTAATTTACGTAATCTATACGAATCATTGTCTGGAGTATCAGACAATCAGGAGGAATTAACAATGGCATTACTTAAAACCTGGCGTGATATGGCTTATTCAGCTACCGCAAATAAGGGAGATCTGCAGAGACTCTGGGCAGATTATTTTCAGAAAGAAAAGGATATTTATGCACAGCTTTTAAAGAACCCGGATGAAGTAGTGAAGGGAACCGTAAAAGAACTGGCTGAGAAGTACGGCGTGGATATTATGACCATGACCGGATTTTTAGATGGAATCAATGACAGCTTGAAGGAGCAGAACCCTATTGAAGAGATGGAAGAGGACACAGAAGTGAACCTTGGCTTTGACAAGGAATTACTCTACAAGAACATGGTGGCTGCACAGGCTGACTGGTTATATGAGCTTCCGGAATGGGAAGATATTTTTGATGAAGCAACCCGTAAGGAGCTTTATCGGATCCAGAAGCTTTCGACAACCGTTGTAAAGCCGGAGAAGATTTATCCGAACGATCCCTGTCCGTGTGGAAGTGGTAAGAAGTATAAAAAATGCTGTGGTAAGAAAGCATAAAATCAGTTTATACAGGGTTTATTGGAAAGCTCCATAAACCCATGATGAACCTTAAACAAAACCTTCCCCAAATTTAAAATGGTACTTTACAAATTTGTTTTTGGGGAATATTATAAGATATATTAAATGAATTACGAATAAAACGTTGAAGAGACGAGTACATTGTGGAAGGTAACAGAGAGAGACATCGATCAGATTCAGATCGTGCTGGGAATGTCTTTGCAGGAAGCAATGGAAAACTACCTCGGAGTGACCCTAATCCGGTTCGTATCATCTACGTTACAGATGTTGAGAGGCTTTCGTAAGTCGTTATGGCGCAGAGAGCAAGCAGGGTGGAACCGCGTATGATACGTCCCATGCATTTTGGTAATGCATGGGACTTTTTATGTAGAGCACTTAGTGAAAGCAAGCTGAAAGTGCAGCTTGAACTTAGTGCGAACGATACCTGTGCACTTAAAGAGGACGAGCTGAAAGCGAAGTACGAATTTAGTGCAGCAGGTATATGTAGAATACTTAGTGAAAGCAAGCTGAAAGCGCAGCTTGAACTTAGTGCGGCAGGTAATATACAGATTAATATAAGTAAAAATAAAGGAGGATGACTTATATGAAAGAAAGAATTGAAAAAGTAAAAGATTTTTTGGCAGACAGCACCACCATTTCCAATCGTGAGCTGGTGCTTGCCATTGCAGTAGGTGTTTTAGGCGGTATGGTATTTGGTTTGCTGACTTCCCCGAGAAAGTTTGTCACGATCGGAAGCCATAACGGAAATAACAGTCCGTGTGATAACGGCTTTGACTGGGAAGACTTCGAAGACGATGAAGAGGAAGACGAAGAGTAATTTCACAGAGGAAGAGTGAAGCGGTTACCCAATAAGTTAATATAAAGGTAACTATTCAAAAATATTGGTTAACATAATGTTAACAACCAGAAAGGAATGGATATAAAAATGAAAATCACATTAAAAGATGGTTCCGTAAAGGAATATGACAAAGCAATGAGCGTGTATGAAATCGCTCAGGATTTAAGCGAAGGACTTGCCAGAGTGGCATGTGCCGGAGAAGTGGATGGAGAGGTTGTCGATTTAAGAACCGTTCTTGACAAGGACTGTAATCTGAGTATTCTGACTGCAGCAGATCCGGAAGGCTTGCGTGTCATCCGTCATACCTGTTCCCATGTTATGGCAGAGGCTGTTAAGAGAGTATTCCCGCAGGCAAAGCTTGCAATCGGACCTGCGATTGATACCGGATATTATTATGATTTTGAACATGAATCGTTTACAAGAGAAGACCTTGACAAGATCGAGGCAGAAATGAAGAAGATTATCAAGGAAGGTCATGAATTAAAGAGATTTACCCTTCCGAGAAATGAAGCAATCCAGTTTATGAAGGACAGGGAAGAGCCTTACAAGGTAGAGTTGATCGAGGATCTGCCGGAGGACGCAGAGATTTCCTTCTATGATCAGGGAGATTTTGTAGATTTGTGTGCAGGACCGCACTTAATGAGTACCAAGGGCATCAAGGCGTTCAAACTGACTTCTTCTTCTATGGCGTACTGGAGAGGCAATGCCGAGAAAGCACGTCTTCAGAGAATTTATGGTACTGCATTTAATAAGAAGGAAGAGCTGAATGCTTATCTGGAACAGTTAGAGGATGCAAAGAAGCGTGACCACAACAAGCTTGGACGTGAGATGGAACTGTTTACTACCGTAGATGTAATCGGACAGGGACTACCTCTTTTCCCTCCGAAGGGAACCAGGATGATTATGAAGCTCCAGCGTTGGATTGAGGATCTTGAGGATAAGGAATGGGGTTATGTCAGAACCAGAACTCCGTTAATGGCAAAGAGTGATCTTTATAAAATTTCCGGACACTGGGATCATTACAAGGATGGCATGTTCGTTTTAGGTGACGAGGAGACAGACAAGGAAGTGTTTGCACTTCGTCCGATGACCTGCCCGTTCCAGTATTATGTATATAAGAACACCCAGAAGTCCTACCGTGACCTGCCTTACCGCATGAGCGAGACTTCTACCTTATTCCGTGCTGAGGATTCCGGTGAAATGCATGGACTGACAAGAGTCCGTCAGTTTACTATTACAGAGGCACACAATGTCATCCGTCCGGATCAGACCGAAGAAGAGTTATCCAACTGCTTTAATCTGGCATATCATATTTTGACCGTACTTGGTCTGGAAAAGGATGTAACCTTCCGCCTTTCCAAATGGGATCCGGAAAACAAGAAGAAATATCTTGGCGATGAGCATTACTGGGAATCCACACAGGAAGTCCTTCGTAAGCTTCTGGAAGAGAAGCAGGTTCCTTTCGTAGAAGCAGACGGCGAAGCTGCATTCTATGGACCGAAGATTGATATTCAGGCAAAGAATGTTTACGGTAAAGAAGATACCATGATCACCATTCAGCTTGACTGTGCCATTGCTGAAAACTTCGATATGTATTATGTAGATCAGGACGGCGAAAAGAAGCGGCCTTACATCATTCACAGAACCTCCATGGGCTGTTATGAAAGAACCCTGGCATGGCTGATTGAGAAGTATGCAGGTAAGTTCCCGACCTGGCTTTGCCCGGAACAGGTACGTGTTCTTCCGATTTCTGAAAAGTATGAAGCTTATGCAGAAAAGGTACGCAAGGCATTGGCAGAGGCCGGCGTAGATGTTACGGCAGATAACCGTTCCGAGAAGATCGGCTTTAAGATCCGTGAAGCAAGAATGGACAGACTTCCTTATATGCTGATTGTCGGACAGCAGGAAGAAGCAGATGGTACGGTATCGGTAAGAAGCCGTTTTGCAGGAGATGAGGGCGTGAAGCCGTTACAGGAATTCATCGACCAGATCTGCGAAGAAATCCGTACCAAGGAAATCCGTAAGGAAGAGGTAACGGAGTAACAATAAAATTATTATTTGAATAAAAATTCAGCATCCGCACATACTATTGCCGTACAGCGTAAAGGAGGTAATAGTATGGCAGAATTAAAATGTGCAGTACAGAACTGTTCTTACAACGCAAATGAACGTTGTTCCAAGGGGGACATCATGGTAGGCGGTAAGCATGCATCCTGTTCGGCAGAAACCTGTTGTGAAAGCTTTACCGAAAATAAGGGTGACAGCTTTAAAAGTGCAGTAGAACATCCAAGCGAGTATATCAGTATTGATTGCGAAGCTGCAAAATGCATGTATAATGAAAATTATAAGTGTACAGCATCCCGTGTTGATATTCGTGGCTGTGGAGCATGTGATTGCAAGGAAACGGCATGTGCAACATTTGACGGAAAGTAAGAAAAACTCCGAGGGCGGTTTAAACCGCCCCGGAGTTTCTGTTGCCATGCATATGAGTGAACATAACAATGACAGAACGTTTCGCTGAAAGAGAGCTGTCAGGGAAAGATTTGAGGAAATCAAAGAATGCATTTTACAAAGAAAGTAACGATGATAGGAAGTATCATAATGCTGGCCTGTTGTTTTACCGGTTGTGAAAAGGAAGTCATTACAGTTGCGGGGATTCAGAATCCCGAGGTTCGTGAAGATCAGTACATAGTAGTAGAGAACTTTGAATTAAAGCAGATTGAGGATAATGGGAAGGATGCGATTGCCTGCTGTGCAATTCTGATTCCGGCCGGGTACGTGGAATCCTCCACTGTTCCGGGGATGTATGTACATTCCTTGAGTCCGTTGGATTCTTCCAATATTTATTATACAGTGCTTGAAGGAACCGGAGACGGTGCAGTACCCGACAATCTGACATCTGACTCCTTTGAAAAGGAATTAGAGGATGCTTATGCAAAACAGGGCGAGAACGTAGATATTACGATTGAAGAATTTTCACGAAATGACATGGAAGGTGTTCCGGGGTATAAGATCCGGAGCAGCTTTGAGGTTGATAATAAGAGAGTCCAGCAGCTTGCCTATATTATTCAGGCGAGGGATACGCATATTATTACCTATAATCAGCTTTCTGATGATGAGCTTTTGGCAGACTTTGAAATATCTGAAGGCGAAATCCGTCTGGTAAAAGAGTAGGAAACTATAAAAAGTTTCTTGAAAAGTTTGAAAAATGGTATTGACATCCGGTAAGTGGGGTGTTAATCTATATAAGCATGTGAAAACAAAGCAGAGTATCCACTCTCACCCTGCGGTAATTGTGCTGGCAGGTGTTTATATTTTCCATATGCCCTTTAGAAAACGGGCGCAGAGGAAAGATGTGAGTATTGTGGATAGCTATGCTGTCCACTTTTTTTATTCTTATTAGGGAGGGTAAAATTATTAGCGAATTATTTATTAACGATCAGATTAGAGATAAAGAAGTACGTGTGATCGGTGAAAACGGAGAGCAGCTTGGAATCATGTCTTCCAAAGAAGCTTTACAGCTCGCAGAGGAAGCAGGGGTCGATCTTGTGAAGATCGCGCCGACAGCAAAACCACCGGTGTGTAAGATTGTGGATTACGGAAAGTATCGTTACGAACTGGCGCGCAAGGAAAAAGAAGCCAGAAAGAAGCAGAAGGTAATCGAGATTAAAGAAATCCGCTTATCCCCCAATATCGATACGAATGATTTAAATACGAAGATTAATGCTGCAAAGAAGTTTTTAACCAAGGGAGACCGCGTGAAGGTGACCTTACGTTTCCGTGGACGTGAAATGGCTCATATGGCAAGCAGCAAGCATATCTTAGATGATTTTGCAGAGGCTCTTTCGGATGTGTGTGTCGTAGAAAAGGCACCGAAGGTTGAAGGAAGAAGCATGACCATGTTTTTAACTGAGAAACGTTAGTTTCAGTTAAAATAGATAATTATTGTATACAGGAGGAAATCAGTTATGCCAAAAATGAAAACCAGCAAATCTGCTGCAAAGCGTTTTAAAGTTACAGGAACAGGCAAGTTAAAGAGAAGTAAAGCCTACAAGCAACATATCTTAACCAAGAAGACTACTAAGAGAAAGAGAACTCTTAGACAGCCGGCTATTACAGATGCAACAAATGTTAAGAATATGAAGAAGATTTTACCTTATCTGTAATAAAACACTATAGTCGTTAGGAGGATATGAACAATGGCAAGAATTAAAGGTGGCGTAAATGCCAAGAAAAAACATAACAGAGTATTAAAGCTTGCAAAAGGCTACAGAGGAGCCAGAAGCAAACAGTATAGAGTAGCAAAACAGTCTGTAATGAGAGCATTAACTTCCTCTTATGCAGGACGTAAAGAGAAGAAGCGTCAGTTCAGACAGCTCTGGATTGCACGTATCAATGCTGCTGCAAGACTGAATGGCTTATCCTACAGCAAATTCATGTATGGCTTAAAGCTTGCAGAAGTTGATATCAACAGAAAGATGCTTGCTGAAATGGCTGTAAATGATGCAGAAGGCTTCAAGTCTTTAGCAGAACTTGCAAAGAGCAAACTTGCATAATAAAGATGATTCCCCGTAGCCTTTGACTGCGGGGATTTTTTCTATAAACCAGTCAGGAATACTTAGTGAATGGGAGTCATAAACGGAGTATGAATTTAGTTGCTATGTATATGAGAAAATGATCCACCGGATCATTTTTGGTGAGAGGGACAAGCAGAAAGGAAATCAGGGATGCGTATACTTGAAAATCTGGAACCGCAGGATGTATTTTACTATTTTGAAGAAATTTGTAAGATTCCACATGGATCCGGCAATACCGGACAGATCAGTGATTATCTGAAAGCATTTGCCGATGAACATGGTTTGTATTGCAGACAGGATGAATTAAATAATATTATCATGATCAAGGAAGCGTCGAAGGGGTACGAAGATCATGAACCGGTTCTTTTACAGGGGCATATGGATATGGTGGCTGTGAAGGATGCGGATTGTACCATAGATATGACGAAGGACGGTTTACAGCTTGAAATTCTGGGAGACCGTTTGAGCGCAAAGGGAACAAGCCTTGGAGGCGACGACGGGATTGCAGTTGCATTCGCTCTGGCACTTCTTGCAGGAGAAGAATACCGTCATCCGAGAATTGAACTGATTCTTACTGTAGATGAAGAGGTTGGCATGGAAGGCGCAACAGGACTTACGGTAGATGATCTTACTGCAAAACGGATGATTAACCTCGATCAGGAAGAGGAAAAGATATTTATCACGGGATGCGCAGGTGGAGCCCGGATTGACATTCGGAAAAAGACAGAAACCGAGCAGATAAAAGGATTGTTATGTAAACTTAAAATCTCCGGACTCCAGGGAGGACATTCCGGTCAGGAGATCAACAAGGAACGTGGCAATGCCATCTGTCTGATGGGTAGACTGCTTGCTGCCTTACAGGAGAAGACGCCTGTTTATTTAAAGGAAGTAAGTGGCGGAATGGCAGATAATGCGATTCCGAATGAGGTTTGTGCAGAAATCGTCGTGACCGAATGGACGGAAGATGTCGCTGCATTTATGGAAGAGCAGTTTTGTGGTTTAAAGGCAGAATTTGCCGGAAAAGAAGACGGACTTAACTGCAATCTGCAGATTTGCGGGGAAAATACGGCTGTGCATGTCTGCACAGGGACAGAAGAGAAGAAAATGAATACGAAGCCATGGATGGTCTGCAGTCAGAATGATTCCAGGCAGTGGATTCACCTGCTGAATGTGATTCCGCATGGTGTTATTGCAAACAGTGTGAAGATGAAGGGACTTGTCGAGACCTCCTTAAATCCGGGAATCCTGAATGTAAGTGCAGTAGAGGGCATGGTCAGCACATCTGTCCGCAGCTCCAATGCAGCAGCGAAGGAAGCTCTGATTAACCAGCTTAAGAGCCTTGCTGCTTTGTGTGATGCGACAGTAGGAATTCGTGGAGATTATCCGGGCTGGGATTATGATCCGGATTCACCGCTCCGTGAAAAGATGGTTACGATTTATGAAGAAATGTATGGTGTGAAGCCGCAGATTGAGGCCATTCATGCAGGACTGGAATGTGGAATTTTCCAAAGCAAAATTCCGGGACTTGACTGTGTTTCCATCGGCCCGGATATGCAGGACATCCATACCACAAGAGAAACCTTGAGCATTCCTTCGGTACAGAGAGTCTGGAAGTTCTTATTGAAGGTGCTGGAAAGCCTGTAGAAGAGATGAGATGATTCTTTTGGCAATTTAAAATACTTTACCCTACTAAATCCTACCAGATTCAGTAGGGTAAAAAAACAGCGGAATTCGTTGGAATTCCGCTGTTTTTTAAAATCGGAGTGACAAGACTTGAACTTGCGGCCTCTACTTCCCTAAAGTAGCGCTCTACCACCTGAGCCACACCCCGAAACACAAATTATATTATAACTGCACCTTTTGATAAAAGCAAGTACTTTTTTTACTTTTTTAGATTTTTTATATCAATATTTTCAGGTGTGGCTAAAAGTATTGAAAAACGGTTGGTGCATAGGAAAATCACAGTAGAGAAACAGATAATAAGTGACAGGGCAGGAAAGTATTGCTATACTGAAAGCATTAAGTGGAATAAACGGAATGTATGGAAAGGGGAAGTTATGAAAAATCGAATTTGCATCAGTATAGCAGGAATTCTTGTCCTGTCTTTGCTTGCCGGATGTTCGGCAGCCGGACAGGTGATGAAGCTATGGGAGAAGACGGCGAGAGAAGAACAGCAGGGGATGGATCAGGAAGAAGACGAAGAAATTGATCCGGGATTTACCTATGGGCAGCCGGAGGATGAGACCGGGGATGCAGGAGCTTCTGTGCAGGAAGACGAGACCGGGGATCTGCAGGCATTGTTTGATGCCGGGTTCCCTTATCATCTGAACGGCAGATATGCGGTCCGGGGAGAGATGATTTATTTTGCATCGAATGAAGCAGTTTACAGCTACAATCAGGTCACCGGGGAGTTTGAGGCTTTTCCGCTTACCGGAGAGAATTATGAAGTGCCAAAGACCTATTCGGGGATCGCGGATGACGGAAAGCTTTATCTCGATGGAGAATATCTGTACTACTTTAATGACTTCTATCATGAGCGGGAGGATCGTTCGGAAAGCCTTCTGTATCAGGTAGATTTATCTACCGGCGAGGCTTATCAGGTGGAGTTTTCGTTTGATCAATATGTTACGGATTTGTATATTCTGGATCATCAGATGTATCTGCGGACATATGATGAAAATTATAACACCGGATACCATACGATCGCGTTAGAGGAAAACGGAGAGATCGGGGAAGAGATTACCGGTACAAGGGAGGATGGACGCGTTTCCATTCCGGCAGGGTATGAAGAAATTCAGATCTTGGATATGGAAGGCTGGCTTTATTATGCTTATCAGAACCGGTACTTTCCACAGATTCTTTTACAGGATGAGAATCAGAATTATGTTCTGTATGATCCGGATACCGAGGAAGTAACGGAACTGCTTTCTTCGGACTATTCCGTGAATTATTATGATGGCTGGCATATTCTGTATTACTTAAGTGAATATATGTCCGAAGACGGAGCAGCCCATCAGTATTACCGGAACCTTAACACAGGGGAAGAACACGAACTTTCTGCTGAAAAGCGCAATGTGATCGGTGCGGATGTCGAAGGGATCTATTATATGAAACACAATTCGGAAACCAATCTGCATCAGACGGAAGATCAGATGTGGTATCAGACTTACGATAGCCTGGATCAGGGATGGGAGGGACAGTATTTATATCAGATTACCTGGAGTCCTTATATTAAGAATAATCTGGATCTGGTAGAGAATAGTCTCCTGACGCTTTCCCATGGAGCGTTGTATGTCATTGAAGATTCCGGGGATCAGACCGTGTTTGCTTCCTATAACTGGCTGAGAGGAGAATCGGAAAATGCAGTCGTTCTTGCTGACCGGGAAATCAATCAGATCGGGCAGTTCTATTATGAGGCGGATGAAGAACTGTGTGAGGATTGTGGCAAGCCAGTCTATGCATATTATATAGAAGGTTTTACTCTGAATGGAAGCATGCCGGGAGATGAGGAGATAAATGCACAGGTACAGGAAATAACGGATTCCATGATAAAGAATGCTACAGAAATGGGCTTTGATGAGGAAGAACCCCATGAAGAAGCGTACCGGAACGAAAGCTCGGTTACTTTTAGGGGAGAGCTTTCTTATTACAATGACCGCTATATCGGGCTTTTGTGGAACGGGTATGATTATCACAGTGGTGCAGCTCATGGTATACCATATAAGATCTTCCGGCTTTATGACCGCGAGACGGGAGAGGAGCTTTATCTGGACGATATTCTGGCAAGCTCCGAAGAGGAGTTAAATGCCATCGTGACCCGGATGTTTGAAGAACGGCACGATGGAGATGAAATCTGGGAATGGGGACTTGAATACATCTCAGAAAACGCCGGATTCCTGGAGGATCATCACTTGAAAGCGGGAGATTATTATCTTACTGACGAGGGTCTTGTGTATTATTTCGGAGCTTATGAGGTGGCAAGCTATGCAGAAGGAATGCCGGAGGTTCTGATTCCCTACAATGAGCTTAAATGGAAGATTGATTTATCATAATGGCAGAGCGAAAAAGTCAGGCATTTGTCGAAAACGGCAGATGTCTGACTTTTGTATAATGATGTAATATTTTTGCATAAATACTAATCAAAGCATAAAATTGTATTAAATTTCGTACAATAGAAATGATAGAACTGTGATTTTAGACTGGAAAAGTGAATGAAAATATGTTATTATAATCCATTATGTGGTGTGCTTTAGCATAGTAACAAATTGATGAGGTGACAAAAATGCTGAAATATATTCTCAAAAGAATATTACTTGCCATCGTGACCATCTGGGCCGTGGCAACCCTGACCTTTTTCCTGATGAACATGGTTCCCGGTGGACCGTTCCTTTCCGAAAAGGCCATCAGTCCTCAGGCAACAGCCGCCCTGGAGGCGAAATATGGATTGGACAAGCCATTGTGGCAGCAGTACCTGACCTATATGGCAGGCGCCAGTCACGGTGATTTCGGTGACAGTTTAAAACAGAGAGGACGTACCGTTATGGACATCATTACCATGAAGTTTCCGGTATCTGCCCGTGTGGGTGGTGTGTCTGTACTGGTCGCATTGCTGCTCGGTGTTCCGCTTGGCTGTATTGCAGCATTGAAGAGAGGAAAGTTCCTCGATAATCTGATCAGCGTCGTTTCCACCTGTGGAATTGCCGTACCAAGCTTTGTAATCTGTACATTGCTTTTATATTTTTTCGGTGTAAGGCTGCAGATTCTGCCGACTATGGGCCTTACCTCCTGGAAGCATTATGTGATGCCGGTCATGGCACTTGCTTTTTATCCGACTGCATATATTATGCGTCTGATGAGATCCTCCATGCTGGATGTTCTCGGACAGGACTACATGCGTACTGCGAAGGCCAAGGGACTTGCAGGCGGCAAGATTCTGTTTAAACATGCGTTACGAAATGCAATCCTTCCGGTTATTACCTATGTAGGACCGTTACTTGCCTATACTGTAACGGGAAGCTTTGTTGTCGAGAAGATTTTCACGATTCCGGGACTTGGCGGAGAGTTCATTTCTGCAATTAACGGACGTGATTATACCCTGATTATGGGCACAACCATTTTCCTTGCAACATTGATTATTCTTATGAATGTGGTTGTTGATATCGTATATAAGATTGTGGATCCGAGAATTAAATTAAAGTAAGGAGTCAGTCCATGAAAGAGAATCCAATTAGTTTTCAGTTAAAATTAAAACCTGAAGATTTTCTTCCGGCAACCGAGGAAGAGAAGCAGAGTCAGGTCATTATGCGTGAGAGCGTGAGCTTCTGGAAGGACGGAGCGAGACGCCTTCGCAAGAACAAAGTCGCAATGGTAAGCCTTGTGGTGATTATCCTTGTTATGATTTTTTCTTTTATCGTTCCTTCTTTTTATCCATATAATTATAAGGAACAGATTAAGGGAGCCAATAACCTTCGCCCGATGCAGTATTCCGAAGAGGAGCAGGCGCGAATTGATGCCGGTGAAAAGGTATTTCCCCATGTCTTTGGTACCGACAAGATGGGACGTGATTATGCCATTCGTGTGATGATGGGAAGCCGTATTTCCCTTCTTGTTGGTCTGATTGCAACCGGTATTATCCTGATTATCGGTTCCATCTACGGATCGGTGGCTGCCTTCTTTGGTGGATGGGTCGATCTGGTGATGATGAGAATTGTTGATATTATTTATACGATCCCCGATATTCTGCTGATTGTATTATTATCCTTTGCACTGAAAGCACCGCTCGCACAATTAAAGGAAGCACCCGGCTTTGCCTGGGTTGGCGTTGTAGGTGAAAACCTGATCAGTATCTTCGTTGTATTCGCCCTTCTTTACTGGGTAGGTATGGCGAGAATGGTACGAAGCCAGGTGCTGATGCTTAAGGAAAGCGAATACGTTACAGCAGCAAGAGCACTGGGAGTAAGCAATGCAAAGATTATTAAGAAGCATCTGCTTACCAACTGTATCGGAACCCTGATTGTTACCACAACACTGCAGATCCCGTCTTCCATCTTTACGGAAAGCTTCCTAAGCTTCCTGGGTATGGGTGTTGCGGTTCCGCTTCCTTCTTTGGGGAGTCTTGCCAGTGATGCAATTAATGGTATGAATACCTATCCGTATCTGCTGTTTATCCCGGCATTACTGATCAGTTTGATTATTTTGAGCTTTAACCTGTTAGGCGACGGTCTGCGTGATGCATTTGATCCGAAGCTGAAGAATTAAGGAGGAGAGAATCATGTCAGAATATCTTGTTGATATAAAAAACGAAAGACTTTCCTTCTTTACTCCTGCCGGTGAGGTAAAGGCATTAAATGATGTTTCCATTCATTTAAAGGAAGGAGAAGTTCTTGGTATCGTTGGAGAAAGCGGTTCTGGTAAATCCGTAACCGCATACAGCCTGATGGGGCTGACGGCCTATCCGGGCAGACTGATAGGTGGAACATTGGAATTCAATGGTCACGAGATCGAGAAGATGAGCGAGAAGGAAATGCGGAAGATCCGTGGAAACGAAGTATCCATTATTTTCCAGGATCCCATGACCAGTTTAAATCCCGTTTATACAATCGGAAACCAGATTATGGAAGCAATTCTGCTCCATACCGATAAGAACAGAAAGCAGGCGAAGGAGCGTGCCAGAGAGCTGCTTACCTTAGTTGGAATTAACGAGCCGGACAAGCGTTTAAAGCAGTATCCGCACGAATTATCCGGTGGTATGAGACAGCGTGTCATGATCGCAATGGCACTGGCCTGTGAACCAAAGCTTCTGATTGCGGATGAGCCGACTACTGCTTTGGATGTGACCATCCAGGCACAGATTTTAGAGCTGATGATGGAGCTGAAGGATCGTCTTGGTATGGCAATCATTATGATTACCCATGACCTTGGTGTGGTTGCCAGCATGTGTGAGCGGATTGCCGTCATGTATGCGGGCAAGATTGTTGAATATGGTACTACAGAGGATATTTTCTATCATCCAAAGCATGAATATACGAAGGGACTGATCCGTTCCATTCCGAGAATTGATACGAAGGAGCATGAACGTCTGGTTCCGATTGAAGGATCTCCGGTAGATCTCTTAAATCCGCCGAAGGGTTGTCCTTTCGCACCGAGATGTGAGAAATGTATGAAGATCTGTCTTCGTGAAATGCCGCCGGTAACGAACTTTGGAGAGGTTCATTACACACAATGCTGGCTGAATCAGAAAGAAGAGATGGAGAAGGGAGCAGCCAATGAGTGATACATTAGTTCAGGTGGAACATTTACAACAGTATTTCCCGGCAGGTGGCTATGGAAAGAATAAGAAATATATTCAGGCAGTCGATGATGTTTCCTTCACGATCGAGCGTGGTGAAACCCTCGGACTTGTTGGAGAGTCAGGGTGTGGTAAGACAACCACGGGAAGAACTCTGCTTCGTCTGTATGAGCCGACCGGTGGCAGGTTCGTTTATGACGGTGAGGCCGTATTTGATGTCGAAAAGAAGATTTTTGCACCGATGCTTCCTTACCGTAAAAAAATGCAGATTGTATTCCAGGATCCCTATGCGAGTCTGGATCCTAGAATGACCGTTGGAGATATCATTGGGGAAGCCATTGATGTGCATAAGCTGGCGAACAGTAAACAGGAACGGTATGACATTATTATTGAGATGCTTCGTCGTGTCGGACTGAATTCCGAACATGCCAACCGTTATCCGCACGAGTTTTCCGGCGGACAGCGTCAGAGAGTCGGTATTGCAAGAGCACTTGCAGTAAATCCGGAGTTTATCGTCTGTGATGAACCGATTTCCGCACTGGATGTTTCCATTCAGGCTCAGGTTATCAATATGTTTGAGGATTTACAGGAGCAGATGGGTCTCACGTATCTGTTCATTGCCCATGACCTTTCTGCCGTAAAGCATATTTCCAACCGGATTGGAGTTATGTATTTAGGAAGAATGGTAGAGCTTGCAGACAGCTATGAGCTGATTCAGCGTCCTCTCCATCCTTATACGAAGAGTCTGATTTCTGCAATTCCGATTGCTGACCCGAATAAGGCGAAGGAAAGCAGGCGTATTGTACTTGAGGGAGATGTTCCAAGCCCCTTAAATCCGCCGTCCGGATGCCGTTTCCGTACCAGATGTCCATATGCGGATGAAACCTGTGCAGCAAAGGTTCCGGAGTGGAAGGAAATCGAAAAGGGACATTTTGCTGCATGTCACCATATTGACAAATGTAACTAAATGTGGTAATAATTTTAGAATAAACAATACGGGTATCGAAACAAAGTTTTTGGACGACCTGTATTTTGTTTATAAATTTTTCAGAGGAGGAAATATTATGAAAAAGAAAGTTCTTGCACTTATTCTTACAGCCGCTATGGTTGTTGGATTGGCTGCCTGTGGCGGAAGCACTTCCAATGATGCTGCATCTACAACAGATGGAACCACAACAGAAGGAACCACAACAGAAGCCAGCGACAATCAGACTGGAGATGAGACAACAGAAGCAACTGCTTCTACAGGAGAGAAGATCTTATCCGTACAGGTAGGACCTGACCCTGAAACCATCGATCCTGCATTAAACAGTGCAGTAGATGGTGGTAACATGTTATTACATTCCTTCGAATGCCTTTTAGCATTAGATGAGAATGGTCAGCTTGTTCCCGGACAGGCAGAAAGCTGGGAGACATCGGAAGATGGTCTTACCTGGACTTTTCATTTAAGAGATGGTTTAAAGTGGTCCGATGGATCTGATTTAAACGCAAATGATTTCGTTTACAGCTGGAAGAGAGTATGTGATCCTATGGTAGCAGCTCCTTATGCTGAAACTGTGCTTTCCATGGTTGAAGGTTATGATAAGGCCATCGAGGGTGACCTTGATGCACTTCAGGTAGTAGCACAGGATGACAACACACTTGTTGTAACTCTGAGCAACCCCTGTTCCTATTTCGGAAGCCTTGCAGCTTTCGCAACCTTAAGCCCGGTACAGGAGGCAACTGTTACCGCAAATGGTGATGCATGGGCAACCAGCGCAGCAACCTATATCAGCAACGGACCTTTCTATGTATCCGAATGGGTTCCCGGTTCTTACATCATGATGACGAAGAACCCTTACTACTGGAACGCAGATGCAATCAAGCTGGATGGTATTAAGTGGAATCTCATCGAGGATTCCAACGCTTCATACAGTGCATACCAGACAGGTGAAGTTCTGATGATCAAGGATGTTCCTACAGAAGAAATTCCTTCCTTAAAGGATAGTGCTGATTTCCATGTAGATCCCATTATCGGTACCTACTACCTCAGCTTGAATCTTGAAAGAGATGCATTTAAGGATGCAAGAGTACGTAAAGCATTAAGCCTTGCAATTGACCGTGATTATGTTGCTAATACTTTAATGCAGGGAACTTACTCACCTGCTGATAACTTCATGGGACCCGGATGGATCGACACAGATGGCACGCAGTTCAAGGACAATGCAAACGGTGGTCAGTCTTATATCGATGTAAACAACTATGAAGCAGACTTAGAGGAAGCAAAACAGCTTCTTGCTGATGCGGGTTACCCGGATGGAGAAGGCTTCCCGTCCATTTCCTACACAACCAATGATGCAGGTTATCATAAGGTAGTTGCTGAATATTTACAGCAGGCATGGGCACAGCTTGGTATCGATCTTAAGGTTGATATTGTAGAATGGGCTTCCTTCACACCGATGCGTCGTAATGGTGATTTCGATATTGCACGTAACGGCTGGGTTGGAGATTACACGGATCCTTCCAACATGCTGGAACTGTTCTACTCAACGAACGGTAATAACGATGGTAAGTTCAACAATGCAGACTTTGATGCAGCAATTGATCTTTCCAGAACAACACTTGATTCCGCAGAACGTTCCAAGGCACTTCATACAGCAGAGGATATTCTGATGGAAGAAACCGGATGTATTCCAATTGCATACTACAATGACTTCTGGTTACAGAGTGAAAAGATTACCGGATCATGGCATTCACCTAATGGATTCTGGTATTTCATGTACGCTGATATCACAGAATAATTTGTGAACTTGATTTCATAGAGAATCTGAAAGGAACTGCTTTTTGGCAGTTCCTTTTTTGTGCAAAAAAGTGTATAATGAGTCTTGGGTCTATGAACGAGGATAGAATCGTAACCATTCAGAACCTGTTCGCAAAATTGCTGCTATGCAGCTTTCTTTTTGCCCATGTGGTTACTTTAATATAAATTTGCCAAATGTACTTACGAATGCGGGCATTCGCCGTACATATTGTCATAATCTGCATGGCTCTGAATAGTTACAATATAAGATATGGAGGATGAAAAATGGCGGAAAAGGTAATCGACCGTTTTTTCAGATATGTACAGATTGATACACAGTCTAAAGAGGATGCGGAAAGCTTTCCCAGTACCGAAAAACAGAAAAATCTGGCAATGCTTCTTGCAAAAGAGCTTCAGGAAATGGGAGCTTCGGATGTGATTTATGATGAGGAACGCTGTTATGTGTATGCAAAGCTTCCGGGAAATGACCCTGCTAAGGGAGACAATTACCCGACCCTTGGCTTTATTGCACATATGGATACGTCACCGGATTGTCCAGGAAAGAATGTGAAGCCGAAGCTTATTGAGAACTACGATGGTAAGGAAGTGATTCTGAACGAAGAGAAAGCGATTGTGTTAAGTCCGGTCGTGTTTCCGGAGTTAAAGCATTATGTAGGACAGACGCTTATTGTAACGGATGGGACCACGCTGCTTGGTGCCGATGATAAGGCCGGCGTGGCAGAAATTATGACCATGGTACAGACACTTTTAGAGCATCCGGAAATCAAGCATGGACCGATTGCAATTGGATTTACTCCGGATGAAGAGGTAGGCGATGGCGTGGATCATTTTAAGATCCGGCAGTTTGGCGCAGACTATGCCTATACGGTAGATGGCGGCGCAATTGGAGAACTGGAATATGAGAACTTTAATGCGGCATCTGCCAAGGCAATCATCCATGGTGTGAATGTACATCCGGGAGAAGCAAAGAATAAGATGAAGAATGCTTCTTTGTACGCAATGGAATTCCAAATGATGCTGCCGGGAACGATGCGTCCGGAATGCACGGATGGCTATGAAGGATTTTTCCATCTGACGAATATGGAAGGGACGGTAGAGCTTGCAACCCTTTCTTATATTATCCGTGACCATGATAAGGAACGCTTTCATGAGAAGAAGGAGTTGTTCCGTCATATTGCAAATGAAATGAATACCAGGTATGGAGAAGGAACCGTTGAGGTAGAGATCTCCGATTCTTACTACAATATGAAGGAAAAGATTGAACCCGAAAATCTTTTCCTCATTGAGAATGCGAAGTCCTGTATGGAAGAGTTGGGCATTGTACCGAAGATCCAGCCGATCCGGGGAGGTACAGACGGTGCAAGATTATCCTTCCTCGGACTTCCCTGCCCGAATCTTTGTACCGGCGGACATAATTATCACGGCAGATTTGAGTATTGTGTTGTGGAATCCATGGAGAAGATTGTGGAACTGCTTGTACATATCACACAAAGGGAGCTGAAGTAGGGAATGATTGACTATGATCACTTTCATGTACTCAATTATGTAAAGAAAGAAGAATATACCGGCAGCATGAACGGCATGCGCTATATGCTTAAGAAGAAGGTTGTACCCAGGGATGATCAGGAGGAAACCTGTCTGGAGGTTATCATATGGCCTGAACCCTACGGATATGCCAGGACAGAAGAAGAAAAGAAGCTGCGTAAAGACTTTCCTTTTTCAGAGGATGGATTGAAGGAAGCTGTTGTGTATCTCAACCAGCAGTTTGAAGATCAACGTGTATTATGGGATCTCTCTTCCAAGCTGGAGATGTAGGGAAAGTTCAGCCATGCCCATTCATAAGTTGCCGGATGGTACAGATTGGCTAACAAATATACGTACTATCCGGCAACTTATTTCATGTCGGGCGTCCGCCCTATAGAAATGATTGTGTAAGCTGCCCTTAGTGAGCAAGCTCCCACGGTCATCTTACACAATCATTTCTGCATGGCTGAACTGTTACTAGAAATTATAGAATAAAAGAATTACAGGAGGAAAAAATAACGATATGAGAATCGGTATGGGTTATGATGTACACAAACTGACAGAAGGGCGGAAGCTGATTATTGGCGGTGTCGAGATCCCTTATGAAAAGGGACTGCTCGGACATTCGGATGCGGACGTGCTGTTACATGCCATTATGGACGCATTGCTTGGAGCAGCGGCACTTGGCGATATCGGCAGGCATTTTCCGGACACGGATCCTGCTTATAAGGGAATTTCATCTTTAAAGCTGTTAGAACACGTAGGAGCACTTTTGGAGGAGCATTATTTCCTCATTGAGAACATTGATGCGACCATTATTGCACAGGCGCCGAAGATGCGTCCCTTTATTGATATGATGCGGAAGAACATTGCAGATACGCTGCATATCGATCTGTCCCAGGTCAATGTCAAGGCAACGACAGAAGAAGGACTTGGCTTTACCGGAAGCGGAGAGGGGATTTCTTCCCAGGCAATCTGTCTGCTGACAACACCTCTGGGACTGCAGAGTGAGGATGTGATGCAAAGAGGCTGTGCCGGCTGCACTGGATGCCCGAAGACAGTGTGATGAGAGACGTTCAGCCATGCCCATTCATAAGCTGCCGGATTGTACAGATTTGGCTAACAAATATACGTGCTTTCCGGCAGCTTATTTCATGTCGGGCATCTGCCCTATAGAAATGATTGCATAAGCTGCCCTTAGTGAGCAAGCTCCCACGGTCATCTTGCACAATCATTTCTGCATGGCTGAATGGTTACAATTTATTGATTAACTTGAAGGTCTGACAGTTGACAAAACCTCAAAAGTTGCATATTCTATATAGTAGTTAAGGTAGCTGTGGGGATAAAGCAGCTACAGGCAAATAAACAGAAAACGACTATGATGGAGAAGAGTACCGTAATCAAGAGGTAACAGAGAGAAGCTGCCATCGGCTGTAAGCAGCTTTTACTTTCAGGGAACGGGAAGTGCACTCCGGAGTCTGCATGGAGAACGAAGAAGCAGCTTCTGATATCCGGGCACGTCTGGTCACGTTATCGACTGTAAGGGAAAGACATTATTGTCTTTAAGTAGAGTGGAACCGCGGAATATTTCGTCTCTGTAGATGGAATATTCCGTTTCTTATTTTTATAGGAAATGGAGCAGTTATGGGAATCATCAGCAAAATTAAAGAAGAAATCCGAATCATAAGAGAGAGGGATCCGGCCATTCATTCCAGTATGGAGGTACTGTTGTATCCAAGCTTTAAGGTGATGCTGCATTACCGGCTGGCACACAGGCTTTATCAAAAAGGGCACTATTTCTGGGCGAGATGGATTTCCCAGCGTGCTGTGCGTAAGACCGGAATTGAGATTCATCCGGGAGCACAGATTGGCAAAGGATTTTTTATCGATCACGGAAACGGTGTCATTATCGGAGAAACAGCGATCATTGGTGATAACGTGACCTTGTATCAGGGGGTAACCCTCGGAGGAACCGGTAAGGAGCAGGGAAAGAGACATCCGACGATTGGAAATAATGTCATGATCAGCGCCGGTGCCAAAATCCTTGGATCCTTTACGATCGGGGATAATTCCAAGATCGGGGCAGGATCGGTCGTTTTGGAAGAGGTTCCGCCGAATTCCACTGTAGTCGGTGTACCGGGACATGTGGTGAAGCGCAACAACCAGAGACTTCCCCAGGAAGAGCTGGATCAGATCCATTTGCCGGATCCGGTAAAGGAAGAACTGTCCATGCTGCGTAAGCGGATGCAGCAGATGGAAATAGAAATCAGACAATTAAAGGAGGAGAGGAAAGATGGAGAATAGATTTTCCTTTTACAACACATTAACGAAAAAAGTAGAAACCGTGATCCCGAATGTGGACGGCAAAATTGCAATGTATACCTGTGGCCCGACGGTGTATCATTTTGCACATATCGGAAATCTGCGCAGCTATATCATGGAGGATGTACTGGAAAAGACCCTGCGTTATCTTGGATATGATGTAAAGCGTGTGATGAATATCACGGATGTCGGTCATCTTTCTTCCGATGCCGATACCGGTGAAGATAAGATGTTAAGTGGGGCAAAGCGTGAGCACAAGACGGTTATGGAAATTGCAAAGTTCTATACCGATGCTTTTTTTGAAGACTGCAAAAAGCTTAATATCAAGCGCCCGGATGTGGTGGAGCCTGCAACGAACTGCATTAGTGAGTTTATTCATATGATCGAGGTTCTTTTAGAGAAGGGCTATGCCTATGTGGCCGGAGGAAATGTGTATTTTGATACCTCGAAGCTTAAGGAATATTATGTATTTAATACCCAGAGTGAGAACGAGCTTTTAGTTGGCGTGCGCGATGATGTGACCGAGGATGAAAATAAGAAGAACAAGAACGACTTCGTTCTGTGGTTTACCAAATCCAAGTTTGAGGATCAGGCACTTAAATGGGACAGCCCATGGGGCGTTGGATATCCGGGATGGCATATTGAATGCTCCTGCATCAGTATGAAGCATCTTGGAGAATATATGGACATCCATTGCGGCGGTGTGGACAACATTTTCCCGCATCATACAAATGAAATTGCACAGAGTGAGTCCTACCTTGGACATAAATGGTGTAATTACTGGTTCCATGTACATCACCTAAATGACAAGACCGGCAAGATGAGCAAGTCAAAGGGTGACTTCCTGACGGTCTCCTTACTCGAAAGCAAGGGCTATAATCCGTTGGTTTACCGGATGTTCTGCCTACAGTCCCATTACCGGAAGCCGCTGGAGTTTTCCTATGAAGTCATGGACAATGTAAAGTCGGCTTATGAAAAGCTTCTTAAGAAGATTGCCGGACTTTCCAAAGAAGGAGAAGTGGATGAAGCGGTTTATGCAGAATACCGCCGTAAATTCGAAGATGCACTTTGCAATGACTTAAATACCTCAATGGCAATTACCGTACTATATGATCTCTTAAAGGCAGACTGCAATGATGTAACGAAGCGTAAGCTGGCAGCAAGCTTCGATGAGGTTCTTTCCTTAGGACTTTTTGATGGTGAAAAGGCAGAAGAGAAAGCAGATGATGTGGATGCAGAGCTGGTAAGCTACATCGAGGCAAAGATTGCAGAGCGTAAGGAAGCAAAGAAGGCAAAGGACTTCGCAAAGGCAGATGCCATTCGTGAAGAACTGTTACAAAAGGGCATCGTTCTGGAAGATACACGTGAGGGCGTAAAATGGAAAATGGCTTAACCTTTATACAAAGGATAAGAGAAGCATTTGAGGGTAAAGAGGTGGATATTCGGACATATTCACCTCTTACGCTTGCTTATATCGGAGATTCTATCTATGATCTGGTGATCCGGACGGTGGTTGTGATGCGTGGAAATGCGCCTGCCAATAAGCTTCACCATTATACGATCCGCTATGTAAATGCGACCGCACAGGCGCTCCTTTTGGACGCTTTGTTACCAGAGCTTACAGAGGAAGAACAGGTAATACTGAAACGGGGGCGCAATGCGAAGCCGTACACGAAAGCTAAGCATGCAACTATGGCAGAGTATAAAAAGGCAACGGCATTGGAAGCACTGATGGGATACCTGTATCTTACCGGACAGGAGGAGAGGGTGCTTTTGCTGATCCAAAAGGGCATGGATATCCTGGAAACACAGAAAATGAATTAAGCAGACAGAGCAGGGATACCAATTTGGAAAGAACTGGAAAAACATAGAAAGATATAGAAAGACATAGGAAGACATATAAATACATAGAAATACTGTACACTGGAAAAGAAATATACATAGCAACGCTATGCGTGATTGGATTGTGTTCCACAAAGAAACGGAGAAAGGATTAAGGCATGGAAGAATTCAGAAAAGAAAAAAATGAATCCATTATAGAGGGAAGAAATGTGGTGATTGAAGCATTTCGTTCCGGACAGTCCGTTGACCGGCTTTATATTCTGGATGGCTGTCAGGACGGACCGATTATGACGATTAAGCGGGAAGCGAGAAAGCATGATGTGGTTATAAAATATGTATCAAAGGAACGTCTGGATCAGATTTCAGAAACAGGGCGGCATCAGGGCGTTATAGCAACGATTGCGGCCTATGAATATTCAGAGGTAGAGGACATGCTTGCACTTGCTAAAGAAAAGAATGAACCTCCGTTTTTGTTTCTGCTTGATAATATTGAGGATCCGCATAACCTGGGAGCAATTATCCGTACAGCGAATCTTGCCGGGGCACATGGAGTGATTATTCCGAAGAATCGTGCAGTAGGACTTACTGCAACGGTAGCGAGAACCTCTGCAGGAGCATTAAACTATACGAAGGTGGCGCGTGTGACCAATATGGCACAGACCATAGAAGAACTGAAGCAGCAGGGTTTATGGTTTGTGTGTGCGGATATGGGTGGAGAAACGATGTATGACTTAAACCTGACAGGACCGATCGGACTGGTAATTGGAAATGAAGGATCCGGAGTAGGCCGTCTTGTGAAGGAAAAGTGTGATATGACAGCTTCTATCCCTATGCATGGCGATATTGATTCCCTGAATGCTTCCGTTGCGGCCGGGGTTCTGGCTTATGAGATTGTCCGGCAAAGAACCTGCGCCGGCGGCAGATGAGTGATTAGATTTGTAATGAACAGGATGCTGTAAAGCAGATTAGGAAGGTATTATGAAGACAGCCGGAAGAGTCCTGGCAACCATGATTGCAATGGTGGCAATTTTGCTGATTGCAGTGGGTGCAGATAAAGGATTAAACTATTTGGAGAGAATAAAATACGAAAAGGAATGTGAAGAGCTGTATGCAGAAAGTCATGCACAGGCAGAGCAGCTGCGGACACAGCTTGAAGAGCTTTCGCAGGACGAAGCGGCGGTAGAGACCTTTCTCCATGAATATGCAGTGGATGATCTGGAAGATGAGGATGAGGATGTGCTGCAGGAGTTTCTGACCGCATCACCTTCAGGGAATGGGTCTGAGGGGAGTGTTTCAGATGGGGAATCTGTCTCGGGAGATATGCTCACCGCAGAGGATCAGCTTACAGATGTGTCTGAAAATGCTCATGCCTTTGCATCCGGTAATGACAGTTCAGACCGTGACTTTTCCGATCATATGATTTCCGGCAATGCAGTTTCCGGGGGAGGCGTCTCTGATCATGCTATTTCAGAAAACGGCGTCTTCGGTAATGCTGTTTCCGGGAACAGTGTTTCTGACAATACCGTTTCGGAAAACCAGGTTTCCGGGAATCGTGTTTCCGGGGGAGGCATTTCTTTAACTACGGTATCCGGTAATATTCTGGTACGCCCGACGCTGCGGGAACGCAGACTGGAACAAAGTTCTTATATGGAAACAGTTGAGTGGAATGAAGCAGACCAGGTGGTGATTGGACAAAGTACCCTGGACTTTTCAGACAAAAAGATTGCCTGTCTGGGTGACAGTATCACACAGGCGGCAAACCTTGAAAGCATGGAGGACTATCAGCAGTATTCCTACCCGACGAAGCTGGCAGAAATTCTGGGAGCAGAGGAAGTGGTAAATCTTGGAATCGGAGGATCCTCGATCGGAAGATACTGGCAGGATGCCTTTGTGGACCGTTACATGGACATTCCGGAGGATACAGACCTTATTCTGGTTATGGGAGGAACGAATGACGGGTTCTGTCTGCACCGGGAAAATGTGGGAAATTTTGAAGAGCGTTCTCCCCGTACCCTGATTGGGGATCTGGATGAACTGATGCGGGGCTTAAAGGAGAATTATCCCGATGCGGAGGTTGTTTTCGTCACACCGCTTCCCAATGTCCTGCATGATATTCTGCGTAAGGATCGTCCGGAGCTGATGTCGCAGCGTGTCATTGTGGACAGTATGATTGCTCTTGCCAGGGAATATGAATTTGATGTGATTGACCTGTATGATTCGAATTTACTGGACAGCCACGATGCCGCAGTGATTTCGAATTATATGCCGGATGGCGTACATTGCAATCCGGACGGCTACCGGATTCTGGCAGAGCACATTGCAGCCGATCTGATCCGGCTGCAGGATTCACAGGATGTGGAAGATGGTGAAGAGTTCCGGGAAGCAGAAGGGATGGAAAGTGAATCAGATGCCGGTCAGAACATGAAAAGCGAAGCCATCTTCGATCAGAGCATAGAGAGCGAATCAGATTCAGCTCAGAATATGGAAAGTGTCGAAACGTCTGAAAGTGCAGAAAATACCGGATATAAGGAAGTGCCGGATAACATAGGGAAGGATGAAAATCTGGAAGATATAGCAGATTCCCAAGATATAGTAGATTCGGAAAATATAGTAGATTCGGAAAACATAGAAGCTGCAGAAAATATAGATGATTCAGAAGATATGACAGATTCCAGGGATATAACAGAGTTGGAGGCTGCAGAAAATTTTAAGTCCGGGATTCCAACAGATATTCTGAAATTCCGGGAAAGAGATACCGCACAGGACAGGGATCCTATTGATATGGAAGCTAAGAAAACGAATGAGGAAGCAGCAGACGCGCAGATCCAAAAGGATATGACGATGGAGGTGGGCTCCTATGGTTAATGAGTATGCAAAATACAGCGATGAAGAATTGATCGTGCAGCTTCGGGATGGAGACCATGCCATTACGGATTACATTATGGAAAAGTATAAGAATCTGGTGCGCAGCAAGGCACAGTCGATGTACATTCTGGGTGCGGACCGGGAAGATCTGATACAGGAAGGAATGATCGGGCTTTTTAAGGCTATCCGTGATTATGATACGGGAAGGGATGCCAGCTTTTTTACCTTTGCGGATCTGTGTGTGTCCAGACAGATGTATACAGCGATTCAGGCAGCAGGGCGGCTGAAGAATGCACCGCTTAATTCCTATATTTCCATTTATGCAGACTATTCCCGGCAGGAGGAAGGAGAGTCCTCAGAGGAGGTAAAGCTGATTAATAGTCTGATTTCCCCATTAGAGAAGAACCCGGAGGAACTGCTGATTGACCGTGAAAATGTGGAACGCATTGAGCAGATGATTGAGAGGGAATTAAGTCCTTTTGAAAAGCAGGTGCTCGATCTGTATCTTACCGGAATGTCTTATGGGCAGATTGCGAAGGTTCTGGGCAGGGATGATAAATCAACAGACAATGCCCTGCAGCGCGTGAAAGCCAAAATCCGCAGGGAATTGAAGGGAAACAATTAAATTTTTATAAACTTTAAGAGGGGTGTATTGACGAAGATTTTTGGATGCAATATACTCTTTTTATTGTGACATAATTGGAAATATCTGTAGTTTCAAAATATATATCCCATTTTGCGTAACAGTTTTATAGGAAAGCAGGTAATCATTCAGTACAATCCGAAGCACTTATTACTGAGGGCATGGAGAAAGGCGGAGAGAGAATGTTTGGAAAATTCAGTGTCAGAAAACCGTATACTGTTCTGGTGGCAGTAGTGCTTGTAATTGTTTTGGGTATTGTGTCATTTACCAAAATGACCTCGGATCTGCTGCCGAATATCAGCTTTCCTTATGTACTGGTCATGACAACTTATCCGGGGGCAAGTCCGGAAACCGTAGAAATGGTCGTAACGAAGCCGGTGGAATCTTCCATGGCTACCGTAAGTAATATTGAAGAAATCAGTTCTGTTTCAAATGAAAATTATTCCATGGTAATTCTGCAGTTTGCCCAGTCGGCAGATATGAATGCCGTTTCGCTTGAAATTCGTGAAAATCTGGATCAGATCAGGAGTTACTGGGACGATTCTGTCGGGAATCCGATTATTATGAAAATAAATCCTGATATGCTGCCGGTTATGATTGCGGCAGTCGGTGGAAAGGACATGTCTGCAGCAGAAATTACGGATCTGACAAATGATACCATTGTGCCGGAGCTGGAGAGTATCGAGGGCGTGGCTTCTGTAAGTGGTATGGGACTTTTAGAAGAGAGCGTGAATGTTATTATCCGTCAGGAAAAGATTGATGCAGTCAATGAGCAGGTGTTTGGCTCTATTGATAAAGAAATTGATGAAAAACTGGCAGAATTGCAGGAAAACAAGCAGGATATTTATGACGGACAGGCAGAACTGGAAAATGCGAAGAAGGAGCTTGCCGATTCCGAAGCAGAGCTTGCCCAAAAGCAGCAGGAATTGAATGATTCCAAAGCAGAGCTTGAAAATTCCAAAAAAGAGCTTGCTGACGGACGTAATGAGCTGGCAGATAAAAAGAGCCAGCTGGAAAGCGGAAAAACTGAATTAAACAGTAAAAAGGATGCGACCACGAAACAGCTTGCCGAGGCAGAAACAAAGCTTCTTACCGCAAAGGCGGATGCCGAGGCGGCAAAGACGCACTTACAGCTTGAAATCCAGACTGCAGAAGCGACAGTGAAGGGACTGGACAGCGGTATCGAGCAGGCTGTCACCGCATTGAATATGTTGAAACCGGTAGCAGAGCAGATTAACAAGATCGATAAGGCAATTACAACAATTGATACTGCACTTACAAATGGTCAACAAACTTACGGTGATTTAAATGAAACAGAGAAAGCAGATGTGAATGAAGCATGTGTAATTGCTGGTATTTCAGTTGAAGATAGCAGTTTACTGTCACCAATTAAAACTTCCTTGAATGCGGTAGAAGATGCAATTGTGCAAAGGGTCGGTTTTGAGAATAAGAGTAAATTAGCAGAACAAATAGAAAGTCTGGAAAAGACCATTGCCGATCTTGAGTCCCAGAAGGCCATGGCTGCAGCACCGATCGACCAGTATAAGTCCGCACTTTCTGAAATTGAAGGAAATATCAGTAAGCTGGACAGCGCGTTAACAGAATTGTATCAGGGAAACCTGCAGGCAGCCATTGAGTTTGCCAATGCACAGACCACAATCAGCTTAGGAGAAATGCAGATAGCTTCTGCGGAGTCCGGGCTGGACTCTGCACAGAAGCAGCTTGAAGCTGGGGAAGAACAGATAAAATCCGGGCAGGAGCAGTTAGATGCCGGAGCGGATCAGATTAAGGAGGGATATGACCAGATTAATGACAATGCAGAACAGCTTGCGGATGCATTGCAGCAGATTCTGGACGGCGAAGAGCAGATCGAGGAAGCGAGGGAGGATGCGTACGACCAGGCAGATATGAATGGCATTCTTACGGTAGATACCGTGGAACAGCTTCTGGCTGCGCAGAATTTCTCAATGCCTGCCGGATACGTTACCGAGGATGGTATTTCTTACCTGATCCGCGTGGGCGATAAACCGGATACGGTTGAAGAGCTAAAGGCGATGCCGATTTTAAATGTGGATATGGATGGCGTTGATGTGATTACCTTAGGGGATGTTGCCGATGTTTTCATGACAGACAACTCTGCAGATATTTATACGAATGTAAACGGAGAACCGGGGATTCTTTTAACCATGCAGAAGCAGACCGGCTATTCGACCGGAGAAGTATCGGACAAGATTCTTGCCAGGTTTGATGAGTTGTTAGAGCAGAACGAAAATCTGATGCTGATTACCCTTATGGATCAGGGAATCTACATTGATATGGTCACGGATTCCATCTTTAACAATATTATTTTCGGAGCAGGACTTGCGATCCTTATCCTGCTGCTGTTCCTTAGAGACATCCGGCCGACCGCAGTGATTGCATGCTCCATTCCGATCAGTATAGTGGCAGCGGTAGTCTGCATGTATTTCAGCGGAGTAACCCTTAATGTGATTTCTCTTTCCGGACTGGCGCTTGGGATTGGTATGCTTGTGGATAACTCTATCGTGGTAATTGAGAATATTTACCGGCTTCGCAGCGAGGGGGCTTCGGTAACGGAAGCAGCGATTGAAGGAACCAGGGAAGTGGCGGGAGCGATTGCAGCATCGACCCTGACGACAGTCTGCGTTTTCCTTCCGATTGTCTTTACAGAGGGAATTACACGTCAGTTGTTCGTGGATATGGGACTGACGATCGGATATTCCCTTGGCGCAAGTCTCATCGTGGCCCTTACGGTAGTTCCGGCAATGTCCTCAAAGATTCTGGTGAAAACAAAGGAACAGAAGGAGAGCCGGTTCTTTAATGGACTGATGAATGGCTATGGAAAGGTTCTTGACTGGTCTTTAAAGCATAAAGCAGTGATCTTTATCGGAGTTCTGGTGCTGCTCGTAGGAAGTGCCCTGGCTTCGCTTTCCAAAGGAACCGCGTTTATGCCAACCATGGAAAGCACACAGATGACCATTACCTTAGAGCTTCCGGATACCACGCCGTTAAGCGAAACCGCAGAGGTAACGGATCGTGTAGTGGAGATCTTAAGAAATATGGAGGATGTTGAGGATGTGGGAGCCATGGCAAGCACCTCTTCCATGGGTTCGTTGATGGGAGGATCCGCAGACAGTTCAACGCATGAGACGAGCATCTATCTGACCACAGTAGAAAAGCCCAAATTAAACAACAAAGAGCTTTCCAATGCAATTGAGGAACAGACTGCACAGCTCTGTGAAGAGACAGGAGCAGAATTGAGTATTGAAACCTCCATGATGGATATGAGTGCGCTGGGCGGAGATGGTATTTCGATTCAGGTGCGGGGGCGCGATCTGGATACTCTTCAGCAGATTGCCAAAGATGTAGCTGCTATTGTGGAGGCTACGGAAGGAACAGCGAAGGTTTCTGATGGTCTGGAGGAGGCAACCGGCGAGATGCGGATACTCATCGACCGCGATAAGGCAATGGATCAGGGACTCACGGTGGCTGAAGTTTATCAGCAGATTGCAGCAAAGCTAAAGGATGCATCCAGTGCGACAACCTTTGAAACAACGGCGAAGGAATATGAAGTCTATGTAAAGAATGCCAATGACATGGAACTTACCCGGAAGCTGCTACAGGATCTTGTTATTGAAAAGACAGATAAAGACAATAAGAAGGTGGAAATTCCACTTAAGGATATTGCAGCGTTTGAGGATACCATTTCTCCAAAATCAGTAAGCAGAACAGAACAGAACCGCTATATTGCAGTATCTGCTTCCATTGCAGACGGATATAACGTGGGTCTGGTATCCCGGAAGCTGGAACAGAACCTTGCAGATTATGAAGTACCGGAGGGCTATTCTCTTGTGATGGAGGGGGAAAATGAGATGATTGTGGATGCCATGCAGCAGCTGATGCTGATGCTGCTTCTGGCGGTTATTTTCATGTATCTGATTATGGTTGCCCAGTTCCAGTCCCTGAAATCTCCGTTTATCATTATGTTTACGATTCCCCTGGCTTTTACGGGCGGCTTCCTGGGACTGTTCCTTGGAAACTGTGAGGTCAGTGTCGTTGCGGTCATCGGTTTTGTCATGCTGGCAGGTATTATCGTAAATAACGGTATTGTGATTGTAGATTATATGAACCAGCTGATTGCACAGGGAATGGAAAAGCATGAGGCGATTTTACAGGCAGGCAGGACAAGACTTCGTCCGGTATTGATGACGGCGTTAACGACCATTCTTGGACTGTTGCCGATGGTATTTGGTACAGATATGGGAGCAGCGATGGGCAAGCCGATGGCAATCGTTACGGTAGGAGGTCTGCTTTATGGAACTCTGCTGACCCTGCTTGTGGTTCCCTGCATTTATGATCTGATGAACTGCAGGAAAACCAGAGAAACGCAAAGCAGATAAACACGAAAACAAAGAAAAACCAGTAAATACGCGTATTCCGCATACTTACTGGTTGAAATAAAAAAAGCTGATGACGGGAATCGAACCCGTGACCTCCGCCTTACCAAGGCGACGCTCTACCGACTGAGCCACATCAGCATTGGTGTAATCACCGTTTAGTATAGTATCATATAGATCATTACTTTGTCAATGGATTTTTCGAAAAGTTTTGAAGAAGTTTTGAAGAAAAATTTTAAAGGGAATTTTAAAGAAAATTTTAAAGAAATCGCACAGGAGAAGAAGAGATTGATGCAGGAGATTCTGGGCATTCGCAGGAACGCTTATATACAGGTACAGGACGGCAGGCAGGTGACCTATGGTGGCAGCCAGCTCTTTTTTAAGCCGTTACAGGATAAGTGTAGCCAGAGGAAATATAGAGGCGGCTGTGGAATGGTTGCCTTAGGAGATTTATTGCTGTATCTGATGGAGAAGGAGATAAGACCCTATCAGCTTGACGGGATTACTTATCATACTGTATTTGAGGAAAAAGAAGCCTATCGGACTTACTTTAACAAGCTGTGCCGGAAGCTTAAGTGGTTTCCTACGCAAAATGGAATGTCCGGGATACTTATGGCAATCCGTTTTAATGCGTTCATGTGGAAAAGACGCATGCCGTATCGTGCCAGATGGGGACTTTTCGAGAACGTCAGGGAAAGGCGTATTGAGAGAATGCTGCAAAAAGATCTGCCGGTCATTTTGTGCATTCCGCGTGTTTTGCTGCCATGGCAGAGGGAAGACAGGCTGCCGCTTTATATGGAAAGCAGCGGGCAGATGAAGCAGGTCGATGCCACCCGTGCCCATTATGTGACGATTACAGGTCTTGTAAGTCATCAGGGGGAAAATTATTACCGGATCTCTTCCTGGGGACGGATGTATTACATTTCCGAAAAGGAATACAGAGACTTTGTGAGAACTCATCTGTTTGGAACAGTGTTGGGGAATATCCTGTATATTACTTCAAAAATAGAAGAAAGATCATAGACTTGTCATTTCCTGAGTAATACCTGTCATTACATAATGGATTATGCATCATAATGATGAAGAAGTTGAAGATCATATAAGATTCCAAATAAGGCTCCTATCTGATACCTGATTTTACAGGTTATCCGATAGGAGCCTTTGTATTTCTTTTTTTTATTCTGATTTCCACTAAAAGACAATCCGGTTTTTATTTAACCTGCCGGCTGTTCTGCAGGAGGCTGTTCTCCCCCGCCTTCTGCGGCATTGGCAGCGGCTTCAGCCTGTGCAGCCAGCGCTGCATTCTGCTGCGCGGCTATGATTTCGTTCCGCTGCTGTGCAATAATTGCCTCGGCATCCGGATTAGCGAAGAATTCCGCATTGTGAGGACAGGTTCCGGCAGTGCCTGGTATGGTCACTGTAGTAATGGAACCGTCTTCATTTACGATTTCCTGTGTCTGGGGCTCCTGCTGCTCCGGAAGAGTGCTGTCCCCACTCATCAGGGGATCATCTGCAGGAGTGACCTCCAATACGCCTTCTACCTTGAAAGGACACTGTTCGCTGGCAGGAAGATTGGTGTACTGACAGATCGGTCCCTGATAGTGTACATTACAGCTTTCGGTCGGCACATTTCCTTCAGCAAAGTATTCGGTTTTTAATGTGCCATCACATAAGCCTGCAATCGGAAGCTTGCCGGATCGGGCACATACCGTTGCCTGAACAATACCGCTTGGCATCGTAAAGGACTGGGATGGCAGTTCTTCGTGGATTTTGGCCATGGTTGCACGCCATAGCTTCTTGGCGAGATTTCGTTCCTCACCCTTGCGGAGCTTGGTATTATTATCATAACCGGTCCAGGTCGTTGCCGTATAATACGGAGTGTAGCCGGAGAACCATACATCATTGTAATCGGAAGTGGTTCCGGTTTTGCCGGCGATTGCCATACCACCAAAGTTGACGGAGGCACCGGTACCCTGGGTAACGACATCCTGCATGGCATCTGTGAGAAGCCATGCGGTTGTTTCTTTGATGACCTGCTTGGTTTCCGGTTCGGTGTTATCGAGAATCACATTTCCGTCATGATCGACTACCTTGGTATAAAGCTTGGGTTTAATATAAGTACCGCCGTTTGCAATACATGCGTAGGCAGCATTCAGCTCTTCATTTGTGACGCCGTGCGTCAGACCGCCAAGGGCAGTGGACTGCTGGATATCGGAATAAACATAAGTGTTACCGCCATAGGTGATTTCTTCACGGTCCACAACGGTTGTGAAACCAAAGTTTTTCAGATAATCATAACCAAGCTGAGGAGTAATCGCCGTGAAGGTTTTTACTGCAATGACATTCATGGAATCAATGATTGCCTGACGGATGGAATTCAACCCACGGTATTCGCTTCCCCACCAGTTGCTGACCGGACGTCCATTCGCATAATTGAACGGTGCGTCATTGACCATGGTAGCAAGGGTTAATCCCGCACTGTCTAAGGCCGGTGCATAAACGGCAACAATTTTAAACGTGGATCCCGGCTGACGGGTGGTATCAGTGGCACGGTTTAAGGTTTTACTTCCTTCCTTTGCACCGCGGCCGCCAACCATGGCTACAATGCAGCCGGTATGCTGATCCTCGATCGTAATGGATACCTGCGGCTGGGGAGTTAAAGTGATTTTTTCGTCATAAACCTCACCGTCTGAGCCTAAAACAAATTGTTTATAATATTCGATATCCTCATTGGCAGCTTCCTGCGAATCATAAATCAGATTGTAGGAAGCATTCTGTTCCTTATAAAATGCCTGCAGCTTTTCCGTGCTGTAGTTTTCAAAGTCTCCGTTGGAACGCTTGATGGTGAGGGCATAGCTTAACTGCCATCGGGTGTTTTCCGGATAATTTTCTTCATTGGAGAAAACCTCGTCACAAATGGATTGGATGTCCGGATCCTGTGTTGAGTAAATCTTCAGTCCGCCACTGTATAACAGGGTAAATGCCTGAGTCTCGTTGTAACCTGCCGCAAGCAGATCGTTCATGACATCATCAGTCAGCGCATCCACGAAGTATGTATTGACAAGAGTCTCATCTACTTCGTCGTTGACGATCTGGATACGGGAGTAAACATCATCGGCAATGGCTTCATCGTACTCTGCCTGAGTGATATAGCCCTGATCCTTCATGTTGTTCAGCACTTTCTCCCGGCGCTTGGCGTTTTCATCCGGATGGGAAATCGGATTAAAACGGGACGGATTCTGGGTAATACCTGCAATTACCGCACATTCGGACAGGGTCAGACTATTTACCGGTTTGTTAAAGTAACGAAGTGAAGCAGCCTGTACACCTAAGGTATTCTGACCAAGGTTGATGGTGTTCATGTAGTTTAACAAAACCTCATCCTTGGACATGGTCTTGGTCAGCTCAATCGCAAGATACTGCTCCTGGATCTTACGCTTCATACTGTCTGCGAGACCTTCTTCTTTTGTCCAGTCAGTAAAGACGTTATTTTTAAGTAACTGCTGGGTAATGGTACTTGCACCTTCCGTAAAGTGGAAGCCGTTGGATATACCAACGTAGGCAGCACGGATGATACCCTTGATATCGATTCCGTTATGCTCATAAAAACGTTCATCCTCGATTGCAACGAAAGCGTGTGCCAGATTTTCCGGTATCATATCCCAGGTGACCGGAATACGGTTGGAATTCTGGGAGATCAGCTTCGCAATCTGGTTTCCTTCGAGATCATAAACGAAGGTGGAGAAGCCGGTAGGTGTTACCTTGACGTTCTCAATACTGGGAGCGGTATCGATGACTCCCTTGAAAATGCCGATTCCGAGGCTGGCACCAATAATGCCGCAGGCCAGTACCGCAATCAGAAATAAATTTAAGACTGCCAACAGCCCCTTCTTTAACAGACGGGTGGAGGTGGCATGCAGGGATTTCTGCTTTTCATGAATCCCTTTTTTCGTATAATTCATTGAATAAACCTCCAAAATAAAAGCAAAGTGTTTTTAGACAATACAAGTAGTATATCAAATTGTGGTACTGAAATAAAGTTATTTCATTAAGAATTCATAGAAACATAACAATTATTCACATTTTACACAGGTTTTATTCCTTTTTCAAAATACATATGATAAACTATTCAGAGCAAGGCAAAGGAAGAAAGGATTATGCAATTGGCACCAAAAGAGCAGGAATTTTTACCATACCGGGTAGTGGATACGCCGGGATGCGGAGAATATGAAGAAAAGAAGTCCCGGTTCATTGCACATGTCTATCCGGCACAGTCGGAGGAGGAGGCAATGGGACTCATCGAGCAGACCCGTAAGAAATATTATGATGCCCGTCATAATTGTACGGCATATATTATAGGAAGAAACAGGGAACTGAAAAGATGCAGTGACGATGGAGAGCCGGGCGGCACGGCAGGCAAGCCGATGTTAGAGGTTCTTCTTTCCGAAGGTATTACGAATGTGGTTGTGATTGTGACGAGATATTTTGGCGGGACACTGTTAGGAACCGGAGGGCTCGTGCGTGCCTATACCCAGGCGGTAAAGGAAGGCCTTGCAGATGCCGGAATCCGCACCATGATCTATGGGGTATGCTTTACCTTAAAGCTTGCCTATACGGATGTTGGAAAGATCCAGTATCTGCTTGCCAATGAACAGATTACGATCGGGGAATCGCGTTATACACAGAATGTGGAGTTTGATCTTCAGATTCCAAAGGAGCGTGCGGAAGAGATCCGCAGGAAGCTGACGGAGGCAACCGCAGGACGCATTCAGATCGAACAGATCTCTGAAGGGTATTATACAGATATTTCTGGTTGACAAATGTTTATCGTGTGAATTAAAGTTAAAACTGGTGACAGAGCTTGTGATCTGCCATACGCAGTTTCGAAAGGTGGTGGTTTTTATGAAGAGTCAGATATTAAGCAGCAATACAGATCTTCCTCCCCATGGGTGGAGCATAAAAATCACATATAAAGGAGATTGCAATGGAAGAGAACAAGGATTTGGAACTCGTTAAAGAACTGCTTGAGAAGAAGCAGTACACCAAGCTCCGTCAGATGCTGTCGGATAAGAATACCGCCGATATTGCCGTGATTTTGGAGGAGCTTCCGGAGGAAGATCTGTTAAAGATTTTCCGTATTCTGCCTAAAACAATGGCAGCAGATGTATTTTCCTATTTAGAGGTGGATCATCAGCATGAACTGATTACCAGCATGTCTGAGAAGGATGCGGCCGGCATTATCAATAACCTGATGGCCGATGATGCAACAGACCTTTTAGAGGAAATGCCTGCGAATATTGTTAAGAAGATACTTGCAAATGCAAACCCGGATATCCGGAGAGATATTAATCATCTGCTTCGTTATCCGGAAGACTCTGCAGGAAGTATCATGACTGTGGAGTATGTGGATCTGAAGGAAACCATGACCGTAGAGGATGCAATCGAGCGGATCCGTAAGGTGGGCATGGACAGTGAGACGATTAATATCTGTTATGTATTAGATGCCAAGAGAAAGCTGATCGGTACGGTGGCACTGCGTTATCTCCTGATCAGTCCGTCCGATGCCGTGATCGGTGAGATCATGCATGAGGATGTGATCTTCATCAATACCATGATGGATCAGGAAGAGGTTGCCAGACAGTTCCAGAAATATGACTTTACGGCAATGCCGGTTGTGGATAATGAAGAACGGCTGGTTGGTATTATTACCGTCGATGATATCGTGGATATCCTGCAGGAAGAGGCTACCGAGGATATTGAAAAGATGGCAGCTATTGTGCCGACTGACAAGCCATATATGAAGACTACGGTCTTTGAAACCTGGAAGAAGAGAATTCCGTGGTTATTGCTTCTGATGATTTCCGCGACCTTTACCGGAAGCATCATTACTTCCTTTGAGGATGCATTAAGTGCCTGCGTGGTGCTGACCGCATATATTCCGATGCTTATGGATACCGGTGGAAATGCCGGAGGACAGGCAAGCGTTACGATTATCCGTGGACTTTCCTTAAATGAGATTGAATTTAAGGATGCATTCCGGGTATTGTGGAAGGAAGCGAGGGTAGCGGTTCTGTGCGGACTTACACTGGCTGCGGCAAACTTTGTAAAGCTTTTGCTGCTTGATCATGTGACGATTGCAGTGGCAGCAGTTGTCTGCCTGACGTTGATTGCAGCCGTATTTATTGCAAAAGTGATCGGATGTCTTCTGCCGATGCTTGCCAAGAAGATCGGCTTTGATCCGGCCGTTATGGCGAGTCCTTTTATTACAACGATTGTAGATGCCCTGTCCTTGCTGATTTATTTCAGTATCGCAACAGCGGTTATGCATATATAAATAAAATGGTAACTATTCAGAGCCATGCAAATTATGACAATATGGACGTCGAATGCTCGCATTCGTAAGGACATTTGGCATAATTTATATGGCGAAGTAACCACATGAGCAAAAGAAAGCTGCATAGCAGCGATTTTGCGAATGTGGTTCTGATAGTTACAATAGAGCAAAACAAGCCAAGCGGCCGGTTCTTTGGGATTTCCCCAAGGACCGGCCGCTGAACAGTTCCATTTATGATATGGAGGAATCCTCCATCAGTTCGAGTTTACTTACGGAAACCTCATAGGCAATGCGCTTTTCGGATTCCTCTTCCGAGATCTTTTTCATATATTCACGACTCTGGATCCGGCCCCATAATTCGCACCGGGTGCCAACCTTGAAGGTATTGGCAAAGCGTGCATTTCTTCCCCAGCAGATGCAGGGGATATAGTCACTTTTTCCATAAGGACGGTTCACAGCAAGGAGAAGGTCTGCAATCTCACGGCCCAAAGGTGTTTTACGGTAAATCGGATCCTTGCAGATATAGCCGTCTAAATAAATCTGGTTGGTTTTCGAGCTTTCCGGCATTTCATCCACGAATTCCAGTTCCCTGGCAAATACGGACAGAACAAGTTTATTCTTACGCATCATCAGTCCCTGCCCGGATACATTTTCGTGCCGGTTATAGGAGCGGAACTGACCCTGAACCATGATTCCCTGTCCACGATAATCTTCATTTACATCAATCAGTCTTTCTGAAACCATTAAAGGAATCACATCGCAGGAATCACTAAGGCGCGGCACATTTACATCTACCATATAAAAGCCTTCCCCGAATATCTCGTGGCTGAACTGAAAATCACTGATGATTTCCCCCATAATGATTACCTGATTGTTCTCAATTACTTTGTCTGTCATGTTTTGTTACCTCCATTTGTCTCTTCATTTTGCTTTTTCCTACATGCAATAAAATTTTATGCATACTTTTCCCGTTTAGAACGTTGAAGCACCGCAGAATTCGACAAGTACACGATAATACGCTTGCAATCACCGATATATAGTGATATACTGTTACGGTTTAAGAAGGAAAAGGTGTAATGAAGCTGTTACGAAATGGCTTTAGATGAAAGGATACAGGTTATGAAGCAGAAGAGAGAAGATGTCCGTAATATCGCAATTATTGCCCATGTTGACCATGGTAAAACAACATTAGTAGATGAATTATTAAAGCAAAGCGGTGTGTTCCGTGAAAACCAGGAGATCGCAGAACGTGTTATGGATTCGAATGATATCGAACGTGAACGTGGTATTACGATCCTTTCCAAGAACACTGCTGTTACCTATAAGAACACAAAGATTAATATTATTGATACCCCGGGACATGCCGATTTCGGTGGGGAAGTAGAGCGTGTCTTAAAGATGGTAAACGGTGCCATCCTCGTAGTGGATGCCTTTGAAGGTGTTATGCCGCAGACCAAGTTCGTTCTGAAAAAGGCACTGGCATTAAAGCTTCCCGTTATTGTATGCGTGAATAAGATTGACCGTCCGGAGGCAAGATGCAATGAGGTTGTGGATGAAGTGTTAGAGCTGTTTATGGATCTGGATGCGACTGATGAGCAGCTTGACTGTCCGTTTATTTTTGCTTCTGCAAAGAGCGGTGTTTCCGGACTTGACCCGGAGCATATCGAGCCCAATATGATGCCATTATTTGAGGCAATCTTAAATTACATTCCCGCACCTGAAGGAGATCCGGAGGCAGGAACACAGGTATTAATCAGTACCATTGACTATAATGAATATGTAGGCAGAATCGGTGTCGGCAAGGTGGATAATGGTGTCATTAAGATCAACCAGGAGGCTGTCATTGTGAATGCCAATGACCCGGAGAAGATGCAGAAGGTGAAGGTCAGTGCTCTTTATGAGTACGATGGCTTACGCAAGGTCAATGTGAAGGAAGCGACCATCGGTGCGATCGTAGCAGTATCCGGTATTGCAGATATCCATATCGGGGATACGATCTGTTCTCCCGATAACCCGCAGGCAATCCCGTTCCAGAAGATTTCAGAGCCGACCATTGCCATGCAGTTCATGGTAAATGATTCTCCGCTTGCCGGACAGGAAGGAAAGTTTGTTACTTCCAGACATTTAAGAGACCGTCTGTTTAAGGAATTAAATACAGATGTTTCACTCCGTGTAGAGGAAACCGAGTCCACCGAATGCTTCAAGGTATCCGGGCGCGGAGAGCTTCATCTGTCCGTATTAATTGAGAATATGCGTCGTGAAGGTTATGAATTTGCGGTAAGTAAGGCAGAGGTGCTGTACCATGAGGATTCCAAGGGACGTAAGACAGAGCCTATGGAAATTGCCTATATTGATGTGCCGGATGAATTTACCGGAACGGTTATTGAAAAGCTTGGACAGCGGAAAGGCGAGCTGCAGAACATGACCCCGATTACCGGAGGCTATACGAGACTGGAGTTCTCCATTCCGGCACGAGGACTGATCGGATATCGTGGCGAATTTATGACCGATACCAAAGGAAATGGTATTATTAATACGATTTTTGATGAATATGCACCGTATAAGGGAGATATCCAGTATCGTAAGCAGGGCTCTCTCATAGCATTTGAATCCGGAGAATCCATTACCTACGGCTTATACAATGCACAGGAACGTGGAACACTGTTTATTGGTGCCGGTGAAAAGGTATATGCCGGTATGATTATCGGACAGAACGGCAAGCCGGAGGATGTGGAAATCAATGTCTGCAAGAAGAAGCAGCTTACCAATACCCGTGCATCAGGTTCCGATGAAGCACTGCGGCTTACACCGCCTAAGGTACTGAGCCTTGAGCAGGCACTGGAATTTATTGATACGGACGAGCTTCTGGAGATCACTCCGGTGTCCCTGCGTATCCGTAAGAAGATTCTGGATCCGACCCTTCGTAAGCGTGCCGGATTTAACAGGAACAACTAATTTGCAACTATTCAGAGCTATGAAAATTATGGCAATATGGACGTCGAATGCGGTTCTGAATAGTAACGATCATATATGAGGTGGAGAATGAAACAGGGAGCAATTTGTATCTATAGTGGAGATGGACATGGAAAGTCTCCGGCAGCGCTTGGTGAGGCGGTTCTTACCGCCGCTGCAGGTGGAAGCGTGGTGATTATCCAGTTCCTTAAGGGTAAGGGACTTAAGGACACCGAATTTATTCACCGTCTGGAGCCGGAAATCAAGATTTTCCGGTTTGAAAAGTCGGACGTGAACTTTGAAGAACTTCCGGAGGATAAGAAGCATGAGGAGATCCTGAATATCAAGAATGGATTAAATTATGCCAAAAAGGTACTCTCCACAGGAGAGTGTGATCTGTTGATTCTCGATGAAGTATTGGGACTGATTGATAACCGGATCATCACCGTAGGAGATCTGGAGGAAATTCTTTCCCAGAAAATGGAGGATACCCGGATTATTCTGACCGGTATTACCATGAATGATGAGGTGTGCATGCTGGCTGATGATGTATCCAGAATTGAGACACATAAGTTTAAACGCTGGTAGTGTTGACAGGAAATCGCCGTGGTGCTATGATATTTTTGTAACTTAATAGATGAGGTAGAGGTTGCGTGAATTATGAGTAATTTTTTGGATGTGGCAGTCGCAAGTGAAGGAAAATGAAAGGGAGGAACGCCGAAAGAGTTTTTTCATACTGCAGAGAGGCTCTTGGGCACACAGTTAAGAGCTGTGTGACTGTCATCAGTTATTTGATGGGGCGCTATCCGATTCATACTTGAGAAGTCATTTAATAAATCGGTGCGCAGAAGTGTACTGATTTTTTTTTGAAAAAATAAGGAGGACTTATTATGGCAATTTTTAAAGGAGCAGCCGTTGCAATCGTTACACCGTTCCATGAGGACAAAACCGTAAATTTTGAGAAGTTTGGAGAATTAATTGAGGATCAGATTGCCGGTGGAACTGATGCAATTGTGGTCTGCGGAACCACGGGAGAATCTTCAACCTTAACACATGAGGAACACCTTGAGGTGATTAAGTACTGTGTAGAGAAGGTGGCGGGCAGAATTCCTGTTATTGCAGGAACCGGTTCAAACTGCACGGAGACGGCGATCTATCTTTCTGCCGAAGCAGAGAAATACGGAGTAGACGGTGTTCTTTTGGTTACACCTTATTATAATAAGGCAACCCAGTTCGGCTTGTTCCAGCATTTTAAGGCAATTGCCGATTCGATTAAAGTTCCCTGTATTCTTTACAATGTACCGAGCCGTACCGGATGCAACATTCAGCCGGAAACCGCAGTCAGACTGTGTACAGAGGTTGAGAATATCGTAGGTATCAAGGAAGCCAGCGGAGATATCTCACAGATTGCAAAGCTGATGTCCATGGCAGATGGCAAGGTTGATCTGTACTCCGGTAATGACGATCAGATCGTGCCGATTCTTTCCTTAGGCGGAATCGGTGTAATTTCCGTGTTATCCAACGTGGCACCCAGACAGACCCATGAGATCTGCCAGAAGTTCTTTGACGGAGATGTAAAGGGAAGCTGTGCAGAGCAGTTACGTGCGATCCCTCTCTGCAAGGCTCTGTTCTGTGAAGTAAATCCGATCCCGGTCAAGATGGCTCTTAATTTACAGGGCAGGCAGGTTGGAGTTCCGAAGGCTCCTTTAACCGAGATGGAGCCCGAGAATGCAAAGAAGCTCGAAGCAGAAATGAAGAAATATGGAATCCTGTAACTATTCAGAGCTATGCAAATATGGCAATATGGGCGTCAAATGCATGCATTCGTAAGGACATTTGACATGATTTATATGGTGAAGTAACCACATGAGGTAAACTACGCTGTGAAACAGCGGTTTTACGAATGGGGTTATGAACAGTTACGGAAAAATGATATAAACGAACAGGAGGAACAGTGCGATGACAAGAGTAATCATGCATGGATGCAATGGTAAAATGGGACAGATGATTGCAGGATTGATTGCACAGGATGAGGAAGTAAAGCTTGTTGCAGGTGTCGATGTCTACGACCAGGGCAGAAATCCGTTCCCGGTATATAAGCATATCAGTGATTGTGATGTCCAGGCAGATGTTATTATTGATTTCTGTAATCCGGCGGCGATTAAAGGACTGATGGAATATTGTGTGGAGAGACAGATGCCCTGTGTCGTATGTACAACAGGACTTTCCGAAGAAGAGCTTAATTATGTGAGAGAGGCCTCTAAAAAGGTAGCGATCTTACGTTCTGCAAATATGTCTCTCGGAATCAATATGCTGCTTAAGCTTCTGAAGGAAGCAACAGGAATTTTAGCACCGGCCGGATTCGATATTGAGATTGTTGAAAAGCATCATAACCTAAAGCTGGATGCACCGAGCGGCACAGCCCTTGCACTTGCTGATTCCATTAATGAAGAATTAGATAATCAATATGAATATGTGTTTGACAGAAGTACCCGCAGGCAGCAGCGCCCGAAGAAGGAAATTGGAATTTCCTCGGTTCGTGGCGGTACAATTGTCGGTGACCACGATGTTATTTTTGCGGGTACGGATGAAGTCATTACATTTTCCCATACCGCGTATTCCAAGGCCGTATTCGGGAAAGGAGCCATTCAGGCAGCAAAATTCCTGAAGGGTAAAGGCCCCGGACACTACCAGATGAGCCAGGTTATTGACGAGGCATAATAAAAGTGTTGAACCGAACGGTTACACTGATTTTACAAATGTGAGAGGGAGAGGGTAAGGAAAATATGAGCCAGCAGGAGAGCATGGAACTGAAATATCTGAAGAGTCTGGCGCGGCAGTATCCCAATATTGCAGCGGCTTCCACAGAGATTATTAATCTTCAGGCGATTCTTAATCTGCCGAAAGGAACGGAGCATTTTCTGACGGATATTCATGGAGAATATGAGCAGTTCGCCCATGTATTAAAGAATGGTTCCGGTGCAGTCCGCCGTACCATTGATGAGGTATTCGAGAATGCACTTAGCAACAAGGATAAGAAGTCACTGGCAACGCTGATTTATTATCCGGTAGAAAAGCTGGATATTGTAATCAGTGAAGAGGATAACCTTGAGGACTGGTATAAGATCACGTTGCACCGTCTGGTACAGATTACAAAGAAGGTTGCATCGAAGTATACCCGTTCTAAGGTACGGAAGGCACTCCCGAAGGATTTCGCTTATATTATCGAAGAGCTGATTACCGAAAAAGCAGATATTTCGGACAAGGAAGGCTACTACAACGAAATTATCCATACCATTATCCGGATCGGCAGAGCGCAGGATTTTATCATTGCACTGAGTAATCTGATCCAGCGACTGGTGATTGACCATCTACATATTGTCGGTGATATCTTTGACCGTGGACCGGGTCCCCATATTATTCTGGATACTCTGATAAATTATCATTCAGTGGATATCCAGTGGGGAAACCATGATATTCTGTGGATGGGAGCCGCCTGCGGACAGCTTGCATGTATTGCGACGGTAATCCGCATTGCAGCCCGTTACGGAAGTCTGGATACGCTGGAGGACGGTTACGGAATTAATCTGATTCCGCTTGCAACCTTTGCACTTGATACCTATTCGAATACCAACTGCGATACCTTTTCCATTAAATATAATACCGATTATAATACCAAGGACTTAAGCCTTGATATGAAGATTCATAAGGCAATTGCCATTATGCAGTTCAAGCTGGAGGGACAGGTCATTATGAAGCATCCGGAATTCCTGATGGATGACCGGCTGCTGCTCGATAAAATCGATTATGAGAAGAAGACGGTTATGGCATATGGTAAGGAATATCCGATGAACGATACCGATTTTCCGACCATTGATCCCAAGAATCCCTATGCACTTACTCCGGATGAGGAGCAGGTGATGGAACGGATCCGTCAGGCCTTCCTCAAATGTGAAAAGCTCCAGAAGCATGTACGCTTCCTGTATTCCAACGGTGGTCTTTATAAGGTATACAATTCCAATCTGCTATACCATGGCTGTATGCCGATGGATGGCGAGGGGAATTTCTTAAGTGTGGATGTGGATGGAAAGGATTATCAGGGAAAGCAGTTATATGATATTCTCGATAATTATGCCCGGAAAGGCTACTATGCGAAGAATGATCCTGCAGAGATGCGCAAGGCACAGGATTACATCTGGTATATCTGGGCGGGACCGAATTCTCCTGTTTTCGGTAAAGATAAGATGACGACCTTTGAGCGTTACTTTATTGAGGATAAGGAAACCCATAAGGAAACCAAGAATGCCTATTATTCTTTGCTTGACCATGAGGATATTTTAAATAAAATCCTGGATGAATTTGAACTGGACACCAGGAAGTCCCATATTGTTAACGGGCATGTTCCAGTAGAATTAAAGAAGGGGGAGTCTCCGATCAAATGTGATGGTAAGCTGTTGATTATCGATGGCGGCTTTTCCAAGGCTTATCAGAGCAAGACCGGAATTGCAGGTTATACGCTGGTTGCCAACTCGCACGGTATGCGTCTGGTTGCACATGAACCATTTGAATCCATGGAAGCAGCGGTGTTACATGAATCCGATATTTTCTCCGATTCTACGGTGATTGAGGTGGCTCCGGTCCGTATCAGGGTATCCGATACCGACATCGGACGCGAGTTAAAGGATCAGATCAAGCAGCTCGAGCTTTTGTTACAGGCTTACCGGGATGGTATTATTGTAGAAAAGTAAAAAGGCCAATATAGAAAAATAGAGATAACTAAAAGGGCATCGCCTGTTCGCGATGCCCTTTCCGGCATTGATTTTCTGGAAAATAAGCATGCATTATCTTCCGGCATTACCGGTTGTGTTACCGGCTGCACCTGTTGCAGGACCCTTTCCGGTGCCTGTAGCCGTATTGGTGCCGGTTCCATCTCCATTGCCGACAATGTCACCTGTGATGTCAGAAACGCCATCTGTGATATTGTCTACCGCACCACCTACCGCATTTCCGGCATCGTCGATCACGTCACCTACGGTATTGCCTATGTCATCAATGGCATCACCTACCGCGTTGCCGGTGTCATCCACCAGGTCTCCGGCACCATCCATCAGAGAATTGTCATTGTCTGTGGTGTTGTTTGTGCCTGCGCCTGTTGGACTATTGGTTGGAGTGCTGTCTGTATCTGTCGTGCCATTCTGTTCCTTGTTATTACCGGTGTTATTCGTACCGGCAGTGGCACCATTTACGTTACCATTTGCTTTGTTGTCATTTCCACATGCAGTAAGCAGACAAAGCATGGTAAAGGCAAGAGTGAGTACAAGCCATTTTTTTGATGTCTTCATAATGTCCTCCTTATATTTTCAAACTGTGTTTGTACAGTTTACGCAGTTAGTATATCCCGGGATGTGAAAGTTATGCGGGAGAAAGAAAGGATCCTACCATGAAATTCAGACCATGTATTGATATTCATAATGGAAAAGTAAAGCAGATCGTTGGCGGAAGCCTTATGGATACCGGAAATCGTGCTACAGAAAATTTTGTGGCACAGCAGACGGCGGCCTATTTTGCCGGATTATACCAGAGTAAAAAGCTGGTTGGCGGGCATATTATTTTATTAAATCCTGTTTCCTCTGAATTTTATGAACAGACAAAGCACCAGGCTATGGAGGCTCTTAAGACATATCCCGGAGGTCTGCAGATCGGAGGCGGAATTACTCCGGAAAATGCAGGAGAGTATCTGGAAGCGGGTGCCAGCCATGTTATTGTGACGTCTTATGTATTTAAGGATGGCGTGCTTCATTATGAGCGGTTAAGGAAAATGGAGCAGGCGGTTTCGAAAAAGCATCTGGTTCTTGATCTGAGCTGCCGCAAAAGGGATGGCAGTTATTATATTGTGACCGACCGCTGGCAGAAATATACGGATGTGGTGTTGAACGAACAAACTATTGCAGAGCTTTCCTCCCATTGTGATGAATTGCTGGTTCATGCCGTGGATGTGGAGGGAAAAGCGAATGGCATTGAAGAGGAGGTTGCTTCGATGCTTGGGAAATACTGTGATATCCCGGTAACCTATGCCGGTGGAGTACATACCTATGAGGATCTTCAATTATTAAAGAAGCTTGGCCGGGGAAAGGTGGACGTTACGATCGGAAGTGCGCTGGATTTATTTGGCGGAACGATGAGCTTTGAAAAAGTGATCGAGGACTGTAAATGAGAGAAAATCAAAAACCTGCCGGCTGATCTTTCCGGCAGGTTTTTGGTTTGAAAGGTTTTCTATTGACAGTTCTTATCTATAAAAGTCCCTGAATCAGGATGATCAGAATTAAAACAGGAAGAATGAACTGGAAGTAAGGCTTTAAGAAACGACCAAGCTTCAGCCCCTTTCCGGTATTGGCTTCTTCCAGATAGTGGTCAAAGCCCCATCCCCATTTCGTTACGCAGAACAGTAAATAAATGAGGGATCCTAAGGGAAGCAGGAGATTGCTTACCAGAAAATCTTCACTGTCCAATACATCACGTCCGCCAATCAGATGAAGATTACTCCATATATTATAACCGAGAACACAGGGCAGGCTTGCAACCAGAATGACGATACAGTTGATGAGCGCGGCCTTTTTACGGCTGATACCAAACATATCCATGCAGAAGGACATGATGTTTTCAAATACTGCTATGACCGTAGAGAAGCTTGCAAAGGTCATAAACAGGAAGAAAAGAGTTCCCCAGATGCGTCCGCCCTGCATATGAACGAAAACATTGGGAAGGGTAATGAAAATTAACTGTGGACCTGCATTGACTTCGACACCATAGCTGAAGCAGGCAGGAAATATAATCAGTCCGGAAGCAATTGCGACAAAGGTATCCAGCGCGCAGATCCTGACGCCTTCTCCTGCAAGGGTATGCTCCCTGCTCATATAGCTTCCAAAGATTTCCATTGCAGCAACACCGAGGCTTAGGGTGAAGAAGGACTGGTTCATGGCAGCTGAAATTACATTGCCGATGCCGACATCGCGGACAGTATCGAGGCTTGGGACCAGATAGAATCTAATGCCTTCTCTGGCACCCGAAAGCGTAAAGCTGTGTGCGGCAAGTAAAAGGATCAGGAAGAGTAAAGCAACCATCATGATTTTACTGATCTTTTCAAGACCGTTCTGAAGACCACGGCTGCAGATCAGGAAGCCGGCAATAACGGTAAGGGCCATCCAAAGCCCCATCCCAATCGGATCGGCAAGCAGATTATTAAACATCGCACCGGTATCCTCGGTGGTCATTCCGGAGACGAAGCTTCCGGTTGCAAACTTCGCACAATAGGAAACCATCCATCCGGAGACCGTGGTGTAGTACATCATCAGCAGGTAGCAGCCAAGCATGGCAAACCATCCATGAATATGCCACTTGCTTCCGGGCTTTTCGAGTGCCTTATATCCGAGGACGGCGCTCTTACGGCTGGCACGCCCGACAGCCAGCTCCATCGTGAGGACGGGAAGTCCCGTAATTACCAGAAACACCAGATATAAAAGGACGAAAAGGCCACCGCCGTTCTGACCGGCAACAAAGGGAAAACGCCAGACATTACCGATACCGATTGCACATCCGGCACTGACAAGTAAGAAGCCAAGCCGGGATTTAAAAGATTCTCGTTTCATAAAAATACTCTCCTTAAAATTTAAAAGCAATAGGATGTATCGACTGCAAGGCAACGAAAAACCCCATCGGTTGGGATGGGGTTTTCTTTAATTCCTTAAAACAATAGCAAATTCTAAATAGTTATATTTAAGAACAGGCACATCGTGTTACTGAATTAAATAAAGCGTTATGATTCACAGGAATTATAACTTTGTTACGTTTACAGCCTGAGGTCCTTTTTCGCCATTTACTACGTCGAATTCTACAGCAGCTCCTTCTTCAAGAGACTTGAAGCCTTCCATGTTTAATCCTGAGTAATGTACGAAAACGTCATTGCCTGCCTCATCAGAGATGAATCCGTAACCTTTTTGGTTGTTAAACCACTTAACTGTACCTTTGTTCATTGTAGATACCTCCAAGAAAATTAAAAATATATAGTGCCGCTACAGTAATCTGTAACAAGTTCAGAATAGCACAGGAAACCCTAAATGTAAAGGAATTTCTTTGACAAAATGGTTCATCGGGATACGAGTGAACATAACGTAATAGTTGTGTGATTTGGAAAATTGTGTTAGAATGTCCCTAATTGACCGGAGGTGTATGAAAATGAAACAATCCAAAGTCGAGGAAACGAAGGTCGAAAAGACCGAAAACGGGCAGGTGACAGCGCAGACTGAAGAAGTGAAAGAAACTTCCGAAGTAAAGACCGAAATTACTGCCGCAGATCAATCAGAACAGAAAGCTGCCGAGAAAACAGAAAAGGCAGAAGAAGTAAAGAACTCAGAGGATGTAAAGCAATCCGGGAATCCGGATACCGGTACACAGGAACCGGAGAAAACGGAAAAGGAAACCAAAGCGGAAACGGAGCCTGTGAGGGAAAGAAAGAGACACAAGAGTAAATTCTTCCTTCTGTTGGTGACGGAGAAAGAGGACGGAGTGATCCGTCAGCATCATATTGGCTCAACGACAATTGAACTGGCAGGTATTGTGTTGTTTTTAGTGATTGTACTGGTGGTATGCCGGTTAATCTATGATTCGATCACACTTCAGAATATGCATCAGGAAATGATCAGTCAGATCGGCCAGATTAATACGCTCACAGATGAGAACGAATCCCTTACGGTAGAGAATGCCACCCTGAACAGTAAGATTACGGTCTTAAGTGAAACCGTCAGCAAGAAGATGGCAACGGAAGATGCGATTTCGCAGGAAGAAAGTGAAAATGCAATGCCGAAGGGCTTTCCGTTAAGTGGGACAGCCACGATGGAAGAAGCCACAGATTCTGAAGAGCATCCCATGTTGGAATTTACAGCTGCGGATGGGGTAAATATTGTATCGACCGGTACGGGAGTGGTACTCAGCATTGATGCCGATGAGCAATATGGAAACAAGATCGTGATTGACCATGGAAACGGCTATCAGTCCATTTACCGGAATAACGGGACACCGCTTGTAAAGACCGGCGAGACACTGGGCAAGGGATATATCCTGTTTACGGTAGGAGAGGATAATACGAAGCTTGGCTATGAAATCATGCAGAATGAAGAATATATTGATCCGATGACGTTAATCGAAATAAATGGGTAAGCCACAGGGCTTACCCATTTGTTATAAATCGTCAATCAGTTATGATGGATTCTGGAAAATACGAGTTCATATCCATCGTTTCCGTAGTTTAAGGAACGGTTGACCCGGCTGATCGTAGCGGTGGATGCTCCGGTTTTCTCCGCAATCTCAAGGTAGGTCTTGTGATCCTTTAACATGGATGCCACCTCGTAACGCTGGGAGAGAGAGAGCAGTTCATTAACCGTGCAGAGATCCTCGAAAAAGCCGTAGCACTCTTCCTTGTTCTCAAGGGACAGAATGGCTTCAAATAAATGGTCTACTGCTTCCGTTTGTATTTTCTTATTCATGAGATACCTCCATAATATAAACATGAATGTATTTTGCATAGTGATATTTACACAGTAATATTTTAACATACTAAAGTTTTAAAGTCCACTGAAAAATCAAAATATATTGTGGTAAATGAAGACTTGCCATGTAGTTTCAAATACTATATAATGGGTGCAGAGAAAAACAAGCGACTCCGAAGGAGGCATTTGTTTTTCAGCACCCATTAGCGAACATGCGTCTGTCGAAGACAGACAGGGAGTGCGAAGCACGAGCATGAGAGCATAAAGCAGAGCAGAGAAAAACAAGCGACTCCGAAGGAGGCATTTGTTTTTGGAAGGTAAGTATTTGGAAGGAAGCAGATACCATGACAATCGATAAGGACGATTTATTAAACAGCATATTAGAAAGCATCGGGAGAATCGAGAGCATTAAACTTGAAGATATTCCCAATATTGATTTATATATGGATCAGGTGACGACCTTTATGGACCGTAAGCTGAAGCCGACAACGCGTAAGCCGGACGAAGACAAGATTCTGACGAAGACCATGATTAACAACTATGCAAAGAACGATCTTCTGCCGCCGCCGGTTAAGAAGAAGTACAGTAAAGAGCATATCCTGATGCTGATTTTCATTTATTACTGTAAGGGAATGCTTTCGATCAATGATATCCAGACTCTGTTAAATCCTCTTGCAGAACGTTACTTCCAGAAGACCAGTGAGCCGAACCTTTCCAGTATCTACGAAGAGGTATTCGGCATGGAAGAGGAGCAGATTGCAGGTCTTAAGAAAGATATTATTGAAAAGTTTGCGATGTCGAAAAAGACCTTTACCGACGTGCCGGAAGAGGATCAGGAGATTTTACAGTTATTTTCCTTTATTTTTACGCTGGGATACGATGTGTACGTGAAGAAGCTTTTACTGGAAAAGCTGGTGGATAATTTCCGGGAAGTAACACAGAAACAGGAGCCGGATACCGGAAAGCCGATGAAGGAAAAGCAGGTCAAAGAGAAAGCAGTGAAAGATAAATAATACGAATAAAAGAAAACGAACACAAACAAAAACAAACACTAATAAGTAAGGCGCTGCGGTCCGCAGCGCCTTATTTATGTAGAGTACCTGGTGAAGACGATCCGAAGGAGAAGTCTGAACTTAGTACGAACGATACCTGTGCACTTAATGAGAACAAATAAGCCAAGTGAAGTACGAACTTAGTGCAGCAGGTGCATGCGGAGCACCTGGTGAGGCTGCTCTTAGATTGTCCGGTTAAAGAATGCAGTCATAAATACTGCAGGAGAATTCCAGTAAATGGTAATTTCGTTTGTGGAATAGCTTCCTACGTCATCGACATAACATTTCATCGGAGCGGTACCGGCAGGAACAGCCGCAATGGCAGCAGGATCACAAGGTGTTTTAAAGGGACCGCCGCTTACCCAGCCCGGCATCGGCAGATCAATTTCATCGCATGCGGTCGGACGGTTGTGAGGATTCTTAAAAGCATGTTCACCTTCTCCGGTTACATAGCTGATATCAAGTGCATTACGGCCGAGCAGATAATGGAGCTGGTTTAATGCAGCCTCACGATACCGGGATGCGGTGTCTCCCTCACTGCAAAGGGAGGCCAGAATCAGCAGCATGGAACGGTTGCAGACAACCATGTTGCTTCCCCATACAAAATCCTCCGGCTGCATCGAAAGCTCAAAGCCGGATTTCGTTTGCAGTTCTATGAGCCGGTCGGCCTCGGTAAACAGGATCTGTTCATATTCCCTTTTCCGTGTGGCTCCACAGGTATTTTCAGGATCCGTAAGCAGACATAGGGTTGCCATGCCTGAAACATCGGTCCAGCCAAAATCGGTTTTGCTTACTTCCGGATGAGTCATGGAAGAATATTTTTCAAAAGCCTTTAAATAGGTATCCCGATGAGCTGTATCCGTACGAAGAAGTTCGGCACTTGCCCAGAGACGTTCGTCGATGTCACAGTCATCATCGTATTCTCCGGTGTTGCTTCCTTCCGGATTGTGGAAGCCGATATAAGGATGGCTTTCCATATAGGCGAAGGCCTTACGGGAGGCTTCAAGGGCCTGTGTGGAGAATACTTTATCAAAAGGAGCATACACTCTGGAGGCCAGTGCCATGGAGGCTGCAAAATCTGCAGTTGCCATGGTGGAAACGGGATAGATCAGGAAGGGGAGTTTGTCCTCCTCCGGCATCAGGAAGTCCGCATGGACAAAGGAGGTCAGCTTGTGATAAACGCCGCCATTGTCTGCCTGCATTTTCAGCATCCATTTTAATTCATAGAGACATTCATTTAAGATGTCAGGAAGCAGATTACCGGATTCCGGAATATGTAAGGAAGTCTGAAAGCTTTCGGGGAAAAGCTCATACGCATACAGCAAATGTCCGACAGCAACGGCTGCCGGGGAAATATAGCGTCCGAAATCTCCGGCATCATGCCAGCCGCCGGTCATGTCAAAGTGTGGCGGATCCGGTGTCTGGTTCATGTAATCCTCTAAAAAAACAGCATCCTCTGTATGGCAGGCGGCATGTGTATATTCACCGGCATATTCGCTGGTAAGTGCACAGCCGCAGCGCTGGAAGTAAAAACATTTCATCAGATCCAGCTGGAGCTGTTTATAAACATGCTCTCCTATGACAAAGGTGTGGGAGCGCTCCCCGTTTCCGGCAAGGACATAGTAGTGTCCGGGAGCGTTTACTTTCGAAAAATCAAGCTGGTAGACCTGTTCTCCTGCGCTTTCATCCATTCCGGAATCCGTGCTTACTCCATCATAAACGGCATGCTGTGTTGTGCTGTCGATTAACTGGAAATTACAGGGAAAGGTGGTGGTTGCCACTTTCCTGGATACAGGGAGATACCCTGTCTGATCAATAAAAATACCCATAAGATAACCCTCCAAATATTCGATAAGGAAATTATAGCATTGAACAGTTTTGTACACAATGCCTATAGACAAATGGTACTAAAATAGAATATAAAAGGGTTATTGTCTGGAGGAACGGAAGAGATGTGGATGTTACTTGTTTTATTATATGGAGTGTTAAAAGGAGCGCGTGAAATTGTAAAGAAGAAGGCATTGACAAAAAGCAGTGTCATTGAGGTGCTGTTTTTCTATACATTGCTCGGCTTTCTGTTTGTAACTCCGCAGGCACCGTCGGCGATGGGGCTTGAGCCGAAATATTATTTCTGGATTGCCTTAAAGTCCTTTGTGATTTTCCTTGCATGGATCTGCAGCTTTAAGGCGATTAAGAAAATGCCGATCAGCCTCTATGGAGTGCTTGACTTATCAAGAGTATTGTTTGCAACTCTTTTAGGTGTCGTGGTGCTGCAGGAGACACTGAATACGCATCAGGTGATCGGTCTTGTCTTTGTCAGTGCGGGCCTGCTGCTTCTGAAATTTAAGCCCTCTGTGCTGTTAAAAAAATTACGGGCGAATCTGCAAAGAAAACGGACGAAAGGATGCAAAGATCAGACAGTCCCCGGTCAGTCTGATCAGGTAATGGATATCACAGATGCAGTGACAGGTGGATCTGCTGCAGTACGGCAATCCGGAAATGAAGTCTCTGTGATCCTGGTTCTTTTTGCCTTTGCCTCCTGCATGCTGAATGCAGTTTCCGGACTTATGGATAAGCTTCTGATGAAAAACATCAGCAGCTCCCAGCTACAGTTCTGGTATATGCTGTTTCTGGTACTGTATTATCTGATTTATATTCTCTGCAGCCACACCAGAATCCGGAAAGAGGTCTGGAAGAACGGATGGATCTGGCTGCTTGCCATTTTATTTGTCATTGCGGATAAAGCTCTGTTTGTGGCAAATGGCATACCCGACAGCCGGATTACCATTATGACGCTACTGAAGCAGAGCGGCTGTGTGGTAACCATTCTTGCCGGTAAATTCATTTTCAGGGAAAAGAACGTCGGTTATAAGCTGTTCTGTGCAGCGGTGATTGTGATTGGTATCGTCATTGGTGTGAGCTAGTACAGTGAGCCTGTAATGAATCTTTTAATGCAATAAATACATCAAAAGTACCCCGATGAGGAAATACCATAGGAAAACCGGGTGATTCTTCATCGGGGGATACGACAGGCTGCACACAGAAGGAAAGCGGGTGCTTTTATTTTATAGCCTGTTCGGCAAATTCTGTGGTTACAAGAGCTTCATAAGGAACACGTTCCGGAAGCTCACCGGCTTCTTCCAGGATATTCTGTAAGAGCATGAAGGAATCCTCTTCAAAAATCAGATTCTCCTTCCAGGTATCCTGTGCCGCATACCGGGAAACGATGGTGGTGATGGTCTGCAGCTGTGTGCCGTCAAACTGCGGAGCAATGACAGTGGCAATTTCCTCCGGGGTATGACTGCCCACATAGTCCATGCCCTTTTGCAGTGCATTGGTAAAGGACTGGATAATTTCAGGATTGTTTTCAATATAGCTTTTCTTTGCACTGAACGCCGTGTAAGGAACATAGCCGGAGCTTTCTCCTAAGGAAGCAACGACGTAGCCATCGCCTTTTTCTTCAAGAGAGGTGGCGTGGGGCTCAAACTCTACAGTGCGCGATAAATACTACTCCTAAATCAGTAAAAATGAAAACCGCATAGTTTGCGGGTTTCCGGATCCACCTGAATATCTTTAATATATTTTTTCCAGAAGATTTTCTTATTTTCAGCATCCAGTGAACGATATAAGTTGATCCAGTCACCCTGAAAGAAGGAGACCAGATTCTGACGTTTTTCAATAGTATTCTCGATGTCGCATACAGTGGATAACTCCATTAATTTCTTTTCAAGCAGTTCGTATTGACTTTCGTAATAAGAATCCGTGATACGGCCTTTCTGGTACATCAAATTCAATCGTCCCATTTCGTCATGAATTACCTTCGCATTATTTCCGGATTCCTGTTCGGAGGCAGCCATGCTTTTCAGCTTTTCAATGTCGCGCTGCAGAAAGATCAGGACATTTTCAATCAGATAATTCTCTACGGTCTTTTCCAGTATGGACGCTCCACCATGCCGGTTAAATTTATTCCCACAACGATATTTTATGTAGATGCTCTGACCGCCGTTTTTCAGGTTCTGTTTCTTCCGGTAACCAGTGAAGTTGTTTCCACAGATCGGACATTTAATCAGTGATGTAAAAATGTAAGGCTCATATTGTCCGGTATTCTGCTTAGTAGTTCCTATTGTGCGGATCTGCTCGTATTGTTCTCTGGTAAGGTACGGTTCACACCAGTTTGGATTGCCACGGAATGAGCCGGAATACTTCTCGTTTTTAAAGAGACGGTCTATAACGTTGTCAGAGGGGGCATTTTCGCCGTATTTCATATTTAGGTAACGAATTACGTCACGAATGGAAAAAGTCTTAAAATAACGCTCATACGCGCTCACAACGATATGCGAGACGGATTCATCCTTTTGTACATATCCGTCAACCACCTTATAGCCATATGGAGCCATGCGTCCACTGATCACTTTTCCCTGGGCTTCCTTATGCCGGAATACTGCTTTGATTCGTTCGGAGGTACGGTCACATTCATTCTGTGCAACTGCCAGCATAATATTAATCTTAAGCTGGCCATCAGCGGTGGAAGAGTCATAGTCCTCATAGATGGTTTTCCAGTTACAGTGGTGTGCATCTAAGATTTCCTGTGTATTGTGGTAGTCCTTCACATTACGGAACCATCGGTCTAATTTGGTTACCAGGATCAGATCCACCTTATTCGCTTTCACATCATCCAGAAGCCGCATAAGGTCCTTACGGTTCTTCATTTTCTTCCGGGCAGTAATGCCCTCATCTTCGTAGTAACCGACAATAACATATCCGTGATCTTTTGCGTATTGCGTGAGATCGTCTTTCTGTGTGGCGAGGGATAAGCCCTTTTCCACCTGCAGGTCGGTAGACACACGATCATAAATGGCACAACGGATCATTATATCATCCTCCTCATACATTTTATGGCAGCATGGCATAAAAATGCCCGGTGCTTGTATTTCACCGGGAAAAATGATACAATTTCACTTGTGTAGGTGACTGTATCGGATTTCCCGATGTAGTTCCTGATCTGCTCCGGTACGCCAATACTGGGGCAGATTTTTTATATATTAATAACCGTTTTGTTCAGCTCCATATACAGCTTGATCGTGGGTAAATCCATCGTATTCAAGCTGCTCAATCAGACCGTCACGGGAAAAAGACATCATATCTAAATACGCTTTAGCCTTTTCGGCAGCTTGTTCATTCCAATCTGCACCACAGTTATCTGCTGCATAAACAGCATCTTCATGGGAAAACTTTTCATATTCGAGTTGTTTGATTAATCCATCATATGAAAAGTTGGTGAATGATAAATAATTTTTGGCAGAAGCGAGAGCATTGCGCTGACCTATTGTTAAACCATCATCATTTGTTATTTCATCATTGGAGGAGTCTAGGCTATATGGTTCGATGCTTTCGATATCAATTTGGTAACCTAAAATCTCGCCGATGTCTTTACAATATCCACGTACAACAATACCATCGCCTTTGGATAACTGCATAATGGTCTGTTTTTGTTCATCCGATTTTATATAGCACTGGATGTTAGTAAAGCTATAGGTACTCGTGTCAATGCCTATATATTTTCCATTGCTGTCAATGTTTCCAAGTTTACCATATATTTCAAGATATTGGTCCTCGTAATCGTTTTGTGCTTTCATAGCATTACTATTGAGAGCATCGGCCAGTTCATCAGCAGTAACATTTATATAATTGATTTCAGCCGTTTCACTTGCATCTGACTCTATAGCATCATCCGTTGAAACCTGTACTTCCTGCTTGGTACTTTCTTTTGTATTAGTCGTTCCAGAAGTTTGAGATTTGGATCCGGAAGGAATGAATAATGCAATGATTATCCATATACCACATATTATAAGAGCAGCAATTGACAAGGTTTTTTTGCGTCCATCTTTTTTACATAAATCAATAATCGCCAGGATAATAGCTACAAAGAAAGTGCATCCCAGAATTGAAAATATAAGTGCTAATATACCTAAAGCAGAATTTCCAGGCTTCTTTGTAGGTGCTGGATAGGTAGGCGGTGGCGTCTGATTTGCTGGTGTCCCACAATTGGGGCAGAAAGCACCTTCATAACTGTTTTTACATTTGCTACATACGTTCATTTTTTAATGTCCCCTTTCGTTAGAAAAATATTTTCTTGTTATTAACTAATTTTAGCATTTCATGGAAATTCCTCCTCTTTATCATTGTGTGCTTCCAATTCTATTATATTTGAATTGCTTTTCTCAAAATCGTTGCTTTGGATGTGGTTTATGGCGTGAAGGTAACATTCTAACTGCCGTTCGTGGGAAAGGCGGGAATTGAGCAGTATAGTGTAACTATCGTCCACATTTTTTATTACCTGTTCACCTATAAGAACATCCATATCTATAAGCTGTGTATTAATATCCAAAATTCATCAACCATTACACATATAACATTTTGTATGTACCATAATTAGTGCTTATATGTCTTCACCAGTTTCTTGTTTATAAAGATTCTTCATAAATTCCATATGTGCTTTAAATCTTTCCGGCGGCATATTTCTTTTCATATCGAAGAGGGAACGCATATCTGGATCCTCAAACATTTCCTGTGCCATTTTGGCAGTTTCTTCATTGAGATAGTAACCCGTGTTTTCTTCTCCGGTCATAAGGTAGTCAACTGTTACATTAAAATATTCTGCGATTCTTTGCAGACGATCATCTTTTATAGTAGCTGCTTTGGCAAGAGAGCCGTTACTGAAACCAAGTTCCTTTTCTAAAGCCTTTATAGATGTGTGGTTCTTTGCACAAAGAGCTCTAATTCTATCAATGGTAGCCATAGAGACTCCTTTCATAAAAAAAGTAGAAAAAAATCTACTAAAAGTATTGACAAAGTAGAACAACATCTATATACTTCTCTTATGAGGTAGAAAAAGTTCTACTGCACAAAGAAATTATATAGAAAATGCTCTTTATGTCTGGACAACATCATTGTAGATTATTTTCTATTATATGTCAATAATGTAGTAGAACTTTTTCTTCAAAAAATATGGGAGGTGATAAATTGCTATACGAAAATGTACTCAGATTGGCTACGGATCGAGGTATGAGTATATCAGAATTGGAAAAAAAGGCAGGATTGTCAAAGGCGTCAATATCCAAATGGAAAAAATCAAGTCCAACTGCGGACAATCTTAAGGCAGTAGCCAAAGTGCTTAAGGTAAAAGTAGACAAGCTATTGGAGTAGGAAGGAGGTACAAAGAGTGGTATCTATAGCAAAGACATTAATTATCTGTTTTACGATCGTGATGTGTTTGGCAATTATATGCCGTGGTGGAAAGAAAGGAGATAACGATGCCAAGGGTAAGAATGAGTGAAGCCGAGGAGCAGATGCATTTGCCTGGCAAAAAGAAGTAAAGCCGTACAAGCGGTGAAACATATCAATTAATAAAGAAATGGAGGTATTTATATGAGTGATATACCTAAATTAACTCCGGAGCTTGAACTTGATATGAAAAGAACATTGCTGATGCTTGCAGCTAAGCAAAGTGGTGTAAAGATCACAAATGTCTATGTAAAAAACAAGGATGGAACGATAACGGACGAGGTAAAAAAATACGTGATCTAGGACCCGGAAGGGTCCACAGAGAGGACAAGCAGGAGGGAAGACATTGAGAAAGATTCGTTTCAAACAGGCAGTTGCCTTTGTGGTATTTCTACTGTCCATTGCGACAATGGACAGCCAGTTATATATAACGGCGGGAGTGCTGGCAATATTGAGCAGTATTTACCTGCTTACATCCAGCAGAAAGGAGCAGAGAGATGTACATGGCACACGAGGAAGCCGGACTGATTACCGGATCAGAGTAAGAGAAGGACTGGCAGAGGGATTTTATATGGGAGCTAGTGCGTTCCATGCTGAAAGGAGAAGATCATGAGAAAAAGAATTCTATCGGTGTTACTGGTTCTGGTGATGCTGTTACTGGTACTCCTGTACAGCTTGCCAGTTGAAGCAGCAGAATCATCTGATCTGAAACTGATGCGTGTCACGTGTTATACATATCCACCTGGTAGTATCACAGCATCCGGTAGCGAGGTCCGTGAGGGCATTGTTGCAGCAAAAAGAGGATGGATGGATGCCCTGGTTGTCCTGTATGACATGGACATGAATTTTATCGGGTATTTTGAAGTCAAAGACACCGGCTTCGGGATCGACAAGGACGGGGACGGCATCGGGAGTATCCAAGCCGGGACAAGTATTGACGTGTTCCGGAGCAACCTGGAACGTTGCCGGGAGTGGACAGAAAGGTATGGTGATTACTGTTATGTGCAGATCATTACAGATGCAGAAGGGTAAAAATAATAGCCCCGATACTTTGGCGAGCCGGGACTATTAAAACAGCAAAAAACGGAAATTTTATGCCTGTCTTTATGTTAAGGCAGGAGAAAGGAAATGTCAAATGGATAAAAATAAAATGGTACAGGAAATGACAGACATATTTTACGACAGATATATTCAGTCACCTGAAAAAATACAGGATATTACCAATAGGATTGCAATGGCAATAGGGCCGATGGATCCTATTGATCTGCCGGCAGTTGTATATGCTTTGGAAGTGCAGGCAAAGGCGCTGAGGAAACATCCCAATTTTGTAGATCTCACTGATGTATTGAAACTTAGATATAGTGTTACCGCATTATCTATAAATGTAGGAGGAGAACATGAAGGGGATTGAGTGCCCGATCTGTCACGGCAGATGTGATCCGGGAGAAATGATCGGCGGTATCTGCCTGGAATGTCGGGAAGAGGAAGAGCAAAGAATTGTACGCCGAGACAATGTAGTCAGTATGATGAATAGTCCGTTTAAGCAGTTGGAATTAAATTTTGGAGGTAAATAGGTAATGGAAGAAAAGAGAATTATTGATATTAATGGGATGAAGATGGAAGTGGATCTTAGAACAGCAAAGAGGATCGATACCTTTAAGGTTGGTGACAATGTAAAGGTTTTGGCTACCGAGTATAACGGCACGCATAGCATTAAGCCTGGGGTGATTACAGATTTTGCGATGTTCAAGGATCTTCCTACTATTGTAGTTGCAGTTTTTAATGAAGGTAGTTGGAGTAGTAATCCTACAATCAGTTTTGAGCATATCAATTCCGAGAGTAATACGGAACTGATTTTCGCAAGTGAGGAAGAGATCCGGTTAAGCAGAGATGGTGTAATAGAGAAGTTTGAGCGTGAGATCCAGAAGAAAGAGAACGAACGCCAAGACTTGCAGAATCAGCTTGATTATTTTAAAAAGCATTTCCTTAAGAACGAAGGAGAGGTGCTTGCTGATGCCAGAGCAGATTGAAAATCGCATGGTTGTTGATGCGGAATGGAATGAAATAGAATATCGGGTACCTGTGAAAAACAGGTACCTGGAACAACGGAGAGCCTATGAAGAGGCAGAAAGAGAGGAACAATGAGCACATTATATGAATTAACCGGAGATTATATGCAACTCCTTGAATGGCTGGAAGATGAAGAGAATCTGGAAGATGCTGCAGTAAAGGATACCCTTGACGGAATTGAGGGAGCTATTGAAGATAAAGCAGATAATTATGCCAAGATCATTAAAGAGCTTAAGGCAGAGGCTAAGAAATTTGCAGAGGAAAAGAAACGCCTGGAAGAACGGCAACAGGCAATGGAGAACCGTGCAAAACTGTTAAATAAGCATCTGTATGACAGCATGAAGCTGACTGGAAAGACAAAGTTTAAGACAGGGCTTTTCAGTTTTGGTATTCAGAAGAACGGTGGCCTGCAGCCTATTGAGATTGATACAGAGAACGTTCCGGATGAATATATGAAGAAAGAACCTGATAATGCATTAATCCGTCAGGCATTAAAGGAAGGTAAGGAGCTTACGTTTGTCACCCTGAAAGAGTATGGAGATCATTTAGTGATCCGATAGGAGGCAGCATGAAGAAATTCAGAGAACTGACGGCAGGAGATATTGAATGCCGTATTAATACGATTTCCGCTAAAGGATGCTCCCTTCTTCTTTATAAGGATGCCCGTTGTGATATGAAGATTCTGGATGAAACGGTAGGTCCGGAAAACTGGAAAAGATCGCATGAGCTGATTAATGGAAATCTGTTTTGCAATGTATCAATCTATGATCCGGATAAGAAAGAATGGGTTACGAAACAGGATGTAGGAACAGAGAGTTATACAGAAAAAGAAAAGGGACAAGCCTCTGATGCATTTAAGCGTGCCTGCTTTAACTGGGGGATTGGAAGAGAGCTCTATACGGCTCCATTTATCTGGATTGGTACGGATGGAGTCACATTAAAAGAGGTGGAGCAGCAAGGGAAAAAGAAGTATACCACATATGATAAATTCCGAGTGACACAGATCATTATTGAAAATGGAGAGATAAAGGCACTTGCCATAAAAAACGACAGCATTGGGGAAATGGTCTTTAAGTACGATGTGAGAGGGTGATGCTGATGCACAGCATAGTAACACTAAATAAATACAAGGAAACAGACCTTGGCACGGAACTGTATATCACCGTGCCGGACAGAAAACTCGGGGATATGCTGACAGAACGTTGTATCAAACGTGCAGAAATGCGGTTTGACGATGGAAGAACTATTTCCATTGAGCAGAGAAAGAAAGCATATGCCACGATAAGAGATATTGCGGATTATACCGGATATTTACCAGAAGAACAGAAAGAGTGGCTGAAATACCTGTATATCGCACAGACAGGTAGTGATTATTTCAGCTTATCGGACTGTTCCATGACAACGGCAAGGGAATTTATCAGCTGCATACTGGAATACGCAATCGAAAATGGGATTCCTCTTTCTGAAAACGCAATAGAGCGTACAGATGATATCGGCAGGTATTTGTATTATTGCTTAAAGGCAAAGAAATGTGCTGTATGTGGCAAAGACGGGGAAATACATCATGAGGATGCGATTGGAATGGGAAATGACCGTAGAGCAGTTGATGACAGCAATTATAAAAAGATATGCCTATGCCGGTTACACCATACCATAGCACACCAGAAGGGCGTGAAAGCCTTTACAGAATGCTACAAGGTATATGGAATTATTTTCAAGGAGAATGAAAAGTGAAATTTGTTATCGCTTTACCACCAGTAACCAAAAAGAACAGCCAACAGATCATTAAGGCAGGCAACCGGGTAATGATTATACCAAGTAAGAAATACAGGGAATATGAAGCACAGTGCATACCATTCTTAAAGCCCCTACATATTGATTATCCGGTGAATATCGAAGCAATCTACTATATGCCGACCAAACGCCGTGTAGATCTATGTAATCTGCATGAGGCCTTATGTGATGTGCTGGTTAAGTATGGCGTGATCGAAGATGATAACAGCAGGATTATCGTGTCTATGGACGGCTCACGGGTTCGGTATGACAAGGAGAACCCAAGAACCGAAGTCACCATAGAAATGGTTGAAACACCTTAAGAAACTATTAACCACGCTAAGATCTGATGGCAGCATACCACGGGAATGCCAGGAGATTATCCTACCTATCAGCTCCCCCAGTTGGTGGGTAGGAATGAAGTGAGGTGAAATATTGGAAATTAATATTATAGATCTTATTCCGGTAGGAAAAGAAAACGCAATCAAGAGAGAACAGCTCACAAGACTTTGCTTTCAATATGGGTTGATCGCAGATGTAAAGGATAAAGACAGAGCCATGAGAGAGCTTATTGGTGAAGCAAGGAAGGAACATTCCATTATCAATATGTCGCATGGTGATGGTTACTATCAGCCACGTACGGATTCTAAGGAAGAGATGTCCGAACTGAATGCTTTTATACAGCAGGAGAAAAGCCGAGGAGGTAAAATCTTCGAACACGTCGCACCTGCAGAAGCTCAATATGAAGATTTTATACGTGGAAGATTTGAAAGGGTGACGTGATCATGGCAGGCAGACAAAACAAAGTAGGACTGGATTACTTTGAATTGGATTGCCACATGGATGAAAAGGTTAGATTGGTACAGGCTGAATATGGACTGAAAGGCTTTGCGGTTTTCGTCAAACTGCTCCAAGAAATATATGGAGGGTATGGTTATTACTGTGAATGGACTCAAGACAGGGAGCTTCTGTTTGCGTCAGAAAATGGTTTGAATGGCGGTTCCCAACAACTCTTAGGAGATATAGTGGAAGCCTGTATCAGAAGGAACATTTTTTCAGAGAGACTTTTTAAAGAGTACGGTATTCTTACGTCCTCCGGGGTGCAGAAGCAATACCTGAAAGCTACAGTCAAGCGGGAAGTTGTAGAACTGAAAAAAGAGTACCTTTTAATTAGTGTACCTGTAAATAGGAAAAATGTGGTAATTAATTCAATTTCTTCTGGAATAAATGACATTTCTGATACCGGAAATGCACAGAGTAGAGTAGAGAAGAGTAAAGTATATCCCCCTATATCCCCCAACGGTTTTAACTGCTTCTGGGAGATATACCCGAAAAAGGTACGGATTCTGAAAGCGGAAGAGGCATACAGGCAGGTCTTGTTTGATGATAGTTCTGTAGATGAGGAAGATCTTAAGGATGCCGCTGCCAATTATGCGGAGTCTGTGCGGATTCTGGATACACAGGAGAGATACATACTCAATCCGGAAAACTTCCTGTTAAGAGGGGCATATACAGATTACCTGCCGGGTAACTACAAGAAGCCACAGAGCAGTAAGAAAGTTCAGTTTAACCAGATGATGCATGGCAATTATGATTATGCAGCACTGGAAAAGCAAATGTTAGGAGTGGATCAATGAAATGAAGCGAAAAGAAAATAAGGATCTGATGATGCAGATGCTTCGTGACGGAGTGCCATACAAGGAGATCGCAGAAGCAACAGGCTACAAGGTGACCTCCTTACACAGATACGCACAGGATATTGAAGAGCGGAAAGAACATCAGAACACCGGTGTCAAAAGCTATAAGGACCTGATTATACGATGGTTTGAGCAGGGAAAGACAGCAGAAGAGATCGGGGAGCTGATTGGCTACAGTCCGGTCACGGTAAAGAACAAATACAACGAGTGGAAGCGTGAGGAGAAGTTCAGGGACGAACCGGAAGAGATTGAAGATTACTATCCGGAGAGCATACTGACATTCGCAGAGAAGAAAAAGCCAAAGGGTGAGACTTTAGTAGAGAAAGTTGGTAATGCATACAAGAGATTCACCGCTTATTCAGCACATGAATTTGTAGAGTATTACGGCAGAATGTGAGGAAAGAAATGGAATCCGTACAAGAAAGAATGAAACGGCTGGGCACATATCAGAAGATGATTACTTTCATGGCGAAAGAAAAGCAGCCGTATGAATTTAAAAGGAAATATGCACAGATTCGTGCAGAAGAATTTGCTACAGAATGCAATCGCCGAGGATTAAACTATCATGTTTCGGTTGGAGGATTGGACAGCATCGTTTTATATCTGTTTCTGCATGAGATATGTGACATAGATGCACCGGGAGTCAGTGCTTCGTATCTGGAAGATAAAAGTATCCAGAGGGTGCATAAAGCACTTGGAATTATTAATGTACCGCCGTTGAAGAGAGAGGATGGTACATATTGGAGTAAGTCCAAGGTGATTCAGGAGTTTGGTTTTCCAGTTATATCCAAGGAGGTAGCTGCAAAGATTGAACTGTTGCAGAATCCGTCTGAAAAGAATAAAACGGTGCGCCATGCCATTATCACTGGTGAGACCGGAGAATATGGTGGCTGGCAGAAAGATTCCAGAATGAAGCTTAATCATCGATGGCTGAAACTGTTCGGTGGATATGAGAATGAAAATGAGGGATGTGATTTCCAAAAGCCGGACTTCTTAGTATCTTCCAAGTGTTGCTATTATCTCAAAGAAAAGAACTGTGATGATTGGGGAAAGGAGCACAACAGCGTGCCATATCTGGGATTAATGGCATCCGAAGGTGGAAGGCGTGCAAAGAGCTTACGCATGAACGGATGTAATTACTTTGGGGCATCTACCATACGATCAGCACCGTTTGCCATCTATGGCAGGCAGGATATATTGACCCTGGCTTTGGAAATGGACGAGCTCTGGAAGCATGGACTGAAAGAAAAATACCATGATCGGCTCTTCAAAGAAGGGAAAATAACGGAACGGTTTGTGATGCCGGAAAGTATTATACCGGAAATCTATGGTTCTATAGAGAAACAACCGGACGGAACACTATATACCACGAAAGCGCAGCGCACTGGATGCAGTATGTGTGGTTTTGGAATCCATATGGAGAAGCGACCACATCGGTTTGATCTTTTGTACAAAGAGAATCCAAAAGAGTGGGATTACTTAATGTTCCACCTGTGTAAGGATGCAGAGGGAAATGATTACGGATGGGCGAAGGTACTTGATTATATCGGAGTTGGTTGGGATCCGGATACAATCGGTGGAAACTGCAAAGGACAGATGAATCTGGATGATTTTATGGATTATTAAATAAAAACTGCAATGGACAATACCATTGCAGAAAGAATGATTATTCTTTTTTAGTCTTATGTTTGGTAGTAAAAGTTATTGTTATGTGAAAAAGTTTATTTCCACATTTTATTTTCTTCATATTTGATTTTTTTGAAAATCTTAAAAGAAAATATGTACACAATGGAATTGATATTACTACCAAACAAAGGGTCAAAAATACAATCATATTGTTTTTTTCGATCCTCCGGCCAGAGTAAGACATGGTCATTATATAACATTGTTTATGTTAATACAAGACATATTGGAAAGGAGCCGAACCTCCGGCCGGGGTAACGATATATCGGGTTCCTTTTGAAAATGAATTATAAAGAATTTTTAGAATCAAAAATAGAACTTGCAACAGAAAGCGGATTCATGGTGGATCCTGCAGATATTAATCCGGCATTAAAGCCACATCAGAGGGATGCGGTAAGGTGGGCATTAAAAGGTGGCAGGCGTGCACTGTTTGAGTCGTTTGGTCTTGGAAAGACCATACAGGAAATTGAATTCTGCTATCAGGCAGTTAAGCATTGCGGTGGCAAGGCATTGATTGTACTTCCACTTGGAGTAAAACAGGAATTCACGCGGGATGCAGTAGAGATTCTTGGATATGATCAGCCGGAGTACTGCCGGACGATGGAAGAGGTGGAAAAATGCCGGTCCCGGATTGTTTTGACGAATTACGAGAGAGTACGTGACGGAGACATCCGGCCAGAGTATTTCGCGGCAACCTCACTGGATGAAGCCAGTGTTTTACGGAGTTTTGGAAGTAAAACCTATCAGACGTTCCTTGATAAATTTAAAAATGTTCCATACAAGCTAGTTGCTACCGCAACTCCTTCCCCAAACCGGTATAAGGAGCTGATTCATTATGCTGGGTACCTAGAGGTGATGGATACCGGACAGGCCTTAACAAGATTCTTTCAAAGAGACAGTACCAAGGCAAATAACCTGACCTTATATCCCAATATGGAAGATGAGTTCTGGATGTGGGTAAGCAGCTGGGCGTTGTTTGTAACGAAACCATCTGATCTTAACCCAGAGTATTCTGACGAAGGCTATGATCTGCCGCCTCTGGATGTGAGGTGGGTGGAAATACCGGTACACTATGGAGATACTACAGATCGTGACGGGCAGATACAGTTGTTTCAGGAAGCAGCAGAGGGGTTAAAAGAAGCGGCAGCCGTTAAGCGGGAAAGTATCGACCAGCGCGTGGCTGAAATGAAACGGATTGTTGAGGAATCACCGGAAGATCATTTCCTATTATGGCACGATCTGGAAAATGAACGGAATGCAATCAAGAAAGCATTGCCAGAAACAGTAGATATTTATGGATCTATGGATTATGACGAACGAGAGAAGCGTGTGATTGATTTTTCCAATGGAAAGTGCCGGTTGTTTGCAACCAAGAAGTCACTGTCAGGATCCGGCTGCAATTTTCAAAGATATTGCCATAAGGAAATCTTTTTAGGTATCGATTATGAATTTAATGATTTCATACAGGCAGTGCACCGGTGTTACCGATTTTTACAGAAAGAACCGGTTGTGATCTACATCATTTACATGGAGAATGAGCGGCAGATCAAGGAAGCATTGATTGAAAAGTGGAAAAATCATAATTACATGGTTGCGAAGATGATTGAGATTGTAAAGAAGTACGGATTGAACTCTGCCAATAAGGTGGAACGACTGGAAAGGAAAATGGGAGTGGAAGGAAGCAGAGAAGAACGGACAGTAAAGGGAACCTATTACACAGCGGTTTATGGGGACTGCGTAGAAGAAACACGGGAAATGGAGAGTAACAGCGTTGATCTGATCCATACCTCGATCCCGTTCGGAAATCATTATGAGTACAGTGCCAATTATAATGACTTCGGACATAACCAGAATACGGAACGTTTCTTTGAACAGATGGATTACCTGACACCGGAACTGCTCCGTATTTTAAAACCGGGAAGAGTGGCAGCTATTCATGTTAAAGACAGGGTGCTCTTCGGTAATGTGACCGGAACCGGCTTTCCTACGATGGAACCCTTTCATGCAGCCTGCATCAGCCATTATATGAAGCATGGTTTCCAATATTTTGGAATGATAACGGTAGTAACGGATGTGGTTCGTGAAAATAACCAGACTTATCGATTGGGATGGTCGGACTGCTGCAAGGACGGAACCAAGATGGGAGTGGGGTGTCCGGAATATATCCTGCTTTTCCGGAAACAGCAGACAGATCACTCAAAGGGATTTGCGGATGAGAGGGTAACCAAGTCAAAAGAAGAATATACCCGCGCACAATGGCAGATCGATGCTCATGGATACTGGCGAAGCTCTGGAGATCGGCTTGTCAGCAAAAAGGAACTGGAAAGTACCTCAGTTGATAATTTGCAGTCTGTATACCGGAAATATAGCCGTGAGAATGTATACAGTTATGAGGAACATGTAGCACTTGCAAAGAAACTGGATGAAGATGGAAAACTTCCGGCAACGTTTATGGTCGTTGCTCCGGGATCATGGAACCAGATGGAAGTGTGGGACGATATTAACCGGATGCGTACTCTGAATACCACGCAGAGCCGTAGAAGGGCACAGATGCACGTCTGTCCGTTGCAGTTGGACATCGTAGAGCGGATCATTAACCGTTATAGCAATCCGGGAGAAGTTGTTTTGGATCCTTTTGGTGGTCTTATGACAGTACCCATGACCGCTGTAAAGATGAACCGCATGGGATATGGCATTGAACTGAATCCGGATTACTTCCGGGATGGCGTGGGTTATCTGCAGGCTGTAGAAAACGAGATTGATGAGCCTACGTTGTTTGATTTCATGCCGGAGGTGATGCTATGATTCAGTGCGAGGGGCAGCTAAGTTTTATGGATTTGCTCACTGCAACAACGAATGATTTTAAACCGGGAGACTGGATTGAAAAAGAGAATGTCGGTGAGCAGCTTACCTTTGACCAGATCACGCAGATGGTAAATCAGTTGATCATTATGGATATGAGCACTGCGTCCCACGAGTGGTATAAGGTTGTGATGGTCGAGCGGATTGTTATGGTCGAAAATAACACGCAGCGCAGGCTTGTATATTATGACGGGGTGAAACAACGTGGAATGGTCAATGAGATGTATTTTGACGAGACAATACAATTTCCATCAAGAGCTTACAGGTTAAAAGGATAGCAGACCGGACAACTCCGGTTCGCGTAAATTAAAATTTTCGCAATATAAAGAGAATAAGGAGATGGCAGGATGATAAAAATGGTCGAGTTTGATGAAGGAGTATGGGTGCCGAAAGAATGTTGTACTATGACGAATCCTCTTACGACTGGAGGGAAAAGTGTACCTGATGATGTAGAGCTTCCGTGTGAAGGATCGGAGTCCTGTACCGGGAAATGCAATGAGTGTGTAATTCAAAGGATTATGAATGACTATGCCAGATGCACGGGACAGTCTAGGGAGATGAATTAAAGGAGGAAAAATAAAAGATGAATGAAAATTATTACAAGAATATGCCGGAAGACTTCCGGAAAGCGGTAGCGGTAATCAAAGGTTACTGCCAGAATGAAGAATGTGCAGCAGACTGTGAATGTGACGAATGTCCGTATCCGTTAAGCATGATACGGTGTGGGGATCGTTTAAAGGAAGTAAATTAAAGTTTAGGAGGAAATGAAAGGTGAAAAGTTTACAGTTATATGTATGTGAGCATTGTGGAACACAGTATAAGGATAAAAGCGAATGCAAGAAATGTGAAGATAGTCATAAATTTGCATTGGAAATCCATGATATGAGATTCCATGCTTGCAAGGATAGTAGTAATTATCCTGATAAGGTGGAATTGAAAATGTCAGATGGCAAGATGGTTTGGTATCATCGGTAAATTGATTAAAGTTTAGGAGGAAAAGCAATGGAAAGATTAACAGAGCGGTCAAAATCAAAAAATAGCAGCATGGTATGGTTTAAAGACGAGAATAACAATATGCTTCTTGAACCATGCGAAATGTCATCACATCACAGCCGTATGGCGATTGCAAAACTTGCTGCCTACGAAGATGATGAGGAGCAGGGATTGCTCCTGCGGTTGCCATGCAAGATAGGAGATACTTTGTATCGAGTAAATAAAGGAGCGAAAGAGCCAGTTATTATGATGCGCGTTATCCAGTTATATATCAAGCAGATTCATAAAGACAGAACTGTTATGAGAATTGATGCTATAAATGACGCTGATATGGGTGAGAGTTGCTATTTACCGTGCGACATTGGCGAAAGGATATTCCTTACCAGAGCGGAAGCCGAAGCCAAGTTGAAAAGTGATTTAAACTGAAATTTAAGGAGTAACGCTTATGAAGAGTGACATAGTATCTTTTGAGTTTATAAGAATCAATCGTGCCAGAGGTAAAATATGCAAATGCAATCCACCACATTATGAAGTAGATACCACAAACAGGATAGTTACTTGCAGCGATTGCGGAGCGGTTATTGATGCATTTGACGCACTTGTACATTTGGCAGAAATGCATGAGGATATTGAGGAAACTCAACAAAGGATGTTATCCAAGGCCAAGAGTTATGCAAAGATGGCAGACGAGGAATTCAAAAGAATGAGAAGAAACAAAGTTTTTAGAGATATGGAAAGTAATTATCGAAGTGGTTTGTATCCAATATGTCCCCAGTGTATGAAAACATTTGATCCTGTACATATACAAAGCTGGACAAGACATAACTGAAATTTGCATGGAAATTTGCAGAAATTAACCGGAGGTGAAAATTGATGCTAACACAAAAAGATATTCATAATTTACTGGTGGAAAATATGTCAGTGCAACAAAAAATTGATATTTCAATGAGATGTGGCAATGATCCTATGAAGATAGAAAAGGCAGAAAAAACTGTGGCAGAAATGTGCAATCTGATCGGTGGTGCCGGTTTAGAGTATTTGAACAAAAGGATATAATAACAAAACGTCCTGCCGGGACGAATCCACAACAGAACGTTTGTTTGGGATGAACAAATAATATCATTGATGGAAAAATTTGTCAATGATCTGTAACAAGAAAATAGCGGTAGACCTACCGACCAAAGTAACATCTACCGCTTCATGCTTAAGGACAGTATAGCACATACGGAGTTCTTAAGCAAGAAATTGTGGAGGAAACCGGTATGACAGCAAAAGAACAGTTAAAAAACAACGTATTAGTAAAGATGAGAAACCATGTGGATGGTCAGACAATGGACATCCTGGCAGCAGTCCTTTCAAGTGAATTGGCAGCAGTTGAGGTTGTTGAGATGGAAAAACTTCCAGCGACCGTGGATGATAGTAATGAATACATCTGGAATCTGTATATGGTTAAGAAAGGGTCCAAACTTTCGCAGAAATCTGTATCCAGATACAAAGGGATTTTGAGAAAATTGGTAGAATTTTGTCATAAATCATTACTGGATATAACAGGGATGGACATAGAGTTATATCTTGCATCTATTCGTAAGGATAATTCTGATGTGTCACTTGATGGACAGAGAAAATGCATATCTGCAGTGTTTTCATGGATGCGAAGGGCACATTTGATTATCGAGAATCCGTGTGATGCGATTGAACCATATAAGATAGTTGAGAAACCTATCGATCATATGGAACCTGAAGAAGTAGAACAGTTAAAAAGCGGATGTAAGAACAAGCGTGATCGGGCACTGATTGAATTCTTGCGTTCTACGGCTGTGAGAGTCGGAGAGGCAGAACAGGTTAAAGTATGTGATATTGATTGGCGTACCGGAGAAGTGTCCATATATGGTGAGAAGTCGAGACGATACAGGACAGCGTTTCTGGATAGTGTAGCAATAAAGTACATGACGGACTGGATCAATGCGCGTGGAATTGCATTTAACAGTAAAGAGGCTTTATTCACAGCTATCAGGGGTGATAAGCACAAGGGAATTAACCGGCAGAGCATCCGATCATCTGTTTATGCGATCAAAAAGCGGGCACAGATGGAGAGACGTGTGTATCCGCACCTGTTCCGTAAGACCACGGCTACCAATATAACCAAGAGAGGCGGATCCGTCCATGATGCCGGAGAGTACCTGGGGCACAAAGAACGGAGCACGGCAGGACGGTACTACACCTACATGGGTAAAGACCATACGGTGGAGATTTTTAGGAAGTATGTGGCTATTGTTTAAAAGAAATATGGTTTCAGTACATTGAAAATTGAATATTGATGGTTGAAGTGATATAATATTTTTACTATAAAAGGTCAATTGGACAATTGGGTAAATAATATGATGTTTACAGAAAAATGGTACTTAATTGCACGGATTCTAATTATTAAAATTTGAATAGTTAGAATCCGAGTGATATGATAGAAGTAGAATTGAGGGGGAGCAGAGGACAAAGGAAATGTTTAAGAGATTAACAATGTGGTTTTTCTTTACGCTAATTTCTGGGGTTTTGCCAATAGCATTTAAATGGGGTGTGTGTAGTATAACAAACATTCCTTTTACATATGCTAGTATATGTTCAGAAATTTTTTTCTTTAATCTAATACTCTCTGCAGATGGTTTGAAAGAGTTATATGATATAGACAGTCATAAAAAAGCAAAAATCCTATTTTTTGCAACTTTAGTTTTTGTCATTATTATATTATCTGTAATATATGGAATATTATTACTGAATGATTATAGTGTAATGAGTTTACAACTTGATAAATTATATATGTCTTCAAAGATATCTACGGGTTTATGCGTAATAATTAACCTTAGTATTCAGATTATGGGAGGACTAGAGTAAGAATGAGTATAGATAATTTTATAAGCATTGCGACTATATTTGCATCAATACTTACTATAAGCAGTTTTATCACATCCTTATATTCTTTCTATAATAAAAATATTATAGATCCTCTTCCTTTTAATACATGGTTTAGTAATATTGAATTTATTGATATTCAAGAT